>Ga0209542_10012665_pt1 | contig 14698 bp, 21 predicted proteins | sample RifCSPhighO2_01_FD_184028 | JGI IMG/M metagenome (GOLD analysis project Ga0209542, IMG submission 184028) | Soil microbial communities from Rifle, Colorado - Rifle CSP2_plank highO2_0.1 (SPAdes) (version 2) | ecosystem: Environmental > Terrestrial > Deep subsurface > Rock core/Sediment ...
ATAATTATTGACTTACTTTTATAATTTGGTTAAAATTAAAAAAGTGACCCCTGATACTAACCCGGATCGAACTCCTACCCCCCCTAATACTAAACGTGCTCTTGGTCTTGTTGCCGGAGCAATTACTGCTGCAGCATTGTATGGGGTTGAGAGCTCTATATCGTTCGTGATGTTTGAAGGAACCAGAAATCTTTTTCAGTCCACGGATAAATTCGAAAGCACTGTAGGTATCCTCGTAGTATTGGGTATTATGTTTATGCTAATACACAATAGTGGAGAATTTCCCCGGGCTGTTCTTTCCTCGGGTATCAAAGCCGGCAAAGCCGTCTACAACACTATCCAAAATTCCTGATATTTAAGCAAACCAAATTCTGTCTCTGATATAAACTCTGGTAAAATATAAAAGTGGAAAAAACCACAAAACCATCAAATAGTGATGAAATAATAAGAGAGGAAGTCAGGGCGTTATCGGACCCTCAAATTAAACAAATCCTCGATAGTAGAGAACAAATGATGAAAGAAAATAGAACTCCAACACGTGAGGAATACTTAAAAATACAAACAGCGGCTACTGAAAAAATAAGAAGAATTGAAGAAGGAACATATAATCCAGTTAGTTCCACTGAAACCAGTTCCTGATAAAGTCCACAATCCCGCAGTCAATTTTGTGCGTAAAAGGTTCGTTCTGATATTGCAGATATCAGGAGTTCCCGCACATATCCCGCCTCAGCGGGATCCTGAGCTTGCCGAAGGACTTTCCATCCAGAGCTGCTATTGTTATATAAAGGTCCTTGACAAGTCCTGATATTGGTGCTAACATGCAATCATGATTACCCAACAGTCTCAAATAAAAATCAACCTCCCGGTTACCCTTAAGGATTATTTGGAGAGCAAAGCCAGAAAATTTGATATGCCTATTGCCAGCTATGTCAAACATTTAATTCTTAAGGACGTGGCCGATTTAGACTTCCCTGTTTTTAGAATTTCCCAAGGCTCTGAGGAGAAAGCTCGTAAGGCATTAGCTGACAGAAAAAATGCTATTAAGGTCAAGGATGCGACTAAATATTTTAATGAACCTTGAAATATCGCCTGACCTGGACAAGGAATTAAGAAGAATTAAATCCAAGGATAAACAGTTGGCTCAAAAAATTGAAAAGCAACTAAAACTGTTTCAACAGAATCATCAGCACCCTTCACTTAGAACACATAAGCTTTCTGGAAATTTGGATAACATGTGGAGTATTTCCATTGATAAAAACCTGCGGATGTTATTCTTTCTTGACAGTTCAGGTGCATACTTTTTTGAATTGGGAACCCACGACCAAGTCTATAAAAGATAACCAATCATTTGTTGCGTACCAGGTTCGAATACTTTCCATCCAGGGCTGCTGAAGAAATCTAGCCTCGAATCGTGCTAGAAACTTGCTAAAGCATTAGTGTCATATCGACATTATTATTCCCATACTTTTCAAATTCGCCACTTTTTTGAAATCCAAACTTTTCATAAAAATGGATTGCCCGAGTATTCGTCAGCTGTGTTCCCTGCCATAAGATAATGTATTTCACACCTAAACGCTGGGCTATTTTGATTGTTTCTTCCAGCATTATGCTCCCCAAACCGCTATTCTGATATCTATCAGCCACCGCTGGAGCTACACAAATATCTCGACCCCTTTCAATTGGAATTTTGTAATCTTCATAGCGCAACACCTGGCTGTCCCGAAGCTCAAAAGACAAAATTATATAGCCGACAATTTCATCGTTTGAGTTTACCAAAATCATGCGTAACATTTTTAAAACATCGAGCTTGTCACAGATTCTTGCTGCCTCCTCCGAATTTAAAGGGTGGGGACCAAATCTCCTTCTTATCTCCTCAGAGAGTTCTTCCATAAATCGCCCAAAAGCTAGAACATCATGCTCATTAAGCGGCCGAAAAACAACAGCCTCACCACTTTTAAGTTGGTATTTACTCGTCACCAAGGAAGGGTTATCGGCTATTGATTGCAAAGTAATCACAGGATCATTATCTCATTACCCGGCTACAGATCAAATTTATGCGTAATAGGTTCGAATACTTTCCATTCAGGCCTGCTAAATAACCTATAATTATTGACTTACTTTTATAATTTGGTTAAAATTAAAAAAGTGACCCCTGATACTAACCCGGATCGAACTCCTACCCCCCCTAATACTAAACGTGCTCTTGGTCTTGTTGCCGGAGCAATTACTACTGCAGCAGTGTATGGGGTTGAGGGCTCCATATCGTTCGTGATGTTGGAAGTAACCGGAAATCTTTTTCAGTCCACGGATAAATTCGAAAGCACTGTAGGTATCCTCGTAGTATTGGGTATTATGTTTATGCTAATAAACAATAGTGGGGAATTTCCCCGGGCTGTTCTTTCCTCGGGTATCAAAGCCGGCAAAGCTGTCTACAACACTATCCAAAATTCCTGATATTTAAACAAACTAAAATAGATTCCTGCATAGTACTTCGACCAAGCTCAGTATTTTCCGTCCACCAGCCCCTGCTGCACAATCTCAAGGTTAATCAATTGCAGGCTTTAAACGAGCCTGGACAAATCCCCACATTGTTCACATAAATGCTCAGGATCTTCCATATGGAGGACGGATTGGGTCCCGTACCACTCAAATACTTCTCTCGTACCTGTAAGTGCCTTTACGTATTCTCTAAGCGTCCCCCCAGGATTGTTCACCAGCCATTTACCCTCCTCATTCGTAAGAATCACCCGGACAGGATCCGTTCCGATCAAATTTCCACACGCTTCGTTTACCTTACTAATAATCCCTTGTGCAAAATCATTATTCCCTTCCATAACATGCTGATAGAATTTCCTCGCTTCTTCCTTATTATTGGCCATAAAATAATCCTTACTTATTCAATACCGCTTCACATTTTGTTAAAAAAATAACCAAATTAGTCTCATTTGTTCCAAGCATCTTTTCGGCTTGAATTTTCCACCCCTCTTTATCCCTTTTCAGATCCCTAACCAGGTAAAAGCCGAATAATCTGTAGAGTATTGTTACCCCCAGATACCTGATAACCCGATTTTCCAAGTTTTTCAGCCCACTGCCTGTCAGAACTTTCCCCATTTGCTGTTTATAACTGGCCAAGAAGTTCTTAATAAATTCCACCGACTCGCTGATATTCCTAGGTTTTATCTCTATCAAGTAGTGGCAAAACAAAAACGCTAGGTCAAAAGCCGCGTCCCAGACAAATGCTCTCTCTAAATCTAAAAACCGGACCTTTTGCCCGTCCACAAATATGTTTTTCGAGGCCAAATCCCCCATAACCATGGTTTTTACTGACTTTTTGCTGTCCTCTATTAACCTCTCCACTGGCTCCGGGTACATCTTCTGCGCTGGCCCCAGCCTCATTCCCAAATGAAAATCTATGGCCTTCTGGTTCTCCTCTTCCCCTCCCCTGACCCGGGTATTTTCCACCCCCAGGGTATCCCGATGTATCATTCCTATCACCTTTCCGAAATATTTCCCGGTTGCCGGATATGCGTTGCCTGATACCAATTGTTCTACCAGCAATTTACCCTCTCTTTTAATATCGGAAAGTACTGCTACGTTATTTCTTTTGTCCAAATACAATACTTGAGGAACCAAGTCCGTCACAATTTCTCCAATCAGATTCAGTATTTTTGCCTCAAAAAGAATCCTGTCAGCCTCGATTTTCATCTCCGGCCTGGTTTTGACATGATCCCGGGTCTGTCTCAAATAGCAGACTTGCTTAACCTCGTCTACCATAACTGTAACCCGAAAGATGTAATTCACGTAGGTTTCCTCTTTCACCTCGACCGCCTCTAATATTTTCACTTCCCGATCCTTCCCCCAAATATTGCGGGCAATCGTCCCAATATATTTTCTGATGTTTCTCTCATTTAAGTCCGTCATATCGATATATTAATACACGTCTATTACTATTAACCTTATAGTGTTAAAATACTATTAACCATGAATACCTATAGCCTCAAAGATCCGGTCACAGCTTCCCCTCCCCTTGTTAAATTGGGACTATCTCCTGACGAAGCCAGGTGTTACGAAATACTGTCCCGGGAAGGCTCCCAGGATGCAAAAAGTATAAGTCTTGCCTTAAACATCCTGCCCAACGCCGTTTATCGTCTCGTCACCCGTTTAATGCAACGGGGGCTGATCGTCAAACTGGACACCCATCCCGTTCGCTTTCAGGCGATTCCCCCGGTTTCAGCCATAAACGCTCTGGCGGGAACCAAAATCCGCGAGATTGAGGAGTACAAAAGTGCCTCCCTGGAAGCCCTCTCCTCCGATCCTCCCGTTCACACCGGAATTGACATTATTACCGGCCGCAAGGAAATGTTTGCCAAAGGTGCAGAAATGATTAATCAAGCCAAAAAAGAGGTCCTAATTATCTCGATTGGTGAACCCGTCCCGGATGAGATTAAACTGGCCAACCGGGATGCAATTAACCGAAAAGTCAATATTAAATTCATAGTTCACAAATCCGACCAGGAAAACCGCTTGCTCTTGGAAAGCTGGATCAAAATGGGATTGGATATCCGCCATTACCCCGGTTCCGGATACCACTTGAGTATCACAGACGGAAAAACCTGCCTGATTTCCGCCAGTAATCCCAAAAATCCCGCTGAGAGGATTTCTATGTATACAAATAGCGAGGGGTTATCCAATGCCATGCGCAATTACTTCTATTCGCTCTGGGAAAAAGCCCTACCCGTGAAATTAAACTGAAACCAGGTTCCCCCATAGTCCACCAGCCCTGCTGAATTAGCTTCAGAATTTACAATACCCCCATTCGCTCCAAATCGCTTTCTAATTTCTCCGGAGATTCAAACACCAGACCCGTTATTCCTATCTCCCGAGCTGGTTCAAGCATTTTGGGTTTATCATCAATAAATATGGACTCAGATGGTTCAACTTGACCTTTTTGTAAAGCATACTCGTATATCTTGGGGTTCGGTTTGCGTACACCAACTTCATGAGAGAAAATACCGTCATCAAACCAAGAGATGAAGCCAAATCTCGCATCTAGTTTATCTACCCTCTCTTTAACATTATCCGATAAATACATAATCTTATATTTGCCCCGCAGTTTATCCATAATTTCTTTAGTTCCCGGTATTAACTCATAGTCTCCTATCCATTCACTCTCTAAGCCATCTATTGTCTCCCTAAGTGGTAAACTCTCCAAAACTAACTTCCAAAATTCATCTCTTCCTATCTTGCCCTCACGATATTTAGTACCAATCTCACCGTCTAATACATTCAAAGCTTCCTCATACTTTATTCCATATCTAGCAGAAATGTCAGTAACAAACTTTTTAGTGCCATTGGTAAACACCACCCCCCCCAAATCAAACAAAATTAGCTTGTACATCTACACAATTATACCTAAGTCCGCCCAGGCTCACAACTTTCCCCGAAGCTAAATAATATATCAATCTATACCAATCCGTAACACAAAACAAATGTTAAATCTCACTTAATCTCAGCATAACCTGCATTTGCTCATCCGTCAGCCCCGCTAAATTCCTCATCTCACATCCCCCAGGGCAAATACTTTTACGAGCTCCAATGCAAGATTGGACAATCAGTCTTGCCGCCAGCTGGTTATCCATGGTCGCAGCTACCTCAGTTACCACTGCATCAAAGCCGGTTTCGGCCTCCCTTTTACAATGGTGCGACACTCTTGCATTTCCGAAAACAAGTCCTGACATAATCGGTATTATACAGAATTAAACTAAACCCCGAGAACCCACCTTCCAGAGAGTCTCGAAAAAATTGGCAAAACTGGCCGCCGTCTCCGGATCGTCAATCAATATATTCAGCCGGTAATCCGGGTTATCGCTGGGAAACTCCAATTTGACATACCGCAAGTCAATAACGGCAAAGGTCATTCCTCCGACTTTTCCGTCCCTGGTCTGGATCCCCAAACCCCGCACTTGTTCCGCCTTATCTTTCTGTATCGGGTCGGACAGATCCCTGATAAATCTGATTTTTACCCCTCTGGCCAAAGCGTCCCGGTTATTATTAAAAAACTTGGTATCCAGATCTTTATCGGGAACTGTCGATAATAATTTTCCCACTCCCACATCCAGTGTCCTTTTGGCCAATTCATGCTCCGATAACCGTAAGTTTACTCCCGCCTGGTAACCCCAATACAATTTTAGTTTTGCCGATTTTCCCCTCAGCAAAAAGCTTCGGATCTGCTCCTGGGAGTATTTCCGGTAACCTGATTTCGAATCCCGAACCGGCACCATGACCCCTCTTTTCTCCCAATTTCTGAGCGTATTCGGATGAATAGATAACAATCGGGCCGCCTCATGAATTGTTATAGTTTCCGCAGTCTGATTGTTATATATTGCCATATAATGGCCCATTATATCGCTTTAATGACTCTTGTCAATTGTTAAGGTATCCATCTTGACCTCTGTTAAGGTTTATCCTCATACTATAGGGCATGGTTACTTCCATCCCGAACTATTTATTCCCACAAATAATCACCGCTTTCAAAACCAAAATCGGCTGCCTGGCCTTAGTGGGTAGTTTTGCCACCGGTAACTATTCCCCCCAGCACCCGGACATCAACTTTGTCCTGATATTTAACCGTCCGCCGACCGGCCGGGATTACCTGCGTTTAGGCCGGATATTCTCCCGCACGGTCCATCACTTTGACCGGCAATTTGATATCAGATTTGAATACCGGCCGTTTAAATTTCCTCCCCCCTATGGCCCAAAACGGAATTTTGAGGTTTTTATAAATCCCGTAATTGCCGATATTTCCCAGCTGTCCGGTGATTACCCCCTCAACATGCCCAAAAATATTTTGGCTGGTATGAAGTCCTCCCGCAAAATTATTTTTGGCCGGGACTTGTTAGGCACTGTCCCGACCACAGTGAATAAAAAATATGTGCTCAAAACCGCTTCCCGCGACCTGGGAATATTCATCACCCAGCTAAAATTTGCAGCCCTAAGTCATGACCTGACTCTCCCCTCCCCATATCTCCTAAACGAAACCATTTCCTTGGGAAAAATGCTGCTCAGGTTGGGTTTGGAAATCACATTATCCGACCACCAGCTGCGATCTGGTACTTACCTGAAGCATATCCATGATTTACCCTCTATTCACCGGTTATATCAAAGACACTACGGCCAAAAAACTGCCGATTCTGCCCGGTTGATCCTCCGGGCCCGCGATCAATACGACCAGTGGAAACATAACTCCTCCCGGATCTTTGCCGTTTACCAGGCTGCCCACCACGTCGGCACTTCGACCTGGTCCAAACTCTCACAGCTTTCCCAACCCTAAACATCTCCCAATGCCAGCATGACCTTCAAGGTTGGCAGGCGCGCACTGCCAACCTTCATGCTTACATTACCTGCCTAGGGATCCCCATAAAGCTTCAAACTGGCTGCGCAGGTTAGCAACAATGTCTTTGTCAGTAATCACTACCGCAAAAGGCGACTCAGGGTTGTAGGAGATCAAAACAGCAGTCTCACCATACAGCATATAGTCACTTTCGCTGGTCCCGGCGGTTTTTATAAACCTGACCGCGTTTTTTACCCCGTCTTTTTTCTTCGCATCGGCTCGGTTTGCTTCGTTGTCAGGCAGAATCTCCCGCGTTTTGATTTGGGAATCAAACAGTCTGGGAGCATATTCCCTGTCAAAAAAACTACCTACCACCTGGGCATAGTTTTCCGACAGACAGACAATGTCCAAAGCCGGACTTTCCAGCGTCTGGTTATAAACGTCTTTGATCGCTTCGGCTCCGAAGAAAACCTGGGCTCCGGATGAATTAATTTTGTTCACTCTTATCACCTCCTTTCAATTGTCCATTCACTGGACTTAATATCATCCGTAGTTTATAATCAGGCACAAAATATGTAAAACTGTTGTCCATATAATGAACAAAACACCTAATACCTCCGCCCAGCTTGAAGATTTTCTGAGTCTTTTGGATCTGTCCGCCGAAGAAAAAAAGGTTTACTCCGCACTGGTAACCTCAACCGACCAAACAGTCCTGCAAATTTCTACCAAATCGCAAGTCAACCGCACCACCGCTTACCGCATTTTGGAACGGTTAAAGAGTCTGGGTCTGGTCGAGGAAATAATTGAAGCCAACCGGATCAAGTATTCCAAATCCTCGAGCGACAGGCTCAGGCTGCTGGTCCAGCAGCACCAGGCCCGCTCCCGGCAGTTGAACCAGCTTCTGCCCCAAGTCACATCTTTTATCAACCAGGTATCCGCCAGCGCTTTGCCGGGAACCAAGGTCTTGTTTTACCGCGGCCAGGAAGGCATCAGGCAAATGGCTTGGAACAACCTCAAATGCCGTAATCCGCTGGTGGGCTTTACCTACCGGCCGTATGTCGAGATAGTCGGCGAAAAATTCATTCGCGATTGGCTCGATAGATGGCTGGAAAAAAAGATGGTGTTAAGAGATATTTATTCCGATACCTACCTGGAAGTCCGTGATCAGTTTTATCACAAAGAAACAGTCCTTTATGACCCCAAAATATTCATTTCTCGTTACATCTCTTCCGGGGTTCTAAATATTACCCACCAGATGGACATATACGACAATGTCCTGGCTATTTACAACTGGCACGAAGGGGAAATCTTCGGCGTGGAAATTCACAATGACAAAGTCGCCCAAGTCCAAAAACAGATATTTGAAATCGTTTGGAAAATGGCCATCCCTGAATCAGAGCTCAAACATGCCCGTCAAACACCCCGACAATCTCCCTGACTTCTATCCCCTTCTCTTGTCTACCTCTCCGCCTCGATAATCTGCTTTATAAATTAACTTTTCCCCCTGCTTAATTGTCTCTTCACCCGAAAATTTGTTTAATCCACCCTCCCACTTATTTCGATACACAAACTCGCCTTGCTTATACTCTTGTGGACCTCGGTACGGATACTCTTCCGGCATCCGCATCAACGCACCCCTCAAGACACCATATACCAAATCCGGATTAACTCCCTCCATCACCCAGCCGTAGTACACCATCATCCATACCGCTTTTTCCTCATAAAAAACTACTGTCCTGCCCCCGTAAGGTTCCCCGCCAAAAAAGTTGTCATGGGACCTCCATTTACCTTTTACAAACGGGATAGTCGTTGACCCATCCGCCTCCTTGATCCACTTTTTCTCATCCCCGCCGGCATATCCGGCTCTATTCGATTCTAATAAGAATTGCCGAAGACCCTCAATATCCATCCTACCCCAAATTTTATCAAAAATACCCTCGCTTGTCCTGAACGCAGTTGAATGGATAGTCCCCTCCTTCACCAAGGCTACGGCAGGGCACGGCACCAGGGCCTGCCATTATCTGGTAAACTCCTTTTGTGGACCAGATTCAGGATTTCATTTCCCAACGTAATTCATCCGGCCATACCAACGACCAAATCAAGCAAGAACCCCCTCCTTCCCCCACACCTTCTCCACAAGCAACGACATCAATAAAATTTCCTATTAATCCTGTGTTTGTAATCCTATCGCTTCTGATTTTGACTGTACCTATTTCAGCTTTTGTTTACCTCAAAATCCAAACGGGAGTCATTCCACTCCCTCGTCCCCAAAACACCCCTCCTCCCAAGCCCACCCAATTTCAATACTGGAAAAATATTACTTTAGAAAACATGTCTTTTAAATACCCACCCGATTGGAACGACCCCGAATACGTAAGCACACCTTTTGGCCAGAGCGCCGAGATAAAAAATTCCGACAGCTCACAAAAAATTACCGTCCTAAGTGGCATAAATAAAGGACACTCCGAATCCGAGTTGTCTGAATTTCTTGACTTTAGATCCACCGCAGGAGGAGAAAAACTAAACCTAGACGGCAGTGATGCTGTAAAAAACAAATCAACGCCTGATAGCATTCTCGTGGTGACTATACTCGTAAACGCCAAGGACAAAGAATCCCAATACAGCATCACCCTACAATCTGTAGAGTCAACTCCCAGCCAAGAAGTAGACGAACTAGTAAACGCAATCCTCTCTTCATTCAAATTCATCGATTAGCAAAACCCATTAATCAAAATCTAAACTAGGCTCCCGCATAGTCCCTTCCTTTCCTAAGGTTACTGCAGAACACAGCACCATCGCCCGCCATTCAACTTCTGTAATCTAACTTTCGGTTACTCTCACCTCAAAAAGCGGGCAGAAAATAAAAACCTGGTACCGAAGTCTTCGTCCTTCATTTCATCTCCCGCCGAAAGAGGTAGGAATCGTATAATAGATAACGAATTGATATATCCTCACAACTAATAAATTTCATGTCACATAACCCCGAAATACCTTTGGAATCCTTTGAACAAGCTTACGCTGCAGGATTGGACCAGCTGCCGGAATTGATAGAGTCAGAAATATTTGACACCCCCCTCCCCCTGGACCCCGACTCTCTTAACGTTGAACCACGAACATTCGAAGAACTGTCTCCACTCGAATTAGACATTGTTCAAAAAACTATCTTCAATAAACTGGGTCTGACCTCTGACCCGGATACACACAAAATCAGAGAGTACACCACACCCACTCCTCCTAAAGCAACTGTACCCGGCACAATCAAAGCCGTAGTTTATTCTACAAACATCGAGGGGGTATTCCTCCAGGAACTGGTCTTTCCTGACTTTCGGCAAAGCTGGGTCATTGGACCCGACCAAAATATCTAACCTCCCTCCCTTGTAAATCACCCCTAGCGACCCGCTCCCAATCTCCGTACAGCTCCTCCTAAAAACTCTAATAAACTTCTCCGCCCTGGTTTTTCTCTAATATACTGGCCGCTTGCTGTATCGTGCTCAATAACCCGCCTCACAAGAATGGGGTCTATTTCACAGCCTGCTCCAAGACCTCAGTCACCCTGATCAAGTCATCAACGGTCCCCGGAATAGGAAATTTCAGAGACAATAACCCTCTGGGATACTCGCTCTCAAGCAACGCCCTCTCTTCTGACCCAAGTGCCCCTTTGGCAAAACGGTCCACATCCACGGGAGAAAACCCACCTTCATGCATATGGTTATATACCAGCCCAAATGTTTGCTTATCCCCCACCACAGTCACAAATAGCTGACGTACATCTTGGCCAATCTGTGCTTGGATGTCAATTATATCTTCCCCTGACCGACCTACTGACAACCTCATCTCCGTCCCGGTATACCTTTGGTAAACCGATACCCCCTGAGCAGCCAGCTTACCTGCTGCTTCTATAAACCTTCTCACCATTCCCGCATCAAATTCACCTCGCAACATATCCCCTTTTTCCCCCTCCAACCTAAAAGACATAGCCTATTATACCACCCTATAGTATAGATCGCATCCCCTTGTATTGGCTCACCTAATTTTGCACAAAATATTTGTGGCATAGGTCTTGTCCTTCCCATAGGCCTCCTCGATTTTTGACACAGAAAACGGCAACCCCCCACCTCACTTGGCCAGACACACAGGCACGAAAGGACGCACGAAAGGATTATCCTTCACGGCTAAAAGCCGAAAACAAAACCCTCAAATCTTAATCCACCAGTCTTTGAAAACTTAATTCGTATGTAAAAAGTTCGTTTTGTATCGCAAATATAGGAGTCACGCGAAGCGGAATACACATACTTTCCATCCAAGTTTGTTAGCTGTTTTGTGCTACAATTTTCCGCATGAGACACAGAGGATTTGCACCCCTAACCATTCTAGTTGTCTTCTTAGCAATAGGCGCTACCGCCGGCCTGGCCTATTATCTCGGAGTCAGCAAGAGATCGCCAGAAACTCCTCCAGCCTTCCCAACTCCAGCCATCTCCCCAAAATCAGCTTGCCCCTTAGATGCCAAAGTTTGCCCCGACGGAACCAGCGTCGGCCGAGCCGGCTCCAACTGTGAGTTCGCCCCTTGCCCTACTCCTCCTCCCCTCACCCCAACCAGCCTCAAACCGGGTTGGAAAGAATATAGAAACACCAAATACCGGTTTACTATCTCCTACCCTGCTAATTTTCAAGCTTTAGATGACCAGGAAAATCTCTACGGCTGGCCAAACGCAGTCGTGCTTTTATATGCCGGAGGCCAATCCTACGACTTAGCCGTAGAAGTTTGGAACACCAAGGCCGAGTATGAAGCCAAGTATAAAAACGCTGCCAATTTAACTGTCAATGAAATCAACGGAAAATTCATTACCCTCCTCAATTCCAACACCAAAAGCGAAGTAGATGAAATAATTGCCACCTTTGCAGTTGTGGAATAAATACTGATGAGTAATGTACCTACTGCCCTGTGTCCTTGGCTATTATCAAATACTGGCTGTCAACCCCACCTCCCGGAGCTTACCAATCAGTCGAAATTACCCGAATAGTTATAGCCTGTACCTTCGGTCAAGGTGGTCAGGTACTTATGGACAAGTCATGCACCCGAACCATCCGATTCGCCAAAAACGGCCCGGTTCTGTCTGTGCCTGGCGGAACAAATACTCCCCAACCGGTCAACTGCCCTCATTTTGAACACCTCTGACTCGAAGCTCGAACCAGGCATACTGAATTTCATATCAAATTTTTCTCCACCCACTTCTCAATCGGTAAACTGCTGTCGTAATAAATAATATTTTCGTCCGTAGATGGTTCTTCAAACTCAATAAACATCCTTTCAAGTTCTTCTTTTGGCCAATGGAACCTACCTCTAGACTGACTGTTTTCCAACCATCTTTTTCTAATTACCTCTGCTGATAGTTTGATATATATCACCTTAGTTGCAAACCCATTCTCGCCTGCCACCTTCCTGGCTTTATCTCTCCACTCCCTGGTAATCCATGCATACTCATTAGCTACATTTTTTCCCTCCCTTAAATACTTCACTAACAGCGCATCCGCACTAGCAAATATTTTCCGCCAAGCCTCATCCGGCACATCGTCATCTCCTACTTCAGAATACCCTAAATCCCACTTCAGCTGGTCCAGGTTAATATGAGTAAAACCAAACCTCTTTTTCAGCTTCCTTGCCAATGTAGACTTTCCCGAATAAGGAAATCCTACTAGTAAATACTGAATGGGTTTACTCATAATTTAAGTATAACTTACCCCCTGTTTGCACAAGAACCTCGCTCCCACAACTTGTGGCGCGAAGTACTGAGCATAGTCGAAGAAAGCTCGCCGAAAGATAATGGTTCAGCTTCGCTCATCATCTTCGATCCACCACGCCAGCCTCAACCACCAGTCCCTAATCTACGCACAGCCTCCACCAATATTCCTATCAAACTCCTCCGCTCCGGCCTTTCTCGAACATACTGGCCGCTTGCTGTATCATGCGCGACAACCCTCACCAGAAGCTTCGGGTCCAGCTCCGCCCCCTCAATAATTTCAGTTATCCTGATCAGGTCCCCAGGTGTTCCCGGATCCGGAAAATCTATACTCGATAGCCCTCTAGGATATTTTTCCTCAAGCCGCCCTCTCCTTCCCGGCTCTAGATTCCCCTTGGCAAAACGATCAATATTCACGACGGGAGATAACCCATCCTTCACATGATTAAATTGCACTTCATAAGCCTGTCCTCCATCCACCACAGTCACGAAAAGCTGTTTTGTACTTCCACCACTCTGCGCTTGGATATCAATAAAACCTCCCTGTACACGGGCCACTGCCAGCCTCATCTCCGTCCCGTCATACCTTTGGTAAACCGTCGCACCCGCAACAGCCAGCTTGCCTGCAGCCACCAAAAACCTTCCCACCGTATCGGCGTCAAATTCACTCCGCAATATAACCCCGTTTCCCTGTTCCAACCTACTAGTCATAGTCAAATTATACCACCCTATAGTTATTGTTACTACTCCTCGCTGTTGCTCTCCATTTTGCCCAAAATATTCGTGGTAAAAGTCTTGTCTTCCGCGTAAGCTTGCTCAATTATTTTCTCGGAAAACGGCACCAGCCGTTCGTGTTCTTCGTCAATCTGCCTTAGCTTAAAACCATATTTCCGTAAGAGCAAAACATACTCCCGCCAATCACCCCCGGCCATAGCCAACCCTTCCGGCCACAGCTCACTGATAATTACCGAAATTCGCTTCTTACTAAGCAATCCCATCATTCCCCTCAAAGCCTGCAGCTCATATCCCTGGATATCAATTTTTACTAAATCGATTACCCCTTTATATCGCAAAAAGTAGTCGTCTAAGGCTACTATTTTTACTCGTCTTGTTTGCCTTAGTTCACCGCAATCATAAGTCCTGTTATCTCCCCTATTCTCAACATCAAGAAATATCTTGCCCTCCCCCGTTCTGGCCCCCACAGCTTTCTGTTCTACCTTCACATTTGTAATCCCATTTTCTCCCAGGGTTTTCCTTAAAAGACCCGCATTATATTCAGACGGCTCAAAAGCGATCACCCGCCCCTGCTTCCCTACTCTTAATGAACCCACCAGCGAGTAATAACCTATATGCGCCCCGATATCCAATACCAAATTCTTTCCTCGTGCATATTTTTCAAAAACCTGCGTCACATACGGCTCCCATACCCCTTCATCCAGAAGTCTCTCCGAGACCACGCTGTCCATGATATCTACATACAACTTTTTCCCCCGGACCCGGACCACCGGCTGTCTCCCCAGATAATAAAGTTTTCTGGTGAAGCGATGCTTTTTCAGCCGCGACGATACGAAATAACTGATCCCCCGCTGCCGCAGATCATGCCAATATATTGCCAGCCGCTTGCGCATAC
>Ga0209542_10012667_pt1 | contig 14698 bp, 12 predicted proteins | sample RifCSPhighO2_01_FD_184028 | JGI IMG/M metagenome (GOLD analysis project Ga0209542, IMG submission 184028) | Soil microbial communities from Rifle, Colorado - Rifle CSP2_plank highO2_0.1 (SPAdes) (version 2) | ecosystem: Environmental > Terrestrial > Deep subsurface > Rock core/Sediment ...
GTATCTATTATATGCACAGGAGATGCCCCCGACCAAGATGGCATCCGCGCGATAGGTGTTGATAATCTTAAAATACGTCTCGCGTCAATCCGTGGATGTGGACGACATGGTATCTACTTGAAAAACAGCAGCGGTCATGACATCGCGGAAGGTATAATAGCACACGTAGGAAAAGAAGCGGTGATGTTTGATAACATAAACAATAGCTGGCTTATTGGTTGGGAGCTCCATGCTGGTGTAGCGCTTACACACGGCAGTCACGACAATCGCATTATTTCAACTATCGTCAGAGGAAATGGGCAGGGCAAAAACACATCTCCGTACCCCTATTATATTTCCGCTGATTCATATAGTAACCAAATAGCACGGAGCCGAACACGCGACAATAATCAAAAAGCAAAAACAGTACTTTCTGAAAACCCTGATAACCTTTGGTATCAAAATGTTTGTAATGAAGTGGAGGGATACGCTGGATGTTTCTTTAGAGATCCAAAAGAACTGGATGCGAACTACGGTGATCCAAACATGTTTTCTCCGCGCATTTGGTCTATTTGTACGGAAGCAACCACGGGAACCCGTTTTAGTTGCGACTTTAAAAGTTATGCTAAAGCGAATGAAGACCCAAGAGTCAAAGCAGGCGATGTGTTGATTATAGACTCAAAAACAGGACCAGCTAATGTTGCTCCTTCCATAACAATAACAAAACCATTGTGGCTTATAGGGAATCTTATGGGTCAAAAAGGAGAATATGCCTGTGAAGTAAACATTGGTGATGGGAGTACCGCCACGGGAATTTCAGTGGCAAGTACGGGCGTTCGCCTTGAAAACATTCAAATTGACCCTACTGTTTCCATGCGCCCCGACACACAACTGGTAAATGTAAGCATAAAAAATAATAAGAACAAGTGGAATTTGGTTGGTACCGAGAAAGCAATCGTCCCCCGACTGACGCCACCCGGGTGCTAACCCAACCGACTTGATTGTTGTTAGGAGGATGGGTATTTTATTTTTTGTCCCCAACAGTTGTAGCTTTTTTATGCAAGGAGTAAACTTTCTCTATGACCCAAGAGGAAGCACTTTCCATATTAAAGACCGGAGCAAATGTTTTTTTAACAGGTGAACCGGGCTCTGGTAAAACACATACCATCAATCAATACGTTGCTTACTTGCGCTCGAAAAGAGTGGAGCCTGCCATAACCGCCTCCACAGGCATTGCGGCAACCCACATAAGCGGCATGACCATCCACTCATGGAGTGGCATTGGTATAAAGAAAGAACTCACTGCGTATGACCTTGATCGCATAGCGCAAAATGAACGCGTGGTACGACGTGTGAGCCGTGCGAAAGTGCTTGTAATAGATGAAGTTTCCATGCTTTCGGCGCAAACCCTGGGTCTGGTGGATATGGTATGCCGCGAAATTCGCCACCCCGACAAAGCATTCGGCGGGTTGCAGGTGGTGCTCGTGGGCGACTTTTTTCAGCTTCCCCCCATTATGCGCCGCGAAACCGAAAATGGAGAACGCCTCGCGTTCGAAAACGCGCCGCAAGACCCCCGCGCGCAATTCGCGTACCACTCCCCCAGTTGGAAAGCAGCAAAACCGGTGGTCTGTTACCTTACTGAGCAACATCGTCAGGAAGACGCCATATTCTTGGGTATTCTCTCAGCAATCAGAAACGGAAATTTTAACAAAGAACACGAAGCTCATCTTACTAAAAGAAAAAGTACCACACCAAACGAACATAAAAATACCACCAAACTTTTTTCCCATAACGCGGATGTTGATCAAGTAAACGAAACACAACTTAAAAAACTCCCCGGATCCCCGCACACGTTTACCATGAAAGAGCATGGAGCGAAATCCTTTGTGGATCAACTTAAAAAAAGCTGTCTCTCACCCGAACGTCTTTTGCTTAAAACAGGTGCTAAAGTCATGTTTACAAAAAACAGTCCTGAAGGACGATTTGTAAACGGCACCACGGGAGAAATTATTGGCTTCGAGAGTGCTCAAGGATACCCGCGCGTAAAACTGCGCTCGGGGCGTATGCTTACGGCAGAATCAGCCGAGTGGGCAGTAGAGACAGAAGGCAAGGCCCTTGCCCGCATTGAACAAATTCCCTTGCGGCTTGCCTGGGCAATCACCGTTCATAAAAGCCAAGGCATGTCGCTAGACACAGCATTCATTGATTTAACACAAGCGTTTGAGTACGGTCAGGGATACGTAGCACTCTCGCGCGTCCGCACGCTCGAAGGATTACACCTTGCCGGTTGGAATGCCCAGGCGTTGCGGGTTCATCCAGATGTCCGTCAAAAAGACATGGAATTTCGCGAAGCATCCCTGTCAGCTGAGAACACGTTCCGCGCTGTGAGCTCGCAAGAGACCGAAACCCTACATAAAAACTTTATAAATGTGTGCGGCGGAAAAGTCCTTGCAAACACAAACATGCCCGAAAAACCAAAGGCATACTCAGTTGAAAAAATACGTGAAAAACACTCAAACGCCTACCAATCGTGGAGCGAAGAAGAAGATATCGAGCTTACAAAACTTTTCAACGAAGATACGGATATACGCGTCATGGCGGAAAAATTGGGTCGTCAACCAGGAGCCATCCGATCACGCATCACGAAACTAGGACTCTTGGAAGAGTCAGGCTGATTGTCAAAAAGGGAAAAAATAACTATAATGTATTCGCTGGTAGGGTGGCCGAGCGGTTTAAGGCGGCAGTCTTGAAAACTGCTGTACGGGAAACCGTACCGTGAGTTCGAATCTCACCCCTACCGCCGCTTGTACGGGAAAACCTTTTTTAAATAGAATTGTTTATTAATGGAACACATAAAACCAAGAAAAGGCATTCCTTCAAACGCAAAGCTTGCTTTCAAAGGCGTGATTTTTGAAGTGTGGCAGTGGGAGCAAGAAATGTTCGACGGCACCACGGAGATATTTGAACGTATATGGAGACTTCCAACTGTTGAAATAATTGCCACTGTGGGTGATAAGATATTAATTGAAGAACAAGACCAACCCGACCGAAAAAATAACATCAATTTAGTAGCCGGCAGAGCCGATCATAGTGAAGATATGCTGGCAGAAGCAAAACGGGAGCTTTTGGAAGAAACAGGTCACCAGTCAAATGATTGGCACTTGCTTTTTACATACAATGGGCATGGAAAGATTATCCACGACGCGCATTTTTTTATCGCGCGAAATTGCAAAAAAGTGCAAGAACAACAACTCGACCCGGGTGAAAAAATACAACCGAAACTGATAGATTTTGAAGCGTTTATAAAACTCACCGAAGAACCGCGATTTTGGTGCTCACCCGATTTTGTTTTATACCTCCTGCGTCTACAAATGGACCCGATAAAAAAAGAGGAGTTTAGAAAACTTCTTTTTCCTTGAGCCTCAAAATGCCTTATCCACAGGTTTGTGGCATTTACAATTGGCAGTAATTTTATTGGCTGTTATTATTAGTCCAATATAGAACCTTGGAAATATCAGAATCATTTTGTGTAACTATATTGCACCTCCTCCCCTTAACTCTCTCATCCACTTCCCTTTCCCCGCAATATTCTTACACAAACCTTTTCTTTTATTTCTTCTTCCTCTCTAGAGCACCCAACTTGGGTGCTTTTTTTTGTTCAGATAATTCATTTCTTCCCTATCCCCGTTTTCATTTGCTCTATTTTTGCCGCTACTATAAAATCGTTTTCCGAGAGCCCGCCAATGGCATGGGTCATGAGCTCGATTTGAACTTTATTGTAGTGAATATGAATATCCGGATGGTGACCTTCTGATTCGGCAACATCCGCCATCATGTCCACAAATGACATTGCGCGGATAAAATCTGTAAATAAAAACTCTTTTGTGAGTTTCTTGCCATCCAAAATCTGCCACCCTTCAGGTAATTCTTTCATATACTCCTCCGCCTCGCGTTCTGTAAGTGGGGGTGTGTCCCCTTCGCAAGCTTTGCATGTTTTATGTGTAAGATCCATATGTACAGTATACCATATACTCAAAAAGAAATGGCCCGTTTAAAACGAGCCAGGCAGATAAAAATAAGATATGTTCATTACCCTTCTCCCGTTGCCGGTATTGGAATATCATCATTACAAAACACACGACATCTAGGACATTTTACCCGCACTTTCTTTCCATAAAGTTTGGGAGTAATTTTGATTCTTAACACGGCGGGACATCCAGAAGTTGGACATTTCTTGATATGAAATTCATTTATGATTCGCATAAAGACCTCCGTACCGGTTGTTTTGATAACATTATACAAAGAACATGTTCACCAGTCAATTTTCTAAAATTCTTCGATGGTCATATGATAGGATTTGTGGGATCATCCCCCGGGGTAGGTATCGATGAGAAAGAACGCGTTGCAAGAAAAAGCAGTACTATCAAGACTGCGCCCGCGCTTCCAATACCAACCCACGGTATCCATGGATATTGTTCCGTAAACCTGCTTTCTTCTTTATCACACACATCCCCTATCAAATCACCATCCGTATCACGCTGATCGTTGTTGGGATTGTCGGGACAATTATCTCTACTATTTAAGAGTCCATCTCTATCAAAATCATCACATGCATCTCCGCGCCCGTTACCATCAATGTCTATTTGATCTGGATTGCTCAAAGAAACACAATTATCAGTTATATTAGGAACACCATCCTCGTCAGTATCAGCCGGACGATATAAAGGATTTGCTTTAGAAGAAATGGCGGGAAGACGAACAACTCCTTCATTAAGAGAAAGATTTGCCGATTGCGCCATGCGTGGCCGCAATAAATTGTCCGGATCAAGATATAAGCGATACGCATGATTTGGTTGGGCAAGAAAACGTACTCCTTGTTTTACTGCCGGTGCTTTGTCGTTGAGTATAGAAAGTTCAGTTATACGAAGCGGTTGCGCATATGAAAACGTAATTGTCCATTGAGAAGATGTTACTTGCGGAAAACGAACGGTGGTTTGCGTCATGGCGCTTTTTCGTAACACTACGCGCGTATCTCCATTTACCACAGCCTGAATTTCAATACTAGTGGGCAAGGCAACATTATTTTCAAGCGACAATGTTATTCCGGAAGAAGTAATTGGACGGCTTGCCTGCACAACAAGACGGGCTGTCCCCTGTCCCTGTGGCGGCAACAATAAATCGGCATACGACGTACTGTTTTTATCAATCATGCGTTCCGGAAAATGAATAAGCCTATTCTGTTCTTCTGATGAAATAGTGAACATTATTTGGTTTGGTATTAATTCTGCGTGATATATATTTGGCTCAAAAATCCCTTCACTTACATCATATAAACCAAATTCGCGCGTATCATAAAGATATTCCTCCTCCAAAGGAATTTCGACTACCGTGGGTACCACGATGGAAGAAATAGTTCCTATATCCTTTTGCTTGCGATATGCCTGAAACACGTTTTCAGCGGAAGAAAATTCTTGCGCTATACTGCTTGTTGCTATCACACTAAAGAATATAAATAAAAACACTGTGTATGCACTTATTTTTTTCATGATGATTTTTTGCGCCACAAAAACGCCGTGCTCATAAGCAAGATACCAATAAGAAAGAATGTGACAATTCTCCCTGTAAGCGCCATATTCCAAACATCCACCATAAGAAGTCGCACTACCACAAGCCCTAATAGCACCCCGCCATATACACGAATGTGATTCGGCTCTTCAGCCTGCTGATAGAAATAACAGATAATACCAATAATAGTATACACCGCGAGCGCGATCATGACTGCCGTATCATTATTTTGAAGACCCGCATGTAAACTCAACCACAAAAGCGCGTAATAATAGATAGAACCGCAAATAAGTAACAACGCGCTCCCTATTTGACCTGTCGCATGTTCTTTCTCCGCTCTTGTTCCAAAAAACACACCAAGCGCAAAGAACACAGATCCAAAAAGCAATAACACAAAAAAATGTTCATGAAGAACTGTATAGCGCCATTCTTCCGCATTAATACTCCAAAGAGAAAGAATCGCCGGTCCAACCAATAACAACGTAGAACGAAGCGCTAGTTTCGCATCACGCAAAGTGGCATAGATAACAAGCGAAACACACGCGCTCTCTATAATGTAGGCAATGGTAAGCCACGCGCCATCAAGCTCAATAGCAGTTGCTGAAGCAAGCAACATAGCGCTTACCGCCGCATACGCAAAAAACGGCACGCGTTTTACTCTTGTTTTGAACACAAAAAACGCGCCGGCGCTGAATACTATCATCCACGAAACCAGTATCAAACTTTGCCATTCGGCGGGAGCAGAACTCATGACCCAAGCGAGTAAAAAGAAACCTATGCCACCAGCCGTAATCGCATCAGCTTTGGGATCTTCTTCGGAAGAATGAACACTGCCTAACACATGGGTAAGAAAAAATACCGCCGTAAACGCGTAGGCAAAAAGCAACAAAACGTCACTGTCCTTTGAAATAAAACCCGTGAAATACTGCGCGCTGTAAAAAGACACCAACAATAAAGACGCGGGAGTAAGTATGCGCCAGCCCGTAAGAACTACAATCCATGTCGCACCCACAACAACAACTAACAGGTAGGAAAACAGTCCTATATAATCGATGGTTGGCGAATGTGTTAAAAGTGGCACCACGCCGCAAAGAGCCAAACTCACAAGTGAGAGAGAACGCACGCGAAACCGCACGCTCGCAAGCGCCACGAATACCACACTCAAAAACATAACCAAGAGCGCGGAAAGCGGCGTAAAAAAATCATACAGAAACCGTGCCGCAAAAATAGAGAGGAGCACTGTACCAGACCCCAAAGCCAAAAACACACTTCCTTGGCTGATAAATTTCTGCATGCGCCACCACCCGCCCAGCAAAAACAAAACACCGAACGCGATGCCAAGTGTTATGCGTCCCGCAGGACCAATCCAGTTATTAAGAAACGCGTAGCGTACAAGCCACCCAAAACCAATCAAAAGCAGTAGCGCGCCGAGCTTCATGAGCCAATCTTCCTGAAGCCAGCGCCCGAACGCGTCAAATGGAGATGGTCGCTCTATCTCTGCAACTTTGACAACAGGTACTCCAACTTCAAACGGCACTGGTTGAGGTAAACTCTCCAGAGGTATGGGAGGAGAAACAAAAGGCACGCCGCCCGCTACCTCCTCCTGGCGGCTCGTACTATTGCGCGACTTAATAACATGCTCAAGACGTTCAACACGCTTTTTTAATCCAAGCGCGATAAATAGCGCGACAATGCTTACAATAAAAGATATTCCATCCATACGAATATAATATCACCCATCAAAAACGCAAGCTATGGTTCTTATGCACACCTATTGCGTAAGGCATTTTATTGTTTTATAGTGTTCTACGGTCTTTACATTGACAAAAAGGGAGGTAAGCTCATGGATGTAAAACAGCTACCGATTAGCCGAGGATGTCAAAAAATGCTCAGTCATGTTTGGGATCTCTTTAAAAATGGACAAAAAAAACGGGCGCAAAACCTTCTAGCCGAGCATCGCCTAAAATGGACGCCCGAGGAACGCGTGCAATCTTTTCTACTCGAGGGAGAATATTTTGTTCGCATTCGCCTTTGGGAAGAAGCTCTCATGGCTCACAAAAAAGCCATCATCACCACACGAGAAATACGTACTATGGCAAAAGATCCACTACGCCTTGTTATCGCGGAACCGTTTCTCATGATAATGATCATTCTACTCTTCCAGAAAGCCAAACAAGATCGCATGACACGCTTCTTAAAAAGTCTTGCGCGCTCCCCTCTTTTTGGCTTAGATTTTTTGCGTCGCACCGCGGAAGTCACGCGCCGCATAGGATACAGCGAATTGGAAGTAATAATTTGGGAACTATATCTCAAACACAATCTGCCGAAAAAAGAACGGTGGTCTGCTCTTGTTGAGAACGGTATCGCGCTTCTTATATCTCGAAACTACCAGGAAGCAAAACGATCTTTTCATGTAGCCGCGCGACTCTTCCCGCGAGAGTACCGCCCATACGGACTTCTTACTGCCATCACCGCTACAGAGGGTGATATCCTAAAGGCTCGCTATTTTTGCAACAGTTCATGGATATACGGCAATCGCGACGAACCCTATCTGCGCTATCGATTTATTCTTCTCCTTTCTGAAGAACGATTTGATCTTGCAGACGAGACATTCCAACTACTGATGCAGAACGCTCGAGAGACAGTGCAAGCATTGTTCAATAATACGTTTCTTTTCATGCATCCACGGATTTTGCGTCATTGCGAAACGGCTCTGCCAAAGTTCAAAACGTATCTTACCGAAACATATCGTCGTCTATCTCACAAAATGCAAAGGTGTATAGCCATAGTAGAAGGTGAATGTTTGAAAGCGCGTAGTATATACGACTACAATCACGTATTCACGCTTCCACTGGTAAAAACGTTTTGGAATATCGATATCAAACCTCTCTACGATCTTCCCCATAAGGAATGCTTGTATCGGCTTGAATCGCACAGTGAAGAGGAGATTACTACATTCCGAACGCAATACGAAAACATCATTGATCAAGCCAGCTTTGAAAAGTATGTGGACACTCTGCGTAAACAAAGACACGTTGTTGGTCTCACCCTGCTGGCAGCATCCAAGGTAATTGATATGCTCGCGGAAGTGCTGGAAGAGTGTGGAGTTGCCTTCCAGGGCGTGGTGCGTTTTGATACAAATCAGATTGTTGCGTTTACGTTTCAGCACGGCAAGGGTCTTGTGTTCGGAAAGCACATCGTAGACCTTGAAAACATGGAGGCAATCAAGACAGTATTCCGCAATCAGATTATGCAAAGCAAAAACACATAAAACACACTCACCAATCCTGCACGCAAAGCACGCGGCAGGGTTTTTTGTTGCTTGGTTTACTCTTTCGTCCAAATGACGAACGTAAATACTTTTTCTTTGCCACCAAGATTGCGTACAAAGAGAGAATTTTTACCTTGCGCATCTTGTCGAACTGCCTCTCCCCACTCAGATGGATTAGCTAAATCAATATCCTGCCCAACCTCCGCCGGTTTGCCTTTACCATTTCCTCCTCCATCTTCCACAAATGCAAGAACAGTATTCACGCTGTCAAAATGAGCATAGATTGCTTCTAACTGGTCATAATCGTGCTGATTAGGATGCTGATTAATAGAGGGGTCATTGGTATAATCCATGCAGGTACCAAGATTCGGATTATCAAATGTCTCATCTTGATGATCCAATCCAAGTGTGTGGCCTACTTCCTGGCACATCACTAAATTTCTCCATGCGGGAGTATTATACGTGCTGGTATTAAAATATGAATCATTCACTTTTACTGTTCCCTTCGCGATATGCGCGCCGCTTGTCCATACTTGAGCAACACCAAGCCAGCCAGTAAAACCATACTTGTCACTACAAACTTCCACACGTCCGTTTGTTGCTTTACATATACGCGGTTTTGTTTTTCCGGCTTTGACAAACGTATCAAGCACAGAAGAAACGCTCCAATCACTCGCAGTCGTGGCAAGATAGCCATCCCACGCCGAAGAAACATTGTCTCCCAATTCTAACGTAAATGGATTTGCGGTACGACCCCAATGGAATCCATTCCACGCATGATTAGCATTTGCTCCAAAAATAAAAGCTCCAAAAAACAGAATAAGACCCATCCCTACACCTATCCTTTTATATGACATAAAAAAATAATATTATCTGATAAGCAATACATACCTTTTACATGATATCATAATAATAAAAGTCGCATCTATACACAAGCTCCCAACAATTTCATTTTCTGACCGACATAACTTCTGAACGTATCACCTTCTGCCTACGACAGAGACAAAAATAACAAAACACACACCCACACCGGATCGCGCACTATCAAGCGTGCTCCGGTGTTTTTTATCACACTCAAATAGTAAATCGAATCTTCCATGCCCACCCTATTATTTTTGAAAAACAAAAAGATGTTCATGCATTATCAGTAAAAAATTTGATTCCTTTGATTTTGTAACCCAAAAACCTGTTGCCTTGCAATTAAACTGTCGTTTGATTATGTCTTCTTTTAAAACAAAACCTACTTTCAAAAATCTTTCCATAACCTTAAAAGCAAGAGGTTGATACATTTTATTTCTGCGTGTATCTCCCATCAAAATTGCACAGTATTTTCCTTTCTTTAAAACCCGAAGCAACTCTTTAGCGACTTTTTCTATTTCATTAACAAAAGCGTCAATATCGTGAATACTCGACAAGTCTTCTTTAATTTTACCATCGCTGTATTTTATTATGTCTGCATAAGGAGGATGAGTTAAAATAAAATCAATTTCATTATCTTTAATAAAGCTCATATCCCTTGCATCACATTTAATGATTCTTTGTTTTGCCTTGTTATCAACATCAAATTCAAGAGATTTTTTTGTTCTCCCTAAGGCTTCCTCATTAACATCAGTACAGGTAATATGGCGATTTAAAATCTTTGCTTCTATGGCCGTAGTGCCGCCACCGATCATGCAGTCGAGTAAGTGATCTTTTTCTTTTGAATAACGCAAAATGAGATTTCGAGCTACTTCAGGCGACCAGTTTCCACGCCAATCAGAAGTGTGTGTTGCCCAACTTCCTCTACGAGGGAAAGCCCATACTGTCGTACATTCCATCTCAAAATTATCAGGATGTAGTTTTAGATCTTGTTTATTATTCACATCTAAACAAGTTCAAGGATGCAAGGTTTTTCATGTTCAACAGACCAATCTATTAAATTAACAACAAGTTGTGATTCTTTTTCATTCCAATACTTAAACATGCTTTCTTGCGTATCAAATTCAATAAATTGCACATTCTTTATCTCTTCCATATCCAAACCACTAGTTTTATTTATTTCCGTAAAATAATTGTTCTAATTATTGGTGCCAATCATTATAAAATTATCCCAATCAGAATCCGCCACGTTCTCTGCATTATGAACATAGTAAATTTTTTTCAAGTTTTCTGTTTTTGTGATCATTTTTATTTTTTAAACTAACTAATAACTCAAACCCCAAGAAATTGACGATTTTTCTCAATGATTTATTTCTAAGGTTAGAAGTTTTTAATGCTTTATAAAAATTAACCCTGTTGATTTTTAGCGGCCGATAAATATCAACAGCGGTAAGTTTTTTTTGAGCAATAACGTTTTTTATTGTTTCTTCTAACATGTATATTATAGCAAGTCTTTATTTGTGTGTAAACTATTTAGTTTACAGTTATCCACAGGTACGATTATCTTTTTATTATTTTCTCCAACAGCCATCACTAAGCCCTATCTTTTTTAAGATGTCCGTAAAAGCAATATACTCTATTTCATGTTCTTTATAAAAAGAAAGGCTTTCCTTTAACTCTTTTGTTTGATTATTCTTATCTAACAAATCACCAAAAGCAAAGCCTTCACGAGCTTCATATTCTTGATAGCCCACTAAAACAACTTGTAAAGGTTTTTTGTATAAACTTGGTAATTCTCCGTATTTCAAAGGGACTCCAAGTATTTTTTCACCCGCAGTTCCTGGTGTACACCAACTCCTTCCTTTTACTTCGTAAACAAAATCATCACACTCTAAATCTGGTTCATATTTCTTATTTCTTAACGAACTTTTCTTAGATGTAGTTTTTCTTACATTCTTCCTACCTAGACGAATCAGAGCTTCCATAACTAAATTCTGACAAAGTTGCGTTGTCCACTGGCCACCGCCTTCACTGTGTATTACATAATTTCCCCATATTGTTTCAGCCTCCTTTGGTTTTTTTAATTTTTTCTTATCTTTTGTATTTTTTAAAGAAACGTCTGTGATACCTTCATAGCACCACTGAACAACTTTCATATCATTCAGTAAGTTTAAATTATTTTTGGTAATTTTATTCATAATTTTAATAATTCGTCACTAAAACCTCTGTAATTTTTCCACGTCCATCACCTTTTGAATTTATGGCGCGACCTGCTTGTACTTTTGTAATACGGGTATCCTTAATTTCAGAATAAATCTTACTTATAAACGAGGTATCGGAATTTGAGAGCATAATAAAACAACCTCTTTTGTATAATTCTGCAAATGTATCTCTTAATTCAGTTTGTTCTTTGTCTAGAAATACCTCGCTCGTATATGAAGTAAATGAAGCTGTTTTGCTAACTGGATAATATGGAGGATCAAAATACACAAAGTCACCTTTTTTTGCATTTTTAAGTACTTCTTTATAATCCTGTCTTTTTATCTCAATATTTTTCAATGCTTTCGCTACTTTCCTAAGATTACTTTCATCGCAAATAAGAGGATTAGTGTATTTTCCAAAGGGAACATTAAACCCACCATTACTATTTACGCGGTACATTCCATTAAAACAAGTTCTGTTCAAATAAATAAAACGAGAAGCTATGTTCATATCAGAAAGTTTTTCTGGATTTTGCGCGCGAAGTTTTAGAAAATATTCTTTATCCAGGTTATGTTTTTTAAGTGATTTTATTAAATTTTCAACATCATTTTTAATCACATTGTAAGTTATAACAAGTTCATTGTTTAAATCAGAAAGATAAGCTGTCTCAGGAAGCAGATCAAAGAATACCGCACCTCCTCCAACAAACGGCTCAAAATATCTTCCCTTGCTCGGATTAAACTTTTCAGGTGGATAGAGATTCATTGCGTTAAACTGTGAAAGTAATTGTCTTTTTCCGCCGACCCATTTGACAAAAGGTTTTGGTTTATCAGCTATAATGCGAGAAGCGTCCCCAATCAGTTGAGTTTTATCAGCATGCAAAAAAACACTATACGCATAAATTGCATTTATATTAAAGACCTTCTTAAGTTCTGAAATTCCTTGGTCTTTTGTCATAAAATTATTTTAAAATTCATATTTTTAGAGATGAAAAAATCCCATCTATTTTTTGCGTTTGAAGATGATGATACAAAGACTTGTTATAAAAAATATGCCAGCTAACAGCCACGTCATGAATTCTTTGTCAAAACCAAGAATACTTGAGTCAATCGTGGGAGAGAGAAAAATGACCCCAGCCGCAATAGGAAGGTAGTATTTTGAAAAACGGAGCCAGGAGTAAAATTTTTGCTCTTGAACAAAAAGGGAAATAATAGAAAGAAAGATCATTACTATAGAAAAGTAACCAAGCGGCTGCCCCAAACTTTCATCAGTTGAATCCAAACACCCTCTTGCTATATCAAAAGTATAAAAATCAGACTTATCCGACTTAATAAGCTCCTTAGGATAAAGATTAATATCCTTTTGTTCTATGCGCTTGTAATTTGTTTGATAAGTATATTCAGATCTACAAATCCCAAATTTAATGGGCTCAGTAAATATATAACCTACAAAAAGAGCTAAAATTGAGATCCCAAAAATAATTAAAATCTTTCTTCTTTTACTCATGATCTCATTCTACCACACCCACTTTAATCTGCTCAATAATGTACAAAAGTTCCTGCGCGTCTTCTCTTGAGAGATACCCTCTCTTAATAAATTTCTCTATTTTATCCTCAAGTTTTTCAAGAGCTTCGTTCATTTTCATCTTTTGTTTCTTTTCCTTCTTGAATTCCTTTTCAAGCTTGTCTATTTTCTTGAGCAGTTTCTCTTCTTTTTTGTCCGCAAGGTCAAGCGAGCGCACCATGCCGCGAAGGATGCCTATCAATTCTTCTGCGCTTATACCCTCGCCCGGCTCTATTACTGCATCAACAGTGCCGTCCGCATCCATATCCAGCGCAAGAACGGTAGACGAAGCCACATGTTGCACATCTGTTGTAACCCGCGCGCCTTTAATAACCGGAATGCCGGAAAACGATGTAGTTGCCACAAGCTCATCACCAAGCACCTCATCAATCTCAAATGTGAATGTTCCCGCACCCTGCCCCACAAGAACAACCGTGGTCGTAGCAAAGGTATCGGCACCCGCGTATTTTGTTTCTCCAAACTCCAAATAATAACTGTTGGGAATTTGTTGTTCAATTCCTTGTAAGCCATTAAGGTCAGGGTTTTCAATAAGCCCCGTGTGATTGCCTTCGCTATATAAATCAAGAGACACTGGGGAATGGATACGGAAACGGAGTTTTCTATCCTGGTCTTGGACAACAGGTTTAGTTAAAGAAATATAACCGGGTAAGATGTCAGTATTTTCATTAACCAATTCTTTTATCACGAGTCGTATAGACTCAACTTCAAAAATATCAGCATGACTACGATTAACTAAATTATCATCATTGTATTTTTCTAAATTCACATAATAAGTCTCCACTCCTTCCATAGCCACCGCGCTTGGAATAACCACCGTACCATCGCCGTCATGTACCAACAACAACTCACGATCTAGATGGTTCAATGTGTCAGGACAAAATAGAATATCACAGTCGTCGTACCGAATGCCGCGAATAGTATCTAGGCCCCAGCCTGCAATTTGAATCACTTTTACACCCATGGGCGGTTGCCACGCGTCTAGCTTTTCCTGCGTGCTGGTTGCTTTTTCAAGAAAACGCGCCGAAAGCACATTGGGTTCATCAGTATTTTCATTTGCCGGTTCAGTACGCGCGTTCTCCCCTGCTAAAAACAAATTAAGCTCTTGCCGCGTATCTATGGAACCATCATACAGCGCGGGGAAATCATAAATCTCAGACACATCAGGATCAAATTCAATTACCGGGTCAAGCACGTCCAAAAAGTATTTTTCAGAGGGAAGCAGTGTATATGCCGATGGCA
>Ga0209542_10012668_pt1 | contig 14698 bp, 11 predicted proteins | sample RifCSPhighO2_01_FD_184028 | JGI IMG/M metagenome (GOLD analysis project Ga0209542, IMG submission 184028) | Soil microbial communities from Rifle, Colorado - Rifle CSP2_plank highO2_0.1 (SPAdes) (version 2) | ecosystem: Environmental > Terrestrial > Deep subsurface > Rock core/Sediment ...
AACCTACGGAAAGCAGCTTGATATTCTGCGTTTTTGACTGGATTACCATTTTCATCAATCTGGTAGCGTGAGCCGGTTTGCCTATCTACTCTCGCTTCTTCAGGAAGAAAAACAAGTCCAGCATTTATATCCATACCTCTTTCTTCATTTGCCCAAATCCACTGGTCGTTCCAATATCCTCCTCCACTCTGATTCAACTGCCCATTAAAATAATACTGTGATGCTACGTGCGCAGAAGGATATGCAATAAAAATCTCATTCCCTTTTTCAGATCCATAATAACCATCAGCGACTTCTTCTGTAGCAAAATGAATTGCCATTCTATCCACGTAACTACCTTGACCACCTTGTCTATCAGCAACAATCTGCTCGAGATATCCTAATGCATCTTCTTTGGTCTTGAAGTGTTTCAAGTGAAGAAATTCTGCTATTACACGCTCCTTTTCATTTTCAATAAGATATACACCTAAAGGCGAGCGCAGCCTGCCGTCCTCAACTATTTTTAGAAAACCATCCGCATATTCTCCTCTACCTTTTAAATGTTCCATGTGACCAATATGATCTCTTATACCTTGTCTCGTAACATGAGTGACCATTTCACTAGGGAACCTTTGCAAAAGCAGAGCATAGTCTTCAACTGACAAAGAACTCAGGTGTTCCTCAGAAAAATTTTCTATAATATCTTCTTTTGTAAATTCACAATTTGTCCATTTCTTTCTTTGTTTAGAATAGAAGTCATCTAGTATATTTCGTGATTGGCTTAATGCCTCTGGAACTTTTTCTGTATTCAATCCCTCAGCGATTGCATCTTGTTCGGTAATATTTGTGTTTTGTTCTATTTTTAATTTGTCGTATATTTTTTGCCCGCGAACAATATCGGCCCTAATTTTGCGAAACTTTAAATAACTCAAAACTTTTCCGAAAGTATGGTCTGAGAGTTCGACGATTTGTTCTCGCAAGGACTGTATAGTCTGAAGCTGTTCTTGCATGGCTTGCTCACCCCTGGTTAAGATTTGTTGTAGTTTTATTTGTCTTTCAGTTCTTGTATTTTTTTGATCAAAATATTCCTTTCGTTTTGCCTTGACCACTTTGGCTGTTTCTTGTCGCCCAGAAGGAGATTTTTCTTTTGAAAACTTTCTTAAAAATTTAGGTTGTTTTTCCATGAATAGTTAGGGATCTTGTGCGCCCAGTTGGAATCGAACCAACGACCTTATCCTTAAAAGGGATCTGCTCTACCAGCTGAGCTATGGGCGCATCTAGGGAAATATATAGGAAATAACCTAAAAAATCAAGGGAATTTTACTACTGCTTCTTGAGCCAGTCGATCATTTTTTGGTAGGTGGTGGGACCAGTTTGACCATCTGCTTTGAGCCCTACTGCCTTTTGGAAGGCGATGACGTTGGCGGTCGTTGTTTTGCCAAAGTCGTTGTCTACTTTTTTAGAAGTTTTATTATAAAGATTTAAAAATGTCTGAATGGTTCCTACTCGGGTGCCTTTGGATTTTTCTTTCATTACTACTTTGTCGGTGATCAGCTTCTGAAGCTCGTTTATTAGGGTTTGGTTTTTAGAACTTACAGGTTTAGTAGCTGGAGTGGGGGAGCTAGCTGGCGCTGGGCTTGGCGCGCGGGTAGCTGCTATCGCCGCCGCTGTTTTAGTAGTGGTTAATTCACTGTTTAGCTTTTCTATTTCTTCAGCTAGTTCTTTGTTTTTTTCTTCCAATGCTTTTTGCTTTTGCTTGTTAGCGTAGATGTCTCCAGGCTCTATGGTGCGTACAGCCCAGTAGCCGACAATGCCCATGCCCGCCAAAACAAGTATTGAGATTACTAGAAATTTAAAATTCTGCACAATACACATATTGTAGCAAAAAAATCACTTATGGTACAATATGTGTATGTCTATAATTAGACAAGTTAATAACTCTCTTCTGTATTTGCTTATTTTTACAATTATAAGTTCCGCCATCGCTTTTCATGTAGTGGTAAAGGCTTATGATAGCGTCTTTGAGTTAAATTATACTGGTGAGTAAATCTACTTTTAGATTACATAACCCATTTCAGCCAGCCGGGGATCAGCCTGCGGCCATTTTGGCTCTGGAAGAAGGATTAAACAACGGGCTAGAGAAACAGACCTTGCTTGGAGCTACCGGCACGGGGAAGACTTTTACTATGGCCAATGTTATAGCTAGACACAATAAGCCCACGCTGGTAATAGCTCACAATAAAACTCTCGCCGCTCAGCTGGCCCAGGAGTTCAGGCAATTCTTTCCAGACGCCGCGGTGCACTACTTTGTTTCTTACTACGATTACTATCAGCCAGAAGCATATATGCCGGCGTCCGACACTTATATAGAAAAAGATGCGCAGATAAATAAAGAAATAGATCGCCTGCGTCACGCTACCACACAAGCACTCCTAACTCGACTGGACGTGGTCATCGTTGCCTCCGTGTCTTGTATATATGGATTAGGAAGTCCGGAAGAATATCAAAAGGTTAATCTAAAGTTAGACATTGGAATGAAGATGGACCGCCTGACTCTCATGAAGCGCCTTATTGAAATACATTTTGAGCGGACCAATGCGGACCTTAACCCTGCGCAATTTCGATCCATTGGCTCCCGAGTAGAATTTATGCCAGTGTCAGAGACTGTTATGTACCAGATAGAGATGGAAGCTGGGAAAATAAGTAAAATAACAAAAGTAGATCCGATTTCTTCGCGTATTTTATCTAATGAGCAGAGTATTTTTGTTTTCCCGGCCAAGCATTTCATTACCGAAGAAGTTAAATTAAAAAAAGCGCTGACCAACATCAAAGCAGAATTAAATTTACAACTAAAAAAGTTTGAAAAGGAAGGCAAGCTACTTGAAGCTGAACGTATAAAACGGAGGACCAACTACGACCTAGCGATGATTAAAGAAGTTGGTTATTGTAATGGTATTGAAAATTATTCAAGGCATCTTTCGGGCAAGGCGGAAGGTGAACCACCGGAGACTCTGCTTTCATATTTCCCTCACACTAAAGACAAAGCAGGGAATAGAATTCCAGACTTTTTAACAATCATTGACGAGTCACACGTAACACTGCCACAGCTCCGTGGTATGTATGCGGGAGATGCTTCTCGTAAAAATACTCTGGTGGAATATGGCTTCCGCCTGCCTTCGGCCAAGGACAACCGGCCTCTTAAATATGAAGAATTTACGAAACGCATTGGGCAAGTTGTTTATACTAGCGCTACTCCAAGCGAGGAAGAGAGGAAAGAAAGTGCCCAGATAGTAGAGCAGATTATTCGTCCGACTGGGCTTGTTGACCCAGAGACAATCGTGCGGCCAGTAAGTGAAAAGGATAATTACAAAGGGCAGATCACAGACTTTATTGAAGAAACAGAAAAGACAATAGCGAGAGGTTTCCGCGTTTTAGCTACCACTCTGACGAAAAAGATGGCTGAAGACCTGACGATGTACCTGAAAGACTTGCCTCCAATTGACGGCAAGGCGGGGAAAAAGATTAAAGCAGAATATTTACACAGTGATATTAAGACAATGGATCGTATAAAGATTCTTACGCAGTTTAGAAAAGGGGACTTTGATGTTTTGGTTGGAGTTAACTTACTCCGCGAGGGACTAGATTTGCCGGAAGTGGCACTTATCGGAATTTTAGATGCGGATAAGGAGGGGTTTCTACGGTCCGAGACGTCTCTCATCCAAACTATTGGTCGAGCTGCGCGCAACTCTGAAGGGAGAGTAATTTTGTATGCTGACAACATGACGGGTTCTATGGAGCGGGCGCTTGGAGAGACGTCTCGTCGCCGTGACATCCAGCTTGCTTACAATGAAGAGCATGGTATCACTCCCAAGACTATTATGAAAAAGATAAAGGACATTACTGAGGAGATGGAAAGTGAACATGGCAAAATAGTAAATGCGGAGATTGCGCTAGACTTAGAAATATTCAAGCGAGCCTTTAAAAAAGAATTGGCAAAACCAGTCCGTCCAGCAGGGCTAGGAGAGACGCGCCTCTCTGATGAAGAGCGTGAAATGCTGGTGTATGACAAAATAATTAAACTCAAAGAGAAAGAAATGAACAAGGCGGTAAAAGAGCTCGACTTTGAAACCGCCGCTATTTTACGGGATGAAATAGGGGTACTTAAGGTTCATTTAGAGAAGAAAGAGGAGTGATTTTTGTGTGATATAATATTTAGATGAAAAGAATCAAATCTTCCCCGATATTCTCTGGTTTACTTATTCTGGCGTTAGTTCTGGGAGGGTATTTTTTAGTTAAATCTAATAGAGATTCTAATATAGAGGTAGAGACGCCTATTGCTAATATGGAGACGGAGGAATCGGCTAAGGTTGTTAACCTTTCCTTAGTGGAAGAGAGGACATATAAAGTTCCAGATAGTTACGCCACCTTCGATGTTGTCTATCCAGAATTTAAAAATGCGGGAGCAGAATTTAATCAATCCATATCAGACTTAGCTATTGCGGGCATAGCCCAGCATAAAAAAGTTTCCGAAGATAGTTGGAAGGCCAGATATGAAACAAGCTCGGAAGGAGATGGTATTAACGAATTTCCAACGGAAGGTGAAAAATTCCAATTCTACATGTCCTGGACCCCGGTGCAAGTAAATGAGGAATTTATTAGTGTCTTAGTGACCGTAGGCGGCTACACGGGTGGCGCACACGGATATCAAAATCTAATCTCTTTTAATTACGATGTGGTAAATAAAAAAGATGTAAAACTCTCTGATTTATTTCCAGGCAACTCGAATTATTTAAAGACTGTTTCAGATTTCTCTAGAAAAGATCTAACCACACAGTTCCGCAAGAAGCTTGAGGTAAAAACTAAAGATGACGAAAAAGTGTTTCAAGGTTCCGTCATTCCAATGATGCTAGCCGGCACAACTCCGGAGTCGCTCAATTTCAGTGTCTTCACTTTCACTAAAGACGCAGTGAAATTGTATTTCACCCAGTACCAAGTGGCTCCCTATGCCATGGGGGAGTCTGTGGTAGTCCTGTCTAGAAAATAAAATATTTTTCTGCTATAGTGTTATTAATTTAATAGAGATACACCCCCTAATGGACTAGCGGGGTGTCATTCTGTTATAACGAATATACTATATGAAAGTAGACAAAAAAATAGATAAAATAACCGTTAAAGGGGCTCGTACTCATAACTTGAAGAACATCAGCCTCGAGATGCCTCGAAACAAGATGGTGGTTATTACTGGCGTTTCTGGTAGTGGCAAGTCTTCACTTGCCTTCGACACTATCTTTGCGGAAGGTCAGCGCCGTTATGTGGAGTCACTGTCTTCTTATGCTAGGCAATTCTTAAATCAAATGCCGAAGCCGGATGTAGATGAAATTACTGGGCTCTCGCCAGCTATTTCGATAGACCAGAAATCCAGGTCCAACAATCCTCGCTCCACCGTGGCTACTATTACTGAAATCTACGATTATCTACGAGTAATGTATGCGCGTATCGGGCATCCGCATTGCCCACTCTGCGGGGATGAAATTAAAAAACTTTCTAATGAAGAAATTTTAAATTTTATTTTAAACAAAATTAATCTGGGGAGGAAGAATTTCTCCGGCTTTACCCTTCCCGGAGTACCGGGCGGGGCCTACACCGTTCAAAATTCTTCCTCCCCAGATTCTAAGAAGAATAAGCGTAAAGTAATGGGGGTAGAGTGGGACGAAACAGAAATAAGTATATTCTCTCCAATCGTGCGAGGCAGAAAGGGCGAGTATTATCAGCTACTTTATGATTTACTCGGGAAAGGTTTCTCGGAAATAAGGCTCGACGGTGCCAAGAAGAAGCTTCGCGAACAAATAACTCTTTCTAAAAACAAAGCCCATAATATCGATATTCTAGTAGATCACTTTGCTGTTCATGAATTTACGGATAATAAAGATGGTAGTCGTATGCGGCTCGCGGAGGCTCTGGAGCGGGCACTGATCGAATCTGATGGACTGGTTGCTATTCAAATAGGTGCAGAAGAATTTATTATGTCCGCGAAATTTGCTTGCAAGAATGACGGCTTTTCTTTTCCGGAAGTTGAGCCACGGCTCTTTTCCTTTAACTCTCCCTATGGCGCGTGTCCGTCTTGCAACGGCCTTGGTACGAAATACTTCGGTGGGGATGAGGTGTGTGAAGTGTGTAAGGGCGCGCGACTTCGCCCGGAAGCATTAAATGTTTTCATCTCTACCGGCCACTCGCGGAAAAACATTCTAGACTTAGCGGAACTTTCTATAAAGGATGCGCATGAATTTTTTAAAGGCCTAAAGCTCTCCGCGCAGGAGAAAGAGATATCTGTGCCAGTAGTGCGAGAAATAGAAGCCCGGCTGGAATTCATGCTCGATGTGGGGCTCGACTATTTACAGCTCTCTCGTAAAGCCAACACTCTCTCCGGCGGAGAAGCGCAGAGGATACGCCTAGCCTCCCAGCTGGGGTCTAGGCTGGTAGGCGCGCTTTATGTGCTGGATGAGCCGACGATAGGCCTACATCAGCGAGACAACGACCGGCTCATTAAAACTCTTTTAAATTTGCGGGACTTAGGCAATACTATTTTAGTGGTGGAGCACGACGAAGATACTATTTATGCTTCGGATTACATTGTGGACATTGGGCCTAAAGCCGGAGTGCATGGAGGTGAAGTTGTGGCCGCGGGGTACTTAGAAGACCTTCTAACTGCTAAGAAAAATACGAACAACTCTCGAACACTAGCATACCTGCGAGGAGAAACAAAAATAGAAGTCCCCAAGAAAAGAAGGGAAGCTAAGGGCGCGCTCCGCATCGCTGGTGGAAAAGTATTTAATATAAAAAATATGAATGTGGAAGTGCCACTCGGAGTAATGACGTCCATCACTGGAGTCTCCGGTAGTGGTAAAAGTTCTTTTATGTATGAAATTCTGTATAAAAATCTTCAAGCTCGTTATGAACGCAAGTACCGTAGTGCTAAGGTCTTTAACTGCGCAAGCTTCACCGGAACCGAATATCTCACACGCGCTATCTTGATCGACCAGTCTCCAATAGGTCGAACGCCTCGGTCCAACATTGCCACTTATACGGGGACATTTACTCATATTCGAGATATTTTTGCCACCACAGAGGAAGCGCGCTTGCGTGGCTGGAAGGCCAATCGCTTTTCTTTCAACGTGAAGGGCGGACGCTGTGAAGCCTGCGAGGGTAACGGTGAGATAGCGGTGGAAATGCATTTCTTGCCGACCGTGTATGTCACTTGCGATGTCTGCCTAGGGAAACGTTTCGATAAAGAAACCCTCACCGTAAAATATAAAAAGAAAAATATTTATGAAGTTCTAAAGATGACAGTGGAAGAAGGTCTGACATTCTTCAAAGATATTCCGGCGGTTTCTGACAGACTACAGACCTTGCTCGATGTAGGGCTAGGTTATCTAGAACTTGGACAATCCGCCACGACTCTCTCTGGCGGGGAAGCTCAGAGAGTAAAAATCTCAAGTGAGCTTTTCCGTCCACATTTTGAGAAGACTATTTACTTGTTAGACGAGCCGACAGTGGGGTTACACTACGACGATGTACATAAATTACTAGAGGTGTTGAGCAAGCTTGTGGGTAAGGGCCACAGCGTAGTACTCATTGAACACAATCTAGACATTATCAAAAGTTCAGATTATGTAATAGACATAGGGCCTGAAGGCGGAGTAAACGGTGGTCAGCTTGTCGCTCGCGGTACACCTGAGGAAATAGCTAACAACGCTAAGAGTTATACTGGGAAATATCTCAAAAAAGTCTTGAAGAAATAAAATGAAATTGGACTATCTCAAAAAACTAAAGATGCCAGATAAGCCTGGAGTGTATTTTTTTCTTAAAGGCAAGCAGATACTTTATATCGGCAAAGCTACTTCTCTCCGAGATCGAACTAAAAGTTACTTTAGTAAGGACTTGATCCACACCCGGGGTCCGCTCGTACTCGACATGGCCTTCAAGGCTGACCGGGTAAAGTGGGAGGTGGCTGATTCCGTTCTTGAGGCGCTTATTTTAGAAGCGAACCTAATAAAAAAGCACCAACCTTACTACAACACTAAGGAAAAGGATGATAAAAGTTTCAATTATGTGTGCATTACTAAAGAAGATCTTCCGAGGGTTATTTTAGTTAGGGGAAAATTGCTTCAGGAACACGGAAATTTTTCCCACTTTACCCGTCAAAATCCGACGGGCTCCGACACGGTTAAAAATTTCCGTGCTCCTTATGCTAAAGTTTTTGGACCCTACACTAGCGGCTCACAGCTTCGCGAGGCGCTCAATATTATCAGGCGGATTTTCCCATTCCTCGATGATAAAAGTAAAAATTATATACAATTTTATCAGCAGATAAATTTAGTACCAGACTTAGGTAACAAAAAGTTATATCTACAGAATATAAATAATATAAAATTATTTTTCTCTGGCAAGAAAAAGCAGATTCTTAGAAATCTTAAAAAGGAAATGAAAGCTTATGCCAAGGAGAGGGAATTTGAAAAGGCCGGCGAAGTCAAAAGGCAGATATTTGCGCTTCAACATATAAACGACGTTGCGCTTTTACGGCCGGAATCTAGAATAGTAAACTCGGATACTAATTCTCGCATTGAGGCCTACGACATAGCGCACATGGGAGGCAACAATATGGTTGGAGTTATGATCGTTATCGAAGAAAGTGAAGCCAATAAAAATGAGTATAGAAAGTTTAATATTCGAACTCAAAGTGGAGCTAATGACACTGGAGCGCTTATCGAAGTTCTAAAGCGGCGCCTCACCCACAACGAATGGGCATATCCTGCTCTTATTGTAGTCGACGGAGGCATGGCACAGCTCAATGCTGGCCGGTCGGTGCTTGAAAAAATGCGCATTAGCATCCCGATCGTCGCTGTGGTAAAAGATGATAGGCACAAGGCCAAGGCCATACTGGGGGAAGAGAGCCTAGTGGCTAAATATAAAAAGTCCATACTTTTGGCCAATAGTGAGGCGCATCGGTTTGCCATTGCGTTCCATAAGAAAAAGAGAGGTAAGAGCTTTTTACCCCGCCTAGACTAGGCGGGGCGAGCCATAATACACATTTACGCTATCGCGCATATATGCAAAATAAAAATAAACAGGAAAATCAACAAGAAAATATACTAATACTGCACGATATTCGAAGCGTAGAAAATGTGGGTGCCATGTTTAGGACGGCGGATGCAGTAAGAATAAATAAAATTTATTTGAGCGGGTATACTCCGGCACCACTAGACCGCTTTGGGCGAAAGCGAAAAGATTTAGCTAAGTCCGCGCTTGGCGCGGAAGAATTTGTGGCTTGGGAGCAAGTAAAAAATGTTTCCTCACTCCTTACTAAACTAAAACGTGAAAAATATTTGATTATAGGCATAGAGCAAGATAAAAAATCTGTAGATTATAAAAAAGTAAAACTAGAAAACAAAAATGCATTTATAGTGGGCACTGAAGTAACAGGAATACCAAAAAATATTCTAAAAAAGTGCGATGTAATTGCCGAGATCCCCATGCGAGGCAAAAAGGAATCACTTAATGTTTCTGTAGCGCTAGGTATTTCTTTATTTCGAATACTTAATTTATAAAGCCAGAAGTAAAAAGTAAATTTTTCCCCTTAAAAACCTACTTTTTACTTCTGGCAGTGTGGACAGAAAATAGTGGTACGGGTTTGAATTAGAATTTTTTTGAGCGGATGGTGACAGCGTGGACAATTAGTACCTTCTTTTCCGTAAACTTTATGTTCCCTGGCATAATTTCCTTGGCTTAGGTCTATTAGGCGGTAGGTAGCCACAGACGAACCACCAACTTCTATGGCTCGGCTAATTATCCGCAGAATGGCTTTATGAAGAAGCTTAATTTCTGAGAGTGTAATAGATGTGGCAGGCCTCTCCGGGTGAATTCGGGACTCAAAAAGAGTTTCGTCTGCATAAATATTCCCTAAGCCGGTAACGATACTCTGATCCATAAGGATGGCTTTGATTCTGCCCTTCTTGTCTCTTAAACTCTTTTCAAAATATTCCAAAGTAAAGTTTTTGTCTAGTGGTTCTAGGCCTAATAGAGCAAAGTGATTTTCTTGCTCGAAAGATTTAAGGGTGGGGTAGTAGAGTAAATATCCGAACATACGGGTGTCGTTGTAGTAAAGCGTGCCTTTTTGTAATTCGAAAATAATGTGGGAATGTTTATTGGGCAATTGAGTTTCTGAGATTTCTATGGGGTGGCCACCAGAAACTTGGGTTTTGTTAGTTTTCGTTCGATATACAAACTGTCCAGACATTTTAAGGTGACCCAATAGCAATTTACCACTTCGGAACTGAAAGATAAGGTTCTTAGCTCGTCTTTCTATTTTTAAAAAAATTTCGTTCTTTAACCCACGCTCAAGTTCCCTTACTTTTTTGAGCGATGCTACTCGGGTGTTACCTTTACCGGAGACAAGTTTAGGCTTGCGTACTTTTACGCTCAAAATTTTTTGTCCCACAATATTCTTCTCTAGTCCACGCCTTAAATTTTCTACTTCAGGTAATTCCGGCATACTGGCATCATAACCCCCTATGGTCCCCCTTATCAAGGGGGACAGGGCAGGGGTCTATTTTCCTCCCAGAATTTTCAAAGCTTCTTTTATTCTCAAGTTTGTGGTGCCTTCTGGGGGAACTTTTTTTAATGCGTCGCGCGCTTCGTTTTGAGAATAGCCTAGGGACTTTAGAGCTTCAAGCGCATCGAGCTCACCTTGAAGAGCAGGACCCCCTACCTCTTCACCCACTTTGTCGCGCAGCTCGATCACTATTTTCTCTGCGGTCTTTTTACCAATTCCGGAAATCTTGGTTAGGTAGGAAATGTCACCGGTACTGATGGCTTTTTGTAGAGTTTCAAGAGAGGCTATGCCAAGTATCGCGAGGGCGCCCTTGGGTCCTATGCCGGATACTCCTATTAGCATTTCGAAAAATTCCAATTCTTGCCGTTCTAAAAATCCGTATAAGTCAAAAATGTCTTCGCGTACGTGGGTATGAATCCAAAGTAGAATTTCCACATCTGTTTTAACCTTAGACAGCACATCGGGGGAGACACTTATTTTATATCCAACTCCGCCCGTTTCCAAGACCACAAATTTGTCCGTTTTTAGTATGATTTTACCCCGTATGCTGCCGATCATATGTTTATGATACCATATTTGTATTTCTGTTGTTTTCTTGCGTTTCTTGGGTTTTTCTGCTATATTACACCTATGCCAATAACCAAATCAGCTAAAAAGGCCATTCGCGGAAGTCTTCGAAAAAAGGCTTTTAATGACCGCCGAAACCGCTTAATGAAAGAAATAATTAAAAAAGTTGAGAAGCTTGCCAAGACAGACAAGGCTGGCGCAACGAAAATGCTCAGTTCCGCATATCAGGCAATAGACAAGGCTTTCAAAACTGGCATCATCAAGAAAAATAACGCTGCTCGCAAGAAATCTCGCTTAGCAAAATTGGTAAAGTAATTCCACGTTATAAATGTCACACCTATTAGAATTTTATGGAACGGAGTGCCCACACTGTGAGCATATGCATGAGCTTATAGAGAGGCTCGAGAAAGAAGAGGGGATGCAAGTAGAAAAATTAGAATGCTGGCACAATAAAGAAAATGAAAAGCGTTTGCTCGAACTAGACAAGGGATTTTGCGGGGGAGTGCCATTTTTCTTTAATACAAAAACTCAGAAATTTATCTGCGGAGAGACGGATTACGAGATAGTTAAGAAATGGGCCAAAGGTGAAGAGTTTACTCAAGAATAAAATAAGAATAAAAACTGGAAAACAAAAAACCACCCTCTCGGGTGGTTTTTTGTTGGATAAGATGTTACGCGCGTTGTACGTTCGTAGCATTCAATCCCTTTGGTGACTCTTCAGTTTCGAAAGAAACAGACTCACCTTCTTTGAGCTCGTCAAAAGTTACGCCAACCAAAGAGTTGCTGTGGAAGAATAAATCCTTCTGTAGCCCTTCTGCAGTGATGAAGCCGAAACCTTTGTCAGTCAATCTTTTTATTGTACCAGTCATTGATTTTTTTAGTTAAATTGTTAAATACAAATGGGTGTGCTTAAGAAATCGACTCTTCCTCTTACCTACTTTGTCTTATAAGTATGGCATACCAAGGAGCCATTTGTCAAGCATTAAACGAAGCCCGGAAAAAAGTCTTTCTTTATGTGGTTTTTCGGTACTCCGAGCTTTTTCAGCATTTTATCAAAAGCTACCACCATGTTTTGTGTGCCAGAGATATAAAAATATCTTTCTGGGTAATCAGGAATTTCTTCCTTAATCATTTCTTCATTTATAAATCCTACTTTACCAGACCAGGCGTGTAAGGGTTCTTCAGTATCAGTGATGGTGTAAATATTCTTAAGGCCTAATTCTACTTCGGCGCGGCTGATAGTGCTCTCATAAGCAATATCCTTGGGAGTGCGGTTCGAATACAGCATGACGATGTCTCTCTCTTCTTTTCGGTCTAGTAAATAAGTGAGCATGCTCCGAAACGGGGTGATGCCGATGCCGCCGGCAAGGAAGGCGAGCTTTATTTTAGGATCGTGCGGCATTATAAATTCCCCTGAGAGTTGGGAGGCGACCACTGTGTCTCCCTTTTTCATGGCTAGGAGTTTAGTTTTAAAACTACTGCCACCATCGTAGAACTTTACACCGAGGCGGATGTCTTCTTCCGTAGGGGAAGAAGCGATGGTGAAATATCTTCTATTACCTCTAGTGTCGGCACCTTTTGGACTTGAGGTCCATTCCAGGTATTGCCCTGGCTTGAAGTTAAATTTCTTTTCATTCACAAAGATAAAGTCATATACAGAGTCTGCAATTTTTATTTTTTCTTTTAGTTTTAGTATAAGTTTTTGTTTCGGACTGGCAAAATAAGAAAATATGTTACCCAGGAGCAAGGCGAGTTCTGGCGTAGAATAGATGGAGCCAATGTGCACGAAAGGGGAGAATAGGAAGCCCGAGATCGCTCCATAAGTCATGCGGGGGATTTTAGCTGGTGGAGTAGTTAAGGGCTCGGTTAGCATGATGGTGGCAAAGAATAGGAGCGGGGAATAGAAAACTGCCTTCATGCCAGTGTTTAGCACACCCTCCCAGTCAGAAGCGAGAGAAAATCTTTGAGCAATAATTGTGATTAGCGAGATGACGATAAAAGTAAGCACTAGGTCGAATCTTCGTATTTTTCTCGTTATTAAAATCCCTCCGACCACCACGAACGGCAGCATGTACAGGGTGCCTATCCACCAGCTGGCGGAATGGTTGAGAGTAAGGGCGGAGAGGGTCACCGCGAAGGCAACCGGGTTAAAAATATGTTTCTTACCTATGGCAAAGATATATTTAGACGCCATAGACCAGACCGAAACCCAAAATAAAAATCCCCAATAAGAAACGTCAGTTAAGTCTTTAATCGGATTTAAGATAAGAGTCAGAATGAGAGCAGTGATGTAGAAAGATTCTGCATTTGTCTCCGCGTGGAAGACACGAGCAAATATTAAATTGGCGAGGAAACAAATGATCGTAATAAACACCAGACTCAAAATAAAATATAAGGCATTGAAGGGTAGGGCATTAAAGAAGGAAAGTACGACTCCACCCAATACCATGCCAAGCAGTACATAGAGTACCAAGCGGTACATTGTAATTTTATTTAGGAAATTATCTATAAGTGTCAGCATTTGATTTAGCGAAATTATGTCGCGCAATCGTCCATTAGGGCGTGACGAAAGTATAATTTATAAATCCGCTACTCATAGTAGCCACTCCGCCCTCATCAATCATATAGCCTTCGAGTCCGGGCTTACTTTCAATAAAAAGTATTCCATCTCTGCCCATTGCGAAGGCCGCAGTGGCAAAGCGATCCGCTTCATAGATATTTGGTCCCACCACAGTCAGACTAAGTATCTCACTCTTTTTTGGGACCTGCCCCGTAGTGAGCTCTGCTCTACTACTGGGGTCGTAAATATGCTGACCTCTTACATAAGTGCCAGAGGTTGCGATGCCTTTATCTTCGATAGATAAAACTTTGACAATTTGCGCTACGTTCAGAGGGTTTCTGATACCCACTCTCCATGGTTCTTTATTAGGACCTTTGCCACAGGCTTCAATGTCACCGCCGGCATCAATATAGAAATTTTTAAACCCAGCACTCTTTAATATATTGCTCGCTTCCTTGATAGCCCAGCCTTTAACGAGGCCAGAAGTGTCTAGAGTGTTATTTCTAGTTCGAATGTCGAAATAGCCATTTGTTTCTTTTTTAGTTTTTTCGGCGCGGGATAATATTTCCGCCATTTCCTTGCTATAATTTTCTGGTTTTATAGACCCATTATTTATTTTAGAGATCTCACTATCTTCCTTATAAGTGCTGAACTTATTGTCTATACTTTCAAAGTAAGAAAATACTTTTTCAAATATCCCAGGTGTTACACCTCTATCTTCGATCTGTATTTTTATGGTCATGCCCATTAGTATTTTTTCTTGTTTCATTTTGCTTGTAAGAGGGCATCTGCTAATGACTCTCTGAAGGCCTTGCTTGAATCAGTTGCTCCAGAAACTATATCCACTTCTGCGCTTTGCGCGCGGATGGCCTCGGTTTTAAGTATGGGCATAGCGTAGGCACTAATAGCTACTGAATTATCTGTGTCATTTGGGAATTCCAGGAAGGCCACGTCGGCTAGCTTGTTGTTTTTAATTACCGCTG
>Ga0209542_10012669_pt1 | contig 14698 bp, 15 predicted proteins | sample RifCSPhighO2_01_FD_184028 | JGI IMG/M metagenome (GOLD analysis project Ga0209542, IMG submission 184028) | Soil microbial communities from Rifle, Colorado - Rifle CSP2_plank highO2_0.1 (SPAdes) (version 2) | ecosystem: Environmental > Terrestrial > Deep subsurface > Rock core/Sediment ...
TCCCGGGACTTATGAATATGCTAAGGCACCGAAGCGCTCAGCAGGCTCTGTTTTCGGTTTGGTATCCCGAGGATTTGTTGTCAGGAGTGGGGGCGAGAGCGCTTTCAATAGTTACCGGCTATATTGGCTTCAACCCCGCGCCGTATAGTGCACCCTATCCGGTTTCCTGGTATGCCGGCTGGGTAAATGCTGTCTATGCTGTAGCGCTCAGTTTCGGATTGATATCCCTAGTTCGTACGCTCTATGCGTCGGGAAGAAAATTTATACACGTAGCATTTGTTCCGATAACGTTGTGCGTAGTCCTTTTTGCAACGATCATTTGGTTGACTGTCGGATGGGAGCGGTATTATGTCTTATTGACGCTGCCGATTCTTGCAATACAAATAGACGGATTACGAATGATAGCGATTTCTTGTCATACTTTGCTTAGTCAGGCGATATCTATAGGGAGCGTACGTCGTAAATAGTCGTTTCGTCATTTTCGATGAGAATGGGATACCGGGTTTTAAAATATTCCTCATTGAGGGCTGGATACGCCCGCTCCTGCGGGCCGATGATGACATACGAGACATTGTATGTGCGAAGTAATGCATCCGTATTTTTCTCACCCCGGTAAATCGTTTCGATGTCACTCCGCCTTTCTTCAGATGGAAGACTGTAGTTTGGAAGCCACAAATCAAAACCCATGACTACCTGCCGTCCTAGCACCATGCCAAGCCAACTATTTGCCGGCGTGGTGAGGAATACGCTTTCCGAGTCCGTCCGACGTCTTATCTTTTGGGCAACATCGAGATGCTTCACCGAAAATAATTGGTAGAGTTGGTTCGGATTATATGGGAGCCGGATAACGTCCAATACACCGGATATGAGCGAGGTATAGAAAAGGCCGATAACCAAAATACTAGTTATAACGGGTTTTGTTTTGAGTATCTGCAGCAGGAAGTGCGCGACAGTGCCTGCGCTGAAAAAGTACCAATAGATCAGGAATTTTCGGTTGTCCCACGGTTGGTCTTGGAAAACAAACAGATTTGAGACAACAAAGAGGAACATAAATGGCACCCCGAACACTTGCACCTTACGAGGTAACCAAACGTACGATACGGGTATAAGGAGCGACATGAGCCCAGCATTCTTTACCCAAAATCAGACAAACCCGAGTAGATCTCCCGGTGCTTCCCACCCGATATGAAAGCGAACAGAGTGAGTAACCGACGAAAATCCGATGAACCATGTGTGCATGAAAAAAGCTACCACAACAAGAGGTACGAAATACCACGCCCAACGCAAGGCGTTATGAGTTTTTTGTATAGCAGCAAGAAAGGCTATATAGATAGCCATAAGTACGACGACATAAAACGAATGGTAATGAATGATTGGTAAGAGTCCTGTTATGATCCCAAGGGCGCATAATATTTTTTGAGGTAGATGGCGGAAGTCGGCCTCAAAGAATTTCCAGAATATGATGAGGATGCCGATAGTAATCGGCATCCCGAGAAGAATCGCCCGCTGCGGGATAAATTCTGCATTGATGAAATTAATCCATCGGATGCCTATGTGTGTCAAATTCGTCAACTCGTTCGGGAGAGTCAGAAACCCTGTTTTTTGTACGTACCAATCATAGAGGCTCCAAAGAAATCCCATACCACCGTTAAATAAGAACAGTATAACGGCGACCATGGCGACTGAAATACTTTTAAAAAGCCGTTTATAGAAAAGATAACTGGCGACTATGAGCGCGAGGGAAAGTGACACGCTTTGCAATACTACAGCCGGCACCAATTGTAGACGTGCTTTCATAAGGAGTGCGGTGAGAAGGTCTGCAACAAAGTGGTATCGAAACGGTGCACCCCAATAGATCGGGAATGAAGATAGTGGAAACGATCGGTAGAGGAAATTGTAGATATAGACAAAGTGGAGGCTCCAGTCACCCCAGATGTTTCTTGCGTTCGTGAAGTAGTACCCTCCTTCAAAGAAAAGCATTCTTCTCCAGATGAAGACAAAGAGTATGAGCCATGCAGAAAAAAAGAGGATTTCGCCAAGCGTCAATCCGAACACGAGTCGTTTCGTGAGAAATTGTTTGAACTTCATGGGGATACTATCTATATTAACACCAACAAACCCCCCGCCAGAGGCGGGGGGGATTTTGATAAAACGTCTTACCGAAAAAAATCTTAGCCACCGATCTTGTACATACCGGTACCACAGACTGGGCATTTGCCTTTCATCGCCGGTTTGCCATTTTTCATGGTGACTTTGACCGCTTTGGGGTCTTCTCGCTTCGCTCTACATTTTACACAGTACATTGTTGCCATAGTTTCGACTCACCTCCCTTCAACACAAAACCTTTATTATCGCGGCAGTAAACGGGAAAGCAGGAATTCTGCTACGAGTATAAGCGTTGTCAGCATAACGGTTTTTGTAAGATCTCCCTTGATCAGGTGATAGAAAGCGACAGATTCGCTGGTCGTCGTTGTATCAAGTCCGGCTTGTAGAGTGGGACTAAGTGTGATGTGATGCGTGAGAGGAAGATGTTGTGTGTTTCGTTCGCGCGGTTGGCTCATTACCACGGGAGCGAATTTTGATCGGTGAAGTTGGGCGAGCAGTTTTTCCTTTTTTGTTTTTTTGGGCATACCAAGGTGGGTAGTGCCGATGAGCGTAGCACAGGCTCGCTTCGATTGTCAAATATCACTAGCCTCAGACTATGCGACGCGGGATTGACAAAAATAACGTAAAGATCGTACCATGGTGGATACAGATGGTGTTCAATAGTACGGTTGTCATGGTGGTTGTAAGTTTGGGATTCGTGCTCTGGTTGGGAATTATTTCAGCGCTACTCATCCGGACAATTTCTCATTATAATAGATTGACCCGAGGTATAACGAAGCGGGGCTTGACCGAAGTATTAGAAGCCGTCGCTTCTGAGCTTGCGTCAATAAAGCGAAGGACGAGTGACGTCGAGGAGACGGTGCGGACACTCGTACGCGAAGGAGGGTCTCATTATCAGCGGATAGGAGTCATTCGGTTCAATCCGTTTGCCGATACCGGAGGGGCACAGAGTTTTACCATAGCGCTTCTTGATTCTCATAGTTCTGGAATTGTGATGACGTCGCTTTATGGCAGATCCGGTAATCGATGGTATGTCAAAGAAGTGATCCAAGGGAAAGGTAAAGACCTTGAGTTGTCGAAGGAAGAAGAAGCTGCTATAAAAAAGGCAATATGATGAATAAACAGAAGTTTATCACAACATCGATCATAGGATTGGCACTGTACCTTATCGCAACCGGTCTTTCGTTTGCTGCCTTTTCGTACCTTGGGAAAGGAACTCCGTCTAGTCAACCAAGTACGACGACCAGTGGTGATCAGGATCACTTTGCGATCGATCCATCCATCCCCCGCACCGAAAGCTGTCCCATCAATGGCAAGATGTATACAAAACAGGAAAAGGATACCTGGGTCACCCGTCGGCCGCTCGCTGTGATGATAGAAAATCATGCGGATAGTCGGCCGCAATCCGGGCTCTCGCGCGCGGACGTCATCTACGAAGCGGTAGCGGAGGGCGGAATCACACGGTTTATGGGAGTGTTTTATTGCGGAGTGGCGGCTGCATCATTCAATCTTGCTCCGGTTCGGAGTGCCCGGCAACATTTCCTTCCGTGGGTAGTAGAATACGATGCACTCTATAACCATGTGGGAGGAGCAGGACGCTGTGAGGATCCGACGGTCGACGAGCGTGCCAAGGCACTGTGCAATATTCAAAAATACAAAATCAAGGATATGGATCAGTTCGGTATCTCGTTCCCGACGTGTTACCGTAATTACGATCGCTTGGATCATCCTGTCGCGACAGAACACACCATGGTATGTGTGACCAATAAGCTTATAGATCTCGCAACCAAGCGAGGATGGACCAATGTAGATGCCAAAGGGGTTTCGTGGGATAAAAATTTTGTGCCATGGAAATTCAAAGATGATGCGAAGGAAAACGAACGAGGCGCCTCCTCATCTATAAGCTTTAGTGCCTGGAAGGGGTACGAAGCCGAGTATGGAGTCCGTTGGGAGTACGATCCGGTTGCCAATATCTATAAGCGTTATAACGGTGGTGTTGCACATACAGATTTAGATACGAAAGAGCAGCTTACTGCCAAAGTAGTTGCCATCCTATTTGCCAAAGAAACCGGACCGGTCGACGGGCACATGCATCTTCTCTATGCCAACATCGGTAGTGGTGAGGCGATCGTGTTCCAGGATGGCAAAGCGACAAAGGCAGTATGGAAGAAAGCCACGAAGGAAGCCAGAACAGTATTTTATGACGCTTCAACGAACAAAGAAATCACGTTTACCCGCGGACAACTATGGATAGAGATGTTACCGACGGGAACCGAAGTCACGTATTAACCTGCCCTCCAAAGGAGGTCTATGCTTCTTGAAGATCTTATTATCTCCCGCGTGCGGGTCAAGATGTTGGCATTGTTTTTGTCTCATCCGGGAACTATCTACCACGTCCGCGAGATCGTGCGACAGGTGGGAGAGGAAATCAATGCGGTTAGGCGCGAGCTTGCACACCTCGAAAAGGGAGGCATGCTGTCCAAGGAACAGCGGGCGAATCGGCTTTTTTACCGATTCCGCCGGGAATACCCCCTGTACTTTGAGCTCATGGAACTTATCGGGAAAACCAGCGGGTTAGGATGGGATATTGTGAAAAATAAGGCAAGATTGGGCAAAATAAAATTTGCCATGCTTTCTGGCCGGTTTTTGCGCGGTCTTCCGCACAAGGGAGGTAATGACGTTGACCTTCTCATTGTCGGATCCGTGGTATTACCGGAGCTTTCGGCACTGGTCAAAGCAGAAGAGGTACGACGCGAAAGCGAGCTCAACTACACGGTGATGACAGAGGAAGAGTTTGAATTTCGCAAACGCCGTCGTGATCCGTTTGTCCTCGACATATTGAGTGGTTCACGAGTGATGCTCGTAGGCGATGAAGAGGAGCTTGTGTCATCCTGAACTTGTTTCAGGATCCATTCATATGTTCAAAAATCCGAAGCGGGTATTCATCTTATTATTTTTGTTAACCATAGCACTGGTTATTATTGACCTGCCCGAAAATTATCGGTTGAAGTTTACGCTCTTCGGCCGTACGGTTGACCGTGTTATCAATCCGCCGACCATACGGCTGTTTGGGTGGACAAAACAAATTCAAACGTCATTGGGGCTTGACCTTGCCGGCGGAAGCCATGTCGTACTTGAGGCGGACATGAAGGATATAAAGTCGAGTGATCGGGGATCGGCACTCGAGTCTGCCAAGGAAGTGATCGAGCGTCGGGTGAACTTTTTTGGTGTGGCGGAGCCGGTCGTACAGACCTCGGTTTCGGAGAATTCCTACCGGATCATCGTAGAGCTCCCGGGAGTAAGCGACGTTGAACGGGCCATAGCACTCATCGGGCAGACGGCGCTTTTGGATTTCCGGGAATTTACTACACCCGAGGAAGCGACAGCCGGTGCGTTTACCTTCCCGACACTGGATAATACGAAATCCGCAGGTATCACCGGCAAAGATTTGTCTTCCGCGCGTTTGTCGTTTAGTCAAAATACTGGCGAACCCGAAGTTGCGATAGAATTTACGTCGGATGGCACCAAGAAATTTGGTGACGTGACAGGGAGGTTGGTGGGGAAAGCGCTCGCGATATTTTTGGATTCAGTGCCTCTCACCGCGCCTGTTGTGCAGACTGCGATCACAGACGGTAAAGCCGTGATCACCGGGAGTTTTACACGGGATACTGCCAAAACTCTGGCATTGCAGCTTAACGCCGGAGCGCTTCCTGTGCCGGTACGTCCCGTGGAGGAGCGAACTGTCGAAGCCACACTGGGGGAAGAATCAGTCGCCAAAAGCATCCGCGCGGGCGCGATCGGTTTAGGACTCGTTGCACTCTTTATGGTGCTTCAGTACGGAAGATTGGGGCTGATTGCAGATGCCGCTCTCGTTCTCTATGGACTTCTCACCTTTGCCGTGTTCCGTCTTTTAAATGTGACCCTCACCCTTCCGGGGATCGCAGGATTTTTGCTTTCCATCGGTATGGCGGTCGATAGCAATATTCTCATCTTTGAGCGTTACAAAGAGGAACTGCGGATGGGTAAACCATGGGGGATAGCGATCGAGCAAGCATTCGGGAAGGCTTGGGACAGCATCCGGGATGCAAATTTTACGACGATCATCACGTCGCTTATCCTCTACAATCCCGGGAATTGGGGCTTTTTACCCTCAAGCGGCATGGTGCGCGGATTTGCGGCAACCCTCCTTATCGGGGTTGTCATGAGTTTGTTTACGGGAATCGTTGTGACGAGAACGTATATACGGGTGTTTTATAAAGAAAGGGCATAGGGAATAGGGGGTAGGGTATAGAGTTTTAACTACACCCTAATCCCTACACCCTAATCCCTTTTACATATGATTCGTTTTTCTAAATATCTTTGGCTTTATGCATTGATTTCAGGCTTCGTCCTGATACCCGGAATATATTCTCTCATTCGCTTTGGGCTCAAACCATCGATCGACTTTTCCGGCGGGACGCTTCTTGAATACCGCATGAGTCAACCCGTTTCTCAAGCGGTGATTACAGACGTGGCAGCGGCATCTGGTATCGCTCTTATAAGCGTTCAGCAGTCGGGTAGCGGCTCCTACCTTATACGGATGAAGCAGGAAGAGAAACCAAAAATTGAAGGGTTGACTGTGAGCTTGGAGCGTAGCGCATCGGTCACTGCTACAATTGTGCGTCATGAAACCGTCGGGCCCATACTGGGGCGTGAATTACTTACCAAGGCATTGTATGCAGCGCTTTTTGCTGTTTCGGCGATACTTCTCTACATCGCCTGGGCATTTAAAAACGTCCGCTTCGGTGTGGCCGCGGTCATAGCCCTGCTTCATGATCTCCTTGTTGTATTGGGAAGCTTTTCACTCTTTGGGCGCTTTTTGGGTGTTGAAGTAGATACGCTATTTGTGACGGCATTTTTAACGACAATGAGCTTCTCGGTGCATGATACGATCGTCGTGTTTGACCGAATACGGGAGTACACCAAACGCGATCGCTCTCGGCATTTCTCTGATATTTGTGATACAGCCCTGACTGAGACCATGAACCGCTCGCTCACTAATTCGTTTACCATCATTTTTATGTTGGTTGCACTGGTTCTCATGGGTGGTGAGACGACGAAGTGGTTTGTGGTCGCCCTCCTTATCGGTACTGTCTCAGGCACGTATTCCTCTCCTTTCGTTGCCACCCCGATCCTTCTCCTTTGGCACCGCCTAGAGAAAAGAAGAACGACAGCTTAAGATCCGGAGTTTCCATTTCCTATAAACTCCTCTAATTTCCTTTAAGTTCCTCTAGGTGCTTGAGTAATGCCTCGCGTTCGTTAGGGAGCGTTCCGGCCTCGACTTGGGCAAAGAGGGTGTCGAGTGCTTTGCCTATGGCTGGACTAGGCGAAACCCCTAAGATTTTCATCACATCATGACCATCGACATTTAGGTCAGTAACGGTGAAAGGTTGCTTTTGGACTTCTACAAGGCGCTGTTTATACAGTTCCAGTCGCCATGACGTTTCTGTAGCCCCACCGCCTAAGCGGTCTCCGATCCGGAGTGCTAAAATTTTAGACAAACGCTCCACACCGACCCTACGGATGAAGCGCCGTAGCGCGCTATCCGTTTGTCGTTCGTCGACGCTAAACTGATGCCAGCGCACTAGCGTATAGAGAGTCTCCGTGTCTTTACGGGAGAGCCTCATTCTCTTGGCTACATCTTTGGCAATACGGGCGCTTACGACCTCGTGATTATAGAACGTGATGAGCCCAGTAGCATCCTGTCGAAATGTTTTTACTTTTCCGAGGTCGTGAATAAGTGTTGCGAGCCGTACGATCGGATCATCGGACGGGCAATGCTTCATCGCCATCACCGAATGCGTACCGACGTCATAGATATGGTGACGTAAAGGACTTTTTTGCGGGGTGGCAAACGCCACTTCCAGCTCCGGCAATATGAAATGGAGGAGACCGAGATTTTTGAGTACCAACACGGCGTCAGCCGCGTGAGGTGCGATGAGGATTTTAAAGAATTCGTCTCGTATTCGTTCTGCCGAAATGTTTATGAGTTCCGATGCATGGTTTTTGACTGCATGTGTCGTGTGCTCTTCTATCGTAAACCCAAAGCTTGCAGCGAACCGTACAGCCCTAAGCATGCGAAGGGCATCCTCGGCGAAGCGCTCATCCGGATCACGCACGGCGCGAATGAGTTTTTCCTTGATATCTTTTTGACCATTATACGGGTCAACCAGCGCCTTTCCATCAAACGCGATTGCGTTAATGGTGAAGTCCCGACGTGCAAGATCCTCATCGATCGTCTTGCCCCAGGAAATTTTATCCGGGTGTCGGTGATCCTTATACCCCTCCTCACTCCTATACGTCGTGATTTCATAAATATCCGTCACCTCTGCTTCGCCCGCCGAAGCCTTGGCGGAGGCGGGTTCCCTGATCTTTACCCCGACCGTTCCGAACTGATTATCGTAAAAACTGTCGGGGAATAGCTCTAGTATCTGTTCTGGGGTTGCGTTTGTGGTAAAGTCCCAGCCAAGGGTTTCTAGGCCCATGAGAAGATCCCGCACGGACCCTCCGACCGCAAAAGCTTCAAATCCTGCAGTTTTGAGGGTATCGATAATGAACTTCGCTGATTGAGGGAGGGTGATCATACTGGTATTATACTCCATGCTATACCGGCCGGTTGTCGGTATCATGGAGAGAACCTTCGTGGAAAAAAGCTTGGTGTTGTCTTCAACGCGAAGCTTTCGTCTGGATCACGTATGAAAAAATGGCAAATAGCCAGTCGTTTGGACGAGGATATCATAGAGCATCTCATCCAAAGCCGTGGGATCATTTTGGATCCTCCCCTTAGTACCCCAAGTACCCTTACTTCCCTTACTCCCGCAATTTCCCGTATCCACAAAGCCATTCGGGACAAGGAATCCATCGTGGTCTACGCTGACTATGATGCCGACGGGATTTGCGCCGGCGCGATCATGTGGGAGACGCTATGGAAGCTGGGAGCCCGGGTCATGCCGTATATCCCGCACCGGGTGGAGGAAGGGTATGGGCTTTCTGAAAAAGGAATCGATGCCGTACGGGAGCAGTTTGATCCCGCACTCATCATCACCGTCGATCATGGGATCACTGCATGGGAAAAGGTTGCGTACGCGAAAAAGTTGGGGATCGAGGTCATCATCACGGATCATCACGTCAAACCAAAAAAACTTCCGGACTGTCTCATCGTCCATACGGCAGAAACGTCCGGCTCGGGTGTTTCGTGGTTGGTGGCAAGAGCATTGTCCGAGGAAGCTCCTATCGAGCTTGCCGCAATAGGCACTGTCGCGGATTTATTGCCGCTCACGGATCTCAACCGCGCCATAGTCAAACAGGGAATGGATAGTATAGGAAAAACGAAACGTGTGGGGCTCAAAGCGCTCATCGAAGAAGCAGGGATTACCAAAGTCGATACATATGCCATCTCTCATATGCTGGCGCCGCGTCTAAACGCCATGGGGCGTCTGGAACACGCGCTGGATGCGCTCCGGCTGCTTTGCACGAAAGACGAGGTAAAAGCCAAACTCTTAGCTGAAAAACTTGGGCTTACGAATCGTGAGCGTCAGAAATTAACCGAAGAAACAGTGTTTCATGCCCGAGACCTTTTCCATAAGTCCTTTCAGTCGCCCAAGCAACATAAGAAACTTATCTTTCTTTCTCACGAGTCCTACAACCCCGGCATCATCGGCCTCGTCGCCGGTAGGCTGGTAGAAGAGTTTTACCGTCCGGCGATCGTGCTTTCTATCGGCGACGGGTTTGCCAAAGCATCTGCACGATCGATCCCAGGATTTAATATCGTCGAGGCGATCCGTTCATGCTCGGAATTACTCGTCGATGTTGGGGGGCATCCTATGGCAGCCGGGTTTACCGTGGAAACCAAGAATATTGAAAAGCTCAAAAGCAAACTGGAAAAACTTGCGGAAAAAGAGCTCGATGACGAGAAGTTAACAAGGGTACTCAAAATCGATGCAGAAATCACACTGGAGTTGGTGACGGAGAAATTATGGAAAGAGCTCCAAAAGCTTGCTCCTTTCGGCATCGGCAACCCCGAGCCGGTCTTTGCGACCAGAGGAGTGAAAGTCGTAGACACCCGATTGGTAGGAAAAGAAGGAAAACATCTTAAATTGCGTATTTCTTCACCTAAGTCACCTAAGCTCCCTAGGTTACTTAGTATTGATGCGATAGCATTTAACTTTGGTAGCTTGCAAGGTCAGTTGAGAGAGGGAATGACAGTCGATCTGGCCTATTCAATCGACATGAATGTCTGGAACGGCAGGAGGAGCGTACAGCTTAAAGTGAAGGACATCCGTATCCCGAAGGCATAAACTCCTTTAGACTCCTCTAAATTCCTTTAAGTAGATTTTACTCCAATAACTCCCTTATTTCCCCGATCTCCCCAAATACCCCAATCACCCAAATTTTTCCCATTTAAAATCCCCGCATTCATCGCGAGCGCTATTGCTCGCGTAAACGCGGGGATTACGTTGTAAATGTTTTCATAATCCATCCACCAAATGCTCTCCGATGAATGAGTTTCATCGGAGGAAAAAAGGTGGATGGAAAGATTAAAAATCGGAAATAAAATAAGAAAAAAAATAACTCGCAAGTGAGTTACTCTTGTTTTATTACCGATGTAAGTTCAAGGAGAAAATCTCCTTGTAAAAGAGAAAGGAGACCCAGCGCAACCTGCTGGCAGCGCTGGGTTTCTTTATTCGACTTTTCAGCCGCCTTTCTTTTTTTTGGGGAGGAAAATGCTAAGCAATCCTCCAACTCTCACCTTAACTTTCGACGACCGATTATTTTTCTTTTCATGACTGAATCTAGTTTTTTTAAGTTTGATCTTTGCCATTTTGTGCTCCTTTTGTTTTAATTTTGGATTAAATTGCTCTACACTTATTATTTCTTCATAAATTTTTATTCTCCTTTGGTTTGTTTTTTGAACTCGGAGAAAGACGGAATACATGATTCCGTATTTATCTAAGGTCAAAATGGTATGTTAAGGTGCCAAAAAAAGAAAACCCCGCTTGGGAGCGGGGTTGCGGGTGAACGATTATTGTTTTTCACCACGTAACCCCGCCTCTCCAGATTCGGAGAGAGACAAAATAGCAAATAAGATGAGAATGGTTACGGTTCATATACTTCGATACTAATCCTGGTTATCAACTACTGGTTGTTCTTCTGGTTCCCGTATAGGAAATACCACAGTAATTGTTTCTGTTTTATCTTTGACAAGCATTTCGATTTTCCACGCCGCGGGCCGGGGAGCGTTTTGTTGATCCTGTCCTGTTTGTTTTGCAATTTCTGGCATAGAAAAAAAATAAACCCCGATTTGATCGGGGTTCGTGTGTTTTGGTTATTTTGTATTTTTCTTAAACGTCCATCACACGACCCTCTCCGATCTTTCGGAGGCAAATAAGGGTCATAAAGTGATACCAGGGCTGTTGCATACGATAAACATTACTTATACCAAACCTTTATCCTATCTGTCAACCACGAAATTCCTATAAGTTCCTCTAGATTCCTCTCGTTGGAAGCTATACAATCAATACAGCCTATGAGAACGCTTACCAAAGATACAGTCAACGCTGTTGGCAAAACGATCACGCTCCAGGGGTGGGTACTTGCCCGACGGGACCACGGGAAGATCATGTTTCTCGATCTCCGGGATCGGTCCGGCGTCGTGCAAATGGTAGGGAACAAAGCCTTGGCAGACGCCAGGCCCGAGGACGTCGTAGAGGTCGTGGGATTAGTCAAACAGCGACCGGAAAATATGGTCAATCCCAAAATTCCGACGGGTACCGTTGAGGTAGAAATCCAGAAGATTACCGTGATCACTCACGCCCGTGAACTGCCGTTTCCTATCGACACCGATGGCTATGACGTCAATGAAGAGATTCGAAGCAAATACCGCTACCTCGATCTTCGCCGGCCACGGATGGCAGGAAACATTCGCTTACGGAGCAAAGTGGTTGCCTTTATACGAAATTTTCTTCTTGGCCGCGACTTTGTGGAGATAGAAACGCCAATACTTACCAAAACGACACCCGAGGGGGCACGGGACTTCCTCGTGCCGTCACGTCTTCAACAGGGGAAGTTTTATGCGTTACCGCAGTCGCCGCAGCAGTACAAACAGCTCCTCATGGTTGCCGGGATGGAGCGTTACTTCCAGATCGCGCGCTGTTTCCGTGATGAGGACCCCAGGCGCGACCGTGCATACGGGGAGTTTACCCAGCTAGATCTCGAAATGTCGTTTATCACGCAAAACGATATCCTCACGCTTACCGAAGAACTCTTTACCTCGCTTGTCAAAGAACTGTTTCCCCAAAAACACATGAGCCAATCGCCCTGGCCGAGATTGTCCCACAAAGAAGTGAAGGAGAAGTATGGGACGGATAAACCGGATTTGCGGAAAGACAAAAATGACAAAGACGAGCTTGCGTTTAGCTGGACGATCGATTTCCCGCTTTTTACCCAGCAGTCAGAAGAAGATTTTTATTACGGTTCCGGCAAAGCCAAGTTTGCCCCCAGCCATCATATGTTTACCGCCCCGCATCCGGACGACATTCCGCTTCTTGAAAAGGATCCGATGAAAGTACGGGGATTACAACATGATTTGGTCTTAAATGGTTTTGAAGTCGGGGGCGGGAGCATCCGGATCCATCAGGCGGATGTGCAGAATAAAGTATTTGATCTTATCGGTTTTTCCGACGCGCAAAAGAGGGAATTTGAACACATGCTTACCGCGTTTACGTATGGCGTCCCGCCGCATGGCGGTATTGCGCCCGGCATTGATCGATTCCTTATGGCAATACTGGGCGAACCCAGTGTACGGGAAGTCATGGCATTTCCGACGTCAGCCTCCGGCACCACAAGCGTCATGGACGCGCCGAGTCATGCGTCAGCAGAGCAACTTACAGAACTTGGAATTTCGGTCAAACGCCCATCGTTAAACCTTCAGGCAGGGGGAAAAGAGGTCTATGATCAGATCGTGAAAGAGATACAAGCCGTGGGTTGTCATTTCGATCCGTACGAACACAAAGCCGTGCATACCTCGGAAGAAGCGGCGAAGGTGAGAAACACTCCACTTCGTGAAGGGGCCAAGGCGCTGGTGGTATACGCAGATGATAAACCCATGATGATCGTCGTTGCAGGAGACAGGAAGCTAGATACCAAAGCGTTCAAAGCTCTGTATCATGTTCGGGATCTTCGGATGGCAACACCCGAGGAGGTGGAGCAGGTGACGGGAGTGACGATCGGTGCGGTACCACCCTTTGGACACATATTTGGCATCCCACTCTATATGGATGGGGCGATTCGGACCAATACGCACGTATCCTTTAACGCCGGTCTTCACACGCATTCCATACGCATGGGGGAAAAAGACTACGAAAAAGTCGCCAAACCCACCGTAGGAGAATTTTCAAAAAATGGCTCATAAATTTCTTGAACGCATAAGAAAATCCTGGGTTTTCCGGCAATGGGACAAGATACTATTTCTTGTCGTATTTGCTGCATTTTTTGTTTTGGCTCCGGTTTCCGAGGTGTATACAAAGCTTGTGTCATCGCCCAATAACCCGTTAACGAAATTATTGCCGTTTCCCACTCCGGTGCCAGCGCCCTATCCGGTAAATAAAACGGGCATATACCCGGGGTATGAAATTAGCGCTTCCGGGGTCGTGGTGTTTGACGTTGTAAGCGGTGTCACTCTTTATGGTCGTAACAGCGAAGCACTCCTTTCGCCCGCTTCGACTACCAAAATCATGACGGCACTTGTTGCGCTAGAGAAGTATCAATTGGATGATGTGGTGACCATACAAACCGTCGCAAATAGCGGAGCTGTGATGGGGCTCGTGCCGGGAGAACGGATTACCGTCGAGAATCTTCTCTACGGGGCATTAGTACAATCCGGCAACGATGCAGCGTGGGCGCTTGCTGAGTACTTTCCCGGTGGCGTCGAGCAGTTTGTTGTTGCTATGAATGAAAAAGCCCAAAGCTTGCACCTAGTCAATACGCATTTTACCAATCCTGCCGGTTATGATGATCCTAATCACAAAACGACCGCGATGGATTTGACCCGACTCGCGGCGTTTGCGCTTACCAACCGAACAATTGCAAAAATGGTCGGGATCCCACAAATAACCATATCCGATGTGACCCATACACGCTTCCACCCGCTTACCAATGTCAATACGCTCCTTGGGAAGATTCCCGGTGTTGCTGGTATCAAAACCGGTTGGACCGAAGAAGCGGGAGAGAATCTCGTGACGTTAATTGAACGGGACGGGCATCAGGTGATTATTGTGGTGCTCAAAAGCCGCAACCGTTTCGCCGATACCGAAGCACTCATCACCTGGGTGTTTGGCAATTACGAATGGAAAACATTTATACCGGAAAGCGTTAATTAGCAACCCCGTTGCTGGTCGTGCTATTCCATCCACTCAGAATTGATCGCCGGTACGTAAGCCACAAATCCGTCGTCCCCTTCGAAGACAAACACCGGCTGGAGGTATGTCTGTGGCGAGATAGAGTCGTAATACGCAAGATATACGTTTCGTATGGTGATAATCGAGGTTTTAGGGTA
>Ga0209542_10012670_pt1 | contig 14693 bp, 22 predicted proteins | sample RifCSPhighO2_01_FD_184028 | JGI IMG/M metagenome (GOLD analysis project Ga0209542, IMG submission 184028) | Soil microbial communities from Rifle, Colorado - Rifle CSP2_plank highO2_0.1 (SPAdes) (version 2) | ecosystem: Environmental > Terrestrial > Deep subsurface > Rock core/Sediment ...
CACTAAAAATATAAGCTGTCAAAACGCCTGTAGCTATTAATACGCTCATATTGAGTTTCTTTGCTTTCAATGAGTAATAAGTTCCGGTGATAAAAATTGAACCTGCCCAAAATACAACAGGGGTTGTAAGAGCTAATAAAATCCAGTTTATTGGGATAAATTCAGGAACAGGTATTTTTAGCAAGTTTATACCAACGGGAGAAAGAAGAAAGATTGGGATTGATAGTAACAATGATATAAAGAATCTCTTTTTCATGTCTTTTTCCATTTGTTTTGCTATTTGCGGATTAGACATTGCTGCTTCATGATCATTATGGCTCATTTTTGACATGTCGTGGTCTTTGTGATCCGCTCCAACTTTTTTAGGGATCAATTCCATACCACAAGCAGGACAACGTCCAGAGGTTTTACTTTTAACTTCTGGGTGCATTGGGCAAGTATAGATTATATTAGAATCTAAATGTTCTTTCTGACTTATTGAATTATGAAGTTTATACTCATATTGTTTAGCTTCGCTATCACAACCACAATTAACACAGAGCTTATTTGCTTCCTTAGTCATATCATTTTTTTGAGAATCAGGACTATGATTGTGATTATTCCTGTGATGTTCATGATTTGAATGATTCAGGTGGTTTTTCATTTTAATGCAGCATTATGCTAAGTGAACTAACTACCAGCAACCCAAGAATAATTAGGACAACTTTTATAGTGCTCCAAGATACTTTCTTTTTTTCTTCAGCGATTTCATTGTTTGAAGAATTATTCTGACAACAGTTCACTTTGCGCCTCCTTTATGCTCTTTATGTTCCGTATGGCTATGATCTGAATGTCCTCGCATCATCCATAAATGTAATCCTACCATAACTGCAATTGAAATTCCAACAGACCAGTTCTTGGACAGGCCAATAAGTGGAAGTACTAAAAGAAGCAAAAGTGCTCCTCCGCACGCAATTGCCATCATCCACATATGGTTTGAATGATTATGACTCATTGTCTTCTTCTCCTTCGTTTACTGCACAACAATCAGCGTTTCCACAGTTGCATTCGTCAATCATGTTGCATATTTTCACGCTCATCTTTCCTTCAGAGGATTCTTTAATTCGTACGCATGGTCGTTCTGATTTCATTCTTTTACATCTCCAGTTTCGTTAATAGATTTATATTTTTCATAGCATCCGTGAAGGCAGAAGTATATCGGATCAGCTTCTATGACTACCAAAATCATGTTCTCATGATCTATTACCATACCACACAATGCGCATGACATTAGTTTCGATGCATCACTAATTACTTCTTGTTTGCAAATCGGACAATTTTTATGATTCTTCATTTTTTCTCCTGCTCAAATCGAATATTTGTAACATCATGTCCTGTTTTTTTAACAGCTGCCTTTAACTTTTCTTCATTTATATTATTATCAACATTGACAAATCCTTCATGAACTAGATAGTTCACACTTGCGCTCCTTACACCTTTAACTTTCAATAGGGTTCTTTCTATCTCTACAGCATCAGATGCACAATCCATTCCTTTGATGTCAATAAAAGCTTTTTTCATTTTATTTCTGCCTCCTTTCAATAAAATTCGAATCACACTTAGTTTTATGTTTACAATTTTTATCTTTCTTACACCACGCCTCGCATTTATCAATAGCAACTTTATCTTTTACCGTAATACAACAGACATTGCATAAATTCATATCACTAAATAATAATCTGTGATTATTTTTCATTTTAATCTTTCTCTCCTTTCGTTTCATGAAGAATATGTATGCAATATTCAGCCATATGGTAATCAATCAAACTCATAAGTGGTTCTATTGTCTTTTCGTTAAGGGAATAGTGCCTAAAATTCTTAACAGTTTTAACTTTGACAAATCCGCATTTTTTCAAACGTGCCAAGTCGTGCGATACAGTTGTCTGTGGAAGTTTTAATGCTTCCATAATCTCAGAAACGCTCCTTTCCCCTATTCTAAGTAGATTAATGATTTTCAATCTTGATTCTGATACAAGTGTTCCGAAGAAAATCTTATATGCCTCGTAAACTTCTTCTTCCTTAAATCCTTCTTTATGCACATGATATAATATGTTCTTATTTAACATATGCTATTATAATACATATAGTATTTAAACTTTGTGAATTATAGTTCTTCATTTTTAAATAATAATTAAATCTTTAGTTTTATTTTTTAGACAAATTAATTAAACTCATAAGAAGAATTATTACTACCAAAACTTGAACTTCAATCCCTTGAAAAGGAAGACTAGCGAAAGAAAAAGAAACTCCAATAAATCCCAATATTAGAGGTATAAGCCCTGTAACACAAAGAGGACAAACGCCTGTAACCAATCCTCCAATTGCACCAGCACTACTCAAGGAGAGTTCTCTTTTACATTTTTTCCTTTCTTTATATTTAACATAAATCAAAACCGAATTAAACGCTATTAGTGCCCCGATTATTATTGTAAGAAAGATAGATATACCTAGTTTAAACCAATTGAGAGTCTTTGCATAAACTAATATCAACGGAATTGTGTTATAAAAACCACTAATAAAGATATTTAACAATAAGTAAACTAATAAAATTAAAATTACAAAATAGATATAAGGTTTTTTCAAAAGGATTTTCATTTTATTTATTCAACAATAATGCTTCCATAGCCCATACCCATTGAACAGGCGAACCTGAAAGTTCCCTTCTTTGTTGGGGTAAAATCTATAGTATCACTCGGATTTTTAGCATTCTTTGAAACTCCTAAATCCTTTATATTGAAAGACCTTAAACATCCTGTAACGCTGGAATCAAGAGTTATGCTGACTGGTTGTCCCGCCTTAACTTTAATCTCATTTGGATAGTAGTTCAGATTTTTTTCACCAATAACTACTTTCTGCGTTTCTCCTTGTAAGACTTGACCGCCTTCAGAAACAACATCCCCATTAACGGCAGGACTTCCTCCTCTAAAAAAGAAAAATCCTCCCACGATTAAGATTAATAAAATTATTCCAATGTACAATGTAGATTTTTTTATTTCCATTTATTTAATACCTCCTTTCATTATTTAAATTTTTTAGTTTGCATACATACATATTTTTAGTAACATTCACAATCGTAAAGCCCAATATTCCGATAGAAGCTATTGATAATTCAAAACCACCATAGGGTAAAAATGACAGGGCTCCAGCACCTATTCCTAAAGCTGAAGCTAATCCAACTCCGCAAGCAGCACATCCTGGAGCAAACGCTGCTAAAAACAAACCAATGCCTCCAAATAAACCAACTTTTTTTCCACCAGTTCCTTGCCCTATTCTAACTTTATATTCTACTAAACTAAAAAGCATCCCAAATAGAATACTGATGATAATTAAACTTATGAAAGAATGAAACATTATTGTCTCTTTAAATCCAAAAAACAATATAAAGAAAAATTTGATTGTTTGAAAAAAACCAAGAGTTGAATAGAAGCCTATCAAACTTCTCCAACTTGAGACCAGTACATTTATTGAATAGAATGCTAGAGCTATGATTAAAGTTATAATTAAATATCTCCAATTAGTGAAAATTTTCTTCCACGTGCTGAACATCTTTTTCCATTCCATTTATCTTCCTTCAATAAAGTTTTTTATCCGAATTTCATCATATTCTTCAAGAATATCAATATTACCAAGTTTTGTTAGCGCAATTTTTGCATCCATCCCTTTAAACGGTGCAACATATACATAATCATACTCTGAAGCAAAAGATTCAAGGTTTTCTATTAAATTTTCTTCACAGGGATAATCTTTACAATTATAATTAATAATAACTCCTCCACGACCTTTCTCAACACCATCCGCATGTTCAAGCATGTGTTTTTGAATTACGATAGACATTGGTTCTTTTAGAATGTGAGAGATAGGATTCGACTCGATATGCCCGTCCATATCAGTTGGTGGAAGTCTTTCAATATTTGAAATCCCCCATACAATCCCTGCAATTATTAAACCGACAATTATAATTAAGAAGCTCCAATTTCTCACTTTCTTGATTGGTAATGATTTCTTCTCTTTGGGTATATTTTCAGGATGCTTCGCTTTGTTATGCACTGCTAGTCCTTCAATATCTTTGAATGTTCTATCGCAAATCTCGCATCTTATTTTTTCTGTCATTCTGTTTTATCCTTTTCTTTCAATTCTTAAAATAAAAAAATAAAAAAATAAAAATTATATTTACGCTACAAGTTCAGCATCAATTACCTGCTTAAATGCTGCATATGGTTGTGCACCGCTTAGTGGTTTTCCATTGATTACAAAGTAAGGCGTTCCTTGTCCTCCAGCTGCTTGTCCATCTGCTAAGTCTTTTTGCACTTCGTTAGAGTACTTACCAGAATCAAGACAATCGTCTATGTCATAACCAAGATCTTTAGCCCATTTCTTTAGTTCTGTTGCACCAAATTCCGCAGTTCCTCTTACAGGTCCTGTAATTGGGTCTCCTCCATCAAGTTTGTTTCCTTCTTGGAAGATCTTATCATGCATTTTATAATATGCTTCATCCCCACCTTTTTCTCTTACACAATTAGCTGCTTCTGCTGCAGGCTCTGCTGCAGGATGAATACTAGACAGTGGAAAATCTCTATACACGAATTTTACCTTTCCCGTGTCAATGTAATCTTTCTTTATACTCGGCAAGGTGTCTGTCCAAAACTTTCTACAAAATGGACATTGATAATCACTAAACTCTATAATTGTTACAGGAGCATTTTTGTTTCCTAAAACAGGATCATCATCTACGCTTGCCGTTACCTGCGATGGTTGCGACGGCACTCCAGTAGGTTGAGGGTTATTGGCTACAACATTGCCTGTTGTTGGGTTATTGTTTCCTCCTAAAAAGAATACAAATCCACCAACGATTAGCAAAGCTAAAAGCAAGAATGTACTATATTTCCATAGCGTATCTTTTTTTATTGTTAAAGTTGCTTCTTCACTCATATTAACCTCCTTTCAATTCAGTATATATTTCATTTATACAATTTGACATGACAAAATGCCTAAAAAACAGTTTATAAGAGTATCGTAGAACTAGTTCTACGGCATGAAACTGGTTCTATTTTAGAAATATGATATTTGTCATTCCTCTTCTCTTTCTTTCAATAATTCCCGTTTGCTCTAATCTATCTAAAATCCTTGAAACTTTTGACTTAGGAAAGTTAAAATGCTCAACAATGTTACTTTGGTAAACTCCTCGGTCTTTATTTTCCTTGATAAAATAGAATACTTTCTTCTCTTCCGAATTCAATTTAGTTATATCATATTTTTTCTGTTCTATTATTCTCTCTGCCTTTGTTAGAGATAAATAAAAACCTAGTCCAGCTAAAAACGCAACCAATAATTCAAGAGCTGAAATAATTTTCTCATGATCATTATGCTGTCCATTGACTTTGCATGATTCTAGAGAGCAGGAGCTGTCTTTTTGTAATTTACAAAACTCCACACAATTTTCCAAGCTTTGCTTGCTCAATATATTATTAAGATAAAAGAGACTAGCTAAAACAATAATACTTATTGCTATTATCGCTGTCCCTAAATATTGTGGTTTCATAGAATTATATTAGAAATCAGCTTTAAAAGGTTTTCATTTTAGACGAGCTTGTTCTAGAAAAGATAATCGTGAAGTTACTGAAGGAGTCATAGGTAATGGCGAAAGAGCTATTGATAGTGGAGTTTATTTAACATAATCATATTCGGGTAGCCCTGCCTCTAAGGCAACATAACTGCTTGCTCCTCTCCCCAAAGAGGAGCTTGTGGTTGTGATTTTTATATTAACTTTGAAGTTTTCTTTAAGAATCAAATTGTTCACCCAATCAATCTCTTTATATTGTCAATATCGTCAGCGATTTCATGCCCTTTCTTTGTGAGTTTAATAATTTTTGTTCTACCCTTTTTCTCAAAACTTACAAGACCTATCTCTTCTAGACCTTGTAGAATCTTAACTGCGTGGCTATATGTGCAATCCACTTCTTTAGCCAGCATAGAGCCATATTTTACACGACCCATCTTTTTAAGTGCTACTAACAATAAAGCAGGTTTTCTTCTAAAAAATATATCAAGGTTATCTTTTTCCATATTACTTGGTTAATCACATAATACTGGATATATATTTAAATCATTTCAATTAGTTTTTTTCTTGCAAAGAAAAAACAATAAAGGTATAACATCAGATTCTTGCTTTTCCAACTTTTCTATTTCATCCTTAAGGTCTTTGAATGTGCGATGATAAATCATGAGGTATGCGAAATCACCATCTTTTCTTTTTAGATGAGAAAACTCATCTAAAATTGGCTTTTTTATTCTGAGAGTGTTCCATGCTCTTGAAGCGTCATGATACATAAGTCTTCCTTGTATTTTGAGCTTTTCACGATTCGGTTTTAATATGGACAGATTATCATTTTTATTAATGTCATTCATTTACATTTCCTATCACCTTTTTTACAAACTATTTGATGTCTAAGATAGTATATTTATCTTCAAACGCTCCTCTTCTAAAAGGAAATTGTTCTCCAACCTTTTTATTAAGCATTAACTTGGCGATTGGGGCTGTTGGGTTGATTACAGTAACTTCTCCTTGATCAGTTTCAATACTTTCCCCACCCCCATACGGCAAGATGAAATAATACTCCACTTCACTTCCATCTCTTATGCTTACTAAACTTCCACTCATAACTTTGCTTGGATTTTCTGGGAGTTGAAGGGCGAGCAATGTGGAAAGACCTTGTTCAACTTCATTTCTTCTTAAATTGAGACCATCTGCTAAATATCCAGATTCTTCTTTTTCAGAACCATATCTCGTTTGCATTCTTCCTTCTGCATTGATTGCATCTTGTCGTGCATTATTTGCAGCTCTGGCTATACCTGAGGATTTTCTTTCGAGCTGAGATGCAAGCATTCCTAATAATTGTTTTTTATCGTAATTCATGTTAATAGCGGTACATTACAAAATTTAGTTACTTCATCCATGACAGCGTCTATGCTTTTATGAGTTGTATTTATTCTTACCCATGCATCTCTTAAAGCTATTTTTTCATATACTTCCCTTAATTTAGAAGCATTGCCATTTAGACATGCTTTATCGCTTGCAGTATGTATTCCGTTTGATCTATGCGTTATTCTTGCTCTTTGTTCTGATTCATCAACTTGCAGAAGAATTGTATGGGAAGGTTGAATTAATCTTCTCATAACTGGCTCAAACATAGCTTCAATTGCATTTAATGGTTGATGGTAATATACAGAATGTGGAATTAATGAACTCCATACATATCTATCGCAGACTACTGGTTTCTCTGGCAATATCTGTGCTATTTTGTTTGAGGCATCAACAACTGAGGAAAGGTAAAACAACAATCGTGCGTCAGGATGTGCGTTGCTATCTATGTAAAGGCGAGATGCTTTGTATTCTTCTCCTGGAGTCTTCATATACTCTGCACCCATGCTTTCAGCTAAGAGTTTCCCTACAGTAGTCTTGCCCGATCCGTCGGAGCCTTCTAATACGATAAATTGATTCATTTTTTGAATGTAGTCCTGCCAGTGGCGATATCTGCTAACCAAACATTTTGACAAAGATTCTTTTCACTTAATCCAATTTTCTTGAGAAATTCAATACATTGAGCTTTTTTCTCATCAATTTCAGATTCTTCTCCATCGATTTCTACTTCAATAAAATTGCCAATGTCTTTTACTTCATCAATATCTATTTTGAATTCTTCAAATTTGTAGCTTTCTCTTTTCTTGTCAATAGTTCCTAGCAATGCAAAGTTAAATCCTTGTAGGATTTGTCTAAATGTCGTAACATTATCAACTGCTACTTCAAATTCTTTGTTGACACCATCAGCAATATTTATGTGATAAGCGAAAATTGCTTTATCTTCTCCAGGTTTAGAACGAAGTCTGATATATTCTTTGGTTTTTCTCGTGTCTCTAGAAGGATGATTATAATATTCATCTATCTGATGCTTAACCTTCTCTTCTTGCGCTCCAAGAGTTTTTAGTGCTGTCTTTACTTTCTCTTTGTCATCGAATGTTGCTTTTATTTCAATTTCCATGTTGTATGCCTCCTTTCATTTTATGAGTATGCAAGTTCCCCCAGAACTTCTCTATCTTTCCATGTTTCATTTGAGGGAGATATTTCTTCTAAATAAACAGGATCAATTCTAGGATTAACATCTTGCATATCGCATACTTCACCTATTCTATGATAATGGTCTACCATTAATCTAATTCCATCATCTCCTAAACTATAAGGAACAGCCACTGGTTGTTTATGCGTATATCGTGCATAATCTGTTGATAAAATTCTTAGGTCTTTTCCTAACTTATTTACAAGATTGCTTCCAGGATGAGGCGTTATGAATGAAACATAGGTGATAACTCCTTTTCTTTGTCCCATTTCTTGAATAAATAATGAATTTGCTTCTAGGTCTTCTGGCTTTTCGCCCATCCAACTAAACATATAAACTGGATTTACTTGACAACCATTGCTTAACATCAATTCAAAAGAATCTAGGATTGATTTTACATTTACCTGCTTTGACATTCCATCAAGTGTTCTTTGTGAGATTGATTCTATTCCAGAATGAATAGTGTCAACTCCTGCACGCATCATCTGTTGAAGCAACGGTTCATCAAGACCATTAATTCTTGATTTAACTTTGTAGGACATTCCAAGATTAGCACTTTCAATTTCCTTGAATAATTCAGCACACCATTTTCTATTAAGGGTAATGGTTTCATCTTTAAAATGAACTCTTTTGAATCCTGCTTCTTTAAACAACTGCAATTCTTGCAACACATTCTCAAATGATCTCTTTCTATATTTGTATTCCCATAACTCATTTAATGTGCAAAATTCACACGCCATTGGGCATCCTCGTGCAGCATATATTGAAGCAGGAGAAAACTTTGCATATTCTTCCATAGGAACCAAGTCATAAGCAGGCAAAGGTATGGAGTTCAAGTCTTTGATAAGGTCTTTTTCCAGATTTCTAACTATTCTTCCATCTTTCACAAAACTTATTCCTTTTATTTCTTCAAGCTTCATTTCTCCATTTAATGCTTTGATTAATTTTGATAGACCTGCTTCTCCTTCACCATGCACTACATAATCAACAAATCCAGTTCTTAGGACTTCTTCTGCATTGAATGTTGGATATAATCCACCCGCAATAGTGGTTTTTCCCAACGTTTTTGCCTGTCGCAATATACTTAACATTCCAGGAGATTCTGATGTACACGCACCAACGCCTACAATATCGGCATTTCTTACATCTTCAGCAGTGATAATTGGCTTTCCAAGAACTCTATTTAACCTGTGGTCAGCGATTGAAACATCTACTCCATTATAAGCACGGACATAATTAGCTAAATAGAGAAGACCTAAAGGAATGCCGACATCTCCAGCGTATCCTTGTTTCTTAACAGGAAAAGCAACTTCGGGTTTAATCAAAACCAATTTCTGTGCTGTCATGGTATAAGGTCAATAAGTAAAATATTTAAACCCTGTTTAACTTTTTATTTAACGAAAAGGTTCGCATTAAATAAATAGTATAACATAACTTAAAAGGAAATAGTATCATAAACTACCATGACAAACCATACATTTTCAGTTTATCCCTCAGATAAAGGAGATTTTGAGTCTAAAATAGAGCCAGATATCAAGGAAGGAAAGCAGGTGACGATATTTTGCTCTTTTACCTATATAACCCCTAACTATTCAATACTGTTCACTTTAGAAGGATTGAGGAAGTTTATGGGAAATGGGAACTATAAGGTGCTTTTAGTCATGTGGGATATGAACACCCTCTCAAATCCTTATTTTAGAAAATTGCAGTCTCTTAAGAAAATAGGTGATGCTGATACATTTATCAATCAAAAAATAGAGGAAATTAAGACTTTGGCTTTAGCCCTTGGATTTGACAGAGAAAATTTGCTTATTTACAAGTCTTCAGACCTTTGGAAAAGACTTATCTCTTACAAAGAAGAAAATCTATTCCAGCAATTTTACTCTCTTCTTGCCCAGATGAAGATACAAGATTATGCGGTCTCAAGAGATAAGGTTTCTCACTTGATTCAAATTCCTATGGATTTGTTTTTCTGTAATTACTTTAAAGAACTTTATCCAGAAGACCTTGAGAAAGAGGTTGACTTAGTTTATTTTGGACAGAATAAAGAAGCCCTTTATTATTTAACAAGAGAACTGATGCTTAAGAATGGGCTTATAGAACATAAAAACCCCATATTTATTCTTATGAAGAATTTTCCTTATCTTCTTCATAATGACTGCGTTCCTGAGTGGAGCATGAGCCTTCGAGATATAAAAGATGTTATTTTTGGATGTGGCTTAACAAAGAAAGATATTTTATCTGTTTTCAAGCATTTAGAAGAATATATGGGCAAAATCAGCGTCAAGATTGAGAAGAAAATTGAAGAATTGGGTTATGATGAGTTCTATAAGAAATATAATGAAAGCAAGGATGAAGAACTGTTAAGATTGTTGGCAGAAAATATGCATAAGTATCTGCAAGAATGCAAGGAGAAGTATGTTCAATCTAGTGGTCAAATAGAGGAATCTATATTGAACATCAGTAAAAAGACCGAAGTTAAAAGCATTGGTTCTGTATTGAAAAGCAATATCGCTTTAGACATATTATTACGAGCTGATGGAACACGAAACACAACAAAAATATCAAAAGAATTAAGCAAGTCTATTGCAACTACAAGCATGTATGTTGGAAAACTGAAAAAGCTAGGATTAGTAAGGGTTTTGCCAAATGGCAACATAAAAAGAAACGTTAAAGGTTTTAAGATTAATCTTGAATTAGGTGTTTAATTTTTTTTAGTTTTTGGATACTCTATTTAAATACACTGGTACAGAAAATTGTACAAATTTCTGTCTCTTTTTATGTACAAATAAAACTACAAAAAAATCTCCAAGTTATTATTTAAATTGGACAAGCGCTCTTAATGTATGGAACCAAGAATTTTACAGCCAGTCAAAATACCTCTGGAAATTAAGGGAAAGATAGTATATCGGGAACATGATCAATCATGGAATATGTTAAAGCTGAAGAAAGAATTGATAGCTGAATTTCCCCAGCTTAAAGAAAAAAGATCGGCTTTTTCTTATCAAATGTTTTTCTATAGGACATATGATGATTTTGAGAAACTGATTAAGAAGATGAAAAGAGAGAAATTACCATTGCCTCTATTGATGTATTTGGTGAAGGAGGATGAAGCCAGATAAATTATTTGTTAAACAAAGATGCAACGATTAACCATTTATGCTTCTTGGTCTTTCTTTTTAGTATTTCAGTTTCTTCATTATTGGCTTTAATCTCTGTCCGTATTTTTTCTAATTCTTTTAAAATCTTAGATTTTTCATGTCTAAGATTCTTAATTTCTTCTTCAAGTTCTTTGATTTCATCCATTTTGTTGAATTATTAAACCTCCTTCTATCATTTTGTTTACTCTTGCCATTTGTAATTCCATGTTTTTCATCCTTTCTTGAAGGACTTCCTTTTCTTTTTCAGAATTTTCTAACTTTCTTTCTATATCTGTTTTTGTTAAATCTACTAGCATATCCTCTTGCGAAATTGTATCTTTCATTCCTAATAATTCGCTGTAATAATGAATTCTATCGGATTCTTTCCATCCAAATCGGTATTTGAGCGCAGATTCAGATTTATATCTTGGAAGCCAATAGCAACAGGAACAATGGCGAAAATCATACATTGAAAGATTCCTATATTTTTCACCAGCTGGACTTTCTTCCTCTCCGAATAATGATTTTGATAGTCGTTTAAGATATTTATTAACGCTGTATGGATTGAAATCAAACAGATAACCTTCTCGGGCAAGCTTATTTTTCTCTATGTACTCTTTAATTAAACTAGAACAGAGCATTAGTTTAATTCGTCTTCCAAAAGTCTTGCTTGTCTCTTGTCGAATGTTAAGTTCCTTAAAATCGTTATAGAAGTCTGAAATCTTAATATTGATTAATTCAGTAGGTGCTCGAATGCCCGTATCAAACAAAAACCAGATTAATACTTTGTAATCATATCTTGCGCTTTCTGCTAGTTGTTTAACCTGTTCTTCTGTTAAATATACCCATTTAGGTTTTTCTCCAGAAGTATCAAGGTCTAAAGTAATATCTAAGACCTCTTTACCCTGTTTTCTATTTATCTTTTGCCACCAATGCCAGAAAGCTTTGAAATCTCTAACATAATCTTTTGCAGACTTATATTTCTCACCATTTTTTTTAGTTATTTGTCCGTTTCTCATGCTTATGAAATAGGTGTTTAAGTTTTCTTCATTTATTTCTGTAATTTTCTTACTAAATCTTGCTTCAAATTCACGCATTAAAAGAATTATTCTTAATCTTAAGGCATTAAGCCTTATGTAGCTTCTTGCTCCCTTTTTGGTTGAAGAGGCAACATTAAAGCCGTTTTCCATGTCGGTTATGTATCTTATTAGTAAATCAGAATTTTCTTTACTTATTCCAGAAATGCCTTGCTCAAGGCTTCTTTTCCAGTTGATGTATTTTTCTTGGTTTCCGTAAGGATCTATCTTTGTCATAATGTAAATACGCCTTTTCTGTTTTTAAGCATTCTATAAAATCCTTACCTTAAACATCGCATGAAATTAGACAAAAAGTATTAATGCGGGGAGTAGGATTTGAACCTACGAAGGCACTAAGCACACAGGATTACTTATTTTTTAGTTTTCAGTTATCCTGACTTAAAGCTCTCTAACGAGAGCATGACATCTTAAGTCCTGCCCGTTTGACCACTCCGGAATCCCCGCATATCGAGAGAAAAATAATATCGCTTATAAAACTTTCTAGACCGCATTCTGGTTGGGATAAAGGGACCTTTTGAATTCAGATATCCTGTTTATCAAAATTTCTTTGTGTTTTTTGGCATCCTTCCTAAAGTCTTCATGGATTTTTTCGTATCCTTTTCTCGCTTTTTCCAATACTCTTTTCTCCATCTCTGAGACTTTATCCCATCTATCGTTTGCTCCATCTCTTAACTCTTCAACTTTAGCGCGGAAATCTTCATATAATGAATGTGTTTTTTTCTGATAGTCTACGACTGCAAAGGTATTTTCAGTCATTATCTTGAAATGTCTGAGCTTGGCTGCCTGCGCAACTGCTTCTGGAATATTTGAAGGATGAGTAACTGCAACTTCTAAAAGATATTTTGCAAATTCTTTATCGGGGTGTTTGATTATATTCTCATAAAATAATCTGGCAAATGCATAGAATCCATCTGAATCGGTTCTGCTTAATTTGTGATGCGGTCCTCTGATTGATTCCTGAACTCTGCAACGAGCATAAAAATTCTTTGAATCAAACAATTTTCCTAATAAATCAGAATATCCATCCAGTAAAAACTTTTCATCAAGTTGAGTTTTAAAATTAAAACTTAGATTATGAGTATTGTTGCCGGTTGTATCGCTTATTAGCCTTCCTTCCAGCTCAAGTCTCTTGTGCAGGGCCGTATTTCTTAAAGCTGTTAGCAATCCAGCCATAGGAATTACCACTCCTGTTTCTTGAATAAATTCAAACATATTTTCAAAAACGTTTGGTTTTTCTCCATCTGCCCCGATTATAAAGCCACCCATTACTTCAAAACCAGATTCCTGCAGTATCTTTACTTTTTCAGCAGGAGTAGTATATCCTGCATTTTGTCTTTTTTTCATTTTTGCAAGAACATCTGGATCCGGAGATTCTATTCCTGTAAAAACTGAATCAAATCCTGCCTTAATCATTCCCTCACGAATGTCTTTGTTGGCAGGCATGGCTAAATCCATGCTTGCCTCTGTAAAAAAGGTAAAAGGATAATTATTCTTTTTCTGCCAGTTTGTCAACACGGGAAGCATCTTTCTTACTTCATCTTTCTTACCGATAAAGTTATCATCAACTATGAATATTGAGCCTCTCCAACCAGTTTTTCTGATTGCTTCGACTTCTTCAATCATCTGCTCTGGGGTTTTTGTTCTCGATTCTCTTCCAAAAAGAGCAGTAATATCACAAAATTCACAATCGAAAGGACATCCCCTTGAATATTGGACTGCAAGAGAAGAATAATTATTAAGATCCAGTAAATCCCATCTTGGAACTGGAGTTTTAGTTATTAATGGCTTTCCTCCTTTTGTGAGCGGAGTATTTAGTGACCTGCCCTTAACGCTTTTTGAGTCATAAATCCTCAATGGCTTGTCATTTAACAAATCTTCTAGAAATGGATCCAAAGTTACTTCTGCCTCATCTAATACTAGATAGTCTGCTGAGATTTCATCCCTATAAGAAGTAGGGTAAGGTCCGCCTGCAATAATCTTCTTCCCATAGAAATGCACTTTATCAATAACCTCTTTTGTTGATTCTCTCTGTGCAATCATCGCTGAAAGCATCACCATATCGGCTTTTTTTATATCTTCGTCGTTTAATTTTTTCACGTTTAAATCTGCAATTGGAAGAATATCGAAACGATCTTTAGGAAACATAGCAGCAACTGTGGCTAAACCGGTAGGAGGCATAGTTGCTTTCTTTCTTACCAACTCAACGGCATATCTATAGCTCCAGAATGAAGGAGGAAATTCTGGGAAAATAGGCAATACTTTCATTAAACCCATCAGTGAAGCTCCACGAGGCAAGACCTCGTGGC
>Ga0209542_10012671_pt1 | contig 14693 bp, 16 predicted proteins | sample RifCSPhighO2_01_FD_184028 | JGI IMG/M metagenome (GOLD analysis project Ga0209542, IMG submission 184028) | Soil microbial communities from Rifle, Colorado - Rifle CSP2_plank highO2_0.1 (SPAdes) (version 2) | ecosystem: Environmental > Terrestrial > Deep subsurface > Rock core/Sediment ...
TGAAGAAACATTAGTGACGAGCATCGAGGTGGCTGATGCCAAAACTACCACGGCTATCGGGTAAAGACGTTATCAAAATTCTATTTAAGATTGGTTTTGTTTCTGTTCGTCAGAAAGGAAGCCATGTGATTCTTGTAAAAGAAACTGCTGATGGAAAGAAATCCACGGTTGTTCCGCTGCATAAAGAAATCGATAAAGGAACATTATTGGAAATTATACGTCAGGTTGGCTTGAAAAAAAATGAGTTTATCGCTCTGTTGTGATTTTTCGGACGGTGCCGTTGGTGGCGTCGACTTCGACGAGATCGCCGTCTTTAAAGACTTTGGTTGCGATTTTCGTTCCAACGATGCAGGGCTTTCCCATCTCGCGTGCGACAATTGCGGCATGACAAGTAATGCCTCCTTCGTCGGTTACAAATGCTGATGCGCGGTACATTGCTTCAATGAATGACGGAAATGTCATTTGTGTGATTAAAATATCGCCTTGTTTTACTTTGCTTATTTCGCTGACATCATAGACTATTTTTGCGTGGCCGTTTACTTTGCCCATAAATGCGGTGTTTCCTTTGACCAGCGTAGCTTCTTCTGTCTTGCGCTCATTCAACAGCAATTCGTTTGTTATAAAGAAATGTTCCTCATAAAATCCTGCTGAAAATTCTTCGTTGTATCGAAGTGGTTTTCCATTGATCAGACTTTGAATGGTGTAATATTTCAAATTATTGAAGGAGATTCCATAGTGTAATCCAGCCTCTGCTATTATTGGTCGTGCCTTATAGATCAACTCGTAGAAAACATCAGTTCGTGCTGTTCTAAACCAGACTAATTCTTTTAATTCTTTGAAGAATGGTTTAAGTTCTTCTGGAATTGAGACCGATTCATGTTTATCTTCAAGTTTGCTCACATTTAACTTCTTTATATCATCTGCACTAAATGGTTCACTGAATCCCGTTCTATCTCTTATCCACCCATAATCTTCCGCAATTTTTTCAGGAGAAATGCCATTAAGGATTGCAGTTTCCATCTCGGCGTGCTTGTTTTTCTTTTCAGGGATACTTGCTTTGCTAATAAAAAAGTCAATATCGTCGGTGTACCTCGATACGATTTCTTTTGCTTTTTCTGTATATATGTGTTCTAATGCGTGCGTTATCCAGATGAATGTCGTGCATTTTGTAAGAATAGCATAGATGCCTTGTAGTTTTTGTTCGAGAGGTGTTTTCTGATTGATGAGTTGAACTATTGCTTCTTTGCTTTCGATGTGAAATCGTGACAATTGTTCAGATAATTTGAATATAAACTGCGGTGCTATATTTTTTGCTGATTGCTTGAAATCTTCACAGACTTCTTCAGAAGAATACCAGTAATGATTTTGATAATACCATGCATTCCATCGAAGATTTTTATCTCCTGTAATCGCCTCAAGATGTTTTTTGCTTGCACCTTCTTTGAATAGCGATAACATAAACGGATTAAATTCACGTCTCAGCCATTTTTCCCAGTGAAGGGTGAGAATTTTTTGCATTGATTCAGTATCATCGATCGTATTTGTACTCATTATTTATTTCACCCAATCATACCCTTTTTCTTCAACTTTAAGTGCCAGGTCTGCGCCGCCGCTTTTGACGATTTTTCCGTCGACCATGATGTGCACTTTGTGTGGTTTGATGTAGTTCAATAAGCGTTGGTAGTGTGTCACTAACAGCACGCCCATGCCTGTTTTTGCGGTTACGGTGTTGACGCCCTGAGCGACGATGCGGAGTGCGTCGACGTCCAATCCGGAGTCTGTTTCGTCGAGTAATGCGATCTTTGGTTCTAATACTGCCAATTGAAGGATTTCGTTGCGTTTCTTTTCGCCGCCGCTGAAACCTTCGTTCAAATAGCGTCGTGTGAATGCGCCGTCCATGCCGAGGATTTTCATTTTTTCTTTCAGCAGGGTCATAAATTCGGGGACGGCGATTTTTTTGCCCGTTAATTCGTTCATTGCAGTGCGCAAGAAGTTTGCGATAGTAACACCGGAAACTTCGCTTGGATATTGAAAGCTCAGGAAAAGTCCAGCTTTTGCGCGTTCATCTGCTGATGCGTCTGTAATATCTTTGCCATCAATGAAAATTTTGCCTTTGGTGATGACGTACTTTGGGTGGCCCATGATAGTATTAACGAGCGTGCTTTTACCCGAGCCGTTTGGACCCATGATTGCGACGATTTCGTTGGATTTTACAGTTAATGAAACGCCCTTGACGATTTCTTTGTTGTCAACAGTAATGTGCAAGTCTTTTACAGTTAATTCGTGGACAGTTGTATCTTTGTTTATTTGTTTAGATTGATTCTTTGCTGATTTTTCGCTCGATTCAGTTGATTTTGTTGTTTTTGCCATAATTATTCCTCCGTGTTTGGTTCTTTCCCAAGATGTTTGTAGATAATCATTTTGATGACTTTTAATGGAAGCATCATGCATTTGACGCGCATCGCGGTGATGTTTATTCCTAACAAATCTTGAAGATCTTCGCGGGATAGTTTTGTGATGTCAGTAACGTCTTTTTTGCCGTTCTTTATTTCTTCTGTTAATATTGATGCGCTTGATTGTGAGATTGCACAGCCTTTGCCGCTGAATTTTATTTCGCTGATCTTGTTATTCTTTATTTCAACGTACATGTCGATTTCGTCGCCGCAGAGTGGATTAACATCGTGCATATGGAGCGTGTTTTTTGTTGCAAGCGTGCCGTGGTTTCTTGGATTTTTGTAATGATCTAAGATATGCTCACGATACATTTGGTCGGCTGAGACGCCATCGAACGTTCCTATGTTCTTTGAATTAGGTATTTGAGACTTCATGCGAACACCTGCTGCGCTTTCTTCATGGCAGCGCATATTTTGTCGATGTCTTCTTTAGTATTGTAGACGTGGAATGAAATGCGTGCGGTTGCAGTGAGATTTAATTGTTTCATCAATGGCTGGCAGCAGTGATGGCCTGCGCGGATGCAGATATTTTCGGAATCGAGCAGGCTTGCAAGATCGTGTGGGTGCATACCGTCGATAGTGAAACTGATGATGCCGGCTCGGTGAGTTGGATTTCCGATGATGGTGAGTCCGCTGATCTTTGCTAATTCTTTAAGAGCATATGTTGTTAATTCTTGTTCGTGTGATTGGATTTTTTTCATTCCGATGGTTTTGAGATAATCAATTGCAACTGACAAGCCGATTGCGCCCGCGATGTTTGGTGTGCCTGCTTCGAATTTCCAGGGTAGATCGTTCCAGGTTGTGTTTTCTATTGAAACGCTGCGAATCATATCGCCGCCATACAAGAATGGATGCATATTTTTAAGTAATTGTTTCTTTCCGACAAGTACGCCGATACCCGTTGGACCGAGCATTTTGTGACTTGAAAATGCCATGAAGTCTGCGTTGAGCTGTTTGAAATCGATGGACATGTGAGGAACGGATTGTGAAGCGTCGATGACAACGACTGCGTCTGTTGCGCCTTGCTTGTGCGTGATATTTGCGATTGTTTTTACATCGACGATTGTACCGAGTGCATTTGAAATGTGCGTTACTGCGACGACTTTTGTTTTGTCGTCGATCAATGATTTTGCGTGGTTGATGTCGAGATTGCAGTTTTTGTCAATGGCGATTACTCTCAGTTCTGCGCCTTTTGCTTTGCATAGTTGTTGCCAAGGTACGAAATTGCTGTGGTGTTCGAGAATTGATATGACGATGTTGTCGCCTTTGTTCACGTTGTGCATGCCGTAGCTGTACATGACGAGGTTAATTGCTTCGGTTGCGTTTCTTGTAAATATGATTTCTTCTTTGGATGCATTAACGAATTGTGCGACTTTTGCGTGCGCTTGTTCGTATAATTCAGTTGCTTGTGCGCTGAGCTTGTAAATACCGCGATGAACGTTTGCGTTTGTTGTTTTGTAGAACTCTGATTCTGCGTTGATGACGGACTGTGGTTTTTGGGAGGTTGCTGCTGAATCTAAATAAACTAGATTTTGATTATTAGCAAAGAGGGGGAAATCGGACTTTACGTTTGCTAATATTTTGGTAGATTGTTTATTTTGTTTCATTATCATGCATTAAATGCTTCTCACCCAATTATTGAGGATTGATTTTACTTCACTTAATTGTTCTTTTTCTTTGAATCCGTGTTCTGCGTTTTTTATAATATGCATCTCTTTTTTGCCAGGTAGTTTGTCAAAAAGGATTTTTTGCATTATTGGCGGCGTTGATTCGTCTTTTTCGCCAACAATAAGAATAGTGGGCATCGTTAATTTGTCGACGTGTTTCAGTAAATCGTGATTCATTCGATCTTCCATATGAGACCATTTGAGTTTTTTTGTGATGTTAGGAATTGAGCTGCTTTTTTTTATTTGCCATCCGGTTTCTTTCCATTGCTTGAGTTCTTCTTGATTCTGATGTTTCATACTGAGTGTGCCACTAACAGTTGTTGCCAATGGTGCTAATGCTTTTACTTTTTTTTGATTTTTTTCTGCAAATAATCCAGTACAGAGGCCGCCAAGGCTATGACCGCAGAGAACAAAAGGTTCCATGTACCATTTTTGTTCTGCGCTCCAGCTGATGACGTCTTCTAAGTCACTGAGATAGTTTGTAGTTGTCGCGTCTTCGTAATTGCCGTCGCTTTCGCCGAATGTATTTGTGGTATCGAATGAAACAACAGTGTATCCGTTTTCCTTGAATGTGTTAATGAATGTGCGAATGTGCATTTGGGTTTTTGAGCCGCCTAGTCCGTGCATTACAAATGCCATTCCTTTTTGAGGATGTGCTGCTTCGACTACTACTGCGATTCGTTTGTTTTCGCGGCTTGCAATGAATAACTTTTGTTGAGCGCTCATTTTATTCTCTCTTCAATATGTTTCTTTATCTGTTCAATAATTATTGGTTCGTTTATTTCTTCAATGAATGGATCGAGAAAACCCTGCACGAACATTTTTGTTGCGGACTTTTTGTTGAGACCGCGAGCCATCAAGTAAAATAAACGTTCATCATCGACATGTGTTGTTGTTGCTGCATGGCTGCATTTTACATCGTTGTTATCGATTTCTAATTGAGGAATGCTGTCGGCTTCTGCGTCTTTGCTGAGCATTAAGACGTCTTCTTTTTGGTAGCCGCTGCTGGATGCGGCGTTCTGTTCAATTTTTATCAAACCTCGATAGATGTTTTTTGCGCTGTCAGTTAACACGCCTTTGGTTGCGATGTTGCCCTGTGTGTGTTCTGCTGCGTTGATAATTTGTGCGCCCGTGTCGAAGCGCTGGTTATTATCACCGAAGAATACTGTTTTAATGGTGCTCTTGCTGCCTGTTCCTTTGAGTGTGCTTGTAATGGTTGAATGAGTAAATGTGCTTCCGAGACAGAAATCAATCCAGTTAATTGTTGCGTTTTGTTCGGTTATTGCGTTTTTGTAGTCGAAATTAAATGTACTATTGTCGTACTTTTGAATGGAGATGTAATTGACCGTTGCGTTGTTTTTTACGACTATTTCTGTTGCGTTGCTGGTGAATGGTTGTTTCGTGAATTGTTGTTGAACATTCTTTAGTTTAGTAGTGTTGCTTTTAGTAGTGCTGTTATCCCTCTTTGCTGATTCTCGAGTTTCAATTATAGTGATTGGACTTTCTGCGACGATAAATAGGTGATTAATTTGTGTACTGTTGTGATTATTGTTGTTATGATTGTTGTTGATGATTAAAGGTTTAGTTATTTTTTTGTTCTTTGGAACATGAATGAATGTGCCGTTGAAGAATGCTTTGTGAAGTTGTGCGAACTTGTGGTTGTGTTGAATTAATTTTGTAAGATGCGGCTTGATGAGATTCTCGTGTGATTGTAGGGCTTTTTTTAACGGGAGAATAATGAGACCCTCTTTCATCAGACCAGCGGGGTTTTTGAATGTGGGGACTTCAGTTGTTAGATTATTTAGATTATTCTGGATATTTTCGACATCTAAGTCACTGTAATCAACACGGATTGTGAGGCCATACCTAAAATTAGGATATTGTAGTTCGTTATACTGTTTGAGTGCGTCTGCTCGAATCTCCTGCAGCCATGTTGGTTCGGAGGTTTTGGATTTTATTGTTTTTGTTGCTAATGTTACTGCTTTCATCCCAATGAGCCCTCCATTTCTAATTGAATGAGTTTGTTTAATTCGATTGCGTATTCTAAGGGTAATTCTTTGACGATTGGCTCGATAAAACCTGAGACGATCATTTGCATTGCTTGTTCCTCGGACAAACCGCGCGACATCAAGTAGAATAATTGTTCTGCGCTAATCTTGCCGACGGTTGCTTCGTGGGCGATGTCTGCTGTACTATTCTTGATTTCCATGAATGGAATGGTGTCTGACTTCGATCTTGCATCCATCATCAGTGCATCGCAATTGACATTTGCTTTACAATTGTGCGCGTCTTTTGCGATCTTCAAGAGACCGCGGAATGTTGTGATGCCGCCGTCTTTGCTGATGCTCTTGCTGCGTGTGGTTGACGTTGTATGAGGAGCGAGATGGATAATTTTTGCGCCGGTGTCTTGGTTTTGATCTTTGGATGCGAATGCGACGCCTAAGAAGTCAGACTTTGCGCCTTCGCCTTTGAGGATGCTGCAGGGATAGAGCATTGTTGTTGCGCTGTTGTGAACTATAAAGCCATTGGACACAAAATTATGGGCGCTTTCGACTTCTATATCGTAGGTTGGTTTTATTCCAGTTTCGTTTATTTTTTGTATGGTTGCGAATCCAACGTAATCATTAACTTTGCTCTTAAAATTTAATCCATTTGCAGAAACAAAATTTCTTTGTCTTTTTAATAGTTGAATTTTACTCTTCTTTTTCATACTTCTTGTTGGTAATTCCTGGATTGTTTTTCCATTGAGCAATAATCGCCATGAATCTTTAGCTTTACAAAGATTGCCCATAATCATAATATCGCGTGCTTTACCGTGGCTAAATATACGTGATACACCGAAACCAGCAACAATTGCCAGATTTTTTATCCCTTCGAGTAAATTTTTGCTTACGCTTGTGAAATAGAGCCCGCCTCTTTCCGCGTGTCCGTCTGAATCGAAGTATCCGGCTAAAAAAGACAATATTTGTTCTCGTGGCAGCGTAAATATCCAATTTGGAACTGTTTTTTTATCTGCAGTTCCGTCAATACCTAACGAAATAAATAGTTCGCACAGAATTTTTGAGTTTATGATGAGATATCTTTCTTTTCTTTCAGTAACAGTATAATTGAATTGTTTTTTAAGTATATCGCAGACTTGTTCACGGTAGTCATCTTTTTCGTGCGTTGCTAGATTTATCTTGTTCTGTTTAAGATCGATGTGGCCATCCCCGAGCAGTAATCCGATAATCCACATGATATCATCATTTGTTTCTAATGGAATTTTTATATCGTTGTAGAGATGCGACGTGTTCATCTTGAATTTTGAATATTGATTATTGCTTTCGATAGTACTTCCGGCAGTGATGCTTTGAATAGGATATGATTTACCCTCTATTGGAATTTTTTTTGTTATTGCGACGACATCTCCAACTTTTAATTCTTCTAAAGGCAGCCATTTGTGCGTAAAGAACGATTTTTTATGCTTTTTGTCTTTCTTTATTCTTTGTAAGGTTAGGAAAGGATGGTTACCGCTTGCTTCGATAGAGCGCCCGCCTGCTTCTAGATTGTAGACTTTTTTTTCACCGCTGAAAATTTTATTTTTAACAATTGATTTTTTAATTGAATTAGTTGATTCATCCCAGACAAATACTTTGTCACCCGCTTGAATATCTTTTATTTCAACTGGTCCTTTTGGATTTGTGAAAATTTTTGAATCTCCGACGAGGCAACCCATATTTCCATTAATCCATTCGATTGTGCCATTTTTGTCGACGATAGCACGCTTTGTGTTGAGGTTGTAGGTGTTTTTACTCCAGTTTTCAACGCTGTTGTAGCGGACGCGTGCGCCTTCGTGGACGTAGATTTCGACGCAACCGGCATGGAGGTTATTTTTGTTGTATTTTGGTGCGGAACAGCCTTCGATGTAATTGACTTCTGAATCTTTGTCTGCGATAATCAATGTGTGTTCGAATTGACCGAGGCCAGGAGCATTCATTCTGAAGTAGGCTTGCAATGGGACGTTTACTTTTACTCCAGGAGGAACATAAATGAATGTGCCGCCTGACCAGACTGCAGCATGCAGCATTGCAAATTTGTGGTCGCTAATAGGGACGCAATTTGTCATGAAATATTTCTTGAATAGTTCAGGATGCTTGTGCAGAGCAACGTCACAGTTTTCAAATATGACGCCGAGTTTTTCCCATTCTTCCTTGAGTTTATGGTAGACGACTTCAGATTCGTATTGTGTGCCTGCGCCTGCTAATGCTGTGCGTTCAGCTTCTGGAATACCAAGTTTTTCGAATGTTCGACGGATATCTTCAGGGAGATCTTCCCATTTGTTTGCGTTCTTTTTAGCGTCAGGTTTTGCATAATAAATGATTTTGCTCAGATCGAGTTTACTTAGGTCTGGACCCCATGTTGGGATTTTAGTTTTGTTGAATAGTTCGAGTGCTTTCAGACGTTTTTGTAACATCCATTCTGGTTCGTTCTTTTCTTTAGAGATTGCATGGACGGTTGATTCCGATATGCCTTCGCCTGTTGTTTTTGTGAATTTAGGAGTATTCTTGTGATCAATTCCTTGAATATGGATATCCATGGTTTTTTGGTCTGCACTTTCTACTTGTGCCATTTTATCTTCACCCATGGTGAACTCCGGCGCTTGCGTGGCTGCCGTACGCGCACATTTTTTCGCAGTCCTTTGGTGTTGATGATTTTGAGCGATGGATCTTGCAGAATAATCCGCTGGTTTTGATGAATTCGCTGACGCGCATCATTTCTTGGAATAGAATTTCTGTGTTCTTCATGATTTTTGGAATGGATTTCTTGACTTCCTCCGTCAATTCACTGTTGATTGCAATTTCGTGCGCGCGCTTGTCGTTCTTGTACTGCGAAACTGCTGCTTCGGTGATACTCATGAGTTGCGCTACTCTCTTCTGCGGCATGCCTGCGTTGATCAATCCAATCGCGAATGCTTTGCGTAGTGCAGGCAGGACATACCATACTTCGATTTCCTGCGGAAAAAGAAGCTTTTTATTGAGGATTTTGAGCATACTTAACAATTGTTAAGAAGTGGTATTTAAAACTTGCTTTATCGTTGTGCGTCATAATCAGGCTTGGACTGCTGAGGGATGTTCAGGGGATGCAACAATGACGTGTTGTATGCCCTTGCATATCCAGACATTTGCGCGAGAAGATCACAAATGCTCCCCATTAAATCGCTGGCTGCTTCTTCAGAGCGACGATCTTTCGATAGAGCAGATGTTCCCATGAGCGTACGTAATCCACTTGCTGTTGACCGCAATTCTTCAATGTCTTCGGGGTTGAGTTCGTTGTTGGTCCCATCGGAATATCTCCCTCGCAGAAGAACATAATCTGCATGAAGTTCTCTGAATTTATCATATGCGTCGGCCAACGTTTCGATTGCCATAGGTTTAATCTTGAGATTCACGTTATAAAAGTTTCTTTGAAAATAGAGGGGATCACACCACCTGCTTATGATCATGAGTAAAATATATTAACTCTAATTATATTTCTTCCAATATGAAAATACTAACTATCATCTTAATTATTCTGATCGCAGCGCTCGGCAGCGCAGCTGCATATTATCTTATTTCTCCGGCGTTTGTTGTTATCGAGTCAAACGAAGCATCACCTGTGAACACAATGATTACCGAGGTTGTTCAGATGCCAACAATGCCTACTGCCCAAGAAATGAGTGATGCTACAATTCTCTCAACTGCATATTTCAAGCCACATGACCATGACGTTGAAGGAAAAGCGTTGCTTATTGATGATAATGGAAAGAAAATTGTGCGGTTTGAAGATTTTGATACAGTGAATGGGCCGGAATTGCATGTTTATTTGTCTACAGATTTAGATGCGAAAGATTACATTGATTTAGGTGAAATTAAAGCGACGCGCGGAAATGTGAATTATGATGTACCGATGGGTATTGATGTCAACAAATACAACAAAGTTCTTGTCTGGTGCGAGCCGTTCAGCGTGCTGTTTAGCTATGCGGAGTTGGAATAAGTAATTCGCCTAGATCGACTTAAGAAAAATCCAAAGTTTCGTTCGTATATTTTAATTCGTAATGGGAGGCTTTTTGTTGAAGAAATCTTCGAATGCGTAGGACTGGAGCTATCTCGCCTGAGACGCTTCCAGTAAATTTTCTGGGAGTTTCTGTGTCGAAATGTGATCTTAAACGCTCGAGTTCGTTTTCGAACATTCGTTCTAATGCTTCGTTAAGATCTTTATTCCCAAGTATATACCCATCTTTCATTTCAAACCCATAAGTCACATGCGAAACCGGACGTGCGCTCAATAGAACGTGACCATCCAGATATACTGCATCTTCCAATCGTTTTAGATGTTCTTGAGAGCCATGAACAACTAAATCGGACTGGATACGAGGCGGATTCAATTGGCGTCCGAAAAATCCACGCACTTCGGGCGCAATAACTTTGCTTTCTGTATAGAGAATTTTGAATTCGCCGGAATCAAATAGATCCTCGCCATCATGTTCAGCAAATGCCTGACATGTAAGACGTTTTTTTAGGTTTGCTTCAAGAACAGAAGTCGGAGAGGCGGATTCAATTTCGTATCTTCGAATGTAACTCATAGATGAGGATTTTTGCTTGCGGTTTATAAAATTATGTCAAGAACCACCAGTCAATAGACTGGTGGTTCTTGAGCATGATCAGAATTCCACCAGTGAATACACTGGGGGTAAATTCTGACATATGTGATTACGCCACCTGAAACTGCAAGAATTCGTTCACCCAAAATTACCTTCGTCTGTTGTCTTTGAAAAAAAATACATAGTGAACGGGATGGATTTTCATATTTATTTGTCCGTGGATTTGGGTTAAAGTATTTAAACGACTTATTTTATTTTGCTTAATATGAGAAGCCTCACGTCTATAGTATTGGCTTGTACACTTGCTGGGTGTAGTTCAACTATTGATAAAAAAGAGGAACTGACACCACAGCAGATACAAACTATTGAAGATCGTCTGAAACCCAAGAAAGAAGAACAGAAAGTTGAGGTTGAACGCAAACCCACCGAGCAAGAATTGTATATGCGCGCGCCGAAGGATTTTAGATTTTATGAATTACCACAAGTCATAAGCAAAGCGCGCAAGTTTGTTGAAGATTGGGATGCGCAAGGTTTTCTTGATTATGTCAACCAGAACGCTCGATTTTTATTTGATATTGTTCAATTGAGAACAGGAGAAGAATTTAATCCTGAGCTCTACATGAATTTTGCAACGAAGGTATCTTTATTATTTGGATCAAGAAATTATTTTATCCATACAAAGACCGAGTTTCTGACTGTTGATTGGGTTGTTCATGTGGCTGGTCATGAGTTTGATCCTAGGACTGAATCATCACGATATTACGAATCGACACGACATGCTCTGCGTTCTGAAGTAATCGTCGAGCTGTTTCGTTGGATGATGTATCAAGAAGTTGCTGACAAATATGATCGGCTTGTTGGACTGGAACACATTAACAGCATGATTGAAAGGACGAAGCGTGAGCCTGTTTCAGTACAGCATTCAGATTTTATCGCATGGCTTGCTCAGGATCAAGGACCGCTTGGTGAACGTCATGCTTCTGTCAATAATGCTGCACCAGTTATTGCGGCGATGCTGATCGCAGATGATAGTTCGGATTATAAGACATTGTGGAATCGTTATCGTGCGATGAATGAAGAAGATTTTTTTGCAGCGCTCGGGCATATTGATGCACCACGGGTTGCCCGAACAGTTGAAGCGCTGGGCAAAAGATACGAAGGAGCGTTGAAAGAGCGCGACACTTTTCGAAAATATAAGGCAGTAGATGAAATTGAACAACGGCTTCGGCCGAATATTGATGCGCTTGTAGCTAACAGATATGACATTTTTATTGGTCCTGCTCAGACGGAATTGATTCCTCATAATAATGGAGATTTCAAACCTGAAGATGCGGCTCTCGAATCACTTTATCTTGATCGAATAGAGTTTACGATTCCGTTTTATACGGCAAATTCATGGTATCATGATGAGCGTGTGGAACTGAGACTTACGCCCGAGGGTTATGTCCTTGATATACCAGTGGCACATAAATGGTCTGAAATGAGTCTGGATAATGCTGGTTTTATTTCTGATTGGTGCAAAAGAATGACGCCGAAAGGCTTGCAGGCTGCACTTGAAAAGAGAATAACAGAAGTTACATCAAAAGATATTGAGAAGTATGTGAAATCACTGCCGGTTGAAGGGTTTGTCTTGGATCCGCAGGAAAAAATTCGTTCTATCGAAGGACTTGAAGGAGAATATAAACAGTTTGAGATTCAGGCACCCGAACAGATTGGAATTTATTTAAAATATTGTATCGATGCCGAACCACCTTCGGATCGTATGCTTGTTATCGATTGTTATGAGACGAACATAAATTTTACTGATATTGTATTTCCGATAGTTTCAGGAAAAATTCAAAAGCCAAAGCGAATGAATGAACTTGAATATGCTTATGGTCTTGAATCAACAGGAGCACCGTTGAAGCCGGTCGAACGTGCGCTTCTGCGTTTTTATGAAGCAACTATGGATAAGCTTGGCAGCGTTGACTTCTCGATGTATGATGCGCTTAATTAACAGTCTGAAACTGCAAGAATTCGCCGATGTAGGGATGCCATTCGTGCTCGACTTTTTCGACAACGGAATTTAACGTGCCTCGTGCACACCAGCGCAAGAATTCCTTGATTTTTTCTTCGTCGCCTTCTGCAATCACTTCGACGGTTCCGGTTGGATTATTCCTGATCCAGCCTTTGAGACCGAAATTTTTGGCTTGAAAACGTGCTTCAGAGCGGAAACTGACGTGCTGGACTTTACCATGGATTATGATTTTGATGCGGCGGTTCATTACGAAGGGAATAAAGTTGAGGTATTTATTGATTATGGCGATAGTGTTTGACTGTTGCTTCGTGAGCAAGTGCTTCGAGAATTATTTCGCCGGAGTCGCTGATTCTTCTTTTGCCGCATTGTTCAACAGGGAGCAGGCGTTCAGAAATTTTCCGTTGGTACGTTTCTGCCACATCTTTGGGCTCGATTTCCGGATTAAGCTTGTGAATCTCGTTCAGCAAGTCATCGCTTGGAATATATTGTCCAGGCATATGCTTGGGATAATCTTTGCTTTTATAAGCGTTACGGCAGGTCGCGGAGATAATTCTGCTGTTTAGGAATAATCGAGATGTTGATTGCTTTTTTGATTTCTTCCATTGCTTTTTCAGCTGTTCTAAAACCTTTTTTATAGGTTCCTTCACGAATATTAGCGAGAACTGCATTCATTGCTTCCAACGGGCTGTCTTTCGAGGGATACTTTTCTTCAATACTCGAAAACATGGGGATCATCGAGCCAAAACTTCCTTGAACAGCAGCAAACGCATGATTCCAATCTTCATATTTATGGTGCTGCTCGATTGAATCGCAGAATGCGCTGAGAACCCTGATCATCTTTTGAATTTCTGGCTTTGGTTGATAGGTTTTGACTTCATCTGATGCTCTAAACCACGAGAATGGATTCCACCAAGACATATGTTGAGGAACGTTTTGTTTGTTTTTAAGTGTTTCCAACAGATGTACTAGCTCATCGACTGAAACAGTGGAACACTTACTTCTCGACTTTTAATCAGCTAATGGGACATGCAACACGACGTCGAATTCGAGTAGACGTGGACCGTACCCCATTAGCTGATTATAAATGTAAAACAGTATATTCTCTATTCGTTGGATCTGTTAAACAAATATCAACAACATTTTTAAGGGTTTATTACTTTCTTCCGTCCATGAAAAACGCAGAAGTCGCCAAGCTTCTTTTTGATATTGCTGAATTATTGGAAATGCAGGGCGTTGCGTTTAAGCCGCGGGCATATCAAAATGCTGCGCGCACGATTGAAAGCCTTTCTGATGATATTGAAGACATTGCAAAGCAAGGTAAACTGATGGATATTCCTGGGGTTGGCCGGGCGATTTCGGAGAAAATTGAAGAATATTTGAAGACAGGCAAACTTGCGTATCTTAACGACTTGAAGAAAGAAATGCCGATGGATGTTGAACAGTTAAGCAAAGTTCAGGGGCTTGGACCGAAAAGGATTAAACTACTTTACGATGAATTGAAGATTAAGACGCTGGCGGATTTGAAGAAGGCTGCAGAAGCGCACAAGATTCAGGCGATCAAGGGATTGGGACCGAAAGTTGAGGAAGACATTCTGAAAGGCATTGCGTTCGCGCAGACGAATACAAGCCGAGCGTTGCTTGGTTATGTCATGCCGCAGGTAGAGGAGTTGAGGACGTTGATTTCGCGGCATCCTGCTGTTGGACGGGTGGAGGTTGCGGGTTCGTATCGACGGCGCAAAGAGACGATTGGTGATATTGATATTCTTGTGACATCCAAGAAGGCTGCCGAGATCATGGATTTTTTTGTGCGGATGAAAGATGTTGCGAACGTTTTAGCGAAGGGCGAAACGCGCAGTTCTGTACAGCTGCACAATGGCATGCAGGTTGATCTGCGCGTTGTTAAAGAAAATGAATTTGGGAGTGCAATGCAATATTTT
>Ga0209542_10012672_pt1 | contig 14693 bp, 9 predicted proteins | sample RifCSPhighO2_01_FD_184028 | JGI IMG/M metagenome (GOLD analysis project Ga0209542, IMG submission 184028) | Soil microbial communities from Rifle, Colorado - Rifle CSP2_plank highO2_0.1 (SPAdes) (version 2) | ecosystem: Environmental > Terrestrial > Deep subsurface > Rock core/Sediment ...
CTCAATCCCTTGCGCCTCATCGAGAAACTTGAGAAGCTCAAGAAGGAATTATTCATTATTCAAAAACAGCACGGAAACCGGAAATTCAAATTTGCTCACGGTACCACTTTTAAATGAGCTCCAGCGCTCGATGTCATCTTAGAAAATGCGGCCGCATAAGCTACGATGATATGCCAAAAACTCGTTGCGCGTTCTCAAACAGCTGGGCTCGAACTATCTCAGTATCCTCTCCTCTTATCTCCGCGATGCGCTCCACGACGAGCGGAATATGCATGGACTCGTTGCGCTTCCCGCGATGTGGGACGGGCGTAACGTAGGGCGCGTCGGTTTCGGAGAGGAGCATGTTGAGCGGCGCGTTTTTGACGACTTCGTCGTAGTCGTGGGTAAACGTGATGACGCCTGTAAATGAGAGGGTGAAGCCAAGGTCGAGGAATTGCTTTGCAATATTCCAATTGCCTGCAAAAAAGTGCACGTCGCCTTGGACTTTCGCATGCTGTTTGATGAGCGCGATCGCATCGTCGTACGCATTCCGTATATGAAGCATCAACGGCTTTTTGAGTTCATTCGCCAAATCGATTTGCCTAACGAAATTTTCAAACTGCACACCCTTGGTACTCTCGTCGACGCGGTAATAATCGAGTCCGCATTCGCCGATCGCTATCACCTTTTCGCTCAAGCCGAGTTCTTTGTGGTACTCAAAATCAAACTGCTCACCGCGCGACGTGAACTCTTTCCCTCCCTCACCCAATTCTTGCGTGTCATGGAACGAGCGCGATGTATGGATGGGGTGAAGTCCGATCGATGCGTACATATCCTCATGCGCCTCCGCCATTGCGACAGCTGCGACCGATGTATCCTTTTGCGTCCCGATCACATTCATCGCAACGCCCGCCTCAAGCGCCCGCTCTATCACCTCCTCCCGATCAGCGTCGTACGCGACGAATTGCGGATGCGTGTGCGCATCAAAATACCGCATCGCCATATTATTCTTTGCGCGGGAAAAGATTTTCCGGTTTTTTGTTTTCTTGAATTGCATGAAGAATCTTCTCACTTGTTGTTGGCGTAAACCATTGCAGATTCTTTGCGATCCTACCTAATTCTGTCACAAGATACTTTAGTTGCTTTTGCGCCTGAATTTTGTTCGTCTTTACAACTTCAAATGGCTTTTGTTCTTGAATCAATTCGTCCAAATCTGAAATGTAACTCCATATCGAATCCAAGGCTCGGTTGAATTGAAAAATCTCTGTGGGCTTTGTTACGTCGGGCATTTCTCTCGTGTTCGAGATATCGATAGGTTCTGAAAGGTATTGAGCCGCCATTGTCATGACACGCGCGGCCAAATTACCAAGGCCGTTCGCGAGATCGGCGTTGTAGACTTCCTTAAACTTTTCCATTGTGACATCGGTGTCTTCAAACGGCGAAACATGTCGCGCGAGGAAATAGCGGAGCGCGTCGGTGCCGTATTCCTGCACGATCGCAATCGGATCGATCACATTGCCGATCGATTTGCTCATTTTCTGCCCGCCGCTCGTGATAAAGCCGTTGTAGAGTACACGGTCTGTATTCTTGATTTCGGCTGACATGAGCATCGCTTGCCAAATAATGCTTTGAAAACGGATTTGATCTTTTCCGGCAATCTGCATCACTTCCCCATTCTCCCAATATTTTTTGAAGTTCCCATTTTCATCCTCTGGCCAACCAAGTGTCGAAATGTAGTTGGTAAGCGCGTCAAACCAAACATACATAACCTGCATATCATCACCCGGCACTGGAATGCCCCACGGGAGACGTGCTTTCTCGCGAGAAACACTCAGATCTTCCAATCCAGACCTCACGAATGCAAGCGCTTCATCTCGTCTCCAACCTGGCAGAATGACTCCCTCCTCAGATAGATATTTCTCGAGCCGCGGTTGATATGTGGAAAGTTTGAAAAAATAATTCTCTTCTTCGATTTCTTCCGGCATCAAGTTCGGATGATTGGGACAGCGTCCATTCACGAGATCGTTTTCCTTGAGAAACATCTCATCCCCAACGCAATACAGACCTTTATATTTTTTCTTATAGATATCTTTTTCGCATCGCCGCCACATTTCCTGCGCAGCTTTCTTGTGATGAGCATCCGTTGTGCGAATAAAATGCAAGTCCTCCGACAATCCGAGCGGCTCTTTGAGGGCCCGGAATTTTGCAGCGTATTCATCTACATGTCCTTGGGGATCTTTTCCTTCGTCCCGCGCTCGTTGGTATATTTTCTGGCCATGTTCATCTGTCCCGGTGTTGAAAAACACATCGTCCCCAAGTGATCGGCGATACCGCGCATAGATATCGGCCCGTACAATCTCGAGCGCAAAGCCGATGTGCGGATCAGCATTGACGTAGGGAAGCGTCGTCGTTATGTACAAAGCCTTCGTCATGCCATTTTGTCTTCGACAGCAACCGCGTGTTCGTGCAGCCTCCCGCTCTCATAATCTCGCGCCAGCTCCCGCAGCGTCGCCGCAATAGGGACGGAGAGAATGATACCGAGGAAGCCGGCGAGTTGCCCGCCGATGATGAGGGCGAGAATGACGAGGAGCGGCGGTATGCCGACGACCCGCGTAACTACCAGCGGATAAATGAGATGACTTTCAAATTGCGAAGCGATTAAATACAGAGCAACGACAATGAGACCGAGCGCAAGCCCTCCCGCGGCAAAGCCGACGGCGCTCGCTACGGTGCCGGCGAATATCACACCAAAAACCGGGATAATTTCCGCGACAGCCGTAAGTACAGCGAGCGCGGGCGCGTGCGGCACGCCAAATATCATGAGTCCGAGGAATGTGATGACACCCATGATGACCGCAAGGAGAAGCTGCCCCTGCATCCAAAGGCCGATCTTGTGTGTCATCACATTCCAGAGGCCGATCATGTACGATTGATGTTTCTTCGGCGTGATGATGCGAAGGAAGTCATCTACGCCCGTATCAACGACCGCGAAGTAAAAAGAAAACACCATGATGAGAATAAACGAAAAGACGCCGCCGAAGACGACCGCGATAGCCGCGAGCGGCTCGGTGAAATACGTGCGCACATCCAGAATCGAGAGTGTGCCCGTGACGAGATCATTGTTACTACCCGAAATACCGATGATTGAGCCGTATTCATTGAATGCGCTCGACGTGGTGAGCGTTTCGACGTATTGCGGCAGCGACGTGACGAAGAGCGAGAGATCGTTGACCACGAATGGCAAGAAGAAGAAAAACAGCGCGACGATAAACGCGAACATGAGGACATAAATGAGGAGGACTGCAAGAATGCGCGGGATTTTCTGGCGAACGAGGCCCGCCACTCCCGGCTCGATAGCCGAAGCGATGACGACGGCGGTGAGGACGATGAGCACGATGTCGCGAATGACAAAAAGGAGCCAGCAAACGGCCAAAATCACCACTGTTTTTATGACCGTCGTCGGCGTGATCGAAATGACCATGGACTTCTCTTCCATGCGGCCATCCTAGCATAACGGTAAGTGTTCGACCTCCGGCGGCGCCAGAGGTCGAGGCTGGAAAAACTACAACGAGGACACCCGGTAAAGTCGTTTGGTCCCATCGGGCTCCGACTCCTCCCGGAATATCCGGAAGCCGAATCTCTCGTAAAGTACTTGAGCGTTGGACTCCTCGGAAATCGTTGTCGTCCAAAGACGCATTTCTCGATAGCCGAGAGTGCGCGCTATCTCGATTGTCCACCGTAGCAGACCGCTACCAATCTGCTTGCGACGTTCCGACGGTGAGACACAAAACCAACCGAGCCATATTATTTGTGGTCCATCGGAGATCTTATGTTGCAATCCCGTCAAAGCGACCGCGCGTCTATCTATCTGGACTATCCAGTGCTGCTGAAAATCTATGTCAAGAGCAGCAAGCTCTTTCAAATATGGTTCAGGATCAAGCGTCGCTCGATACTCAACACCTGGACTTTCGAGACAATATCTATCGTTCGGAAAAACTTCTTCCGCCAAGTGAATTGCCTGCTCCAAGTTTTCTCTATTCAAACAGTCAATGGTTAGCTCGGATGCGAAAATCGTACTCACGCTGTCCTACTCTTTCTTCCTCCGATGCCACGGCGGCATGGATTCTATAGAGATTATATAACCGAAATGAGGTTCGTTATGGGTTCGCGCACCTGCTCCCCACTGTCACGATTGCGCACCGTGACGGTATCGTTTTCAAGGGTATCGAAGTCGATCGTGATGCAGAGGGGCGTGCCAATCTCATCCTGCCGTCGATAACGCTTCCCGATGTTGCCATTGTCGTCCCACATGATTTGCGGCACCTGTTTTTTCAGCATCATGTACACTTCGCGTGCTTTCTCCACGAGCTGTGGTTTGTTTTTGAGAAGCGGAAAGACGGCTGCCTTGATGGGGGCGACTACCTTGTTGAATTTGAGATACGTGCGCGTCTCACCACCGAGTTCGTCTTCGGTATACACCGATGACAGAAGTGCGAGCACGGTACGATCGACGCCAAATGACGGCTCGATCACGTGTGGGATAAATTTATCACTCGTTGAATCGTCGAGGTATTCAAGATTCACGCCCGAAGATTCCATGTGTGCTTTCAAATCAAAATCGGTGCGGTACGCGAGACCATACAATTCTTTGCGGCCAAAGGGAAAATCAAACTCAAAGTCGATCGTGCGCTCGGAGTAGTGCGCGCGATCTTCGGGAGCGACTTCAAGCTCGTGTACGGAGCTTCGTGGAATGCCGATAGCATCATTAAATGCATGCACATTCTCGCGCCACGCTTCAAACGCTTGTTCCCACTCAGTGGGACGTACAAAATATTCGATCTCCATCTGCTCGAATTCGCGCGCGCGGAACACAAAGTCGCGCGGCGCGATTTCGTTGCGAAACGCCTTGCCTATCTGCGCGATGCCGAACGGCAATTTGGGATGCAGTGAATCAACAACGTTTTTGAAATTGACGAAGATGCCGCCCGCGGTTTCTGGTCGCAGATATGCAGTCAGCGCATCACCTCCAGCACCGACTGCCGTCTTAAACATTAAGTTAAACGAAAGAACGGGAGAGAGTTCACCGCCACATTCTGGGCATGGGGTACTTCCATCTTCTTTTCCAGACAAATCAACTTGGTCTGTTCGAAATTGCTTTTTGCATTTGTCGCAAACAACGAGGGGGTCCGCGAAAGTTTTAGTATGGCCGCTCGCCTCCCACGCTTTTGGATTCATCAAAATCGCCGCGTCGAGGCCGCACATATCATCGCGCTCCTGCACGAACATCCGCCACCACAGATTCTTTACATTGTTCTTGAGCTCGACGCCGTACGGACCCCAATCCCATGTGCCGGAGAGACCGCCGTAGATTTCGCTTCCGGGATAGATAAAACCCCGACGTTTCGCAAGGGAGACTATTCTGTCCATCCCGTTAGAAATCGGACGCGGACTATCAGAGTTGCCCTCTTTGTCGTGAGTGGTCATACGTAACAAAATACACTGTCGACGCTCGCGTGTCCGCTATTTCTAACGGGATCCATACTCGTTTCCATGGGGAGATAATGGCACGAAAACGCCTCTATGCAACAAACCTTCGCCGTTAGGCCGCGTTAATAAATAAACTCCACGATATTAACGCGACACAAGGGGCCGTAATCACAAATAATTGCGAAGTTATTTGTGAACGGCCCCTAGCGCGCTTGCGTACGCGGATCGACGACCGTCGCGTTGACCGAAGAAAATCCCGGATCTCCCGAAATATTAGTGGTGATGTTTTCGGCGGTCTTTGAAACGTCTTCGCCTGTCAGAGAGTCGGTGCCAGTGAGCTTGATGGCCTGGAGGAGCACTGGTTGCGTGCCGATTTGCGAGGTGGACGGCGTAAAGCCGACTTCAATTACCACCTGTCGCGCCACTGCTCCGTTGGTGCCGGCACCCGCGACTATCTCACCTGCATCCCACGAGAAAGCGCCGGTATTGCTATTGAAGGTAACCTTTTCGGAAGCAGGCAGATAATGATTGCCGATGAGGCGCACGTAGGGTGGGAGCTGCGCGGTAACGCGCGCTCCGGTGATCGTATTGGTCGTGTTGGTTATAGAGAAGACAATAGCGTAAGCGGTCTCCACCCCAGCCATCGGCGGCATGTTGCCCGTTACACCAAATGGATTGGTGAAGTAGAGGCCGTCGGCACGCATTCGCAGATCGCTCGCGATAGCAATTTTTTGCTGCACGGTGGAGTGCAGATTTTCTGGTACGCCTGTTTCTCCCAGTCGTTCGCCCGCGGCATTCACCGAAATGACGAGCGTGGGGTTCTGGAAACTGGCCAGATTCTCTGTCGGTGGAACCTCGAAAGAAAATGTGAGTCTGCCGGTCGCACCGGAATCGAGGTGCGTGAGCTCTCCATTGGTCGTTGTTTTGTCCCACAAGACCGCGTTGTCTGTCGAGCGATAGAAGCCGTTGTCGCTACGCACGCTCGTACCTTCAATTCCGATACCGGAGAGCCTCGCTACGACAACCGCGTTTTCGATCGATGTCGAGAGATTGTTTTTGTAGGCGACCGACACATGCACGGTGCTCCCGGGCGTTACCGCAACAGCCTTCGGATCAGATGCATTGTTGACCGTGAGAGAGAGGTCGAGGAAAGGTTGCGCGATTGTGATTGGCAGCCTCGTCTCGGAGAGCACGGTGTCGATACCGGTCGAAGTGGCACTCGTGCGTCCGCCTGCTTTGAATTGAAAGACGCGATTGTCCCCCGTTTCCCCGCTCAAGGTACCGTTGATTACGATCTGTCGCTTGTCGCCCGGATTGAGCGTGCCCAAGTTCCAGAGACCTTTCGACACTGGTTGAGGCTCGACGGACGATTCACGGAATCCAAACGGGTATGTGGCAGACAGGAGTACATCGGGCACGGGTTGGCTCGCATTGGAGAGTACGGTCAAGGTCAGTTGCATCAGCTGACCAGACACCGTTTCGGTATTACCCTCGACCGAGATCGAGAGCGGGGATGACGAAAAGACGAATGCATAATCGGACGACGCTACGAATGTAGACACGGAGCCTCCCAGGTGGTATTCGACATTCATGTGCACGGTAGCTCGCTGCCCCGCAGTGCCCTGATACACGGCAGGAAGCTTGATCGCCGCTGAATTGCCCGGCTCAATCATGCCGAGGGTGACGCGACAACTGCTCTCCGAGCAACTCGCAGGGTCGAGGCGCGTACCCGCCGGGTACGCAACGACGAGCTCCGCTTCTTCGAGTGGTTCACGATTGTGGTTCGTCACGGTCACCTGCAGATTGACCGGCTCTCCACCCGCGATATTCGCAGGGCCGGTAATGGCGATATCGATATTGCGCGCGGAAATAGATGAGGCACCGCCAAAAAAGAGATAGTATCCAAAAAAGATAATCGCGCCAATGAAAAAAACTGCTGCAACAAGGAGCGTCAATTTCAAAACGGAATAGCTTTGCTTTTTGCGCTGCGGGCGCAGCATCGCCTCGAGCGGCAAATCCTCAGGCCGCAGCGCTTCCGGCTTGTGTGCCCAATCTTCCGGCACGCCACTGTGTTCGCTTTCAAGCGATCGCCGCTCGCGGGGTCCGAGCTTATCAGCGTACGTGCGCGAATACATCGCGCGCCGCAGCCGCTCTATCTTTTCTTTTTCATGATCAGAGGGGGGCATTAGGGCGAATTATACACCGAGCTCCGACACCTCGCGTCTACATCTTCATACGGTACACGTCCGTCTCCTGTTGTTCAAATCCAAGCTTCTCGTAAAGTTGATGCGCAGCGACACGATCGGGTCGAGTTGTGAGATAGAGTTGCTGGAGTTTTTCTTCGCGGGCGCAACGAAGAAGCTCTTGCATTAATTTCTCTCCCAATCCCTCTCCGCGGTATTCGTCATCAACAACAACGTCTTCAATAGTGCCAGAGCGCTTACCTACTTTCAAAATTGTATACAAAGATCCCATACCGACGATTTTTTCGCCATCTCTTACAACAAGCAGAAGAACACTCGGATCAGCAACAATTCTTTGTAAATCTGACAACGTTCCGTGATGTTCGGCGGCATTCGAACGCAGTTGCGGCAACAGCTTATTGATATCCGCAACGTCTGATTCTTTCGCTACCGTGAGTCGAACAATTTCCACCATAAACGCAGCTTAGCGCTCAGCCCAGTATGCGGCAAGGCCGCCCGGGCGCGAGTACGCGTATACATGCTTCAATCCCATATCGTGCGCGAGGAGGAGCGCCGCCTCAATGAGCTGATTGGAAACTGGCGCGTCTTCAGTGATATGGATTTCCGCTGCTGGCGACGGGTATGCAACGAGCATGTTGTAACCACATGCTGATTTGTCCTTGGGTCGGCCGCCGGGGATCAAGCCTACGAGCGAGGCGCCGGCAGCAAGGCCGCCCTTAGGCTTTTGGTGAAATCGCATCACGGGATTTTTACCCTCCTCCAGATACGTCTGAACATCCGATGGATTGGGTGCAGTCTTCACCTCGGGAATCGGTTTGGCTTTGTATTCGGCGCTGCAGATCGAAATACATACGATACTTTTCCCTTTCGCGCTCAGCACTTTTGGCGTGAGCAGATCAGCATACGTCGTTTTCAACAGTTCTTCTTCGGATAGATCGGTACGCACAAACGCGATTTGTCCTGCAATTTTCTCCTCTGCATCAATTGCCATAACGATCATGTGCTGAGCCGCATCTTTTTCATACTGCTTGAAATCAGTCTTCATCGGATCCCATGCTCTCTCGAAGAGTGCGTGCGACTCTTTTATGAAACGCGAATGCGGGGAGAGAGTCGTGAATTGGTATTGTGGCGTCTTCAGCATATCGAAAATCGACGTAAACCGATCGGCCGCCAAGTTTTTCCGCAAAATAGTACGCTGCACTTTCCCTGTCGATGTGAGCGGGAGTTCCTCAGCAGAAATCGTCGCAAAAAACTTCGGCGTTTCGTACGCCGAGAGCGCATCGTTGCCTGAGAGCAACATGTATGTGAGTCGACGCAATGCCGCATCGCTTTCGACTCCCTCGCGCCAACAAACGGCGACCGCCACCTCTTCGCCATAGCGATCATCGGGAAAGCCAATGCAATACACCTGCGAGATGTCGGGAGACGTTTTCTTGAGTCCATTTTCGACGGCGACGGGAGAGATATTGATGCCGCCCTTGATAATGATTTCGCGTGAGCGGCCCTTGAGATAAAAGTATCGCGTACCATCTATCATTTTATAGAGACCAATGTCGCCCGTGAGAAAATAGCCGCCTGCCTGCGCAGGCAGGTCGCAAAACGCAGCCTCTCCGCCTACATATCCTTCCATCACTGCCGCGCCTTTGACGATAAGCTCCCCCTCTTCACCCTCGCCCAAAATCTTTCCATCCTTGTCCGCTATTTGGAGATCCGCCCATTTCATCGGCGCGCCAATCGAATTTTCCTCCACGAGACGTTCGTACAAATCCTGAGGAAGTCCCATCGGCACGCCCGTCACCCGGAGCGCCGTTTCCGTTTGCCCGTACCCTTGATGCACTTTGATGCCGAAATCGCGAATAAATTCTTGTACCGTGTGGGCAACGACCGGCGCTGAGCCGATTTGGATACGGTTGAGCGCGATTTTTCCTTTCACGCGCGCGAATTCTTCCTTGCGCTCGAGTTGATCGGCGAGAATTGATTGCACGATTGAGGTGATCGTCGCACCTGTTGCCGCGACTTGCTGCCAGAAACGCGAATTGGAATACATCGGCGGAATAACGATCGTGCCGCCGGCGAGGAGCGTGGAGAGTGTAAAGGTGGTGGAGTTGATATGGTGGAGCGGCAACTGCACGAGAAAACGATCGTCTGGTGTGATACGCAGCCACTCGCGGATACTGTCTGCATTCACGATCAGATTTTCGAGCGTGAGCTTGGCGCCCTTGGGATGCGCTGTGGTGCCAGAGGTAAAGAGAATGAGTGCAAGATTCGAAAGATCCTTTTCCCATTCCACAGCTGAGCTGTCATGCGTTGGCAATTCTCCGTATTCGACGACGGGGACATCGAGCGATGGCATGGGTGGCAGAGCATCTTTTTGCATGATGAGCACTTTTGCGTCGTTGAGTTTTATTTTGTATGCACAGAGCTCTTCCGTATCGCGCTTCACATCGAGTGGCACGGTGACGATACCGGAGGCCCATGCAGCCCAGCTCAAAACCAAAAGATCGATGGAGTTTTTGAATGCGACCGCTACCGCATCTCCTTTTTTGAGACCGAGGGAATGTAGGTATACAGCGACTGCTTCTAAACGCGCAGGCAATTCACGATAGCGTATTTCGCTTAGGGTCTGTCCCTGCTCATCACATCCAACGAGCGCGATCCGCTCTCCTTGCTGATGAGAGAGTTCCTCGACGTGTCGGTAGAGGCTTTTTATCAACTCCTTTTGCGACATGCGGGCAGTATCGGGGCAAACGCAAAAAAATACAAATCAGAGCTGTGTCTCCGCGATCGCCTTGTTGATAGATGAAAGCAGCTTATCGTGAAGCACTTCGGCTTCCGACAAGTGCTCACCAGTGTATGCGGTGTGAGCAAACAGAGTGGTTTCCAATGCCTCAGTAGAGAGATAACCGAGTGCATACAAGACGCGCGCGACGCAGACGATTTCTATCGTCGGCCAGGCCGCTACGTCTTTTCTCATAAGTGCCTGATGTGCTTCCGAGAGCGCTGCAAAGAGGTACGGGTTGGCCTCCTCTCCCTGCACGAGCCGCAATACAAGTTCGGAAATTCGTGCAAAAGCAGACACGCCGTGCACATCCCCTCCGGCATTTTGCAACGCGTGCGCCCCCGCCAATCTCCATCCTCTTTTACCGCGCACGAGAGCAACACTCACGCACCTATAATTTTGCAGTGCATAGCGCATTTTTGAGCCTTCACGCCGCACTGCGCTCGCGCGTGCGCGCACGAGCCCGAAGCCCTGCGTATAGAGCGCAAACACTTTGTCTGACTCGCCGTATTCGCGGCTGCCCAATACAAGCGCTTCTGTTTGATATTTTTGGTACATGATTAGAAATGCAAAATGTAAAAATCAAAATGAAAAATGACAAAGTAAAAATTTAAAACGTTAACTGCGTATGTGTCGCTTGTTCAATGTGTCCTCGATATTTTTCGAGAAACTTTCGATCGTATGATGCTGGCACGGCATAGGTCGTTGACTCCCCCGGCTTCATTCCCTGCTCTTTTCGGTATGCCTGAATTTCGCGAATGAAATCGCGTACTATTCCCTCTTCGCGCAACTCTTCCGTAATTGTCGTATCAAGCGTAAATGCTGTCCCCGACTCGACCGTCTTCACATTCACTTCGTCTCGAATCAACGCAAGGTATTCTTCTGCCAACTGTAAACTATCAACTGTCAACTTCTGCAGTGGCTGGCGCACTTTTATTTTCGCCCTGTCGCGGGCCTCAAGCGCTCTAGAAACTATGTCTCTCACCGCTCGCATCTCTTCGAGCATGTCAGGGGTCCGATACTTCGTTATATAATGAAGTATCGGGATTTGGGATAAGAAACTCTGATTGGGCGATTCAGGCCACTCCGTTAGGTGAACACTCTCGGCATCATCTCCCTGCTTTAATTCCTGCCATAAATATTCCGCGATGAACGGGGCGAAGGGGGCAATAATTTTCGCGGTTTCGCGCAGGACAAACAGCATCGTTGCTAAGGAATCTTTCTCCCCTTCTTTCATGCGGTCTCGCGAACGACGCAAATACCACGTGGAGAGATCGTCGACGAAGAGCGCGAACGGCCGTGTTGCCCGCGCGAGGTCATACGCATTCATCGCCTCTGTTACTTCCCCGTGAAGTTGACTGAGCCGCGCCATAATCCAGCGGTCGAGTACGTGCTCGCTCTCGTCACTCGATTCATGCGCGAAATCGTTGCGGTACAAATTGTAAAAAGATAAGACGTTTTCGAGTCGCGTGAGAACACTTTTCCACTCGGTGATTCCCTTTTCTGAGAAATTCAGATTTTCCGCGCCGACGACGGGAGACGCGAGGAGATACAGGCGCAGTGCATCAGCGCAATATTTTTCCACGACCTCCATCGGGTCGGGATAATTCTTGAGCTTCTTTGACATTTTCTTGCCATCTTCTGCGAGGACGATGCCATTAACGATCACGTTTTCAAAAGCGCTGCGGATGAAGATCGAGGTCGCCATGATGTGCAGGTAATAAAACCATGCACGCGTTTGGTCTTGGCCCTCGGCGATAAACTGCGCCGGGAAATTTGGCGGCAGCGTATCTCCGCCCATGTAATGCGCTTGCCCATACGGCATTGAGCCAGAATCAAACCACGTGTCCAACACGTCCGGGATACGTTTCATTACACCTCCGCACTTTTCGCAGGGAAATGTAATCTCATCGACAATGTGCTTATGCAGATCATCTACTTTGCGTCCTGCCGCCTTTTCAAGCTCAGTAGCACTCCCAAAGACAACAGCATGTTCGCATCTTTTACTAACAACTGACAACTGCGAACTATCAACTTCTCCATTGCATCTCCAAATCGGAATCACACTCGCCCAAAATCGCTGCCGCGAAATAGACCAATCGCGCGCTCCCTCGAGCCACTTACCCCACCGGCCGCGCTTGATATGCTCAGGCGACCAATTGATCGGCTTTGCGCTCTCCAGTAATTTTTCTTTTTGCTCCTCTATTTTTACGAACCACGACGATGTCGCGTAGTTGAGAAGTGGCGTGTCGCAACGCCAGCAGTGCGGATATGCATGCGTAATATTGTCTTTCTTAAAAAAACTATTATGTTCTTGCAGATATCTAATCACTGCAATATCTGTACCGAGCCGTATCTTATCGTCGTCTGAGTTTGGCTTTACTTCCATTCCAGCGAAATCCTTTACTTCCGGCTTCATGGTACCGTCTGCCTTTACATGCTGAACGAACGGTAAGTCGTATTTCTTCAAGAGCGCCCAGTCGTCGGCACCAAAAGCCGGTGCCTCATGCGCAATACCCGTACCTTCATCGGCCGTTACAAAATCCGCAGCGTACACTTTCCAACCGTTCTCACGATTTTTCAGGGTAGTGTCGTTGACGTAATAATCAAACGGCGGCTCGTATTCTATTTCTTGCAACTCAAATCCTTTCCATTTTTTCTCGGTACGATCGATGTTGTCCGGTGCATAACTTGAAAACAGTTTTTGATGGAGATCTTGATTGTCGACAACGATAACGTTTTCGACTCCATGTTCATTTTTAAGCTGAATTAATCTGTAGATATAGACATACCCGACCGCCAACGCCACATTCCCAGGTAAGGTCCACGGCGTGGTTGTCCAAGCAAGAAAATACGTATTTTCAGGCATCCCGTGCGTCGTCGGGTCTTTTACTTTAAACTTCACGGTCACCGCCAAATCTTTTACATCCTTATATCCTTCCGTCACTTCACTCTGAGAGAGAGTCGTCTCACAACGCGGACAGATATGCATCGAGCGGTAATCTTCGTAGACCAATCCCTTGTCGTAGAGTTGTTTGAATGCCCACCACACGCTTTCCATAAAATCGCGGCTCATCGTGAAGTAGGGCTTCTCCATGTCGGCCCAGCGGCCGACGCGCGGAATTACCTTCTTCCACTCGTCCGCATACATGAGTACCTTCGAGCGGCAGAGCTCGTTGAATTTGTCGACTCCCATCTCAATGATCTGTTTTTTGTGTTTGAAACCAAGCTCTTTCTCGACGATGTTTTCGATCGGCAATCCATGACAATCCCATCCCCACTGCCGTGGCACACGGTATCCGCGCATCGTCCAATACCGCGGCACCGCGTCCTTGATGACCGATGCGACGATGTGCCCATAGTGCGGCGTACCTGTCGCAAACGGCGGGCCGTCATAAAATACGTAATCACCGTTGGGCGCCTCTTTCGTCAGCGACTTCTCGAAAATCTTCCGCTCATTCCAAAAGGCCAGCGTTGCCTCTTCCCTCTGGCTCGCCGAAGCCACGTTTGACGTAGTGGAGGCGGCTCGTTTGGCATCGCTCTTCTCGTTCATCTGCGTATCTTAGCCTTCAAATCACCTCTGTTCAACGATAGCATTTTTTATGAGCACTCAATGATTGGGCCGCTACGCTTATCCAGCTGAACATTGAACAAATCGTTGAGCAGTTTAGTCTGCAATCAACTGCGCGGGGAGGAGTGTGGCCAAGGCGACAGTAATGTTACAAGACGATTCTAAGGCCTCCCTACCGGTGTCAGACACCGAATTCCCTTTACTTGGTCGCTTTGTAACCATAGCACTTTGAAGTCCATCCTGCGAAATTCAAAATTCCGCAAGTTTCATCACTTGGCACGAACGGCGCTGTTACTGGGCCGACGACTGACTCGTACACGCTGGATTCAGCTGCTCGACGATCTGCTGGAGATATTCCCGTCGCAGATGAGTAAACGCTGGATTCAGCGGCCTGTCGCTCTGCTGTGGTAAGGCTACCGTCTTTCGTCGGGCTCGTGTTTGCCACTGCAGGCGGCGCAATGCCGGCGTCTGCGCACGTGCTTGGATCTCTTAGACATGCTTCCCAAGAGCTCGGGCGAAGAACGTCTTCCTCTGCAGGAAGCGCATAGTCATCAGATGTGCCTCTAACGTTCGTGGATTCCACGGGAGTAAACTCACCCGTATTACTATCACTGACTGCATCACCCCAAGTCGGATCGTCACCCGAGGTTTTAAACGGATCATACTCGTTGAT
>Ga0209542_10012673_pt1 | contig 14692 bp, 15 predicted proteins | sample RifCSPhighO2_01_FD_184028 | JGI IMG/M metagenome (GOLD analysis project Ga0209542, IMG submission 184028) | Soil microbial communities from Rifle, Colorado - Rifle CSP2_plank highO2_0.1 (SPAdes) (version 2) | ecosystem: Environmental > Terrestrial > Deep subsurface > Rock core/Sediment ...
TCTTTACGTTTATCCTCATTAGTAATTAACTTATCACAAGCCTTCTTAGCAAGTTCATTATTAGGGTCACTACACCCTAAAGAATTAGAACTATAATCCACCCCATCTGCCTTAAGAGTACTAATTATTCTACTATTCCTACAATTAACAATTTCATCTCCAATCAACCTATAAGTACAAAAATCAATACTTAAACTACCTTGAGCATATAATGCACAAGCCTTAGCAAGTTGCTGTAATTCACTAGGACTATTATCAAACCAATCAAATAAGAAAGACCATCCCTTTGTAAAGCCAATAATCATCATCACAAGTACTGCAAGTCCCAAAACAATTAAGATTATCGTAGAAATAGTAACATCTCCCTTTCTCTTTTTCAAAGCAATCACCATACTAAACAATAATAAAAGTTATTTATAAATCTTCTCCATAAAACGTTTATAGAATAAATTGTAATATTGACAGTTCTATTAATTATATCGCACCAAGTTTAGAATTGCCCATTAGAGAATTCTGTAACATTTTAGAATTCAATCATCAAAATTCCCCATAATCCATGAAACCAATAAAATCATTACTTTTATATTCTATATTTATTGTTATAAGTTATGTATAAAAAGGGTGGAACTAGTTTAATGTTAGAACATATAATTTATATTGTCATATTTATTTCGTTTTTTATAGTGATGTATAGTTTTGTTAATTCGTATGCTGATAGAAGTGCCTTTTTTGAAGATTTTTATTCTAAAAAGATCTCACAAGCAATTAATTCTGCGAAACCAGGAACAGAGTTTAAAATAGATATAACGCCTCTTGCAGTTACTGCATTTAAACGAAATAAACCTATCAAAGACCTCGTTTATATAGATAATTTAAATAATGAAGTTGTCGTTAGTTCTAGACTCAATGCAGGTACAAGTTTTAAATTTTTTAATGATGTAGATGTTGTTGATTGGTTTGTTGAAAGTCCATCAGGCGATTCTAAAACAACAAGATTTATCTTTAAAGTGAAGGAGAATCAAAGAAATGAAATTTAGAAAAGGAGTTATTGGAGAAGGTGGACTTTATTTTGTTTTCTTATTGATGGCTATAATAATTCTAGGAGGATTATATGGAGGGCTAAATGCTTATTTTGGAGACGGGTATGATTCTAGATTAGATGAATCAAATTCATTATTTAATAAAGTCCAAGAGTGTTTTATAAAAGAAGGATTTTTTGATTTAACATCCAACACAGGAAACTATTTATTTTTTGAAAAATGTGGGCTTAGCCCTAAATCTCTTGAAGATGGAGAGCATATGATATACGTAAAAAATAAGAATGGAATTGAATTTTTAATAGGAGTTACAGATTTTAAAATCCGTTGCTTTTTAGATGAAAGATATAGTGATCTAAATCTCCCGTTGTGTAAGGTTTACGAAGACTTAGAAGGAAATTATATCATTACAGGAACTTCTCAAAATTCAAAGAGGATTGCCCTATGAATAAAAAAGGAGTTATAATAGGTAAGACAATTACAGATTTTATTTCTCTTATAATTGTTTTAGTATTCATAGTTATATTTGTAATAATTTCAGGATTTATTTCAAATAACAACTCCAATGAATATAATTTATTAGATGATTTTCTTGATGACATTATCCTGTTTAAAGGTGAACCCATTTCAGTTAATAAAGCAATTGAGGATATGTGCAAAGATGAGTCTCTTGAGCCCACCTTAAGAATTATTTTACAAGACCATTTTATCCAAAAATATGGAAAAAGTAATGCATTTGTAGTAGTTTATTCAATAGATGGATATGGAAATTATATTTTGAGCATAAAAGTGGGAGTATTTGAAGATTTAGTTCTAGAAAAAGGAGATATAAGGTTTAAAGTTTCACCAAAACAATTTTGGGAAATATTTGACGAAAATTCGCCAAAATATAAAATTGATAGTTGTACAATTTTTGTTAAATCTGGAGGAATAAATGAATCATAAAGGGCACATTGGTTCAATGATGATGGCATTAGGAGCATCAATATTAGTGATATATGCTTTAATGGTTATGGTCAATTTTGAAAGAAATATTTCCAAAGAAAGTTTAGAGTTATCAATTCTCTCTGAAATTAATAAATTGAATCATGAATCAAATATAGACAATCTTAGAACAATAATTTTCCAAGCAATCATTAATTCTAAAGAAACCGACAATTTCGAAGAATTATTTAATGAATCATTAAAATCTCTTGCAGATAGCCAAAGAACTAAAAGTCAAAATACAAATCTCTATGCTAAACTTGCTCTAGGAGATTATTCATTAACTTTTGATGGAACAAATTATATTTTAATCATAAAAGATATTTTTCAAGAAACTACTAGAGCAATGAATGAAATAAAGTATTCTTATTCATTGAGTATTTCTTTTAATAAAGAAGGAATTATTACAATTACTTATTTGTAGGATGAATTCAAAATCAAGAAGCAACAGTAAGCTCATACCCAGGACATATTCTAAATTTAAGATCTGGATTATAATCAATAACTCCATAATCAAAATTAATTGAAACAAGGTCCGTAGTTTTTGAAATTTCAATTGAGCTAAATTGATTATCCATGATCATGCATTGAACAGAAAAGGATTTATCGGTCATTACTGGGGTTCCAACAATATTATAGACTGCGTGACCTTTTGACATTACACTAATTTTTCTATCCACCGGCCTACAATACCCCTTATCTTGACAATCTTTAGGTTCTCCCTCGCATAAACATAAACAAGAATTCAAAAAACATTTTTCAGGCCTCAAGGGATTAGATAATTCATATCCAACTAAAACCCAGCCATCAAGACCTTGTAATATAAATGTATTGCTTTCACCATCATTAAGATTTTCAATTTTAGAATCTAAACTATCAATAAAAGATTTTGCATTTTTCATGTCTTGTCCAATAACCATACTAAAAAGGCCAAATGCTAAAAATCCTAAGATTACCATTGCAACTAATCCAAGAATTAAACCGCTACCTTCTTCAAGAGTCACATCTCCTTTTTTATTCCTCATAAGTTTCCTTCACTACCCCCCATACACAAATTCTTTAAAGTATTCGAATCCCAATTTACCAGTTTAACGAGTGAACATCCATTTTGTTTACCTTCAATTCTACTTTCAAAAGTTCCACAAGTAGCAGCAGATAATGCTTGATTTTTTCTTGTATTCTTTTCAGCACTAGAAGCTAAATTAAATGAAGTAACCCCTACAGCAGAAATCTTGAAAACTGCTTTTAGCCATCCAGGCCCAGGAATAAACAAGCTTGCAATTTTTCCAGGCCCACTAATCGCTGTAATCCCTCCAATAACTGCCCCATTTTGAAAAGTACTCCAATATTGGTCTTTTGGGTCCTCTGCAGACACTTTAATCTGAGTAAAAACAATTGCAAGTTGATCCGAATTATCAGGATTAGATAATTTCTCAAAATATTTGATCAAATCATCCTTATCTTTAATTAACTCTTCAATTTTTTTGAGTTCCTCTGGTTGATTCTTAAATTGCAATTCTAAAATCCCTTTTATCTCTTCAATTTGTTCATTAGTAAAGGTCTTATATCCAAAATATTTTGATAATCCCTCACTTCCACCTATTGAGCTATAACCAGATCCAACACCCGGATCAGTAAATGCTTGAATGTATGTCAAACCACTACTTCCATCTATCTTTTCTCGAGACATAAAACTATTATAATCTATATTTTTAGAAAAACCGAATTTTTTATCTGCTTCAATTAAAGACTTTGAGAAAGCGACACGAGAACAAACAATGCATTTAGGTTTAATTTCAGAAACTGTTAATTCTGCATAACCTAAAACAGATTGTGCAATTTTTCCGCCAACATTCTTTGAACTCAAATCGTCAAAAATATCTAGTTTTCCTTGTCCGGCCATATGCCAACAATCAAACATTGCATTCGCAACCTCTCTTTGAACAATTTCTCTAGATTTCTCATCCTTTATGCTCCCATCGATTTTTAATTTAACCGTTCTAACATTTTCTTCTCCTGCAAATTGTTCACATTCACTTTTCTTAGAAAATCCAATAGCAGAACCAGATAAAGATAAAGCATCTTTAACATCTTCAACAAAAGGTTTATCTAAAGTAATACAAATCTTTTCAGTAAAACAACTCAATGGAACTGCTTGTGAAGCAACACTTGGCAAGGTAGCCCTAGATAATATAGAAAGCTTACATAATTCTCTATCGGTCAAAGATTCATTTTTAAAAATTCCAAAGAAAAACATTAATCCAATTGCAAGACCTATGATTACTAAAATGATTGAAGCTATTTGCGTTGAAGTAAGTTCACCCCTCTTATCCATCTCTAAAACATCAAAATGAACTTTATAGACATTTTCCTTGGTATAATTAGATGAAATCATTTATACCAATCCAAATCTTCTAAACAAAGAGTAAATTGAAAAACCAGCTAATATCAATAAAATAATCCACAAAACAATCTTTGCCAAATTCTCGAATGCAAAACCTTTTTTATTCATGTTAAGTAGCCTTTCATAACCAATTTATTGTAATACTCAGTAAGAACTCTATAAACAAACTCGCTTCTTTGTTCTACAGACATTTCACCATCAAATTCAACACCTTTAATAAATTCTAAATTTAAAGATTCTTTAGATCCATCGATAAAGATACCTTGATCATTTCGTTCATAATTAAATGCAATTTCCAAGTTATGAAATAAGTTATTTAATCCAGCTAATTCTAAAAGAAATTGATAAAATGAATCATCCACAGTAGAAAGAACTTGATATGGCTCACCGTTCTTACCTGTATAATCCCAATCAGAATTACCTTTCCAAGATAACATCCCAACCTCATCTGGTGACCCATCAAATCTAGTATAAATAAAATCCACAAAAACTCTGCTGTCAACATTATTTAATATTTTGTTTTTCTCATCATCATAATTTTCAAATCCAAAACAATCCTCTTTATCCCATTCTTGTTTTTTACCCCCAATAATAGGCTTACTTAAATCCACAAAAACATAATTATCTAGTTTACGAACAGTATACTTTTCAGTTTTGCCTACCCCATTTTCTTTAAAACTTAATGTCAAAAACTTTTCGCATTTATTATTCTCAATTATACTATCTCTCCACTCAACTACTTTTTTAATCAATAGTTGATTTTCATTAATTTCTGATTCCATAAATGAAGGAAAATAATTTCCAAAAATGAGTGGTTTTGCATTACCATGATAATCTAAATAAATTCCTTCAAGGGGTTGAGGTATTTTTTCATTATCTCTAAAAGTTTTTTTAACTAAAAGTATGATGCTTGTAGGGCTCAAAGCTTCCCAATATCTCCAACTATTCACTTCAAGAACCAATTTTTGAGGCCTTCTTTCAGAATTATAAAATGCAGTAAGTTTTTTATTAAAATCGGAAGGTAAAAACTCATAATCATTTAAGATATAATTTTTATCCTTATCTTTAATTGCTCTCCATGATTCCCCAGTGAAATATCCAAAAAAATCTCTATTTTCTAAGTTTATCCCAACTAGGTTTGTCCCTTCAGAAGCAGTAGAATTAAATCCAGGAAGAAGTTTAGCTACAAATGTAATTTCAGCAATCCAATCCCAAAACCCATATAAAACCATCCCCAAAACAAACACTGCCAAAAGGCCAGGAACAATATAATTCATTTCTCCTTTTTTCTTTACATCTCTTAATCCCTTTAGTCTAGTAATTCTCATCCTCCAAACCTCCATAAATTCCTAAAAAAATCAATTGCAGAGTTCCCTTTATCCCCTAAAACTTTATACAAAATTAATATAATTGCTAAAGCTCCAAGGGCAATAATCCATGGAATAAGTTGATCAAAAGTTAATTCCCCATTTTTTTTCATTTAAACTCAAGCAAAAACCATAATATAAATCTAACCCTATTAATAAGAAGAATAATTAACCTGTAAACAACTCAAATTAATAAACAGACAGTTTAATAATCTCAAAAAACATATTTCAAAAGAGGGATGATGGCACCAACAACAGATGAAATTCTAAAAAAATATTCTAAAAAAATAGAGTCGCAAATAGGTTCAAGTAATCAAGATTACACAGATTATTCTAAAGATTATATGCAATTTAAAGAAGAAATGCTTCCCTACATTTCAAGATACAAAAATTGGGCAGATTCTCTAGGAAATTTCATTAAAATAAGACTATCTCAAAAAGAAAGCTCAAAAATACAAAGGTCATTAGATATAGCACATTTAGATGTAACCCCCTCACAATCTGCAGCTTTAGCTCTTATTGCAATGTTTCTCACATTATTTTTAACTTTAATTCTAACCCTTACGATAAGTTTGTTAGGCAACTCATTTCCATTAATGCTTACATTTCTTGGATTTGTTCTATGTGGTTTTGTTTATTTCTATGTTTATTCGATGCCTTCTCGCCTAGCAAACATCTGGCGTCTAAAGGCCTCATCACAAATGATCCCAGCAGTTCTATATATTGTAATCTATATGAAGCATACCTCAAATTTAGAAAGAGCAGTTCAATTTGCGTCCCAACATCTAGATACGCCTCTAGCTCTAGATTTTAAGAAAGTTTTATACAATGTAGAAACTTCCAAATATCAAACAGTAAAACAATCTCTTGATTCTTACTTAGAAACATGGAGAGATTATTCTCCAGAGTTCATAGAATCATTTCATTTAATAGAGTCCAGCCTTTACGAACCCTCAGATGCTCAGAGAATAAACACCCTAGAAAGAGGCCTTCAAATAATTCTAGAAGGAGTTTATGATAAAATGCTTTCTTATTCTAGAGAAATTAGATCCCCATTAACTAATGTTTACATGCTTGGAATAATTCTTCCTACTCTTGCACTAGCATTACTTCCATTAGCAAGCGTAGTAGTTGCTGATGGATTGAAATGGTACCATTTATTTGTATTATTTAATTTAATAATTCCTTTCGGAGTTTACTTTATGACCTCTGAAATTCTTCTAAAAAGACCAGGAGGTTATGGGGAGAATTCAAATATAGAAAAAAATCCAGATTATTATAAATTTAAGTCCTCTAAACCTTGGGTAATCGCGTCCCTCATATGCATCCCTTTATTTATTTTAGGATTAATTCCGTTTTTATTTCAAAGCGACTTAATTACAAATATCTTAAATTTAAAATCAGATTATACTTTTGGAGAAATTGGCCTTCCATTCTTTAGAGATCAACAACTTTTTGATTTTAAAGTTGTTGCAGGTTCCTCTGTAGGACCATTTGGGCTAGCAGGAATAATATTTAGTCTATTTATTCCTCTTTCAATAGCAAGTTACTTTAGTATTGCATATAAACTCAAAACAAGAGAAATAATAAAAGCAAGAAAAGAAACTAAAGAATTAGAAAAAGAATTTACAAGTACTTTATTTCAGTTAGGCAATCGTTTAGGAGATGGAGTCCCTGCAGAAAGAGTTTTTGCAAAAGTAGCAGAATCTTCTCAAGGTCAAAAAACTCAAAGTTTCTTTTCAATAGTTAATCAAAATATCCAACAAATGGGTATGCCAATAGAATCAGCAGTATTTGATAATCAAAGAGGTGCAATAATCTACTACCCTTCAGCTTTAATTTCAATAAGTATGAAAATACTTATAGAATCTGCAAAAAAAGGCCTAAAAATAGCTGCTAGAGCAATGATGTCTATATCAGATTATGTAAAAAATATTCAAAAAATAAATGATCGACTAAAAGACCTCCTTGCAGAAGTAGTTTCAGATATGCGTTCAAACATGGTTTTCCTAGCCCCACTTCTATCTGGAATAATTGTAGGACTTACTTCAATGATTGCAATGATCTTAAATAAATTAAAGGGTTTATCAGATATAACTTCAGGTGGTGCAGAAATAGCAGGAATAGGTTCAATAGGAAACATTATTAATTTATTTGATATAACAAACATAATCCCTCCATATTTTGTACAAGTTTCAATAGGATTGTATTTAGTAGAGATAATATTCATATTAACAATCACTCTAATCACAGTAGATTCTGGTAAAGATGAATTACAAGAGAAAAGCGAGTTATCTAAAAATCTAAAACATGGTTTAATGTTATATCTTATCACAGCATTTCTAAGCACTTTATTACTTACAGGCCTAGCTACAGTCGCACTTTCTGGTTTAGGTTAATTATTGTAATCCTAAAAATGCGACTATAAAAATCAAAAAATCGATGCACCACCACGACTTAAAAACTTCAATTTCTGAAGTTTCGTAAGAAACGAAGAACTGCAATGACTTGTTCATTGCAACTCGTTGAGTGAGAATTGAATGGATTAGAGAATCTCAATTCTCTAAAGTCGTGGTTTGAAAAGGTGCTCGATTTTTGGATGCAAACAAATTCCACCATAAAGGAATTTGTTGCACAGCAAATTGCAACTGTCAGCAATTTGCTTGTGCTCAAAGTGTTGACCACATTCTAAAGACTTCAATTCGTTGAGTGAGAATTGAATGGATTAGAAAACAATAGTTTTCTAAGAATGTGGTTTCATCAAAAACTACTGTTTTTGAATGTGCTCAAAAATCAAAGATTTTTGACATAGGGAAACACTTTGACATAAATAAGTTCTAATTGTTTACTGGTTAAACCAATCATAATATCTTCGTTGTTCCTCTCCTACATGTATCACTAATATTTCCATTCCTGCATTTATTCTTTGTAAATTCATGAGAATTCTTCCTGTTCTTCCATTTCCATCTTCGAATGGATGAATTCTCATAAGTTCTATGTGTCTCTTCTTTATAGTATCCCAGTCATTATCTTTATTATAGTCCAGACACCATATTTTTAAGGCACCATAAATCTTTTCTGGTTTCATACATTCTTCTTTTATGCCTTCTTCATTTCCTATTCCAACTCGAACCGTTCTAATTTTTCCAGCGATTTGAGGAGAAATTCTTCTCATCAGGTTATAATGTATTTCTCTAATAACCTCAATATTTACATCTCCTACATTTTTCATAGCGTATTTCCATGCTTTTATGGCATCTACAGTAGCATTAATTGAAAATTCTCCTTCTATCTTATTTGATTCAACTAGAAACTCTAATGGGCTATTTTTCATATCCTCTATTTGATTGGTCTTTTAAGAATTATTGTACAGGTGCTTCTGCTTTTTTCTCTTTTGGTTTGTTTTGTTCTGGAAATAATTCTGCTAAAGGCTTTGAACCTGATTTTGTTACCGCTAGGTTTATTTGAATACTTTTTTCAGATATTTGATTTCCTCTGACTGTTTTTCTTAATCTTAATCCGTCAAAAGTTGAACTCTTCTTTTTGCCACCTTTTCTAGGTTTTTTATGCATGCCCCAGCCTTTTGTTAAGATTACTCTTTTTAATTCGCTACCTTGAATATCCCCTTTGTGTGGAAAACCAGAACTATCTGTTCCACCAGTTATTTTTAAGGTGTATCCACTTAAAGTGTCTGAAGCGTCTGAACCCTCAATTTCTTCGCCTATTTTCTTTCCAATAAGAGATTCATTACTAGATTCTATTTTCCAGGCCTTTCCTTTATCTGATATGTTTAACTTGAAAACCATGTACTGCGGAATATTTGAGGGTTTTTAAATGTTTTATGTCCAGAGATTTATGGAAAATTATGAACTTTTGGATATAAATTATTTAATCATTAAGCTGATAAATATACCTACATTGATTATTGCTGTAAATATACACCAAAAGCAATAATTCTTTATTATTTTTATTTGAATTGTGAATAAGATAATTGAATATAATGCAGCTAAACCTGAAATTATTCTTATTAAAATTATAAAATTATTTAGATAGGGTAGAAAAATAGTTAGAATAATGAAAATATAATAAATTAATCCAATAAATTCATTTTTTATTCCAAAAGTCTTTGAGTATTTACTGTTTAAAACAACATTACAGCTTTTACTGCTTATAGGGCATACTACATTTCTTTTTAGAATATGGGATATGGAGATATATGATGTTATTATAACTCCTATAATTGCTAAAATTAATTGTTCCATCTTTTAATTTAAAATTTAAAGTTTATAGCTCTTACTTTCCCCACTCAGACTTCTTTTTTCTTTTTATTTCCACTATTTCAGAAATTGCTTTTATTTCACTTTCGCTTAAGAGATCTTTGTTTTTCTTAAATATCTTGAATTGTGATTCAGATAATTGTGAATAAAGATACTTTTTATCTGCTAATTGTCTCTCAAAATTAACTCCAGGTAGAGATATTGCAACTTCTTTATTCTCTGTTGCTTCTTCTACAGATTCTTTCTCTTCTTGAATTGCTTTTATTCTTGAGATTTGCTCGTCAGATTCATCAATAATTGAGATGTTTTTCTTTAGACCTCCTGCTAATACTCTTACTCCAAATATTGCAGGGTTTGAATTCCTAAATTGATATTGATGCAGAATCTCTAATTTACAAATGTTCGATAATTCCATCATTCTTTTCTTTTCTATTTGTGCATTTTTTTCTTTTCTCCATAAATTAAGATCATCGATTAACCTATATACTACTTGATTTGTGAGAATTTTAATGTTTTCTATAGGTAGATCTTTTTCTTTTTCTACATTAAATCCTAGAATTATTGCATTTAGTGGATTTAACTCTATATTTGCTTTTGCAACTACTAAATCCGCTTTTTCTATTTGACCAATTCCTGCTCTAACTACTTGAATATTTGATTGTTTTAGTAATGTAAGAAGTGCTTCTAGACTTCCTAAGGAATCTGCTTTTACTATTATTCCTTCTTTATCTATACTTAAAGTATCTTTGAATTCTTTTGCAAACTTTTCTTTAAGTTCTTTTTCGTTATCCGTTAACTTTTGAAATGGCATTCCTGAAAGAATCTCATCTTTATTTGTTAATTGCATCTTTATTCCAGTAGTTGCCCAAACCTCACTTACGGACTTGAACTTAAAACTTAAAGGTAGAACTTCTTCTATCGACCTTATTTTTGTTACAATTAAATCTCCACTTAATGTAGCTATTCCTATTTTGTCTCCTTCTTTTAAATTCCCATCATAAAGTATTGCTTCAGCTGTTTCCATAGATTTTTCTTTTTTTATTTCCAAAATTATCCCTTTAGATTCTTCAGATAGAGTTAACCTATTTGTAAGAAATCTTTGAGATAGGCCACATAAAACTAAAAGGATTTCTGGAATTCCCTCCTTTGTTCTTGCAGAACATGGAACTATGGCTATCTCTTTAGTAAAGTCAGATAGTTCATAAAATAATGAACTGTTAAAACCATGAGATTGTAGAGAGCTTTGAAAGGTTCCAAGTGCAACAACAAACTCATCTTTTGCATGACTAGGTAGTGACTCAAGAGATTTTTTTATAGAACTCTCTTTTCTCCAGCCAGATAATTTGTCTATTTTGTTTAAAGCAATGATAAAAGGAGTTTTATTTGCTTTGAGAATGGATATAACTTCTGCAGTTTGAGGTTGAATTCCTTCTTTTATATCAACTACTAAGATCATTATATCTGCTAATGATCCCCCTCTTTGCCTTAAATTTGTGAATGCTGCGTGTCCTGGAGTATCTATAAATAAAAAACCAGGTATTTTTAATTCAATTCCTGCTTTTTCAATTAGAGGACAAACTTTTATTATTTGATCGAAAGGATATTTTGTAAATGAAATTTTTTGAGTTATTCCCCCTGCTTCTTTTTCTTGAACAGAGCTACCTCTGAAACAGTCTAGAAGACTGGTATTATGAACCAATGTTCTTTCTGCTATAAAATTGTGGGTGTCTGGAACTGTAAAATCATATACATAATTTTCTTTATTGATAATTTCTTTTATAGAAGTCACTTTAACATATTGTACTTCTTTTTCTAATAAATCTTTTAAATTTATTGATGTACTATTTGATTCTTTTAAATTATTTAAGGTGGATTCGATAAGCTGGGTAGATAATTGAAGGGAACTAGCATACTTGTTAAAATAAGGCACTTTTCTATTAATCTTTCCATTTACTACTAGACTTTTAAGAATTTTACCATTTATTGGAAAGAAATCAAATATTCTGCTTGATTCAGCTTTAGCAAATGCTTTAACTATTCTATCTAATTTTCTTTTAAGTCTTGGTTTGAAAGTGTTTATAAAATTACCAATATATTTTTTATTTGCTATTCTTAATGTATAATAACCGTTTTTCTCAAAAATGACTGATTGAATTTCAAATTGTAAAAGCAATATTGAACATTGTGTAAGCATCTTTTTACTTTTACTAGTAATCTCAATTGAGTTATTTATGTGAGATACATATCCATCTGTATCAAATAATCCTGCTAAAAATCCCTTAAAAATCTCATTATTTTTTCTTGCAATTTCTGGAACTTCTATATTGCCAGACTTTTCTTTCTTTGGAAAATCAAGTATATCTGTAAAAAATCTGACAAATGTAGTTCCACCATTATCTAGTGTTATCTCACAAGTATGACTTTGTTTTGTCTTACTTTCTAATTTGAATATCTCTTTTAGATGTTCTTTATATGCTTCTTGTATCTCTTTGTCATTGTTATTTAAAATAACTTGATTTTTGCTTATGTGCCCATCCCCTGCAATACACCCTAATATGTACCCTAACTTTTCAAGATTATAATCTCTAGGAATTACAAGAGGTTTGCTTGTGTGACCCACTCTCCACCCTTCATTTGCATTTTTTATGCTAATTAAATTATTATATGTATATTCTTCGCTTAAGTTTAACTCTTTTGCAATATTAAATAAATCTTTAATTCTGAATCTTCTTTCTTTAAGACTATCTCTAATATGTTTAATAGATAATTTCTTTTCTAAACTTTTATATTTTTTATCTACTAAACCCTCAATTTTATTATATATTTCTTCACTTATAAAGCCTACAAAATTATTTAAAGTAATTATTTTTTTCATTAATATTGGTTCGATTTTGGAACTTTCAAACCTAATAACTTTTGGAATTGCTATTGAGTCTCCTTTGTTTATTTTATCTGCTCTTGTTTCTTTAAGTTTTTCAATCCCAAATAAAAAAAATGGATGTTCTGGCGTTGTTTTTATTATATCTCCAGAAGCGGTTTTAATCTCAATTAGTTTTTCGGATTGTCTTTTCCATATATGAGATATTGTCTTTCTTATTATATTTTTCCCATTAAAAGAGAAGACTTTGATATTCTCTTTGGTTATTTCTTGCAAAATACCATCATCTATCTTCTTAGCCTTTTTTTCATTAAATTTACTATCAAAAAGTTCTTTTGCAGTTATTAGGGTTCCATCTGATAGTGGGATAATTGTATCTGCCGATACACATTTTCCATGGTCTACGTGACCTGCTACTGTTATGATCGGAGATCTGAGAGGGTTTTGAGTCATAAAGAATGGTGCAGAATAGGGGTTAAAAAGGTTTTTAAAGAGATTAAGGGTTTCATTTTTATGGTAGAACCTAAAGATATAGATTGGGAGAGATACCATATTCTTTTGGATATAGGTGCACAAAGAGAATATACGGGGGCTGAACAAAGGGAATATCAAACTTTTTTACCTTTTGTTGAAAAACTTGATGCAGAAGAGTTAGCAAGAAGTGAAGCAGCAACAGATAGATTAATGAAAAGACATGAAGAAACATTAGCTTCTTTAGATAAGTTGCTTAGAAACTTAAAAATACATAAATAGATTTTAAGATAGATTGATTCAGGTAATTAGTCATAAATTATATTCATTTTTGAGATGATGGGAGATCTGAAAAACGAGACTAGAATTAATATGAAATTAAGTTAAATCGCCCGGAACGCGGTATTCTGACCATTGCACTTTTTTATTATCAATTACTTCTTTGACGGATTTTTCTGTTTGAGAAAGATGAGATTTTCCACTTTTAACTTCTACAAAACTTACGGAAGTAACTCGCTTTTCATCAAGACCGTGAAATACTATAAAATCAATAGGCTTACCCATAAACTTACATTCGGTTGGTTTAAATGGAAAATTTGGAAGGTATGGAGCAAGTTGTTCTGAAAAATTACCTGCTAGAACTGAACGAGATCTAGCTATTGCGTCTGCTCTGTGGCCTGGAAGTTGCTCTTGCCATAACTTTTCACGACGAAATGTACCAAGAAAATGACCTATTAAATAACCAATAAGTAGAGAAACACTTACAATAACTATTGTTAAAATATCAACTACCATTAAATATAGGAATAGAAAGAGTTAATAAAATCAATGAATATATAAAAAACATGAATGAAAGAAAAATAGTCTCAATATTTCTGATAATTGGAATGATTTTATCTCTATTTCTTGTTTATGAACATTTTTCTGCGTCTGCAAGTAAATTTTGTTCATTTGGAAGTACGCTAGATTGCGGGATAGTGAATAAGAGTCCATATGCAAATTTAGATGGAATATTTTATCTTTTAACAATAGATCTTAATATAAATTTTCCATTGATAAATATTTCAGATATGAATTGGTTCTTTGATTTCTTAACAACAAATGCATTCCTAGGTTTCATTACACTTCTTTTTGTTTATATATTGAATAAAAACCAAAATAAGAAAATATTTTGGATAAAAGAAAAGGATAATAAAAAATGGATTGTTGGAATATTAATCTTTGCTACGATATATGGTGCAGGATATCTTTTTGCAATTCAGAAATTTATTTTA
>Ga0209542_10012674_pt1 | contig 14692 bp, 18 predicted proteins | sample RifCSPhighO2_01_FD_184028 | JGI IMG/M metagenome (GOLD analysis project Ga0209542, IMG submission 184028) | Soil microbial communities from Rifle, Colorado - Rifle CSP2_plank highO2_0.1 (SPAdes) (version 2) | ecosystem: Environmental > Terrestrial > Deep subsurface > Rock core/Sediment ...
CTCCGAGCTGGGCTTCAGGGTCCAGGAGTTCCGGAAGGCGCCCTTCGACGTCATCGCCCGCCAGGACCGCGAGCTCATCTTCACCGAGATGGGCAAGGTCCATCCGGAGATGCAGTCCCTCTCCCGACTGCTGGACGCGGACAACCTGGTCATCTTTGACGAACGCGCACCGAAGGACAAGGATTTGCCGTCCATGCGCAAGGAGGAGTTCCTCGAGCTGCAGGAGGCGCGCGAGCTGGTGAAGTTCCTGAGGGAGTTCTAGCGCCGGAGATTCTCCGGCCGCTGCGGCGTAACATTCATAAAGCGCATCGGACTCATGGTGTTGCATGGCAAGGAAAGAGGAGCCAAAGATTGACTGGGGGAATGAGGCGCTCCAGAAGGCCTTCGAGGAGGCTCGGGAAGCCTTCCGCAGGGCTGGCATCACCAGCAAGCTCCTCAAGAGATTCTCGTAGGATCGAATATCCGAATGCCGAGTTTTGACAGACGGAGCGCATTCCGAGGGGCCGTCAGTTCTTCATCCGTGGTGACAAAATCGGAGAATCCGTGCGTTCGTGCTTCAGCGAGATGCAGGGCGTCGTCTTCGGACAAGAAGGGCAGAAGCGTCCGGAAGCTTCCGACCAGCTCCGGGGAGACTCGCACGAGAGGGAGCATGTGCAACCGCTGCTCCGCAAACAGCCCATCAACATACTGGTAAAGGCGCTGCCGCACGAAGGCGTCTCGCACATGATTGACCGTGCCGTACCACACCTCCCCAAGAAGCGCATGGGTGATGTAACCATGATGCTGCACCGTCAGACCGGCGAGATACTGCGCGCAGCCGGGGATGTCCCGCATCAAGGATGCGATGAGGACGCACGCGTCAATCACCCGTCGCGGCTTGACTGCCGCCCGCCTTCGGAATGCGTTGGGCATGCCCCTCATGGGAGGCCTGCCCTTCATATGTCCTTGCCGGAGGGATTCGCAGGTTTTCCGGACCTGCAAAGCTTTATTAGCCCGGCAGCGCACCGCGCTGGCGATGCCCTACGTTTGGCAGCCCTCCGAGGCAGACATCCGCAGCAGCAATCTCCACGCCCTGATGCAGGAGCGCGGCCTCTCGTCGTATGAGGAACTGTGGAAGTGGAGTGTCTCTTCCCGCAAGGAATTCTGGTCCGCCATGGTGGCGCGCCTGGACATCCACTTCCTGAAGAAGCCTGGCAAAGCTGACCTTCGTGACCCGGAACACCCGGTATGGTTCCCGGGCGCGCGGCTGAACATCGTGGAGAGCTGCTTTCAGGCTCCCGAGGATGCGATGGCGGTGCGATGGCGCGCCGAAGGAGAGAGCCCGATGCGCGAGATGTCCTACCGTGCGCTCAGCGGGCTGACCGACCAAGTCGCCCAGGGCATCAGCAGCGCGTACAAGCCAGGGGATGCGCTGGCCATCGTCATGCCCCTGTCTCCCGAGAGCATCGCACTCTACCTGGGCATCATCAAGGCGGGCTGTGCCGCGGTGGGCATCGCGGACAGCTTCTCCTCGAAGGAGATCGCGCGGAGAGTGGCCATCAGCGGCGCGAAAGCCGTGTTCACCATCGAGCGGTATCGCTACGGGGGCAGGGAGCTGTCGCCGTACGAGCGCGTGCGGGCCGCAGCGCACGGAAAAGCGGTCGTGCTCGGCAAGGCCCAGGCAGGCGATACCGCGTGGGAGGATTTCCTCGGACCGGAGAAGCCCTTCCGCGCGGTCTCTCGGGACGCCGAGGACACCACCACCGTGCTCTTCTCCTCCGGGACGACAGGAGACCCGAAGGCCATCCCCTGGACGCACAGCACTCCGATGAAATGCGCGTCGGACGCGCACCTGCATCACGACATCCATCCTGGAGGCCGGCTGTGCTGGCCGACCTCGCTCGGATGGATGATGGGCCCCTGGCTCATCTATGCCTCGCTCATCAACCGGGCGAGCATCTGCCTCTACCAGGGCTCTCCGACATCGCGGGAATTCTGCGAGTTCGTGCAGGACGCGAACGTGACCATGCTCGGCGTGGTCCCCACGCTGGTCAAGGCGTGGCGAGCCAGCAGGGCGGCCGAGGGACTTGACTGGTCTTCGATACGGGCGTTCAGTTCGACAGGAGAGTGCTCGAACGCAGAGGACATGGAATGGCTCATGCAGCGCGCGGGCGGCAGGCCGGTCATCGAGTACTGCGGGGGCACCGAGCTCGGCGGCGGCTATGTCACCTCGACGGTCGTGCAGCAGAATTATCCCTCGCAGTTCTCCACTCCGGCGCTGGGGCTTGACTTCGCGCTGCTCGACGGCGACAGGGAGGCAGACAGCGGCGAGGTCTTCCTCATCCCGCCCAGCGTCGGGCTATCCCAGCGGCTGCTCAACAAAGACCATCACGAGGTGTACTACGCGGGGTGTCCCTCCCCGGACGGAAAGGTGCTCCGCAGGCACGGGGACGCCGCGCGAAGGCTGCCGAACGGGTACTACCAGCTCCTCGGCAGGATTGACGACACCATGAAGCTCTCCGGCATCAAGGTCAGCTCCGCGGATGTGGAGCGGGCGTGCCTCGGCGCGGTGAAGGAGTGCGCCGCAGTCGGCGTCCCTCCTGCGGATGGAGGGCCCGAGCGGCTCGTCCTGTATGTGGTGCCACTCCGTGAGACGAGTCCCGCGAAACTGAAAGAAGCTCTGCAGCAGGCCATACGGGAGGAACTGAGTCCGCTGTTCCGCGTGGGCGAGGTCCGCGTGGTGGACGCCCTGCCCCGCACCGCATCCGGCAAGGTGATGCGGCGCGAGCTGCGTCAGCAGAGCTCCCCGCGCAGGTAATGCCTGCCGACGCCTGTGACGCGCACGTTGACAAAACGACCGAGCAGCGAGGCATCTCCGGGGATGACAATCTGCCGGTAGGCATCGTTGTGGGCGACCATCGTGCCCGGCTTCCCCTCCTCGGACACCAGCACGCGGCCAGACCACCCCTTCCACTCCGCGCACCGCCCGGCCGAGATGCCGAGGAATGTGCGGAATCCCGCGCGCGTCCGCTCCTTGACGATGCCCCAGTGGACCTGCTCCTGCAGCGCTGCGCGTGTCCCGTCCCGCGGCGAGTACCGGGAGAGGTGCAGCATCTCCGGCCGCAGCTCCTCCAGCGCGGCCATGGTCTCCCGGAAATCCTCCTCGCTCTCCCCGGGATAGCCGCAGATGACATCAGTCGAGAGCGTGGATTCGGGAAACCGCGCACGGAATGCGGCCGCGATGGCAAGGAATTCACGGGCTGTGTAGCCGCGCCCCATCTCGGCGAGGATGCGGTCGCTGCCGGACTGCAACGGGAGGTGCAGGAACTTGTAGACGTTCGCGTGCTCATAGGCGTCCAAAAGGGAATCGAGGACGCCTTTCACATGGACAGGATTCGTCATCCCCACGCGCACGCGGAACTCCCCGTCCAGCGCGGCGACGGAGCGGATGAGCTCCGGCAGCATGCTCCTCCCCGTCCCGGTGAGATACGCGCCGTTGTCCTGAGAGGTCAGCCAGAACTCCCGGCAGCCCTCCTGCAGCCCGCGGGAGACCTCGTCGCAGATGGCGCGCATCGGATAGCTCTGCAGCTTCCCCTTGATGATGGTGGTGACGCAGAATGCGCAGGCGAGGTCGCAGCCGGTGCTGATGGGCACGATGCTCACCGCGGGGTTCCTGCGGATGCGGGGCAGCCCGAGCTTCGGCCGCTCTTCCCGCGAGATATAGGCGACTGCATGCCCATCCACCGCGGCCGAGACCGCCCGGCCGATGTGGTGGAGGTTCTGCGTATTGACGAGCGAGACTCCCGGGATGCGTCGGAATTTCCTCCCGGGGGGGATGCAGCCTGCAACGACGAGCGGCTTCTGCATATGCAGCTCTCCCGCGCGACGGACCATCTTCCGCTCGGTCTTGAGCTTGACCGAGCACATGTTGAGCACCACGCAGTCCGCCTGCTCGGGAGAGGCGGCGATGGCGTACCCCTCCTTGCGCAGGAGGCCGGCCATCATCTCGCCTTCTCCCAAGTTGAGGGAGCAGCCGTGGGACTCGATGAATACTCGGGGCACAGGAAACGGAAGGAGAGGCAGAATAAAAGCCTACTTCTTCGCGCCTTTCACAGCCAGCTTCGCCATCGGAGCCTTGGGCGCGGGCTCCGTGCCGCAGTTCCACAACGCCAGCAGCGCGAAGTCGCTCGCCGCGATGAGATGCAGCAGGATGTTCGAGGAGTTCTGGCCGTAGGGCTTCAGCGCGGTCGCTGCTGCGACCACGAGCACGACGACGGGCAGCCATGCGACGTACTTCAGCGGCATGCCTTTCAGGACGAGCGAGGCGAGGATGGCCGCGCCGCTCCCTATCTCCGAAGCGATGAGCACCCACACCAGCACATTCGGGGCGGGAATGCCCAGACCCCCGAGGAAACCCGCCACGTTTGCCGGCTTCATGACGAAGAGTTTCATCAGTCCCGGGACAAGCATCACCAGGCCGAGGAGCAGGATGTGAATCTTGTAGGCCCAGTCCGAGCAGCAATTGTCCGAACAGCAATCCTTATCCATGAATAACACCCCGGCGCAGTGCGCCTGCGGCTGGGACAGTGAGGGAGTATTTATCCTTATTGCAGGCCGAAGCGCTCCCTGACCTCAAGGAGGATTTTCTCGTCCTGGTCTGCGCGCAGCTGCTGCGCCTCCTTGTAGAGCATATCAAGCGCAGCCTCCCACTCGCCCGGCCGGTATGCAGTGACGTCATATCTGTCTTCCCGGAACGACCCGAACAGCCGGGTGTCCTCCGTCATGCCTGCCTTCCTACGGAGCACGGCAGTCGAGTCGTTCGGTGTGAGGTCAACAGTCCCCTTTGCCTCGAATACGGTGCTTTCCTGCTTTCCCTCAAGAAGGGCAATGAGCAGTCTTCCCTCGCAGACAACAGAGGTGGACGACGTCGTGAGCACCGCACTCCAACCCTTTCCCTGGTAGGTTGCCTGATATCCATCATAACCTTCCCGAGGTTTCACAACCTTGCCGAGCACGCTGGCGACGCACGCCGCCTTGTTCGCGATGTCGTTCTCCTTTGCGTCCCCGATGCGCTGCTCCACCAGCTCCTCAAGTGAGTTCCCCATGCCGGAAGGGAGTGGGGGTTCGTTTAAGAACCTTTCAGGGCATCCACGGGTCGATAAGCGCGAAGGCCTCGTCCAGCGGCGCGAGGAGCAGGTCAAGGTAGAGCGCGTCGCCGAGACCGCGCCAGATGCTGTCTGCAGCGAGGTAGCCAGCGCGGTGCTCCTCATCGTAGTGCGAGTAGTCGCCGGTCAGCGCGGCCGGCTCGCCTTGCGTCACGATATTCGCGGCGTATCGCCCCATGAGCTCGTGCAGCGCGCGAAGGCCGAGGTCATCAGAGCTCGGGTCGAATCCCACGATGTCCAGGTCGGGATTCGCCGCGAAGTAGAGCCAGTGGCCCGCCTCTTCACCGTGCGTCCATCGGGAGATGGCGCCGTTCGCGTACGCCACGGTGTTGCTCCGCGGCTCGTACCGAGAGGTGCGTGCCTTCATGTCCAGGTACACCTCCGGCCTGGGTAGGCGAGGCTCCACCGAGTATCTCTCCAGAAGAGTGTCGATTGCCGCCGACAGCCCGCGCTCAGCCTCTTCAAGGAGAGGGCTGCGGAGGGAAGGCATGCAGGAAGGGAGCGGACCTTTTTTTAAAAACCTAGCGGAAGAGCCAGGAGAAGAACGTAGAATAGAAGCCCATGACGAGCATCACGACAAGAGCGGCCGCGAGGAGGAGCCAGAGCCATCTTGCGGAACGTGGCCTCTCCTCGCGGAACCCGACGACGTGACCGCAGCGGAGGCAGAACTCCTCGTCCGGGTCCAGCGGTGCGCCGCACGGACAAGTCATAGAGCGAAAATCTCCTGCATCAGCGAGCGCAGCTCCTCCCGCCGGCCCTCGGCGGCACTGACAATCTCGCGCATGACCTTCACGGTCTCCACCGGGTTGCTGCCTTCTGCTGTCTCGTTCGAAGTCATCACCCCATCGCACCCCAGCGCGACCGCAAGGGACACGTCAAAGATTTCAGCGCGAGTGGGCACGCGCTCGCGGACCATGGAGTCGAGCATCTGCGTCGCCATGATGACCAGCTTTCCCGCGCGTTTCGCCTCGAGGATGACGCGCAGGGCGTTGTGCAGCAGCTCCGCCCGCTCGGCTTCGTATGCCAGGTCCCCGCGCGCCACGATGACCCCTGCGGTGGCATCGCACTCGACAATCTCGCGGATGTGCTCAACGCCATGGGGCGTCTCTATCTTCGCGAGCACATCTGCCGGCATGCCCGCGCCGTCGAGGGCGCGGCGCACCGCAAGCACGCCTTCCGCTGACTGTACGAAGGACGCCGCGACGTACTGCGGCTCAGCGGCCTTGAGCTGGGGGATGAGGGCCTCGTCCTCTGCGGTGATAGGGTCAAAATCCTCTTCGCCCGGACAGTTGATGCCCTTCCTCGGAAGGAGCCATTCCCCGAAGAGCACCTCGCAGTGGACCTCGTTGCCCTGCACCTCTTTCACTTCCAGGGCGGTACGGCCATCATCGGTGTGCAGCACCTCTCCCGGCGAGACACAGGAAGGGAAGCCCGCAAAGCCCACGGGGATGCGGCCGAGGTGAGGATGCTGCTCCGTGGTGAAGGAGACCTGCATTCCCGGCGCTATCTTCCGCGGCTGGATGTCCCCGATGCGTATCTTCGGGCCGGGCAGGTCCGCGAGCACCTTGATGCGCGGCGTGATTGCCCGGACGCGGCTCGCGAAATACAGCAGGTCCCGGGCGGAGGCGTGCGCCATGTTGACCCTGACGCTGGTCATCCCCGCGAGGCGCATCTCGCGCAGGATATAGCTCCGCGAACTCATCGGGCCCACGGTGCAGACGATGTCGGTCGCGTTCATGTGAACAGTACCCCCACCGCGACATGGGTCACCATGTCCCGGGTGATGGTCTCGCGCTCCAGCGCGTTGTCCCCCTGAGTGACGACCTCGTCGTCGTAGACCGCCACGATGCGGTGGACCTCAGCCTGGCCGTCCCGGACGAAGCGGATGATATGGCCCTCGCGCAGGCCCATCCCCTCGGCGTAGGGACGGAGCAGCACGGTATGGCCCGGGAAGATGGCGGGCTGCATGCTCGGACCGGTCACCGAGCGCCATTCCAGAGCTTCAGGGATGCTGACGCTTCCATTCCATTGCACGAGCTGGACCTGGACGCGCGCCGGCTGGAGCAGCCGCCGCGACTGGCTCCACTGCCGCATCTCCCCAATGGCGGGCGACAGCTCCCTTTCCTGGAAGTCAAGCAGGCGTGCCACCCTGCTGTCCAGGGTGAAAAGCCCCCAGGTCACGAACAGGAGGAACATCACCATGAAGAGCGCCAGGCGCTCGATGCGCACCACCGGGGTACGCAGCTCGTACATGATGAGCAGGAGGATGACCCCGAACACCGGCACAACCAGGGCGCCGAGCTCCTCCCGGAAGAGCACCGCGAGGGTGATGAGCGCGATGCTCGCAGCGCCGTACGCCACGCGGTCCACCTTCTGCCGGCGGTGCTCGTGCATCGGGGGCTCCAGGTCAAGATGCAAGTCAGGCTGCTTCTTGTGGGGCACGGGACGCTGCCCGTCCGCCGGATATATAAACTCTTCGCGGCGGCGGCCGTGGAGAAAACCTCCCTTCTCCCGGCAGGAAGGTCGGCCGTGTTCCGGGTTGTCTCGCCGTCCTCCCCGATACGCCGAGGATTCCGACCGCCTCTTTGCCCAGGGGTTTCGCGAGAGCCGCCCGAAGAAAAGATTTATAAAGCATCGCTGGAACCCTTGACGCGCCCCATCTTCAAGGGCAGACTGGAGGTCACTCAACATGGCAAGGACGAAGGAACACCTGAATCTGATTTTCATCGGGCACGTGGACCACGGCAAGTCCACCACAGTCGGCAGGCTCATGTACGATTCCGGGAATGTCGATGAGCAGACCATGCGCAAGCTCAAGGACAAGGCGAAGGAGCTCGGCAAGCCCGGCTTCGAGTTCGCCTATGTCATGGACAACCTGAAGGAGGAGCAGGAGCGTGGTCTCACCATCGACCTCGCGCACCGCAGGTTCGACACCCCGAAGTACTATTTCACCATCATCGACGCCCCAGGCCACCGGGACTTCGTGAAGAACATGATTACCGGAGCAAGCCAGGCGGACGCCGCAGTGCTGGTCGTGAGCGCCAACCCCGGAGAGGGGGTGCAGCAGCAGACCAAGGAGCACATCTTCCTCTCGAAGACCCTGGGAGTCGGCCAGCTCATCGTCGACGTGAACAAGATGGACATGGCCAAGTGGGACCAGAAGCGCTTCGAGGAGGTCAAGGAAGAGGTGAGCAAGCTCCTGAAAGTCGTGGGCTACAAGCCCGACCAGATTCAGTTCATCCCCACCAGTGGATTCCACGGCGACAACATCGTGAAGAAGAGCGAGAACACCACCTGGTACGCAGGCCCGACGCTGGTGCAGGCGGTGGACAACCTCAAGGTTCCCGAGAAGCCCGTGAACCTCCCGCTGCGCCTGCCCCTGCAGGACGTGTACAACATCACCGGCATCGGCGTCGTGTGCGTGGGACGCATCGAGACCGGCAAGATGAAGGTCAACGACAAGGTCACCGTGGTCCCGGGCCGTGATGGCAAGGGAGTCTCCGGCGAAGTCAAGTCCATCGAGATGCACCACGAGTCCATGAACGAGGCTGAGCCCGGAGACAACGTCGGGTTCAACATCCGCGGCGTCACCAAGAAGGACGTGGCGCGCGGCGACGTCCTGGGACGCTCGGACAATGTGCCCACCATCGCGACGGAGTTCACGGCGCAGATTGTGGTGCTGAACCATCCGACGGTGCTCACCGCGGGCTATACCCCGGTGTTCCACATCCACACCGCGCAGGTCGCCTGCCAGATTACCGAGATTATCGACAAGATCAACCCCGCGACCGGCGTGTCCGAGGGCAAGGTGGATATGCTCCGCAACGGCGACGCGGCGAAGGTCAGGGTCAAGCCGGTGCATCCGGTGGTGATTGAGGTGCAGAAGGACATTCCCCAGCTCGCCCGCTTCGCGGTGCGCGACTCCGGCCAGACGGTCGCAGCGGGGATGTGCATCGAACTGGTGAAGAAGTAACCATGCAACGCGCGCGCATCAAGCTGGTCAGCACGGAGATTGACAAGATCAACCAGACGTGCGACTACATCCGGGACATCGTCCAGAAGACGGGCGTGGACATGAGCGGCCCCATCCCCCTTCCGACGAAGAAGCTCAAGGTCACCACGAGAAAATCTCCATCGGGAGACGGGACCGCGACCTGGGACAGATTCGAGATGCGCGTGCACAAGCGGCTCATCGACCTCGCCGTCGATGAGCGCGCCCTCCGCCTCATCATGCGCGTGCCCATCCCGGAAGGGCTGCACATCGAGATTGAGATGGTGGAGCGCTAGCGCCTCTTCTTCGTGAGTGTCTCAAGAGCGTAGACAGGCATTCCCAGCGCGACAGCGAGAGCGCCCCCGAGGATGTCCGCGCTGTCCCCGATGCTGCCGGCGAACTCGTCTTCCTCGAAGAGAGCGCGCACCCCTCGCCGCACGGTCCTCATGCCGGACGAGACCATCTCATGACCCATCAGGTCGAGCATGCCAGCCATCGCACCACCAACACATTAAGTCCCTATTAGTATACGGATTATTATATTCACTGGTCGGAAAGAGAAGCGTTCATGCCGTCAGGTGGCATGGGCGTACAAGAAAGACCCCCTCAGTTCGTCTTCTTTTTCCGGAGCAGCGCCCGTGCGCCCTCCTCTGCGAGATAGACCGGAACGCCCAGCGCGGCCACGAACGCCCCTCCCGCGATTTCCGCGGCGTAGCTCGCAGCCTGCTTGAGCCCCATGTCTGGCTTCGCCGCGAGGACCTTGCGCGCTCCACCTTGCACTGCGCGGTATCCCGAGGTGAGCATGGTATAGCCGAGATGCTCCTCCTCCTGCGCGCGCTTCCAGGTTCCGCGCACTTCCTTCTCCACGCGCGAAGCCTGCTCCCGGGACTGGGCGCGAAGCTCCTGGATTTGAGGCTCCAGGCTCTCGGCGAAGTCTCTCGTGCGCTTGCTTCCCTTCTCTGCCAGAATCTCCAGCCGCTGTCTCCCCTCGGTAAGGATATCTCCGATAGTCCGCTCATCGGTCATGGTTCGTGCCTCCGCGTCATGGGAATCTGAAGGATATTTATGATTGTTGCCGACAGAGTGGGGCAGTCATTCCGGACGAAGCGGCTCGGAACGTATATTCTACCGTCCAGTGACAAATCTTTTAAATACCCACCCCCCTAGGGTATCATGGACCTGGGGACCCTGCTAGACCGCAGGGGTGTGCAGCAGCAGGAACGCTCTTCTCTGGAAGAGGCGGTGCGCGGCTTCGTGGGCGAGCCTGCCGTGCAGGATGTGCATCGCATCATCTACCGGGAGGACGGCAGCGAGCTGACTGATTTCGACATCGTGACTCGCGATGGCACGGTCATCGAGGCGTTCACCGGGAAGAAGAGGCCTTCGGAGTACACCGAACAGCTCGGTCGCATTGCTGAGGCTGTCCGTCTTGAGCAGTCCCGCGGCCGCCAGTATTCCGGGAATGTCTACGTGTTCCTCCGCGAGGGTTTCGTGCCTGCCAGGCTCGAGCGGGCGGCGGCCGAGGTCAGCGACGCCTATGGGCTGCGCGTCAACATCGTCTGTCCCCAAGCGCTGGAGCAGTGGCGCCGCCGTGGGGTGACCCGCGGCCTCTGGGACTGAAAGCTTTTTTAAGGGCCACGTTCCCCCGCCGTCCTGATTCGTGCCGGGATCGCATAACCTGGTAGTGCGCAGGACTGGAAATCCTGTTTCCGCAAGGATTTCTGGGTTCAAATCCCAGTCCCGGCGTTGGCAAGCTCTCGGAAAATCGCACCGGTGAGCTCGAAAGCGTAGTTCGCCTCCGCGACGAGCCGCTGGGACATGGCTTCGTCCACGGGAAGGGCGTTGAGGGCGCTCCGGACGGAGTCGCGCCCCTCTTTGATGCCAAGAGGAAATTCGTAGAACGCAGTGCCTTCTCCCTTCGGCAGTTGCAGGGCCGCGCGGATGATTTTCCGGATGACCTGCCCGCCGAACAGGTCCCCGAGATAGCGGACATAGGCGTGCGAGACAAGCAGTTCCGGCTGCTGCGATGCCAGCTCCTCGAGGCGCGACCGGTAGGCAGCGCCAGCGGGACTCACCTGCGCTGTCGCCCACCCTGCGCCGCAGAAGTAAAGGAGGTCTTCTTCGAGGGCATGCGTCCGGTAGAGCTCGGGGATGCGGAGAGGCGCCACCAGGGGATGCTGCGCTTGCTCAAGCCCGGATTCAAGCGCTTCGTAGACGTCATGCAGGTCGCGGAGATAGCTGCTGTACACCTCGCGTGAAAGAAACCGTTTCACCGCGCGCAGCGGCACCCCCCTCTCCGTCCTGCGGTGGGCGTCCTTGGTGCCTTCGCGAAGTATGTCTGCGAGATCCATCCGGAGAGCGCGTCCTCTTTCTATTATAAGGCTGCCGCCTCGCTCTGTCAAAGGAGTCGTGGTCGGCCCTGATGCTGAGAATCTCCGGGATTCCAGCCAGACCGTCCGCAGCCTGCACGACCGAAGGTATAAAAGGACGACCGCAGACCACGCGGCATGATGCTCGGCACCCTCTGCTATGTGCGCAGCAGCGGCAGGACGCTCATGCTCCACCGCATCAAGAAGGAGCGGGACATGCACCAGGGCAAGTGGAACGGCCTCGGCGGCAAGGTCATCCCCGGCGAGTCCCCGGAGGAATGCGTCATCCGCGAGGTCCAGGAGGAGAGCGGGCTGGACATCGCATCTCCGAGACTGCGGGGTATCCTCACCTTCCCGGCCTTCGATGGCATCGAGGACTGGTACGTCTTCGTCTTCACCGCGGAGCAGTTCGAGGGGCAGCTCATCGACTCACCGGAGGGCGTGCTCCGCTGGGTGCCGGACAGCGAACTCCTCGCCCTTGAGCTCTGGGAAGGCGACCGGGTGTTCCTCCCGTGGCTGGACCGCGAGGATTTCTTCTCCGGAAAATTCGTGTACGCAGATGGCAAGCTGGCCAGCCACACGGTGCATTTCCATCCGACTCCATAACCGATTTCCGGCCGGAATGCCGCACGGGTTCCGGGCTGTCTCACCGGAATAGCGGAAATTCTCAGCAATGCGGCCGCTGCTGACTCTACAAAACAGTTCCATCCGGCTGGTATAAATAGCACCATCGCCCGTGCAGCCCCATGACGGTGCGAGCGGCGGTGTTCGACTTCGACGACACCCTCATCCCCTGCAAGAAGTATTTCACCGGCGCCAAGGCCGAGTTCCTCGTCTGGCTCACCGCGGTGTTCGCGGAGCAGCTGGACAGCTGCCTTGGGGAGGCGCGCACCCTCGCGCGAAACGTGCGGGATGCGCTCCTGGCCACGGAGCATCCCACACAGGACGTCGATGAGCTGCTGGACGGGATGCTCAGCAGGGAGGCCGCGGCCTTCTGGCTCCAGGAAAAGGACGCCATCGAGAAGCTCCACGCATCGCGGAGCGGAGAGGGATGGGCAGAGCGCGTCAACCTCCTGCAAGCGGCGCCATGCATGGATGAGGCGCTCCTCCTGCGCGCGCTCGGCCGCCTGAAGAACGCGGGCGCGGACACCACTGCCGCTGTGGCCCTGCGCATCATGGCGCATGCCATCCATCTGGAGGAGGTCCAGAAGTACCACACCTTCCGGAGCGAGGGGCAGCCGTACAACCAGGGACGGTTCCCCCTGGCCTGCCTGGAGGCCTACCTCTTCTCCTGCCATCTTCTCGGAGCGCGTCCGGAGTGGGAGCATGCCTACCAGGCGGAGGAAATCGGAAGGAAGGCCTTCCATGTCCTCCCGGAGTTCCTCCCCGGCGCAGAGGACATGCTCGATTATTTCAGGCAGCACGCGCGGATGGCCCTCCTCACCAAGGGGCCAAGGGACAACCCGCGGACGGTGACCGACAACCAGCTCAACGCCCAGTGGCGGAAGTACGAGGTGTGCAGGATGACCCGCTGGATCCCGCGGGAGCAGGTCCGCGTGGTCAGCGTGAAGACGCCCAGGCTCTACCGGGAGCTCATCGGGAACGTGCCCGAGAGCAAGGCAATCGCCATCGGCAACGACTACGACGGCGACCTCGCCCCTGCGAAGGGACTCCACCGGATTTGGATCCCCGTGCTGACCTGGTTCGCGGACGGCGCGACGAGATTCGAGCAGGACCTCAAGGGAGCGAAACTCGTGCTGGACGAAAAGGGCGCCCAGGGCTGGCTCACGAAAAAGAAACGGTACCTCTTCCGGGTGGACAGCGCGACCCTCGTGCCTTCAGTGGTGGAGCGCTTCCTCTAGTCGCGCTGGATTCCCACGTGCGACTGCAGGTGAGGGATGCGGGGCACGGCGATGGAGAAGATGGTCATGATGGCCGCCGCGAGGTACCATCCCATCCCCAGCGCCATCCCTATGGAGGCGCTGAACCAGATGCCCGCCGCGGTGGTGAGATTGGTGATGTGGCCGGACTGGCCGCGCAGGATGATGCCCGCTCCAAGGAAGCCGATGCCGCTCACGATGCCCGCGGCGATGCGGTCCGGCGAGTCCGGGCCGAGCAGCGGCGAGAGGAAGGTGAAGAACATCGAGCCTCCTATCACGAGGCTGTGCGTGCTGATGCCCGCGGGCTTCCTGCGCGACTCGCGCTCTGCGCCAATGAGATATCCGGCAATCAGCGAGCCGATGAGCCCCAACACGAGTTCCGCTTCATAGCCTGACGCCAGCTGCATGCCAGCCCTCTGGCAGAGGTCCTATTTATACCTCACGGCCGGAGTGTTGCAGAAAAAGCGCGGAGACGCCCGGCCGCGCTGCTGAGAATCACCGGAATCACTGCGAGACAACGCGGGAAGCGTATGGCAATGCGGCCGAGGAATGCGGCCGGCCCTACCGAGTCTTCCGCAGCCTGGCGATGATGGCGTCGGCCATCTCCTTCGTCCCCACTGCAGTGGGGTCGTCCCGGTCCTGCTTGAGATCGTAGGTGACGCGCTTTCCTTCCGCGATGACCCCGGCGACCGCGGACTCCAGCCTGCGCGCCGCGTCCTTCTCGCCCAGATGCTCCAGCATGAGCACCGCGGAGAGGATGACCGCGGTGGGATTGACCTTGTTCATCCCCGCGTACTTCGGCGCGCTGCCGTGCACGGCCTCGAACACCGCGTACTTGTCCCCGATGTTCGCTCCTGGGGCGATGCCCAGCCCGCCGATGAGCCCGGCGCAGAGGTCGCTGATGATGTCGCCGTAGAGGTTGGGAAGCACTAAGACATCGTACAGCTCCGGCTTCTGGACCAGCTGCATGCACATGTTGTCCACGATGCGGTCCTCGAACGCGATGTCCGGGTACCGCTTCGCGACCTCGCGCGCGGTCGCGAGGAAAAGGCCGTCGGTGAATTTCATGATGTTGGCCTTGTGCACCGCGGTGACCTTCTTCCGGCCGTGCGAGCGCGCGTACTCGAACGCGGCCCTGACGATGCGCTCGGTGCGGAAGATGCTTATCGGCTTGATGCTCAGCCCGGAGTCCTGCCGGATGACCTTCCCGTCCGAGTTCAGCTCCTGAATCTTGAGGATGAGCTCCAGCGTCTCCGGCTTCGCCTGCTCGAACTCGACCCCCACGTAGAGGTCGTCGGTGTTCTCCCG
>Ga0209542_10012676_pt1 | contig 14689 bp, 20 predicted proteins | sample RifCSPhighO2_01_FD_184028 | JGI IMG/M metagenome (GOLD analysis project Ga0209542, IMG submission 184028) | Soil microbial communities from Rifle, Colorado - Rifle CSP2_plank highO2_0.1 (SPAdes) (version 2) | ecosystem: Environmental > Terrestrial > Deep subsurface > Rock core/Sediment ...
TTCAAAAATACCTTGTAGTGCTCCTAAAATTAAATAATCTAACATAGAAATTGTGAAATAATCAGGTTTATAAGTGTTTTTTTATTTCCAGGATTATGGATTGGATATTAGATTCATTACCTTTAGATATGAGGGAAATTGCAAAAGAAGACATAGGAGATTTAATGAGAGTTTATGGAATGAAAGACATACGTTTTGCCCTGAGATTTTTATATGAAGCTGCAAGAGCAGAAAAATATGATTTAGCATATGAAATTTTAGTAAAACATTCTAAAGGGGGAATTGAAGGAAGTTTACTTAAGTGTATTCTTGAATCTTGTTCTGAATTAGGAATACCTTCTAGAAGAATTTAAGTAGTGAAGGTTGTTTTAATTCATTTAACAATTTAGATCTAATTAAATACTCACTTAGGGATCTTTTATTTATTAAGTACTGAAATAAATTATCTTTCGTTTCAAATATTATTGGTTGTTGATTAAATGCTTCCCTTGACAATTCTCTTAATATTCCTACTCCCAAAGGTGCATAATATTCTTCTGTTACGTTTCTTAAAACTAATACACTTGCTTGTTTTTTTATTTTTGTTAAATATTCTGTAATTGCTAACCTTACTGCATAATAACCACCTGTAACATCATATGCATAGGATTTTCTTTTAAAATTAATCTCTTCATCTTGCCAGTATAGATTACCCTGTTTTTCGATTATCTCATAAGACCAGTTTCTTGGAAATAAGATAAAATAATAATAATTTCCAACGTAATTATTTTGGAATAGTTGTATAGTATCTATATGATTATAATATTTTATCTGTTCTATTTGATGTTTTGAAATTGTATCGTCAGTTGCTGTTATGCTCCATTTAGATGGGACTAATTTTCTATTATTTTTTAATCCTAACAATCCAGCTGAAAGAATATTATTTAATTTGGTTATTTCCGTTTTATGATTATAGAGATCTATTAATGCATCTATAGATTTTAAGTCAGTATCTCTTGTAATGTATTCTACTCTTCTTTCTATCTTTATATTTTCTCTAGGTATTGCTTTTTTTAGTTCTGCATTATTTGCAATTGGGTTTGTTTTATTAGATAAATCTAAATTAATTTTTGGTTTTTTATTAAGATGAAATTCTGTTTCTGCTGGTTTTTTTGACATTACAATTTCTTGCAAAACTCCTAGATTTTTTGAAGATTCTTTAATGTTACTTTTAAATCTAGAATTTATTAGTTGTGCTCTTAAAGTTAATATCTGCTTTATATTCAGATGATTTTTATACCATTCCTCTGGTGAAGATAAAACAGATCTTATTTCTGGAGGCGAAATTATTCCAACATTAACTTTAGGGTAACCATATTCTCCAATAAAAATATCTGGTGGAGACGCCCCAACAAACTCTTTATTTTGGTTTTGAAAAAAAGGATATTGTTCTAGCAAAGATTTTATTTCCTCTTTAGAGAAGAATTTGTCCATTTCTTTTAGATATTTTTGATCTTGTTAAAGATTATTGTTTCAAATTATTTTATTTCTCTTTTAGATCATATTCTTCTAAAGAACCAAATCTATTTTCTTTTCCACACCAGGCACAAAACCATATTTTCTTAGAAACTGGAGCATCTCCAACAGACCACCATTTATCACAAAATTTACATTTAAAATGATGTATTTTTTCTAATGATCTTAACATAACATAAACTCCTATCAAAAACTACTTAAATTTAACCTTAAATTGCCATATAACACCTAAGACTAAAAAGATTAATATAAAAATAAATACAAAAGCAAACACCCAGGATAATAAGATTATCATTCCAATTAAAAAGATAGGCATAACAATTGCCAATCCTAAACGTAACCATAAAGGTAAATATTTTAATTTAAAAAAAGCGAGTATTCCAATAAAGATAAATATCCCAGTAAGTATTTTTAAAATCATACAAAATACTTATAAATACCTCTTATTAATACTTTCTTAAAGTGGAAAAAATATTAAAAAAAATCAAAGATCACTTACAATCTTGCTCAAATCCATTATATTTTTATGATGATGATCCAGATGGTTTATCAGCATTTTTATTATTAAAAAAATTTTGTGGTGGAAAAGGAATAGTTACAAAAGCAGGTCCAATCCTAGATGAATCTTACCTGCATTATATTGAAGAGAACAAACCTGATTTAGTAGTTATTTTAGATAAAGCACTTGTTACACAAGAATTTTTAGATCAAATAAAATCATGCCCTGTTATTTGGATAGACCACCACGGGTTTGAAAAAAGAAAAAATGTAATTTATTTAAATCCTAAAATTTGGAACAAAGATGATAATAGATGTACAACTTACTGGGCTTATAGATTAGTAGGTGGGCCATTATGGATTGCTTGTGTAGGGATTACATCAGACTGGTTTATTCCTGAACAATTAAATGAATTTAGGAAAGAATATCCTGGTTATGTTACAAAAAAACCAAAATCTCCAACAGATTTATTATTTAATTCTAAACTAGGAGATCTAATCAAAATATTTGTATTTTCATTAAAAGGTAATTCTGAAGAAGTAAAGAAATCAATAAATTGTTTAATTAAAATTGAACATCCTGATGAAATAATTAAACAAACTTCACCACAAGGAACTTTCATTTATAAAAGAGCAATGAACCTAAAAAGAGAGTATGATGATTTATTAAATAGAGCTATTGAATGTAAAACTAAAGAAAAAATTTTATTATTTATTTATAGGGAAGGAAAAAATAGTTACACTTCTTTCTTATCAAATGAATTATTATATAATTTTAATAACAAATTTATTATTTTAGGGAGAGAAAGTAATGGAGAAGTTAAGATTAGTATGAGATATAAAGAGCCAATTGTAGAGATTATAATTAAAAAAGCATTAGAGGGTGTTGAAGGATATGGTGGTGGTCATCCAAACGCTTGTGGTGGAAAAATTAAAAAGCATGACTTTAATAAATTCATTGATTCAATAAAAGAGCAGTTAAAAAATGAAAGAGAGATTATTAAAGGACTTAAATAAATTTAGCATGATCTTTGCAGTTGTATATTTTATTTTGATAATCCTATTTACTATAATATGGACAAATAAAAATAGTTTGGCAAACTTACAACTCTCAATAATATTATCATCAATTATAATTTTAGCAATGGTAACCGTACCATTTTTCACATATTTTCAATCTGAGAAATTCTCATGGATTGATTTAATCTTAAATATTAGTTTCATAATTACTGGATTAATGATTTTAATTTTATTTTTAATTACAATTCTTTAGAACTCTTTTTCTTAACAGTTTTCTTTTTAACTACGCTCTTCCTGACCTTTTTTCCAGGTTCAATAGCTTTATGTTCTTCTTTTATATCAACAACAGGGCTCTCAACTTTCTCCAGAACATGTTCTCCTGAATCAGTAGTTTTTCTCTTTTTCTTAAAAGAAAGAACAATAACCATAATTGCAATTAGAGCTACTAAAATACCCCACGTAAAAAGACTATTTTCTTTAACCTCTTCTTTTTTCTCTTCATTTTTTATCTCAGATGGTTCAGGCATCTTACCCTTAATTGGTCCAGTATAAATATTAAAGAAAATAACCACACTTTTCTGTTCTTTTTCACCATTTGCATTTGTTATTTCTGGTCTCAAAAGTATCTCAGGAGCACTCCCACCATAAAGATTTATTTTATAATGATTTTCACTTCCCTTTAATATATTATGTGTACTAAATTCCTCAGTTTTAAATTTCTCACCATTAATAGAAGTTCTTACTATTATCTTGTCTGTAGTAATCTCATCAATTATAACTTTAAAATTTCCCCTTCCTTGATCACCATTAAGTGTTAAATCTATTTGTGATTGTTCTCTTGCTCTTACACGAAACTGTTCTCCCATTTCAATATTAACTTCTAAACTTTCCCCAAAATTAAGACTATATTTAGGCTTTAAATTCTCCTGTGCAGTAACAACTACACTTAAAACTAATACTAAAACTAAAATAGAAAACCACTTCTTCATAAAATAGTGGATTAATAATCTCTTTATAAGGTTTTTGCAACTATTTGTGACAGAATATAAATTTAAGCTTTGTTTTCATCTTTTTTTCTAATTTAACAAATCCTACCCTCACAAATTGTACAATCTCACCTTCTTTTAATTTATTTAATGTATTTTCACCTAGTCCATTAACTACACTTGCATCCTCTTTTAACAACTCAACCTTCACAAGAGCATCAGAGGCAGGTAACCAATGTAAAAGTATCTTCCCATTTTTCCTTTTAAACTCATCTATACTTCTAGATTCAAAGATATATTCTTTATCACTTTTCGTAAAATTTAAACAATCCATTAACCTATAAAAACCATCACTCAATTTCTCATTAATATAAAATTCATCATGTGTTTTAAATTTCCTTCCACCTTTTTTGGTTTCAGGATGAAGATCCAATTCTAAATTTTGTTTTGGTGAATTTTTAATCTTTATCTTAATTGGTTCTTCAACAAAAAAATATCTAAAAGAAACTTTATCTAGCACATCTTTATTAAATGCTGCTAACTTTTCAATTGAAACATTAAGCTCATTTTTATTTATTCCTGCTTCTTTTATGAATCTTAAAATTACCTCAGCTAAAAACCCCCTCCTTCTCAAAGCTTTAATTGTCCCTAATCTTGGATCATCCCATCCAGTCAGCTTTCCTTCTTCAATTAATTTAACAGACTCAGATGTACTTTTAACTCCTGACACTAAAAATTTACCACAATAAATTGTTTTTGGATAAGTCCAGCCAAAATAATCATAAAGATATTTTTGTCTATCATCAGAAATGCTTAAATCAATTCCCCTTAATATATGTGTTACGCTAAAACCATGATCATCTATAGCAGATGCAAAGTTAAGTAAAGGCCAGACTTTTTCTTTAGAAAATGGATGCTTTGATTCCTCAATTCTTCTAAACCCAGCCCAATCCCTCAAGGCAGGATTTTTATTGTTCAAATCTGTCTTTACTCTATACACAGCTTCCCCTTCCTTATAACCTTTAAACATTTTTTTCCATCTTTTCATAGTTTCCTTTACAGGTAAATCTCTACAAGGACATGTATTTTGTTTCCACACAAATTTTTTCCACACTTCAGGCTCACAAGTACAAACATAAGCTCCATTAATTTCAATTAATTTTTCCGCATATAGATAATAGGTTCTTAATCTGGAACTTTGTCTCACAACCTTATCAATTTTAATTCCTAACCATTTTAAATCATCTTCTACCCATTTATACGCTTCTCTCAACGGAACTTTGGTTTTAGGATCAGTATCATCAAATCGTAATAAATAACTCCCACTATATTTCTCAACAAAAAACCAATTCCATAACGCAATTCTGCAATGTCCTAAAGATAAAGGTCCATTTGGATTAGGGGCAAACCTCATAACTACATTTCCATCAACCTCTAAATCAGGAATCTCTCTTACCTTTTTCTTAACTTCTTTAACAATCTTAAATTTAGAAAACTCTTTTTTCATTTCCTCCGGAGTTAAAGAATTAACATAATCTACAATTTTATTTATTTCTTCTTGTGCCTTTTTAATATCATTTTTTAACTCTGATTTTTCTCCTAAAACTTTTCCAAATATATTTTTCAAATTTGTTTTTCCATATTTAATTGCATTCTCAAGTGCGATTCTAAAAATTATTTTATCCATAAGTATTATACCTTAAAAAACTATATTTAAACTTATTTATTATCTTCACTTAATATAAATTTATTAGGATAAAATCTAACAATTATTTTAGATTAAAGAATAAACTAAAACAGAATATATCATTATAATTATTATATACCCCACTAAACCTAAAATTCCTTCAGCTGTTACAATAGAATTTAAAGAAAATATAAGATCTTTTGGTTTTTTAAAAGAATCTTTATTTATTTCTTTCAAAACTTTAAAATCTCCAGGAAACCACTTAAATTTTTTTTCTCCGACTAGGGAATTAAAAAGGGCTGTTAAAACTAGAATCCCCGAAATTAGTACTAATATCCTAAACATATTTATTAGATTTATCTCTTCCATTTAAAAAAATTTCTATATTTTTCATTTCCACAAATCTTTTAAATAATACAAGAAAAAGAATAAACAATGGATAAAAACGAATTAAAATCCAAATTAAAGCAAGCACTTAAAACTTATGATATTTGTTCTAAAATCTATATAGAATATACAGAAAATAAACTTTTTCAGTTCCAATTAACTAAGTTCGCATCTATGCTTCCAGATAAAGGAAAAGTATTGGACGCTGGTTGTGGCATTGGAAGAGATTCAAAATATCTTAGTGAAGATGGTTTTGATGTTATAGCCATTGACATTTCCGAATCAATGTTAGAAGAAGCAAAAAAAAGAGAAGTCAAAGCATTAAAAATGGATATGAACTCCTTAAAATTTGATAAAGATTCATTTGATGGTATATGGTGTATGGCATCATTCTCTGACATTCAAAAAAGCGATTCAAAAAAAGTGTTGAAACAATTTTATAAAGTCTTAAAACCAAAAGGAGTTTTATACCTTGCAGTAAAAGAAGGTGAAGGTGAAAAATTAATTAAGAAAGAAAAATATAATAACAATTTAAGATTTTATTCTTATTATACTCAAAAAGAACTAACGACCTTACTTACAGAACATAATTTTGAAATTTGTTCAGAAATAACTGCAAAAGATAATGAGAACACATGGGTTGAAATCTTTGCAAGAAAATTATAATAATTTTAATTCATTCGTAACTTTATCAATTTCACTTTCTATAGAAGGCCCAATAGCCATACAAGTAACAGTTCCAGGTGCAACAACTGTCTTTCCAGCATCTGTTATTGTAGCAGTTACTAATCCATTCTCTTTAGCAAATACCTGATATTTCCTTAATTCCTTCAATTCATTAACTTTCAATACAATTTTAGCCATTCCAGAAGATCTCCACTTACTAACTAGCTTAGGATCAGATTTTAATACTGCTTCAACAGAAGCATGAGCAACTTGAGCTGCTAACTTTCCTTTTGGGAGTTTCAAATCATTACGCACTAATATTACTTGTTTATATTCACTCATAAAATAAGATTTTCTTTTTGCAACTATTTTAAACTTTCTAAATAATCTTTTTTATACTCAAATTTATTTATTTTAGTTAATTTATTTATTACTTTATCAAATGCACTACCATATTGTGCAGCCTTTTTCTTTCTCCATGCAAATTGTTTATTTAATCCAAGATATTCAGCAGTTTCTCTAAGTATAATTTTTTTATGTTCATCATTTATTTTTAATGAAGGATCAATAGTCATACTATACCTTATAACTTCTTTATCTAAAAAAGGGCATTCAACATGAACACCAACAGATTTCATAACTACCAAATCTCTAATTAAATCCCTATCATAAATACTTTTCAATCCATTCCAGCACTCATTATGTTTATCTTCTGCTTCAGCATGTCTTTGATAACCTGCAAATATTTCTTCAGAACCTAACCCTCCAAGAACAACATCACATCCATCCTCTTTTGCTAAATCAAACACAATTATTTCTGGACAAGCCACACCAACTTTAACAACACTAGGATCAGGTAATATTTTAACAACCCTTTTAATAATTTCTTCAGCTTCTTCAAAATTAATAATCTCTTGTCTCAATTCCCACTTATAAAATTCAGCTATTTTTTTAGCCCAAATTAAATCCTCTGCTCCTTCATAACCCACATTATATAATTTAAACTCAACATTTAATTTAGAACAAATAAAAGCTAATAATGTACTGTCAACTCCACCAGAAAAAGCAATTCCAACTTTTCCTTTGGTTCTTTTTTTAACAGAATTAATTAACAATTCACTTAATCTTGGAATAATTAATTCCTTATCTTTAATCAATTTGAAATCTTTTAATTCTTCATAAAGATTCTCAATTTCTTTAGTAACATTATTTATAATCATTAAAAAAATAAAAAAGAAAAGAGTATTTATTATCTTCGTTTAACAACTAAAGCAATAATAAACACTATAATCAATACTAAAATTAAATCTGCCAATACCCATAAAGCAATTGGTGTTTCCCTTGTACTTTTGAAACTATCAAAAAAGTTTTTTGGTACTTCATTTGTATTTGTTACCACGGGAGCATTTTGAACTGCTCTAGCAGTAATTGAAGGTATTTCTGTACTTGATACAGATGTAACTTTCGTATTATCTTCTACAGTTTCTTCAGGCACGCAAGTTACAATTAAATTTGTGAAACTTGATGCATCATTTCCTGAATACAAAACTCTAGCTTCAAACTCATACTCTTGGGCTTTTTGGTCTTTAGGTACATCTATTCTTAACCTAACTGTAGCATCACTATCATCTTTTCCTTCTTCTAATTCAAATTGATTAGATTCCTTATCAATTCCTAAAGCAGAGTTTAGTAACTTTACTCTTACATCTTGATCTTCTGCTCCGAAGTTCTTTACTTCAATGATACCTTCACCTGTTTGACCACACATTAAACTTTGAGGAAGTAATTTAAAACTTGTAATTCTAACATCACTATCATCTTTTACAGCATCTAAGTTTGTTGATGCCTCATTACATTTTGTAGCTTCATCACCATTTTGATAAGCTTTAACAAAGATTCTCAAATCATCTCCATCATCAATTTCATCTGCATCAACAGTTAGTTCTAATTCAAAAGTTTCCTCTTCTCCATCTTTTACTTTTTTGTCATCAGAAGCAATAGTACCAATTTTCTTTCCACTATTTAAATTAACTAAACTTGCTTCAACCTTTACTCTAACATCATCATTGTTATTGTTTTCCACATCAATTTTAAGTTTGATTATATCTCCTGGTTTAATTTCATCTCCATCATTAGGTTCATCAATTACAATTTCTAAGTTATGTGGTGTTGGAGCAACACTAATACCTGCATCACATAAATTTTCACCAATAGTTACAGTAAAAGGTACAACTTTTTGTATAAAACCTAGTGCATTTATTCTAAACTCACCTTTGTAATCTCCAACCTTAATTCCAGAATCTGCATCCACATTAACCTTTATTGTTTTCAGTTGATCACCAATATTAAGATTAAAAGCTGCATCATTGTCTGGATATGTTAATCTTATTCTTTTGTCACCTTGCACAAAAACATTATCCTCAGCTAGGCTATTGCCTTTGAACACAACTTGTGCATTTTGTAAATTTACATTTCCAGTATTTGCTACTGTTAACGTAATAGTTTTTTGAAGTTTACCATCTTCTGTAGTTACAGAAGTTTTATCTGATTTTACTGTAAAAGCACGAGTTGGATTTACAGTTAAAACACTAGTTTCAATAAAAGAATTTCCATCTGCATCAAATAAAAGAATATCATTTTCACCATATAATGCTATTTCTAATTCATAATTATCTGCTTCTATAAGTGTTGAAGCAATCTCAAAAGATAATAAACGCTCCTCACCTGAATCTAAATCAAAAGTATCTGTCTCAAGATCTTCAAAAAGATCTGAATTTTCAGTAAATTTAATCTTAATATCTTCTGCGTCATCACCTGTATTTTCAACATTAACTGTAATAGTTACTGCTTGACCTTGGTTAACTCCCCCAGCTGGAACATTCATTTCAACCACAAAATCAGCTGCAGCATTAACACCAATAGCCAAAACAAAAATAAGCAATACACTTAATATAGCTAGCTTTCTCATATTCTATAACCCCCACAAATTTGTGTTACCATTAGTTAATTGCAAAAATCTTATAAAGGTTTCTAGAGAAGATAAACCTAAGTTTTTACTACCTAAACAAGATAAATCTTTGCAACTAATCTAAATCTAAGTCATAAGATTCTGGAATAACTAGCTGTATTAATCTCAAAAAACCACCAATGATGAACAAAAATAACACAAATGCAAAAAAGGTTATATAATCTATTGGTATATTTGTATAAACTAATATTACTCCAATTAAAGCTAAAAAATTAATCGGCAATCTTGAAGAAATTACAAAAGCTAAAGATTTTGGTAATAAATGAAAAAAATCTAACAAAGTAAATAAACTTCCAACAAAAACAATAGATACAACAATTGCCATTCTTGGATTAAATCCAAATTGTCCAATATTATACATATATCTTAACAAATCAATACTTACAAATATTAAAACTAAACTATTTCCAAAAGCAGTATTCCATCCTAACTCTTCACTTTTATACCTGGAAAAATATAATTCCATTAAAAGAAGAACTAAAATCAAAGGCATTAAAATCCAAAGCATATTAGTAGAATCTAAAGGTGATTTAACAATTTCAACAAAACGGAATATAACTTCTTTTGAAAAAATTATAGCTTGACTCTGAAGTGTTACCAAATCCATAAGTTTTTTAAGAAATCTACATTTAAATAATTTGTGAAATACGAAAAAGAATTAATTTTAAGATTATTAATATCTGCAATTCCTTTAAATCTCTTTTACATCATATTAACTCCCATAACCATTTATGTTTCTTATATTTTTCTAATACCACTAAGCCCAGTATTAATAAAAGATTCAATTTTAATTAACGAATTACAATTTGATTTTGTAAAAGCATGCATTGCAGGTGCAGCATATTATTTAATCTTTTTACTAACAATGTTAACAAAAGAAATTAAATGGAAACTAAGATTGAAATTCATTTTCTATGGTTTTATAGCAATCTTCACATTAAACATAATAAGGATTGTATTATTAATTTATTTAGCAACAATAAACTACAATTACTTCACAATTACGCATTTAATCTTCTGGAAATTTGTTTCAGCAATTTATGTGGCATTTGTATGGATTTTCTTAATAACAAAATTCAAAATAAAATCAATTCCAATATACGATGACCTACATCATTTATACAAAAAAAGTTTATTTTTTATATTTTTTAAAAATAAGACCACAAAGAAGAAGAGTCAATCCCAAAAGTAAAGTATAAATTCCAAAATTATTATCTAAAAATATTACGATTGCCTCACCAAAATAATAGATTAATACAGCAATCAAAAAGAATCTTGATCCTCTCCCAAAAATTGAAGCAAAAACAAATTTTTTAAAATCTATATAAAAAGCACCGGCCCCTATAGTGAATAGTTTATATGGCATTGGAGTAAACCCTGCAAGAAAGATTACCCACCATTCATACTTCTCAAAAATATTATGAACCTTATCCACTTTTTGTTTACTAAATAATTTTTCTAATATTGGTCTTCCACCATAACTCCCAATCAAATAACCAAAGATTCCTCCAGAAACAGAACCAATAGTGCATATTAAAGCATAAAAAAATACTTTTGAAGGATCAGCCAACCCCAACGTAATTAATAATAAATCAGGTGGAATTGGAAAAAAAGAACTTTCAATAAAGGCAAGGAAAAATAATCCAAAACTTCCATAATGCCCAAACAATCTAAATGCCCATTCAATAAAATTTTGTATCACCTTCTTTTACCTTGTAATACAATTAAATCTTCATTCGTTAACTTTTTCTTAGTCTTGATTTTATTCTCTACCTCTTCTATTTTTTTATCAATTATTTTTTGGTCTTTTTGTCTCTTAAATTCTTCAGCGTCAATTTTTCTCTCTCTCTTGAAATTATTTTTAAATTTAATCTCTTTTGGTCTTTCTAGTTTCTTAAATTTATTATTCTCTCTTTTATATTCCTTACTCTTTTCATTAAACTTCTTCTTAAACTCAATAAACTTTGCAAAAGCATCTTCTTGTTCTTTCTTTAACAGATTAATTTCTTTAGATAAATCCATAAATTTTTTGTGTTCTTCACTTTGGCTTGCCTCATTTAATTTTTGATGAAATTCATCTGCAATTTTCTTTGACTCTTTTATTTCCTTCTCAACAGTATCATGATCATTATTCTCCTTTACAATTTCTCCATGTTGCTTCTTTAGTTTTTTTATCTCTTCCATAATTTGTTTTTCTTTCTTAAAATTAGTTTCAACTTCTATCTTTCCTTCTAAAATCTTAATTTTTTCTAGAATATTACTTGAGCTAGGGCCGCTTTTAAAACTTAGACTTCTAATTTTTCCAATAAGGGCTTTTACTTTTTGATTAATTAAATCCCTTTGTTTTCTTAAATAACTCATCTCTTTTACGGTTTTATCTTTTTTAGTTTGAATCTCTTTAATCTCACTTATTTTAGAATTAATTATTTCTTTTAGTTCCTCTTTTTTCTTAAACCATAATTCCTTTTCCCTTTTACAATTTTCTAAATCTCTCCTTAGAGTTCTTACTTGACCCTCTAAATTACTATACTCTTCTGTTGAAACCATTTTTAAATATAAAATTGAGATTGCGTCTTTGGAAATAAAAAAAATAAAAAGAATTTAACCAAATAATCCTGCCAAACCAGCTGATGCTTCCTCAGCAGATTTTCCTTCATCTTTCTTTTCCTCTTTTTTCTTTGCAACTGGTACAGATTCACTAGCTGCAATTTGTGTGGTAGCCAAAGGCATATTAGCAGATGCAATGGCCTCATCAATATTAACTCCATCTAAAGCTGCAAGTAAAACTTTAATTCTTCCTTCATCAGGTGTAACTCCTGCAGCATTAAGAATCGCTTTAACACGAGATTCCTCAACTTTCTTACCTACTTTGTGTAATAGCAATGCACTATAAATATACTCCATTCTCAAATCCTCCTACCTTTGTGGTGTTGCTATTAAATATTTAAACTTTTGGCATGTCTTTCAGCCTTTGCCAATAATTGTTTAATATTTTCTTTTGTAATTATATTAGCCCCCTCTGCTAATCCTAAAGCATCCTTATATGCTTTAGAAATAAGCAATTTAACATTTTCAGGGGTAACATAAGTAATACTATAAGCTAATCTAAATGCCTCTGATGAAGCTAATTTAACTTTTTCTAAATACTCTTTTTCATCAACTTCCAATACACTCTTTTCATAAATAACACCATCTTCATAAACACCTGTAATATTTAATCCAATTTCCATTGGTTTAATTCCAAGTCGGGATAATAACCCTGCCAACTCCCTTTTAATTATTTGCCCTTCTTCAACTACAATCGCATCTTCCTTTATTATTACTTTTCCACCTTCAATACCAGCCTTGATACCAGCACTTCCCAATTCTCCAATTATTGGTCCTGGACTAAAGGAAGTAGGTCCAGCAGGAACTTTAATATCATTAGGTGCAGTTTGTCCAGATTTAGCAGCAACCTTAGTTTTGGATTTTTTCAAAATATTAGCTAACTTAAATGGGCTTTCTTTAGTTAAAATCAAAGCTGGCATTCCTTTAACATAATCTTTTAATTTTTTAATTTCTTTTTTCTTAGAACTATCAATTGCAAGTTTAATCAATGTTTTTTTACCCATTCTTAGAACAACATTCTCTTTAAGCTTTAATCTCATCTCTTGCAATTGTGTTGCAGGTAAATTAGTCATATCTACAATACCAATAATAGGATATTTTTCAATAAGCTTTGCTAATTCATTTACTTCTTTCTTATTCTTAGATGAAACAATTGCTTTAGGTTTCATTTCTTATTCTCCACTTTAACATTTTCTTTTATAACTTTAAATCCTTCTCCAAGTTTAAAGAAAGGCCCCATTGTTAATTTAATAGAAACAGATGAAATATTTATTTCTCCATGTGGTAATTTTGGTAATAAATTAGAATAAACTGCTTCAACATTTTCTACAATTTCATCATCTTTCATTGTTTCTATTCCAACTGGTACTTTTATTGAAATTTCATTTTTTGTTGTGACCTTAACACTTCTTTGTAATTTCTCATATAAAGGTTTAAGATCAAGTGTAGTTAGTGGAACAACGCATCCTGCTTTTGGATTTGGCATTTTTCCTTTTGGACCGAATACTTTACCAAAAGTAGCAGCTACCAGTCCCATTAATTCTGCTTGAGCCACAAAGAAATCATATTCACTTGTAAGTTTTTTAATTAATTTTTTATCTTTATAATCAGAAAAATTATCTTTATGAACAATAAAATCAAACACTTCTTTTCCTTTTCCAGCTAACTTGCTATCCATCAAACCACAAACCTTTACTTTTTTTCCAAGAGTATTTGGTAAAGTTAAGAAAAAATCAACTTTTTGATCTTGTTTTTTAAGATCAATTCCCTTCAATTTGATTAAAAGATCAACAGTTTGTTTAAAATTCCTTTTTGGGCTATTTTCCTTTACAGCCTTTATTGCATCTAAAATTTGTTTCTTGTTCATTTAATCTCCTCCTACTTAAGTAGTCATAACGGATGTTTATTGAAATTTCAAATCATTTATAAATATATCTAATAGATGGTCAACGACATAAATATATTATAAAAACATTCATTTAGGAAGCAGGTTATAAGGGAAATAGTACGAATTTTATTGTAGGGATATAATTTACTTTTGTCGTAAACTAAATTCAGTGCCGAGTAATATTTCTACTAACGTTATGGATAAAAGAAGTTTTGCGGAGTGAAATGGAGAGCTGGTGAAGAGTATGACGCAGGGTTTCGCAAATAATATAAAGAATCCTATATTATACTAAAATTATGAATCTAGAAAGAAAAGCTGTTGTGGCTTTAGTAAATTATAATGGAAACATTCTTTTAGGAAAAAAGCTAGATGGAGCAGAAGGATTTTTGAGCGGAAAGTGGAATATT
>Ga0209542_10012678_pt1 | contig 14688 bp, 20 predicted proteins | sample RifCSPhighO2_01_FD_184028 | JGI IMG/M metagenome (GOLD analysis project Ga0209542, IMG submission 184028) | Soil microbial communities from Rifle, Colorado - Rifle CSP2_plank highO2_0.1 (SPAdes) (version 2) | ecosystem: Environmental > Terrestrial > Deep subsurface > Rock core/Sediment ...
TATTAAATCAGACTCCAGAACATAATAATCCTCTTTTCCGCCACCAGACAATGCATTTGAAATAACTTGAGCAGGCACCTGTATGTCGAAGCACTTTTTTTCTTGCAGTCCAAACAACCCAAGAGGTCCAGAACGAGGAACATCTATGCACTGCTCTGTGATTGTTGCACCTATGTTTATTGAAGAATTTCTGTAAATGTAAACTTGAACTTGATACTGCCCTTCTGCAAGTTCAACATTTTTCTGCTGAGGGTATACAATAGTTTTCGAAGCGCCGAGTGATGTGAAATAAACTATGGCATCTCCATTGTAATTCACACCGTTTACTTTTAACTGTACATTTTTACTGTATGTTTTCTCCATAAGAACACTAACGCTTCCATTTAAAGTTGTAGAAAACAAATATCTCATATCTTTGAATCCTGGAGCTTTAGCAACAACATATCCATTTACGCATTGTGGAAAAACACCATCCAACGTTCCAGAATCAGAAGTTTCTCCAATGCTACATCTGTTTCCTAAACACTCATAAGAAATATCTGCCTTCACAGGAGCTCCGCGTAGGTCTTTTACAATTACCTCAACCTGTGTATTTTTGTAGGTGCATAAATCGGGGACAACATCTTCTACAGCGCTTACATTTAGAGACACCCGTGGATTGTTATTCTGAAGGACAACCGCCATTGGGAACTGGAAAATTTCATCTCCAGAATGTGAATAAACTTGAACAAGAACAGGATACCTCACATTGTAAACAAAGTGATAAGGAACATAACAAAATCCAAGGATTCCAAGTCCTTGTTGATTTCCAACTGGATTTGAAATTAAAAGTGCCCCATCGGAAGGCGTAACTTCAAAACCGCTCGGCCAATTTCTTGAATTTAAGAATCTGACTTCTTCACCAACATTTGAAATTTTGACATTAAAGTAATTGTCTTCATTTCCAACAACATTATCTCCAAGAGCAATAGTATTTGCCTCTATAGCTTCTTGCAAATCATCAAAGACATCATTTGCGTTCCATACTAAAGGAGAACAAGTAATCTCAACCCCATCAACAGGAGCATAACTTCTTAGAGTATCAACAGCGCGCTCTTCCAAAAATAAATTATTTTGCTCTTCATCATAAACTTTTTTTGCAGAGGCATAAAGTTTCCCCAATTCTGAATTTACAACAACTTTATGATTTTTTACCAAGGCACTTTCATTTTCCTTTGCAATGTTAAGGTTTGCATCTATGCTAATCTCAACTTCTCCATCTTTTATAGAAACATCTATCGCAGTTGGCTCAGCCAATGAAATCTCAAAACCCTGTTCATAGTATGAATTAAAATTACAGCCATTCATTCTAGAAGCAACAAAATTTCCTATTTGTTGTTCCATTTCTTCTTTTGTTGGAACTTGCTCTTTTTGGATATTATTTCCTGAAACATAATACCAATATGGAATAAGATTTCCTAAAAAATCAAGTTGTGATGAAAAGGGCATATACTGGGAACCAGGCTCAAAATCTGGAAGAGAAATATATCCACCCTGGCTTTCTAAAACACTTATTCCCGTTAAAGTGTCTTCTTCTAAACAAGAAAGAAAGCTTGTATAAGCCGGCTGAATATTAGGTGGAATTGAAAACTGCCCAATTGAACCTCTTAAAAGAAAATACGCTCCGGCTGCGGCAAGAATAAGAACAGCAATTATGATAAAAACAGTAACTTGGCCTTTATTTTGACCAAAAAACACACCCCATTTTTTCATAAGGAAAATATGGGAATTACATATATAAATTTATTGATAAAAAATAGAATTAGTACGGTCTTGACCTGATTATAGTTGTTAATCCAAGAATAATTAGCAAGATTCCTGTTAGAACATTAAAAATTTTTAAAAACTTAACACTTATCACTGGAAGTTTTACCCACAAGAAAGCCATGTTCAAAAAATAAAGCCCAAAAGCAATTCCCAAAACAAGCAAAATAGTTCTTATCGGAGAGCGTCTTCTTACCGGCATTCCCATAGGATAAGGGCTTCTATTAAACAATCCCATAAAAAGCATTAACAAACATTATATTTAAATATTTCTGGAAGGTTGTTTCTCCAAGACCTAGTAAGCTAATGGTAGACTATGTCCTTGACGCGACGCGATTCTCGCGAAGTCTTGAAATCGTTGTCTCAATCTGGACAATGCCCCAGTTCGATCCTGGGCTAGGTCATTTTTCTAGTCTAAGCAACATGCTCAAGATAATTTTCTTCTATATAAGGAATCAGCTGCTTTAATGCAAAATTAAGCCCTGTTCTTTGATCACTCGGTGTTGAGCTCGTATAAACTTTTGTCGGTGAATATGGAAAATAAAAAGAAACATGTCCTCCACCAGTTGTTTCGGTTCTAAGCCCATACCTGCTTAATACTTTTCTTTGGGCTCCCGTTAATTTGCCATCCCATTGTCTAAATGCACTTTTTATTTGCTCCCTTTCACCATGCGAAACAACTCTTTCTTCTAATGTCGAAGGATGGGCCATTAGAACAATTCCGGAGATTATCAAAACAGCAGGAAGCACATATCTAAAACCACCAAGATTTTCGGCAACAGCATTTCCGGTAATAGGCGTCTGCGACAAAAAAGCCAGCAAAACTCCAAAAATAAAAAGGATAAAACCCAAAACTCTTTTCATTGAAGAACAAGCAGAAAAGATTATTTATAATTTTCTATCGTATTAAACTTACTCTCTAACCCAATGTATCAACAACCTTTAAAAAGCCAATTTCTCTTTTTCCAATATGAAGATTCCAAAGACAGTTAATAGGTTCTGTCCTACATGCAATAAAAAAACAAATCAAAAAATCAAATTAGTCGGAACAGGTTTCAAGCGTGGGGTTTTGACAAGAGGAAGTATCAATAGAGCGAGAGAAAGAGGTTTAGGTCGCGGAATAGGAAACAAAGGAAAGTGGGGCTCAAAACCAGCAATTTCAAAGAATAAAAGAAAAAGTAAAACAACGAAAAAAACAAATATAATGTATGTTTGCAGCGTATGCGGAAAAGCAAAGTACAGACAAGGTCGCAGAAATAAAAGAACAGGAAAGATAGTACAGGAATGATAATTCACAATAGTAATAAAATCGGAGAAAAAATTTTAATAAAGGTAAAATCAAGTTTAGATAGTTTAATACCTGATTTTTATATTAACAATAATCTAAATTTAAATACTGCGGAGCAGGCGAGTTCAATTCTATAAAAATGGCACAAGCAAAAAAGAAGCAGAAATTTTTCGATGTTGATATGCCTTTAATAAATAAAGACACACAGTTATATGGCTTTGATTTAGAAAGTCTGAAAAATAAAATCATAAGCTATGATCTAACAAGACTCTTAAGGGGCAAGGGCGCTCTGCTTAAACTTAAAATAAAAATAGAAGACGGTAAAGCCATTGCAGAACCTATTGGGATAACGGTTCTTCCCTATTTTATCAGAAGAATGATGAGAAAGGGAACAAATTATGTGGAAGATTCTTTTTCTGCTGAATGTAAAAACGCTCAAGTCAGAATAAAACCATTCCTTATCACAAGAAAAAAAGTGTCAAGAGCTGTGAGAAAGGCTTTAAGAGAAAAGGCGCGGGAAGAATTGTCAATTTATGTAAAAAACAAAGATACAAACACGCTTTTTGACGAAATAATAAAAAGCAAAATTCAAAAAAATCTTAGTCTTCAATTAAAGAAGATTTATCCTTTATCTCTTTGTGAAATTCGGGTTTTCAAAGTTGAAAAAGAGCTTAAAAATTAAAATGGCTATTGAGCAGACACTTGTTCTTATCAAACCTGATGGAGTTCAGCGTGGATTGATTGGAGAAATAATAAAAAGATTTGAACGGCGTGGTCTTAAAATTGCCGGATTGAAGTTAACGACAGCGGATCAGGAGCTTGCGGAAAAACACTATACAGAAGATATATCAAAAAGAAAGGGAGAAAAAGTAAGAAGAAATCTTTTAAAATATATTACTTCTGGTCCGATAATCGCAATCGCTATTGAAGGAATTGATGCAATTGAAAATGTAAGAAAAATAGCTGGAGATACAGAATCAAAAAAAGCTCTTCCCGGAACAATAAGAGGCGATTTCACTCATATGAGTTATGGGTATGCTGATGAAAAAGATATTGCGCTAAGAAATATTGTTCATTCCTCTTCTAATTCTGAAGAAGCAAAATTGGAATTAGCAATCTGGTTTTCTATTGACGAAATTCATGATTACTCAAGAACAGACGATAAGCATGTTATCTGATTATTCTTTATAGTTATCCAGAAGTGTATTTTCCATAAAAGTAAACTTTAAATATATCAATATTTTAACTCAGATCATGATATTTCAGCTAGAAACCTATTTTTGGTATCTTAACTAGCTGAAGCTGTTAATTCTAAACTCTTCTTGTATAAAATGGCTTCAAAACATCATCCCAAAAATGGAATTGTAGATAAGCGTATTCTGGAATATAAAACTTTGATTACACCAGATGAATTAAAAGTAGATTTACCGAGAACAGATAGAGCAAAAGAAACAGTTCTTTATGGAAGAAAGAGTACAGAAAGCATTCTAGATGGAAAAGATCCAAGAACTATGATAATTATTGGTCCTTGTTCAATTCATGATGTTAAAGCCTCGAAAGAATACGCAAAAAAACTCAAAGAATTGTCAAATAGAATTTCTGATAAGTTTTTAATCGTAATGAGAACTTATTTTGAGAAACCAAGAACAAGCATTGGATGGAAAGGTTTGATTTATGATCCAGATCTTAATGGCTCAAACGATATAAACAAAGGGCTTCACTTATCAAGAGAAATTCTTTTACATAATGCAGAAATTGGCCTTCCTTCTGCCACAGAATACTTAGAAACTTTCACTCCTCAATATAACTCAGATCTTATCTCATGGGCAGCAATAGGGGCAAGAACAGTAGAATCTCCGCAGCATAGGCAATTAGCATCAGGACTTTCGATGCCAACAGGATTCAAAAATAGTACAGGAGGAAATATAGGAGCTGCTATAAATGCAATTTTATCTGCCAGAGAAAAACATTCATTTTTCGGAATAAATGAATCAGGAGCTGCTTGCGTTGTAAATACTTCTGGAAACCCATATACACATCTCATCCTTAGGGGAAGTGAAACAGAAACAAACTATGATAAAAGAAATGTTGAACTAGCTCAAGCACTGCTTAAAGCAAACCAACTTCCTCCAAAAGTTATGGTCGACTGCAGTCACGGAAATTCAAAAAAAGACTATCAACAACAAATAACAATATTCAAAAATGTCATGCAACAAATAAAAAATGGAAATAAAGACATACTTGGAGTAATGATTGAATCTAATTTAAATGCGGGCAGCCAACATATTCCTAAAGATCTTAATGGCTTTGATTCGCAAAGATTAAAATATGGAGTTTCAATAACAGATTCTTGTCTAGATTGGGAAACAACAGAGTCTATTTTATTAGACGCTTACAGAAATCTTTGAGTTTATAACATTAATTTTTGCTTTTTCTTTTAAGTTGTTTTTCAAAAGCCAGTAATCACTTTTTATCATCTTTTTCCTATGAAGTTCGATGTCAGTATATTTCAATTTGTCTTTTGTGGAAGCAGAAACTAAAATCAATAAAAAACTATGAATAACTTTTCCATTTTTCTTTATATGCTCTATTGTTACAGAGTGTGTTTCAGTCTTTTTTATATCAATCCCATGTTTTTCTTTCATAATTCGCTTGGCAGCGTCATTTATATTTTCCCCAACACGAATTCTTCCAGCAGGCAAACTCAAAAATCCTTTGTATGGTTTTTTCTCTCTAAAGTGAAGGAAAAAGTTCTCCTCCTTTCCAATAGCAATGATAACAGCTGGCAAAATTGCTTGATTCTGGCTAATATACGGAATTACATGCTCAAAATCGCTTGAAAGGGAATAGCTTCCTTCTTGTTTAAGCAATTTCTTCTCTTCTTCAAATCCTTTAAGGTAATATGCAAGCTTATTAGATCTTAAATTGGTAAGATCTTCAATTTCACTAAATTTTAACTTGTCTTTATACAAAAAAAGTTCTATTACTTTATTTTTCATTTTAGTCAAATTTTTTGAGGAATGATTTAAATAAAAATATTTGTATGGTTGAAAATGCCAGATGAAAGTCGTTTTTTACATGAAGTTGTAATTACAGCTATTATAGTTAAAGAGGGGAAGTATCTTATCACAAGACGTTCTTTAACAAAAAAACGTTTTCCGGGTAAATGGACAGTTCCAGGAGGAAGACTTGAAACAAGTGATTACATAAACTTGCCAAAAGAAACAGAACATTATTGGTACAATGTTCTTGAAAAAGTCTTAAAAAGAGAGGTAAAAGAAGAGGTTGGGATTGAAATAAAAAACATTACCTATATTACAAGTCTTGCAACAATTCATGCTGATGGCGCTCCTTCCTTAGTGGTTTCTTGCCTGGCGGACTATGATTCTGGTGAGATGCAGCTTCAGGAAAACGAAACAGACAAACACGCATGGGTTTCTTTAGATGAAGCAAGAGATTACAATCTTCTTGACGGAATTTATGATGAGTTGGTAATGGCTGAAAACCAAAGGCTTGGATTTAAGTCTGAATGGAAAAGATTTGAATAATTCTATTAAATAATAACTCTTTTAAACTGGTCTTTCTCTTTAAAACTAGGCCTGCATAGCTCAGTTGGTAGAGCGGCAGTTTTGTAAACTGTAGGTCGGGGGTTCAATTCCCTCTGCAGGCTTTCTAATTTTTAGTAGAAAGATGCTTGATGAAATTTATTTCAGTCTGCAGACTTGGTTATATGAAGTTATCACATAAATCTTTTTATACTATAGAAATCAAATTTTCCAATGGAGCAAAGAATTATTGATATAGATAGAAGCGTTATTCCTGCTTGTGACGTTTCTTTTGAGAGATTTGGAGAAGTGGTGTTTCAAACAAGAGATGTTGGGGGCATAGGAGGATATAAGCTTCCTGCCACGTCCGGAAGAAAAGGTTGGGAAAGTTGGGTTGAGGTTGCAAGAAAGCATACAGAAAAACCATTAATATATGATCATCAAAAAGCTGGAACAGACATACCAGATACAGGAAAGCAATTCATGAAAGATTTAAAGGCGTCTGGGCTTGATGCAGTAATTCTTTTTCCTCAAGCAGGCCCAGAAACAGAAAAAGCTTGGATTTCTCATGCTTTAGATCACGGATTAAAGGTCATTGTTGGTGGAAGAATGACTCATGCAAAATATACTGTTAGCGAAGGGGGATTTATAACAGACGAGGGAGCTATGGAGATGTATAGAATAGCTGCAAGAGCCGGAATTAATGATTATGTTGTTCCAGGAAACAAACCAGATGTAATCAAACAAATAAGAGAGGTTGTGGAGGCAGAAGGTGCTACTCCAGTATTTTATGCTCCAGGATTTATTGCTCAAGGAGGGGTCATTTCAGAGGCAGCAAATATCGCTGGAAAAAGATTCCATGGAATAGTTGGAAGAGGAATTTACGATGCGCAAGATATGAAGACGGCAGCTCTTGAGCACACCTCTCAGCTAAGATAAATTATTTTTCCAAAACATCCGCCTTTCCGTCTTCAACCAAAATACTCGCGACTTCTTTTGTAATATTAGCAATTTCCCCCTTAGAAAAAGGACCTATTTTCTCTCCTTCCATGCCCATAAATTCTCCAACATCAGATTTGAAAACAATCAATTCATTCTTCGATGTTTCCGCTTTTTTTCCGTTGAGAATTTCGCTGAGGCTTTTGTCAGAACCTTCTATATTTTTCATTAGCTCTTCAAACAAAGACTTTTCAAAAGAAAACATATTATCAAAATCCTGTTTTGAGATTCCTGTTTCAGCTGCAATTAAGACAAGATCAAGTATCTTTTTCCTTCTCCGGGTCATTAACTCCTTAAATAAAGTTGTGGCATTTTCCAATTGCTTCTTTGTTTTCGCAATCATATCAGAAAAAAGATCATCATCTTTTGAAACCAGCTCTTTTTTTTCCTTGAGGTACTCTGCAATCTCTAAGATAAAATTCTTCGGCAGCTGTTGTAATTGGTCAGAATATCGCTCTTTTCTGGCTGCTTCATATAAGTCATTATAGGTTATCATATAGGTAGGATAAAGCAGCGACTTTTAATAATTATTGTGGTAAAAATAAGATTTAGAAATAGAAGCTTGTGCAATTATTGTATTTTCAAGCATCAACAACCGCAAATACCCCAAGATCGGGACCCGAATTAGCAGAATCCTTGCAACAACCGAAGTCAGCCCCAGCGGAGCCAGCAGCGAACCAGGCAACTGAACCATTTTCGGGATGAAAATAATATAAATCTCCTTTTGAAATATTAGGTTTTGGAAATCCTTGGCTTGTAACATTCTTTCTTGAAAGCCAATCATCAAAATTTATACCCGGTAATTTATCTCCCATCAAGCAATTTTCAAGTTTTTCAGCTTTTGTTTTATTTCGTGTCAAAAGCCATAAACCACTTTCTGTTTTTCTAAAGTAAGCATCAAGATGACAAGCTCTTAGTGGTTCTCTAACTTCGGTTATTTCACTATAAAGTTTTTTAAGACCTTTATTTGGCGAAAGTCTGAAATAATTTAATGCCATTCTAAATTCTTCTACCGTAGGCATTCTTTTTTCTTCTAAAGCTAATTCTTCATGCGTATTGGCCGAGCTTAATCCATCATAAGTCCTCTGCCTAGCAAAATAAATTCCGGTTTTTGGAATATGAACAAATCTTTCTTTAAGTTCCACCTTTGATACTTTCATAAAATTTAAAGTAATTACCGATTTATAAAACTTTCTTTTTGTAGTCACTTAAGAATTACTTATCAAAGCCAACCTTTTCAAGAAGATCCTTTCCTAAAATCATTCCAAGTTTTCCATTTTTTGCGTTTTTTTCACAGAATTTCTCAGCTTTATGGTTTTGGCTTTCTGAAGCAGAAACGTTAGAATCCCCAATTATTTTCACATCAGTATCTCTTTTTTGATATGAAAATCTTGAAAAAAAGCCTGTTTGTTTGGCTTTCTTTTTTTTAGGCGGCGAGATGTTGTAAAACAGCACTGGCACTGGATCAGCAGAATGGTCTTTCAGCTTGCAGGGGGTTGAATGGTCTGCAGTAACTACCACCTTGATTCTGTTTTGGGGGGCAAAATCCTTAAGAAATTTAAATAGAGTCTTGTCTATATGCTCAAGCATTGACTTCTTTTCAAGAGGCTTATTATCATGTCCAGGGATATCTGTTTCCTTTATATGTATATAAGCATAGTCGAAATCTTTATGGTTTTTTCCTAATGTTTTTATTGAGAAGTCACATGCTTTTTCCAAACCTTCTCTTAAATTTTCATATGAGTCAAAACCTTTTAATTTTGGATATTCAAAAGAAAAAACTTTCATTCCGGAAGTTCTTGCAAAGCCAATCTCAAGAGGCATGTAAGAAACAGAAAGCCATTTTTTGTAAAACTTAAGTTTTGGGGTTTCCATTCCTGCTCCACGCATAAGTAGATAGTTCGCGGGCAAAAGCCCTTTTTTTCTTCTTTCCTCATTTATAGGATGATTGTCAAGAACATAGAAAACCTTGTCAGCAAATTCTTTTAGTATATTAACAGTATATTGAGCATTTTCATCATCGTCAAGAGCTCTGAATTCAACCACTTTTTCCTCGCCTATTCTTCCTGACTGCAGGTAGTAAGAATCATTTCCTGTAATATTGTCTGAAAATCCACCCCTCAAAACTAAAACTCCTCTGTGCTGAATTGTGGGCTTGAAGACAAAACCACAAGGAAGATTTATCTTATTAATAGCCTTTGAAAGAATTTCTGCTTCTTCTGTTGTGAGAGTTCGTCCGGCTCTTCTGTCTATTATATTTTTTGTTTTAATGGAATCAATCGTGGCGAAGCCAACCCTCAAGGCCAAATCTCCACGAACAAGTTTTAAGTCTGTACCACGAACTTCAAGTTGCCCCCTAGAACTATTATTTAAATCATTTCCAAAAATAGAAACAATTGCCTCGTCAGATTGTGGAACAAATCCTGGCTTTACAGTATACATATAACCTATTTCACCACGCGCTGCTAAAAAATCAAGATTTGGCATATCTGCTGCTTCAATGGGAGTTTTATCACCAAGAGTCCTGCAAGGCAAATCCCCCATTCCATCAAGAACCACAAGTACACCTTTCATCTGGATTCCTCCTGAAGACGAATGAATGAAAATTTCATATTTGATTTCATACAGTCAAGAGAGGGTATTTTGTTTATAAAAATTTATGTTTAATGTTAATAGTAACAGTTAATTCTAAGTTAAAGCCAATAGTTAAATCGGTCTTTAATTAATAATTTATTTAGGATAAAGTATTTTAAAGCCACCTATCTTTTCAAAAACATGTTCAAATTTCTGAAAGAAAAACTGCAAAACTGGACAAAGAAATTCTCTACTGGGAAGGAATTAGAAGAAAAAGAGATAAAGAAAGAAAAAGAAAAAACCGGAAAAAAGCAGCCTAAAAGAGTGTTAAAAGAGATAAAAATACCTAAAAAGTTTAATGTGGGAACTCAAACGTATGAGCCAGATCTTGAAAAGCTGGAGAAAATAGAAACAGAACTTGAACAAGACCAAAAAGAACAGGCCCATATAAGACTAGAGCCAAAATCTCTTTTTGAAAGAATAAAGTCAAAATTAACAAAGGTAAGAATTTCGGAAGAAGATTTTGAAGTTTACTCTGAAGATTTAAAGATGCTTCTTCTGGAAAATAATGTTGCTTATGAGGTAGCTGAGAAAGTGGTAAAAGAATTGTCTGAAAAAGTTGTGGGAAAGGAACTCTTAAAAAAAGAAATTGAAACAGAAATAAAAGATGCTTTAAAAGAAACTATTGAAGAAATTTTGATAGAGCCTTTTGACATTTTAGAAAAGATAAGAGAAAAACAGACCTCGAACGCTTCAAGCACAAAAGAACCTTTTGTAATTCTCTTTGTTGGAATTAACGGAACAGGAAAAACAACAACAATTGCGAAAATTGCTGATTTTCTAAATAAAAAAAATATTTCTTGTGTGTTAGCCGCAGCAGATACATTTAGAGCAGCATCAATTGAACAAATAAAAAAGCATGGTGATAGGCTTGGAATTCATGTTATAAGCCAGCAATATGGCGCTGATCCTGCTTCTGTTGGTTTTGATGCTATACAATATGCTAAAAAAAATTATATAAAGGTTGTTTTAATTGACACTGCCGGTAGAATGCACACTGCCAAAAACCTTTTAAAAGAAATAGAAAAAATTTCTCGTGTTTGTAAACCAGATTTAAAGCTTTTCATTGGAGAAAGCATAACCGGAAACGACTCTGTTGAACAGGCTAAAAGTTTCAATTACAGCATTGGCATTGATGGAATTGTTTTAACAAAAGCTGACGTAGATGAAAAAGGTGGAACAGCTTTATCAGTTGGCTTCGTAACAAAAAAACCAATCCTCTTCCTAGGGGTTGGGCAAGAGTACAATGATATAATTGTCTTCAACAAGGAAAAGTTTGTTAAAGAGTTGGGGTTGTGATATTAAGATTTTGCATTTTTCCACATGAAATTAAAATAATTCTTAAAACTTTCACTAATATCTTTATTTTTAATTAAAATTGCTTCTGGTTTTTCATCCCATATAAAAATTGCAACTTTTCCATCATAAATATTAATTGTGGCTGGAGATTTAATATCAGAGGGAATTATTCTGTATTCGGTAAGTTTGCCTCTTTTTTTAATTGTGTCTGATCTTATCAACATTCGAGTTTTTATTTTATTTTTTTCTTTAAATTTTCTAAATAACGGAGAATAATAAGGCATTTTTTCTGAAAACTGTCCTTCAGAGCCTATAACTAAATATTCATCTCCTTTTTTACAAGAGATTAGTATGTCTTGGAAAACAGTTTTAAGACCTTTAAAATTCTGATATAGTGTTAAATTGCTTTTTTCGTTTTTTTTGTTGTAAAATTGTTTTAATTTTAAGGTTATACTTTTGGAAATTTCTTCTTTTTCTTTATAGTAATCTAGAATTTTGTCTGGGTTTTCCGCCTTGAATACTTTTCTATTTGCTTCGACAGCATAAGAAACAATTCCCCTCTGCAGTAAACTCTTAAGGGCATTATATACACTTGTCCTATCCAAGTTTGCTTCCTTAGAAACTCTACCTGCCATATTTGGACCGAGTTTCAATAAAATTAGGTAAACCTTTGATTCATTTATACTAAAATCTAGTTTTTCTAAATCTCTAAAAATTGTATCCGAAAATATATCCATGATAAGAAAAAGCGCTCATTCTTTTTAAATCTGTTGTAGATTTTTCTTCTACAAATAAAAACATTTCTAAAAGGCGCTAATTACGGCGTTTATATTGTCTATCCCATCTGTCTTCTATTCCATGTCTTATTCTATATTCTCGAGCTAACTCATTCCAACCTTCTACGAAAAACGCGGAATTTGCCAACTTTTCCCAATATCTGCGAACTTCGGGATCATCTGTCTTTTCTGCGTTGTTCATACATTCTTCTGATCTATTCATTTTTATTTTACATCCGTAATTTTTTACTGAACCACAGGTTATAAAATACTGTTGTAGAAATATCTTCAACAAATATTTATTAGTTTAATTTTTTACACGGGTTTGGAGGTAACAAAGATGACGAAACCAAACCTAGATAGCCTTGTAAAAGAAAAACTCTGGGAACAAATGTGCCAACGTATAGAACAAAAAGAACAAGAGCAAAGAGAACGCGATCGCAAGTATGGCTACTATAAATATTATGGTGAAGACCATGAGCCTTACTGGGTGCCTGGAGAAGATAATGGAGATGATTAAACCATGAACTTACAAGATATAGCTTACGCGGCAGATGCCCACAGTAGTTATGCTAAAAAACCTAGCAAAGCAACTAGAAAATGGGATGGTAAAACCCCTTATGCAGTTCATCCAATTTGGTGTGCTTCTACAATCGCAACTGAAACAATGCTTGAAGAAAGAGTTAGGAACGAAGGTATTCAAGCTCTTCTTTACCATGATGTAATTGAAGATACGACAAGACCAATACCTGAACATTTGTGTGAAAGAGTAAGACAGCACATCCTAGACATGACTTTTGAAAATAGCGATGTAGAGATGGAGCAAATTTGGAGTAAACCAATAGAAATTAAATTATACAAACTATATGACAAAGTTAGTAACCTTCTTGATGGAAGTTGGATGAGTTCAGAAAAAAGAACTAGATATGAAAATTATACCAAAAAGCTTTGTGATGAAGTTGAAAGTCATTACGGTGAATTAAATATCACAAGAATAGCAAGAAGTATAATAAAATGACAAACAATAGAACTTTAGAAGAAGAAGTAAAAAGACTTTGTGAAGAGGAACATCCTGGAATAGTAGCATCCTCATCTATAGATAAAAAATTTTTTCAAGGTCGTGATGATATTTGCATCGCAAAAATATGTGAAAAAATGGCCATGGGAAGCGCCAGAACTAACATTTATTTAATTTGGAAAGATACACAGGGGCGTATCAAAAAGAAACGTCTCTTTTATTCAGATTCTGGAGTACACACGTACGAATTAAGAGAAATTTATGAAACTCCAGAAAAGATTATTCTGAATGTGGTAGAAAATGTGGGGGTTAGGTATATGACCCCTACAAAATGGAATTGGGGATATTCAAAAAAGGAACTTGGATTATAAAATTATGGAAATCTTTAAATAAATAAAAGGTGTTTTAATAAAATGAATCGTGTAAATATAACAAACTATGATGGAGATAAGGGTTACATAGAAGGTGAGAGAGAATCTCTTCGAATTTTAGAATACAAAGGAAATAAATATGCGATAAGAGCTAACGCTAATCCTGATCATCATGCAACAGGAGCATTCAGAATTACTCATGAGGGTGAAGAAGATGCTCAAGCTGTTGAAATTAAGAATAAAGGATTAATAAAAATTCTTGGAGAAGAGTACTGGCGCGAAACAAAAAAAGAATCTTCTATCCGCCGGTTAATAGAAAAGAACAAAAGACGCGCGAGAATTAAATCTTAAAAACCACAAATTTATTAACCCTCTTTCTACTTCTTAAAATATGTTAGAGAAGTTGGGGTTGTAAAGAATTTAAATTCTAGAAAAATCTAAACAAAAATATTAGAGGGAAAATTATTGTCATAACTAAAAAGGCTATTAATATCCAAACCCAAATGCTTAATCCTTTTTTCTCAGGTTTGCCACTTTCTGTCGCATTGCCAAGGACATTTTCAACTCTAGGATGTTTATGCATATAAAGTTTGTAGAAGATAATCGTCAAAATACCCAAAGTTCCATCAATTATCCCGGCTGCAGCCAAAATTCTGTAGTACAGGTCTCCAAGAGCTTGATGGGCATTATTCAAATAAATTATTGGTTGCAACATAGCAACAACAATAAAAATAAATAAATAATTTATGTAAATAATCATATCTATGTATCCTTCTTTTTTCAAAGCTTTAGATAAAATATCCCCATGCAATGCCGCAAAGCCGACAACAAAATAAGTTTGATATAAATTCCAAACAGTTTCTCCAGTTATCAAAATATCCCAGATTCCAAAGATAGATGTAATAAAACTAAGTACTATAATTAAAAACAGAACATCCATGAAAAAAGAGAGTCT
>Ga0209542_10012679_pt1 | contig 14688 bp, 14 predicted proteins | sample RifCSPhighO2_01_FD_184028 | JGI IMG/M metagenome (GOLD analysis project Ga0209542, IMG submission 184028) | Soil microbial communities from Rifle, Colorado - Rifle CSP2_plank highO2_0.1 (SPAdes) (version 2) | ecosystem: Environmental > Terrestrial > Deep subsurface > Rock core/Sediment ...
CATTTCAGTTATGACAGCGACGAGTGTCTTGACTCGATGTTTCTTACTTCCTGCCTCGGACTACAACATTGTTTAGGATGCATCAATTTGCGCCATAAGAAATATTACATTTTCAATAAACAATTTACTCAAAAAGAATACGAAGAAAAGGTTGCCGAGTATGATTTTGGAAGTTATAAAATTCTAAATAAATTTAAAGGAGAGTATGCCGACTTTCTCCAAATGGAGTTTAGGCGCTTCGCTTTTGTTTTTAAGTCTGTTAATGTCACAGGAGATAATGTCATGAATTCAAAAAATAGCAAGATGATATTTGATATTTACGGAGGAGTGGAGGATTCAAAATATCTTACGCACGCGGTGGATATAAAAGACAGCTATGATGGGTATGGAGCCGGCGGCATAAACGCCAAAGTTGAGCTTCTTTACGAAGCGATTGATACTGGGGTCAATTCCGCTAAAAATTTGTTCTCGATTCTGACCCATGAATGTTTGGAAACCAATTATACTTACATGTGTTTTGGTTCTGATAATTTATTTGGCTGCATAGGCCTAAGAAAATATAAATATTGCATACTGAATAAGCGATATTCAAAAGAAGAATACGAACAACTCTTGCCTAAAATCGTCAAACACATGAATGAAATGCCGTACGTGGACAAAAAAGGAAGAGTATATAAATACGGAGAGTTTTTCCCGACGGAAATTTCGCCATTTGCTTACAACGAAACCATAGCGCAGGAGTATTTCCCGTTAAATAAAAAAAACATATTAGAAAAAGGATATAAGTGGAAGGAAAAAGAAACGCGGAATTATCAACTTGAGATTAACCCCAAAAACCTTCCAGACCACATTAAGGATGTTGGTGATGAAATTATTGGTCGGATAATAGGATGCCTACACGGCGGAGAGTGCGATGAGCAGTGTACGGAAGCGTTCAAAATCCTTCCGGAGGAGCTGCAATTTTACAAAAAGATGAATTTTGCTTTACCTCGGCTTTGTCCAAATTGCCGCCATTATCAAAGACTAAAAAAGAGAAACCCTTTTAAGCTCTGGCACCGGTCTTGTATGTGTGAAAAAGAGGGTCATTTTCACGGAGCGGGGAAATGCGAGGTAGAATTTGAGACTTCTTATGCTCCCGATCGGCTGGAAATTGTGTATTGCGAGAAGTGTTATCAGGCTGAAGTTTACTAGCAAAAAAGACCTAAAAGTGTGCTAAAATACTTAACATATATGCCCAAACCGAATCGAGTGCAAATAATAAAATACGGTCCACCTCCGCCAGAATTGCCCGTTTTCGGCAAGGTCAGGCCAGAAGATGTATCTTTCATCGGCCGGACGAATTACGTGGCCGCGCTAGAAGAGAAAAAATTTATTTTTGGCATTAAGCGCGTAGATCGGCGTAGACACTTGTATATCATCGGAAAATCCGGCGTCGGCAAGACCAAGTTGCTCGAGCTCTTTATTCGCCAGGATATAACTTATGGTCACGGGCTTTGCCTGATAGATCCGCATGGTGACGTTATTGAAGCAATATTAGACTACGTCCCTGAAGAACGAATAGAAGATGTATGCATTATTGATCCTACGGACATTGATTTTCCGGCTTCTTTTAATCCGTTGGCGAATGTGGATCCGATGTTCAAATTTCAACTAACGCAAGGATTGATCGAAGTTTTTCAGAAACAATTCGGGGCGAATTGGACGCCTCGGTTGGAGCACGTTTTCCGTTTTACCTGTTTAGCGCTTCTGGACTATCCTCATGCCACCATGCGTGGAATGATATCAATGCTGACCGATAGAAATTACAGACAAAAAGTAGTGGAGTACATTACGGATGATATGGTCAAAAGATTCTTCGCTATTGAATTCGCCGACTGGTCGGAGAAATTCGATACTGATGCCATCATTCCCTTGGTCAACAAGCTCGGGCAATTTCTCTCTGATCCGCTTTTGCGCAATATTTTCGGTCAAAAAGAAAATAAGATAGATATTAGTAAGTTAATGAATGAGCAAAAAATAATTCTCATTAATATATCCAAGGGGCGTCTGGGCGAAGAAAATTCGTCTTTTTTGGGTTCCATATTTCTGACTAAAATAAAACAAGCTGGAATGGAGCGCGCGGCCATCCCGGAGCGTGACCGTGTGGACTTTTATCTCTATGTGGATGAGTTCCAAAATGTCGTTACCCAGACTTTTGAAAATATTTTGTCGGAGGCCAGAAAATACGCGTTAAATTTAACCATTGCGCATCAGTATGTCGGCCAGATTATTCCTCGCGTGCATCAAGCCGTCCTGGGTAATTGCGGAAGTGTAATTACTTTTCGTGTTGGCGGCGAAGATGCTGTTAAAATGAAGCCGGAGTTTGCCCCACTTTTTGATGTGAAAGATATGATTAATCTGGCCGTGGCGGAATTTTATATAAAAATGACAATTGACGGCGAGTCTTATGACCCATTTTCAGCTGAAACACTCCGAGTTCTTTCTCCGACTCATCCTTCTTTTAAAGAAAAAATTATAGCTGCATCACGCAGAAAATATTCAATATCGAAAGATTCTGCCGCTAAGTTGATTGCTGAAGAAGAAGCCACCATCATCAGAAGCGCAGAAGAAAAAGCCATTATTGAAAGCAAAGCTAAGAGAAAAGACAAAGAAAGAGGAGAACATGGTGACAAAGAAGATGTGGAGGGACAACCTAAAGTAAAAGCTTCACAAGAAGCTGAACCTATGATATAATGGCAAAATAACCTTATGACTAAAGACTATTACGAAACATTAGGAGTAAATAAAGGCGCGTCAAAAGAAGAAATTAAAAAGGCTTTCTATAAATTGGCGCATAAATATCATCCCGATAAAAAAGGCGGTAATGAGACAAAATTTAAAGAGGTAAATGAAGCTTACCAAGTGCTTTCTGATGATGGCAAGCGTTCAAAATATGATCAATATGGATCTGGTTTTGAAAATATGGGCCATGCAGGACATCAACAACAGAGCGGATTTGAGGGCTTTGACTTCAGTGGTTTTCAAAATGGCGGCGCTGATTTTGATTTCGGAAATTTAAATGATATTTTTAGCGATTTCTTTACCGGTGGCGGGGGAGGGAGAGCAGAGGCAAGGCGCGGGCGGGATATTTCTACTGAAATACAAATTTCTTTTCCGGATTCTATTTTCGGTATTAACAGGAAAATTTTAATCACTAAAACTTCCAGCTGTCTTACCTGCAACGGCTCTGGCGCGAAAAATGGCTCTAAGATGGAAACTTGCAAGCACTGCAACGGTCAAGGTAAAATTCACGAAACCAAAAGGTCATTTCTCGGCACTATTTCCAGCACAAAAGTCTGCGAAGTGTGTTTCGGGGCAGGCGAGGTGCCGAAAGAAGTTTGCGATAAATGTAAAGGTAAAGGGGTGTTGCGTCGTGAAGAAGAAATCTCTATCGTTATTCCAGCCGGTATACGAGACGGTGAGATGATCCGCATGACGGGTATGGGCGAAGCGGTGTCCAAGGGCACCAGCGGAGACCTTTATATAAAAATAAATGTGGCTCCGCATCCGGTCTTTAAACGGGACGGGCATGATTTGGTAATGAATTTAAACCTCAAACTCTCTGATGCGCTTTTGGGCACCGAATACCCTATACAGACTTTAGACGGAGAAATAAAAGTTACTATTCCGGAAGGCGTTGGTATAAATGAAGTTCTGCGCGTGCGGGGCAAGGGTGTGCCGGTGGGTAAAAATAAGCGTGGCGATTTGCTCATCAAACTCAATATCAAACTTCCCGGTAAATTATCTCGCAAAGCGCACGAAATTATAGAGGAGCTCAAAAAAGAGGGGATATAAAATATTATGTTGCCTGAACAACTTGGGTATCTTACGATAGTGGCAAGTTTTACTGGCATTTCTTTTTACATTAAAGATATTTTAAAAGGGACAACAAAGCCCAATCTTGTTTCTTGGTTTTTTTGGATGCTCGCACCCATTATAGGAGCTTTCTTGCAAGTTAAGGCTGGGGCAGGTCTTTCTGCATTACCTGTATTTATGGCGGGTTTTGTGTGCTTACCTGTTCTGATATTAGGCCTTGTAAAACAGAATGCTTATTGGAAAATAAGTATTTTTGATGTTTATTGTGGAATCTTTTCTTTTATAGCAATAATTCTTTGGGTAATAACCAAAAATACAGACATATCTATTGTTTTTATAATGTTGGCTGAAGTTTCAGCTGCTATGCCTACCCTAGTAAAAACTTGGAATTTTCCCGAGACAGAAATGAGCGCGGGATATATACCTGGCATATTCAATAATAGTTTAGGACTTTTAATAATTAAGAATTGGACCTTCTCAATTTATTCATTGGGGACTTTTCTAATTATAGAAAATCTTTTAATAATCTTTTTTATATATCGCAAAAAGATTTTCAAGTGATGAAATTATGTTGTGAATTTACGCATATGCGTAAATTCACAACACTCAAATCTTTGAAACTTTTTGCCCTTCAGCCGTATCTTTTATTTCATAGCCTAGAGAATTTATTTTATCTCGCAGTTCATCAGATTTTTTGAAATCCTTATCAAGGCGGGCTTTTTCGCGTTCTTCTACTAATTTCATAACCTTTTCCGGAATTCTTTCTGCTTTCAATTCCGCAAAACCCAGCCCCAGTACTTTATCAAAGTCCAAAATGGTGGCTTTTTTGTCAGCATCAGACATATTTTCATCTTTTATTACATCCCAAAGGAGCGATAGTGCGCGAGGAGTATTTAGGTCGTCATTTAGATATTCCGTGAATTTATTTTTGTATTCTTGGTGTACGCTTCCAGTTTGCTCGCCAAGCCCTAAATACAGGCTATATAAGCGTTTTAAGGCTATTTGTGCGCCCTCTAGTGCCTCCCAGACGAAGTTTATCTTTGTCCTGTAATTGGCCATTAAAAGCCAAAACCGATACGCAATAGGGTCTATGCCTTTGTCCGTCAAATTCCGTAAAGTATAAAAATTATTGAGAGACTTAGCCATTTTTTTTCCGTCAACCAGGAGCCATTCATTGTGCAGCCAATATTTCACAAATTGCTTGCCGGTTGCTCCTTCGGACTGGGCTATTTCATTTTCATGATGCGGAAAAATTAAATCTACTCCGCCGGTATGGATATCTATCTCTTCGCTTAAATTTTTTATACTCATTGCTGAGCATTCTATATGCCAGCCGGGGCGTCCACGACCAAAGTCCGTGTCCCAGAAAACGTCCCCATCTTTTTTATCCCAAGCTTTCCAGAGTGCGAAGTCTTGTACATTTTCTTTATCATATTCATCAGATGTTATTCTGCCATAATACTGTGGCGTTAAGCTCGTAGTTTCTTTCTGTTTTTCCAAGACGATGCCGGAGAGTTGTCCGTAGTTTTGGAATTTTTTGATATCAAAATAAATTGAACCGTCGTCGCTTTTGTATGCTAGTCTTTTTTCCAATAATTTTTTTATTATTTCTACCATTTCATTCACATAATCTGTAGCCTTGGTGAATTTGGTTGGATTTAGGATATGAAGCATCTTTATATCTTTTAAAAATTCTTCCGTATAGAATTCCGTGAATTCTTTCAGGCTTTTTCCTTCTTTTTGGCTCTTACGGATAGTCTTGTCGTCTACATCCGTCAAATTCATGATGTGGCGGACTTCGAGGCCGTTATACAATAAAACTCTTTTTAAAATATCGGCAAAGATATAAGCGCGGTAATTGCCAATGTGGGGATAGTTATACACCGTTGGTCCGCAAGTATACATTCGGACTTCGTTTTTATTAATAGGAAAAAATCCCTCTTTTTTTCGCGAAAGGGTGTTATACAAATGTATTTCTCCTAAAGTCATATATTTTGCTTGAATTCATTTCTGTAAATTGAGATAAGGGTATAGAGCAGACTGATGGTGAGCGGTCCTACCAATATACCGACTGGGCCCAAGAGAGAAATTCCGCCGAGCACTGAAAACAAAATCAAGAGTGAAGGTATATTTATTCTTGTACCGACAATGAGCGGGCTCAAGAAATTATCAACCATTCCAACCACGACGACTGCCCAGATCAAAAGACCGATAGCGGACGCATTATCCCCTATAAAAAAAAGGAACATAATCGCAGGGATTGAGATCAAGGCGGTGCCGAAGGTCGGAAGGAGGGAACACACGGCGGCCACTACGCCCCAAAGCGCAGGGTTGGAAATATTAAAGAGCCAAAGCCCGAATCCTAGTAGTATTCCCTGGATAAGAGCTATCAAGAGAGATCCTTTTATCACGGTGTTTACAGCGAATGCCAGTCTGGAAATTATTTTTTCATCATCTTTATCCGAGAGCGGAGAGAGCACCATAATGGCTTTTTTCCATTTTGTGCCGTCTTTTAAAAAATAAAAAATAATCAGGAGCATTAGTAAGAATGAAAAGAAAGCAGAGACTGTTGTGCTGAAGATGCTGGCTATATTGTTTGACAAGTAAGTGATAAAATCCGTCGTTTTTTCATTGATGTCAAAAGTCATAACTTTTGGCAAAATCTTGTTTACTCTTTTTTCTATTGTATTGAGAAATGGCTCGGTGCTGCCGTTGTCTATCACTTGGCGATAAACATCCTGGCTTTGATTAAAAACTACCGCGCCAATACCCAAAAGCGGACCACAAAGGACTATTATAAAAAGTAAGACGGTAATAAATGCAGAAAGCCAGTTAGGCAAATGTTTTTTATGAAGCCATTCATATATGGGGTAGAGCACGATAGAAAAAGAAACTCCGAGTACAAGCACAACCCAAAAAGGACGGAAAATCATAAAAGTAAAAAGAAGGGTGGCGAGCAGGAGGCCAAAGAAAAAATACTTTTCTATGATTTTTGTTTGCATCCCGTTAGAGATAGGAAATGCTTTGCATTTCCGTAGTTATATTACTTCTAATAAAAATTTTACACATATGGTTATGTTAACATATTATTTAGTTTATAAACTATTTGATCTCTAACGGGATGCATAAAAATAGTATACCAAATACTTGCCTTTTTGTGAAATATCATATAATATAAGCCCAATATGAAAAAAGCAGGGGAAGATGAATTTGCAGTTATATTCACAGGAGGGAAACAATACAAAGTCTCCAAAGGGAGCCTTGTTTCTATTGAGAAAATAAAAGGAGAATATGTTAAGGGAGATAAAATATCTTTTGATAAGGTCTTACTCGTGGATGACGGCAAAGACACCACTATCGGCACGCCTTATATCAAAGGCGCTTCAGTTGCCGCTGAAATTGTGGAAATAGGCCGCGCCAGAAAAATTCTCATTATAAAATATAAACAAAAGTCCCGTTACTTACGCAGAAATGGCCACCGCCAGCCATTTTTCAAAGTAAAAATACTCTCCATAGCTTAAACTTTTTGAAACCGAAAAAAGTTTTGTTTATAACGTTTACTGCCTATTTTTTAAGGCATTTTTAAGGGTGTCGTTGTCGGAATATTCCAGCTCGGTGCCAGTGGAGAGGCCACGACCGAGGGAGGAGATTTTTATTTTTTGTTGCTTATCGTTTTTATTGGCAATATTTTTTATTTGTTCACGAACGTATTGGTCTGTATGGTCGCCCTGCGGGCTTAAAGAAAATGCCAGGATTATTTCTTTGAGTTCACTGCTCTCGGACATTTTCTTTTTGAGTTCCTCAATTCGAATTTTGCTTTTTGTATTTTTTTCCACAATAGGTACAAGCCCGCCCAGAATAAAATATTTGCCGTTATAAATTCTGCTTTTCTTTACGGATTCCAAATCAGAATCTTTTTCCACTACCATCAAGAGGGTATTATCTGTATTTGAATTGGCGCAAATTTCACAGATATCTTTTTTTGCTTTATGTCTAAGAAAAAATTTAAAGCACTCTTTGCATTGCGCCACTTCTTTTTTCAAGTCATTTATCAAGCCGGATAAATTCTCATTATAGGCAGGAGTGCGAGACATTAAAAAATAAACAAAGCGCTTGGCTTGCCGCTCCCCAATACCCGGAAATTCTTTAAAAATTTCAGCTAATTTGTCTATAATATCCATTTCCTAATTCTAGCACATTAAAATTCATCTAAATCTCCTTTAACTTTTGCCGAGGCGAATTCACTGATATTGCTTTTTTCAAGATTTAAGAAAGTTGTGGTTTTTTCGTCAAAATACAGATCAACTTTTCCGGTTGGGCCATTTCGATGTTTTTCAATTAAAATTTCGGCAATATTTGTTTTTTCTGCTTCGTCTTTTCCTTTATCATCTCTATGGATAAACATTACAACATCTGCGTCTTGCTCTATAGACCCAGAATCGCGAAGATCCGAAAGCCTCGGTTTGCCACCGCGCGACTCTACCGCGCGGGAAAGCTGAGAGAGCGCTAAGACCGGCACATTTAGCTCTTTTGCCAGGCTTTTCAGCGACCTACTAATTTCTGTCACTTGATTGACCATGGAATCGTAATTTTTAGAAGTGGTCATGAGCTGTAAATAGTCCACTACGATTAAATCCAAGCCTTTTTCCGCTTTTAAGCGTCTTGATAAGGCTTTCATGCGTACAATAGAATTTGCCGGCTGATCATCAATAAAAATTTTTGCTTTGGCCAATTTATCCAATGAATCCCGCAAGAGTGAAAATTCCCGGTCAGAAGACAAGCGTCCGGTGCGCAAATTCCAGGCATTTACTCTGGATTCGGCTGACAGCATTCTATCCACTAATTGCTGAGAAGACATTTCCAGAGAAAATATAACCACAGATTTTTCATGAAGCACTCCGGCCATGCGGGCTATATCAAGAGCGAGCGTAGTTTTACCCATGCTCGGTCTAGCCGCCAAGATAACCAAGTCGGCCTTTTGAAAACCGGAGAGCATTGTGTCCAGATCTTTAAATCCGGTTGACAGTCCGCGAAGCATCCCTTTATTTTCGTGGAGTTTCTCCAGGCGCTCATAGGCTTCAGGCAAAGCATCTTTCAAGTGCACATATTTTTGATTTTTTGGCGATGAGACGACGCTAAAAACTTTTTTTTCCGCCATATCCAGTATATCATCCATATGTTCGTCGCTCTCTTCAAATGCGAGCTCGGAAACATAATCAGCTGCTTCAATCAAACTCCGCAAGACATATTTTTTTTGCACGATGTCGGCATAATGTTTGATATTAGTAGAAGAAGGGACGACATTCACTATTTCTGCCAGATATTGATTGCCTCCGACTTGCTCCAGCATTTTTTTCTCGGCAAGCTTTGTAGATAATGAAAGCATATCAATAGGCTCATTTTTAGTCGATAGATCAAGCATTGCCTGAAAAATTTTCCTATGCTTTTCAACATAAAAAGATTCTGGTGACACCATGTCCTCTACCTCATGCATGGCATCCCTACGGAGCATTATTGAACCCAATACTGCCATTTCTGATTCAATGCTTTGAGGAGGAATGCGCAAATTAGTATTTGTTTTTTGGCTCTTTTTATTAAATTGAAGATTTTTTGCCATAGAGTCATTCTCTACCACAGTGGAATAATTGTCAAAGTTAAAAGGTGTGTAAAGATGTTATTAATATGTTAATATATTTCCATGGCTAAAAAGGTATTATTGTCAGGCATTCAATCCTCCGGCAAGGCCCATATCGGAAACTATTTTGGGGCGATGAGGCAATGGGTGGAAATGTCAGAAAGTTATGATTGCTATATATTTATAGCAGACTACCATGCCCTGCATTCTTTACAGAAACCAAAAGAAATGAAGGATAATATTTTAAATTTACTTTTAGATTATTTAGCTGTCGGTCTTGATCCCGGAAAAGTAACTTTATTTAAACAATCAGATGTTTCCGAACACACGGAACTTTGCTGGATTTTTGATACTATTACCACGATGCCTTATTTGATGAGGGCGCATGCTTTTAAAGATGCGCAAGTGAAGAATAAAGACATAGTTGTTGCTACCTTTAATTATCCAATGCTTCAAGCAGCCGATATTTTATTATACAGTCCGGATGTTGTGCCAGTGGGCCAAGATCAGAGACAACATATAGAAATTGCTCGTGATACAGCTCTGAAATTTAATAACATATATGGGGATACGTTTAAAATACCAGACCCATTGATTATGAAAGATGTGGCAGTCATACCCGGAACCGATGGACGCAAAATGAGCAAGAGTTATGGAAATACTATCCCGCTTTTTGCTGAATATGAAGAAATAAAAAAAATAGTCATGAGCATTGTCACTGATTCAGGCGAAGGAATTCCCAAAAATGTCTACGCTATACACAATTTGCTCCGCCCCGCTTCGGAAATCCTGCCTATTTATAAGAGCAAGGCCGGCAAATATAAAGAGCTCAAAGAACTCCTGATAGAGGATTTGGAAAGATTTATTGCCCCGCTCCGCGAACGACGCAAAGAATTCGAGAAAGACATTCCGAAAGCGCTTGCGATACTAAAAGCAGGCGGTGAAAAAGCCAAAGAAGTTGCTTCAAAAAAGATGGATGAAGTACGGGAGAAAGTAGGGGTTAAAGTGTATGAAAAATAATATAAATCAATATAAAAAAGAGGTAATTGAGGTAATTCACAAAATTGCCAAAGATAAACAACTTTTAGCTGACTTCATCAGAGATATATTAACACCCAGAGAATTTGAGAATATTGGAGTACGTTGGCAGATAGTGAAGCGCCTGGCGAAAGGGGAACATCAGACAGCAATTGCGGAAGATTTACATTTAGGAGTAGCCACAGTCACCAGAGGTTCACGGGAAATGCGCAAGAACGAAGGTGGTTTTCGAAGGGCTTTAAAATTCTTAAAATAGTTATCCACAGTCAAGCAAATACCACCCTTGCTTTATTATTTTATATATACTAGCATACTAGTATGCTGATGTCAGATAAAATAAAAATCAATAACAAATCAAAGTCATGGTGGGGCGCAATCATTCTGGTTTTTGCGCTCGCCCGTTGATTTCTTGGCTTCAGGCTACTCCTAAAAAGGAATTCACAAACCAGCGCACAAGCGCTGTTTGTGTTTATGAAAGATTATCTAAAAAAATTAATAAAAAAGGAAAACCTTGATTCATCAGAGGCCAAACAGGCAATAGAGTTTATCCTTTCCGACCAAGCATCTCCGGTTCAAATAGGAGCTTTTTTGGCTTTATTAGCCGCTAAAGGCGAGACGATAGATGAAGTTACGGCAATTGCCAGAGTTTTACAAAATCAGATGATTAAAATTGATGGTCTAGAAAATGCTCTTGATATTGTGGGTACCGGAGGCGACGGTTATGACACAATCAATGTTTCTACGCTTGCCTGCTTTGTATGCGCTTATTTAGGAGTTCCAATCGGCAAGCATGGCACTCGGGCACTTAGTTCAAAATGCGGAAGTTTTGATTTATTAGATGTACTTGGTGTGCCTATTAAACAAAATCCACAAGAAGTAGCTATGCATTTCAAAAAAAATGGCATTGTATTTCTTTTTGCTCCATATTTTCATCCGGCTTTGAAAAAATTACATCCCATTCGTAAGGAGCTTGGCATACGAACAATTTTTAATTTTATCGGACCTCTTTTAAATCCAGGCAATGTTTTCTATCAAGTTGTTGGTGTTTCTTCCCCAATTATGGCACCCCAGATCGGGGAGACATTGATGCACCTTGGTAGGAAACGGGCGCTTGTAATTCATAGCCAAGATGGCTTAGATGAAGTGAGTGTAAGCGCATCTACTGATGTGTATGATTATGCACCAGGAAGGTCAATGCAACATTATATTATTGAACCTAAAACTTATTTTCCAATTAAAACCATTCATGGCGGGTCACCCGAAGAAAATGCAAAACGTTTTAAAGATATTTTATCCGGAAAAGGAAGTGACGGCGAAAATGAATTTGTCGCTCTTAATGCCGCGCTTGGGTTGTACGCATTTGGTAAGGTGTCTGATATAGAAACAGGGCGAACACAGGCATTAAAAGCGCTTAAATCAGGCAAGGTTATTGGTATTTTAAATAAAATTACCGCAAACAAACTTGATGCGATATTGTCTGCTAAAAAACAAGAGCTGGAATTGCTTAAAAAAATTGTTCCACTAAAAGAATTAAGACAAAAAGTTAAAATAACTCCGCGCATTATCCGAGATTTTAAAAAAGCCCTAGAAAACAACCCGAAAGATAATTATAAAATAAAATTAATCGCTGAAATTAAAAAGGCGTCTCCTTCACTCGGTGATATTAATATAAAGGTTGATATAAAAGAACAGGCAAAATTATATGAGTCATCGGGAGCGAACGCCATTTCAGTTTTGACTGATAGTCATTTTAAAGGAGAAATTGATTTTATTGAACAGATAAAAAAAGTAACTTCTGTCCCGATTCTACGGAAAGATTTTATTTTTGACTCCTATCAAATTTATGAGTCATATCTGGCCGGAGCTGACGCGCTTTTACTTATTGCAACTATTCTTGATGAGAAGATGCTTTGCGAGCTCGTTAATCTTACTCATAAGCTTGGTATGGAATGCCTGATTGAAACTCATACAAAAGAAGATATTAATAAAGCCCTAAAAACAAAAGCAAAAATTATCGGTATTAATGCCCGTAATCTTAAAACGTTTGAAGTCAGTTTGGATAATATTATCAATTTAGCCAGACAAATTCCCAAAGATCGTTTTGTTGTTGCCGAGAGTGGCATCGAGACAGGTGCAGATGTGACAGCTCTAGTTAAAACGGGCGTGCGAGGCATATTAGTCGGAACCGCCCTCATGAAGGCATCTGATGTCGGGACAAAAATAAAAGAACTCTCTGTAAATATATGAATAAAATTCCCCCAAAAAATCATAAGATTAAAATATGCGGCATAACTAATAAAAAAGACGCATTTGCTATTGCTCGCCTAAAACCTGATTATTTAGGATTCATTTTTAATTATCCGAAAAGTCCAAGAAACGTGAAAAATAACTTTGTGCGGGATATTATTTTGCTCTTGCGCAAGAAATATAAAAATAAGATTCGTTTTGTCGGAGTATTGGTAAATCAAGAGGTCCGTGAAGTACAAAGAATCATGGAAATTTGCAATTTGGATATTGTCCAGCTTCATGGCGATGAGACCCCGGCATATATCAATGAATTGAAAAAAATTTGCAATAAAGAAATTTGGAAAACCGTCATACTTAAAACCAAGACAGATAAGGAAAAAATAAAAAAATATCGCCATGTGGCTGATAAAATATTGTTTGATTCCGGAAAAGGAAATGGTAATAAAATAAAATCTTATCTTCTCAAAGGTCAACAGACTGATATTTTAGCGGGTGGACTCGGAGTTCATAATATAGAAAATGTTCTAGCAATAGTCTCGCCTGATATTATTGACGCAAATAGCAAGCTTGAATCGAGTCCTGGCAAAAAAAATATTCGTCTTGTGGCGGAATTTATCAATAAAGTTAGAAAAGTATGAAAAAATTATTTTTCAAAACATCATATGACGCAGACAGGAAAGGACTTTTTGGCATATTTGGCGGCGCATATGTTCCTGAAATGCTTGTCGGGGCCTTGGATGATCTTACAAAAGCTTACGAAGAGGCAAAAGCCGACCTGGCTTTTGAAAAAGAATTGATGCAGATTTATAAAGATTACGTTGGCAGACCGTCGGCACTTTATTTTGCGAAAAATTTAAGTGAAAAATTAGGCGGCGCAAAAATTTATATTAAAAACGAAGGGCTTAATCATACCGGCGCGCATAAAATAAATCATTGCATCGGTCAGGCACTTCTCGCCAAACGCATGGGGAAAAAGCGTTTAATAGCGGAAACTGGTGCCGGCCAGCACGGGCTGGCGACCGCTACTGTGGCCGCAAAATTTGGTTTTGAATGCACGGTCTTCATGGGTGAAGTTGATGTTGCCCGCCAGCGTTCAAATGTTTTCTGGATGGAACAGCTCGGGGCGAAAGTAGTGCCGGTAACTTATGGCACCAGAAGATTAAAGGATGCAGTTATGGCGGCTCTGCAAGACTGGATTGGCAACGTAAAAGATAGTTATTATCTTCTTGGCTCCGCTGTTGGACCCCATCCTTATCCTTCTATAGTGCGTGATTTTCAGTCTATTATTGGACTTGAAGCCAAGGAACAGATCTTGGAATCTGAAGGACGCTTGCCTGACTATTTGATCGCTTGCGTCGGAGGAGGCAGTAATGCTATAGGACTTTTTAATGCTTTCTTAGACGATAAAAAAGTTAAAATGATCGGTGTTGAAGCGGGCGGAAAAGGAATAAAAAAAATTGGAGAGCATGCGACTAGATTCAGCGGTAGTGCAAAGCCGGGTATTGTTGAGGGATATAAATCTTTTTTTATCACCAATGCCGACGGACAAATGGAAGGAACGCATAGTATAAGCGCAGGACTCGATTATGGAGGAATCGGTCCGGAGCATGCTTACCTCAAAGAGTCAGGCCGGGCAACTTATACTTATGCGACAGATAAGAAAGTTATTAGCGCTTTTAAAGAGCTTGCCTTGACCGAGGGGATTTTTCCGGCACTGGAATCGGCTCATGCGGTGGCCGAAGCACTTCGTCTCGCGCCGACTCTCTCAAAAGATAAAATAATTATAGTCAATCTTTCCGGACGGGGCGATAAAGATATTTTTATTGTGGCTGAAGCTCTCGGTGACAAGAAATGGAAAGAATATCTTCGTACAATGGGTAATAAATAAAAATATATGAATCCCGTTAGAAATT
>Ga0209542_10012682_pt1 | contig 14686 bp, 15 predicted proteins | sample RifCSPhighO2_01_FD_184028 | JGI IMG/M metagenome (GOLD analysis project Ga0209542, IMG submission 184028) | Soil microbial communities from Rifle, Colorado - Rifle CSP2_plank highO2_0.1 (SPAdes) (version 2) | ecosystem: Environmental > Terrestrial > Deep subsurface > Rock core/Sediment ...
AATAGCATTACGAACGAAAGCCAACTCCCCAGTTCTACGGGAATCACGCAAGGCGACGGCTGGGTGCAGTATGAGGCGTCGCTTTCTACAACCGATACGGCCGTCACCCCGACTTTGGACAGCGTGACTATCAATACTGTTCCTTTGGTGCTTGAAATGCGCGCCGGTCCCAATAATACTGATTGTCCGGGCGCTTGCACCGGTTGGACAGCGTGGACCGAAATCGGCAGCGGCGCCACATCATCAAATTTTTTGGGCAGCACTTTTGACGGCAATCAATACATCCAATACCGCGCCAAATTTTCCACCACCAATACAGCATACACATCATCTTTGGACGACATTACAATAAATTATTTCCCCCTTCCGATGCCGTATACTTTTACTTCCAAAATTTATGATACTGGAGGGCCGACCCATTATTCATCCGTGAGCTGGTCAGCGGATCAGCCGCCAAGCTCTACTCTAACCATAGAAGTGCGGGCCGGGAACACTGTTGATAATCCTGTTAATCCCACAGACATTACCGACGCTCCAATCTGGACTTCTGCCGGGAGCAGCAGCCCCTTTACGAACCTCGCGGCTTTTGAAGGCAAACAATATTTCCAATACAAAGCAATCTTCACGCCTGATACTTCAAATAATGTAATTCCCACATTTAAAGATATAACACTTACATACAAAGGAGTTTATTAAGGCTATAGAGCTAATGTTGATTTTTCAAGGCGAAAAATTTGTATTGACATTTGACTTCTTATTTCATCACATATATAATTCATATGTTATAAAATATCAACATTTCATCACATATGTCAAATTTAATGAGTAAAAACGAAATTGTAAAAATACTGGAAGATTGGAATTTCTGGACAAAGGACTTAAACACCGGAGTGCCGAGAGAGCTTTACTTGGATGAACTGGATAAAATAATGCCCAGCGAACAGATAAAGGTTATTACCGGAGCAAGACGAAGCGGTAAGTCATACCTGATGAGACAGATGGCCAAGCGATTGATGGACGAAAAAGGCGTAAACAAAAGTAATATCCTTATAGTTAATTTTGAAGACCCAAGGTTCTCGGGATTAAGCACTAAGCTCTTGCAGCACATATTTGATGTTTATCTGGAACATCAAATGCCTCAAGGGAAAATATATGTATTTCTTGATGAAGTTCAAGAAATACCCCAGTGGGAAAAATGGGTAAGGACCGTTCAGGAATTGGGAAAAGCCAACATAGTTGTTTCGGGTTCAAACGCGAAACTTTTGAGCGGCGAATTAGCAACGGTATTGACCGGCCGGCATTTGGACACGACCGTTCTGCCGCTGTCTTTCAGGGAATTGTTAAGTTTCAAAGAATTGGAAATTAAAAACAGCGCCGATTTGATAAGAAACGATATAAAATTGAAATCTCTGCTCGGTGAATTTACGCGATTCGGCTCGTTCCCCCTCGTTGTTTTGGGAGAAGGCAAAGAAAAAATCCTGCTTTCCTATTATGACGATGTGGTCAGCAAAGACTTGATAAAGCGATATAAAATTCGCAAAACGGAAGAAATAAAAATCCTCATCAAATTTTATTTAAGCAACATATCTTCTCCGGTGACATTTTCTTCTTCGGGTAAATTTTTGCGTATGTCCGCCCAATCAGTAGAGAGATTTTCTTCATATTTGGAGGCGTCATATTTGCTGTTTTTTCTCAAGCGATTTTCTTTTAAAGTGAAAGAACAAGAAAAAAGCCCGAGAAAAGTATACGCCGTGGACACGGGTCTCGCCAATACTGTCGGATTTCAGTTCAGCGGAAATTTGGGAAAATTGGCCGAAAATCTCGTATTCTTGGAACTGAAGCGGAAAACATATTTTGATCAGTTTTTGGAAATATATTATTGGAAAAGCCTGGCTCAAGAAGAAGTGGATTTTGTAGTGAAAAAAGGCGCCAAGATTAAAGAACTGATTCAGGTATGCTGGGATTTGCAAAATGTAAATACCAAAAAGAGAGAAACCAAGGCGCTTTTGAAGGCTATGAATGAATTTAAACTGAAGAAAGGATTGATCATAACCGAAGATTACGAAGGCGAAGAGGACTATGAAGAGAAAAAGATTCAATATGTGACGCTCCGAAAATGGCTTTTGGGATCCAAGGCGCTTTATTGAATTTGTGGTATAATACAATAGTTCAAAATTAAAATTTCAAAGTTCAAAGTCGCAATTCAAAATTGAAAAGTTATGGATAATAAAGACTATAAGAAGCAGCTCCTCGAAAGAGTGATCAAATTCGGCAGAGACAGCATCAAATTTGTAGATTCGCTGCCTAATAGAAGATCATGCTGGATTATCGGAGATCAATATCTAAGAAGCTCTACATCAGTCGGAGCAAATGTGGTTGAAGCCCAAGCGTCAAGCAGTAGAAAGGATTTTATCAATTTTTTGACTCACGCTCTCAAATCGGCCAATGAATCAAAATATTGGCTGATTCTTTTTGCGGATATAAAAGACATTAATCAGATTGAGCGGCAAAGACTACTCAAAGAAGCGGATGAGCTTGCTAAAATATTGGGTTCGTCCACCGCAACGCTTAAAGGTCAAAACAAATTTTGAACTAAAAAACTTTAATTTTGCATTTTGAATTTTTAACTTTTAACTATTTATGTCTCTACAGCTATACGGCTCTACAGCTCCAAAAGGCCAATTAGCCCTCCTCTCCCTTTTGATCATCGGTGCCATCACTTTGGCGGCCGCCTTGTCCGCGTCTTTCATCAGCCGCACGGAAATCGGCAAGGGTTTTCGGCAAAGCCAGGTCGTGACAGCCCAAGGAGCGGCCGATTCTTGTATGGAAGAAGCGCTGTATCGTCTGAAATCCGATTCGGCTTACGAAGGCGGAAATGTTAATATTGGCGACGGGACTTGTACTATTACAATAATTAATGACAGCGCGACCGTTAAATCAATCACGGTCATTGGCATTGTTGATAAAATCAGGAGAAAAATTGAAGCCAAGGTGCAAATCTCGCCTTTTAAAATTCTTTCCCGCACCGAGGCCGTCACGGACGCCTGTCACCAGACCGATTGGGGAGGCAGTATTTCTTCCGCCTCCGCTTCGCACAATAATGGCGATCAGACCGGGTGGACAAATTATGAATCAGAAAACAGCACCGGAAAATTGGTTTTTGATAATGGGGAAGTGAAAATGGCGCATCATGATTATTCTTGGACGCAAACAGATGATTCCAGTGTCAAGGCTGCAGATGGTATTACGGGAGTTTGTGTATTAAATGGCGTAAAAGTTAATCCGGAAGTTCAATGTATCGCGGACAGCGATTGCGCGGGCACCTCCGGCGCTTATTGCGAGCCCGGATTTAATATTTCCGGCGCGACTTTTGAAAATACAAAAATCCGCGGATCAGGCAATGTCGCGGATATTGAACTATCTGGATATTTTCCCAGAGACGGGGATTTGGTTGTCTCGTCCGGAACTTTTAATTTGCAGACTGATCTTCGCAATAGTAGGACAAAAGGCGATATGGTAGCTGCAAAACTTACAGAAGATGCGCAGATTGGGTTAAATGTCATTAAAGTCGCAGATAGCTCTGGTTTTGCGTCAAGAGACAATGTCATGATTATTACAATGTATGATAATGTGGCGGCTAATTTAGATACTATTGGTATTACTAATACTACTACGAAAACCATTACTCTTGCCTCCGCTACGGCAAATATGAGCAGTTTTCCCGCATCAGGCGTTCTAAAAATTGATAATGAGTATATTGTGTATGTAAGTAAAGATGACGCGACAAAAACTTTTACTGCTGGTGATCCTCCAAATGGTCGCGGCGCCTATGGCTCAACGGCCGCAACCCATGCGGCTGGCGCGCAAATTATCCGTTGGACGGTCGGTCAATACAAAGAGGCAAAGGTGATGAATGTTAATGGAACAACAATAACGCTAAACGAAAATTTGACAATATTTTTTCCATCTTCATCAGCGGCTAGTTCTTGCGCGTCTAACCCATGCACTCAACTAATCCGCATTCCCACTTACAACACCGTCACCATCAACCCCAGCGCCACCCTCACGGCCTCGGCCTATTCTTCCTCCACCGGCACCGGCGGCGTCCTCTTTTTCCGCGCCACGGGCGCGGTCACCAACAGCGGCACGATTCATATGAATGGTAGGGGCTATGCCGGAGGAGCGGGAGGAACAGTTAACCGAGGTTCCAGCTACCAAGGTTCTTCATTTCAGGGGACGCCACAACTAAGCATTGATTATCTTTACGGAGGCGGCGGAGGCGGTAAAGGAGCAGCGTCGCAAGATGACAGCAATTGTGATGGTGATAAACTGCCAGGAAGCGGAGGCGGCGGAGCCCATGCTACAGCAGGTATTAATGGTGGCGCAAATGATGGAACAGGAGGATCTGGAAGCTTAACATTGTACGGCTTAGCGAATTTAAGTTTGTTTACCATGGGATCCGGCGGTGGAGGCAGCGGAGGAGCAGAAGAAGGCTGTACGGCTAACGGAGGACAGGGCGGAGCCGGAGGAGGAATAATCAGAATTGCCGCCAGCACCATTGATACGGGCAATGGTTATATTAGAGCTAATGGAAATAACGGCACTCAAGGGCCAAGCAGCTTTTCAAGATATGGCGGCGGCGGAGCGGGGGGAAGCGTGTATTTGGAGGGGGAAACTATTAATATGGGCAGTACGGCGACAAATAGGGTAACAGCTTCCGGCGGCACAAGTTCTGGCGGAGGCAACGGCGGTTCAGGTCGCATTCGCACGGATCGCGACACTTTAAATGGGTCCGGAACATTTTCTCCCGCTCCAAATGTCAATGTGTACACTAATAGCGGTTCCGCCTCCGGCAACTATTACTCTACCATCAACACCGGTTCAACAACCAATAATTTCGGCCAACTGATTTTTAATTCCGAGCCCGAAGCGGTTAGTCCGCAATCCGGTCCGCCGTTGACGCAGGTAAAAGTAAGGATCGCCGGATCTAATTGTTCGGGCGGCCAAACAAATTATCCGACATGCAACAGCGGCGCTTGGACATTTTACGATATTTATGACAGTCAATCTCTTCCGGCTTCTTGCATCCAAACTGGCAAAAAAATAGAATGCGATCTGACTCAAAACGCCAATTACGCCAGCTTTAACCAAAAGCAATATATCCGCTATCATTTGTATTTTTCTACGGCGGACGCTTCAGTAACGCCGAAGGTGAGCGATGTGAGGGTGAAAGTAGTTAGTTATGACGATGATTTAGTGCCGGTATTGAATGGAACTTACACTTCCGGTATCCACGATTTTGGCCAGCCGTCCGGATTTACCAAAATAATCTGGAATACGGAAAGCGGCGGGATAACGCCGGATAGCGATTTGAATGCTTCAATTACTACTCCCGCCGCGCTTAAATTTCAAATTGCCGGATGTTCAAATATAACCGGAATAACCTGCAATGACGGCAGCTGGAATTTCGTCGGTCCGGACGGAACATCAGACTCTCATTATCAAGAGGCGGCGCCCTGCACGGTAATCGGTACAAGTTTAACAAACGAGAAAATAGAATGCGATATTGAAACGACGGCATTAAACGGAAAGCGCTATGCGCGGTATAAAGCGTATCTGACTGCGGCCACTGGCGCCGGTGAAGCTATACTTGATACCCCTTATTTGCAGGATGTAAAAATTTCAATCAGCCGCTACGAAACCGGCACTTACGAACTTATTTCATCTCCTTTTGACACGGGTGACAGCACGAATGTGATGAGAAGGATTCAGTGGATTGAATCAAGCAATATTGATTCTGTAAACAGAAATATTGAATTTCAAATTCATACATCAAATGATGGTGCGACATGGACCCAATGGTGCGGACCAACGGCGTGCGATGATATGGCAAAATATACCGATCCTTACGGTACAGAAGCGATTTTTTCAATCCTTGCGGATAATTCAAACGACCGCTGGTTCCAATACAAAGTTATTCTTACCAACAATGATATTTCAGACACCCCCATCCTCAAAAACGCGCATATTTCGTACGAATTGGCGGATAAAAGGTGAAGCCCCGAAGCCGAAGAAGCCGTAAAAGCTATAGAGCCGTAAGAGCTGTAATGTATTATGTGAGACTAGTTTCGGATTTATGAAATGATTTGCATTTTTTTTGTTTTTGGCATAGAATATAAATATTAAATATGAATGAGCAATTGATTTTTATGTATTCAAAAAGCGCGAAAATAATTAATCCGGTTGATGTTGGAAAACTGCTTTCTCCGTTGCCGAAAAGTTGGACGCAGGCAGCGGGTATTTTGCGCGGACGCAAAAAAAGACTGATCCGGCACATCAATATTGTGAGGAGGGAATGGGAAAAGCGGCCGAATAAGTAACCTATGATCATTGATACGAATATCCTTATTGCGTATCTTGGAGGGGATTTGGCGGTTCAAAAAGTTCTTTCTCGTTGGCGGCAGGAAAATAAGCCTCTTTTTCTTTCGGCGATTGTTGAAGCCGAGATTTTGTCGTTTGCGGATTGGACAGAATCCGATTATCGCTTCGCTGAGAAATTTTTGGAAGAGAATTTTGCTTTTATTTCTTTCGATAGGATGACTGCTAGAATTGCGGCGCATCTTCGGCGAACCTTAAAAATAAAGCTACCCGACGCAATAATAGCCGCCACGGCGATTTTTACCCACACGCCAGTTGTTACGCGCAATTACAAAGATTTTGAAAAAATAAAAGAGCTTCGGATTATCGTCATTTAACGATAGGTATCAATATTAAAAAAACAAAAGAGTTAGAGGAAAATCCTCAAAAGCGCGCACATCACTTACGAATTGGCGGACAAGCGGTGAAGCCCTGAAACCGTAAAAGCTATAGAGCCGTAAAGTTGTAAATATCTTTCATTGACAATGAAAGATATTTGATATATACTGTCATTGACAGTGAAAACATTAAAAATCCGTTTATGGAAAAGCAGTTATTAAAAGAAATTATTTACGACCAGCGCGAACAGCTGAAAGCAAAAAAGGAAGGAGTAAAGCGGGAAGCGCTTCATGGTCTTTTGAAGCGTTTTGCAGTACTCCCTCACGCGATTGTTATCGCCGGAATCCGCCGTTCGGGAAAATCAACTTTGTTATGTCAGATTATGAACGCGCTGGACGCGAAAGGTTATTATTTCAATTTTGAAGATGAACGGCTTATTCATTTTGAAGTCGCAGATTTCCAGAAGCTGTATGAAGCGCTCGCCGAGCTGGAAGGCGAGCGGCGAATTTTCTTTTTTGATGAGATTCAAAATGTCGGCGGCTGGGAGAGATTTGTTAGAAGAATGCATGACCAAGGATATAAATTTTTTCTCACCGGATCAAACGCCTCTCTTTTAAGCCGAGAATTGGGCACCAAGCTCACCGGACGGCACATTTCCATCACCTTGTATCCATTTTCGTTTGCCGAATATTTGCGATTCCATGATTATCAGCCGAAAAAAGACGATCTCTACAGCACGAAACGGCGGGTGGAATTAAAGCGATATTTTGACAGATATTTGCAAGAGGGCGGTATGCCGGAATATCTCCAGTATCGCACAAAAGAATCGCTTAAAAAGGTTTATGATGACATTTTATACCGCGATATCATTGTTCGTTATGATTTGAAAGAAAGCAAATCGTTGCGGGAATTATCTCTTTATTTTATTTCAAATATCGCCGCCCCGTTTTCTTATAATAAACTTAAAAATTTTTTGCAATTAGGAAGCGTCAATACGGTGAAAAGTTATTTAGAATATCTTGAAAACAGTTTTTTATTTTTTTCCATCAGCCGTTTCTCCCATTCTCTCAAACAACAATCCGTTTCTCCGAAAAAAATATACTGCATTGACAACGGGCTTGCTCAAAATATCGCTTTTGCCTTTTCCGAAAACAAAGGGAAATTTTTGGAAAATCTTGTTTTTTTGGAGCTCCAGCGCCGAAGGAAAGAAGTATACTATTATAAAACTAAGGATGGTTTTGAGGTTGATTTTGCCATTAAAGAAGGAAGAGAGATAAAAAAGCTGATCCAAGTGGCTTGGAGCTTGGAAAAAGCGGATGTAAAAGAACGGGAATTGCGGGCGCTAAGCGCGGCCATGAAAGAATTGCGCGTTAACAAGTCGCTGATATTAACCGATGATTACGAAGAAACGGTGCGTTTTGAAAAAAAGACGATTAAAGCATTGCCGGTCTATAAGTGGTTAATGGAGGGAGCTGGCGGATAAGAGGTGAAGCCCAAAAACTGTAGAGCCGTAAAAAGTTTTGAAAAAACAAAAAAATTTGGTATAATATAGCGAAACTTAAAACTAAAAGCTCAAATGTCAAAGCTATAATTCAAAACGCAAAACTATGATTGATAGTCAAAGATCTGATTTACGGATAAGAACATACCGTTTTTCCATTAAGATGATAAGATTTCTTGAAACTTTGCCGGAAAAAAGAGTATATTGGATTATTTCGGATCAGCTTTTACGATCAGCAACTAGTATTGGCGCGAATATTATTGAGGCAAAGTCAGCCAGTTCAAGGCGGGATTTTATTAAATTTTATGAAATATCGTTAAAGTCAGCTAATGAAACTGTTTATTGGCTGGGATTATTAAAAGATGCGACAAAAGCAGATATTCGTTTAGTAAACGAACTATTAAGTGAGACGGAAGAGATTTCAAGAATGCTGGGAGCAAGTCTATTGACTCTTAAAAAGAAAAGAGAATTTTAAGTTTTGCGTTTCAGTTTTGAGTTTTAACATTTGAGTTTTGAGTTATTATTTATGTTTGGACTATTTCAAAAATCCGCTTTTGGTCTGGATATTTCCGACACCTCTTTAGAAATGGTGGAATTTCGGAAAAAAGGCGGAAAAGTCGTCTTGTCGGCCGTGGGCCGGATGATTTTGTCCAAGGGAGTGATAGAGGATGGAAAGATTTTGGACGAGCAGAAATTGGCGGCCGCCATCCGCGATTTGTGCGCCAAGACCCAGCCCCAGAAAATTTCCACAAAGCTTGTAATCGCTTCTTTGCCAGAATCCAAAATTTTCACCCACCATTTCAAATTGCCCGTCACGATTCAGGCAAATGATCTGGCCGGCGCTTTGAAATTTGAGGCCGAAGGAGTGGTCCCGGCATCGCAGGACGAGCTTCTGTTTGATTATAAAATAATAAAAAAAGACGCGGGCAAGCAAGAAATTCTTTATGTGGCGGCGTTTAAAAACATTGCCGAAAGTTATGCGCGGACATTGCGTCTGGCTGGCCTTGAGCCATTGGTTCTTGATGCCGAAGCATTGAGTATTGCCAGATCGCTCATAAAAGTGTATAATAAGGACGAAGCGGTGTTGATAATTGATATAGGCGCGAAGGAGACGGCTCTTTCCATTTTTGATCAGGACGGCATCAGATTTTCCAGAGATTTGCCCACGGCGGGCGATTTTTTCACCAAAATCATAGCGGCCAAGCTCAAAATGTCCTGGGATCAGGCCGAAAATATGAAAATAACCTGCGGTCTGGACCTGGATTGCGAAAACGGCCGGATACTGCTTGTTTTACAGCAGTCGTTGGAAAAAATCTCGCAGGAAATCATAAAAGGAATAAGATATTACGAAAATGAGATTGGGCGAAAAGTCGCCAGGGGAGTATTGGTGGGCGGATCGGCCAATCTCACCGGTTTTGCCGAGTATTTTCAGGATAATCTTATGATTCCTTGCGAATGGGGCAGACCATGGATCGTATCGGACCAAAGCCCCATATCCTCAACGCTTTTGCTCACCAATGCCATCGGCCTCGCCCTCCGCGGCGTAGAATCCAATCCGGCCAAAGCGGGAATCAATCTTTTGCCTATCGGCGGTAAATAAGGCTTTTTAGCGGATGATGAATCATGAATTATGAATAATGAATCAGGGAAAATAAAGTCGTTTACTGATTTGGATGCGTGGAAAGAAGGGCATAAATTGGTTTTAATGATTTATAGAATAACAAAAGAGTTTCCAAAAGAAGAATTGTTCGGTCTTGTGAGTCAGATGAGGCGATGCGCGGTTTCCATTACATCAAATATTGCTGAAGGATTTTCGCGCCAGTCATTTAAAGAAAAAGCGCAGTTTTACTCAATATCTCAAGGATCGGTGACAGAGCTTCAGAATCAACTACTTATCGCGAAAGATGTAGAACATATCACCAAGGAAGAATTCCATAAAATAGCCGAACAGACAGTAATGGTACATAAAATCATTAATGGTTTGATAAAAATGTCAAAATTAAAATCCCATTATTCCTGATTCCTGATTCATTATTCTTTCTTTAATTAAAAAATCCAAAGGTCGCAATAAATCAATAAAATATGCAATTAAAATTATTATTATCAATTATCATTAAATCTAACCATTAAAAATCTTATATATGATTATGAAAAATCAAAAAAACTCTACGGCTCTACGGCTTTTCGGCTCTACGGCTTCAAAGGGCTTCACCCTCGTCGAGCTCTTGGTCGTCATCGGCATTATCGCGATTTTATTCGCGGTGGTCTTGGTCGCCATCAACCCGGCGAAGAGATTTGCGGAAGCCAATAACGCTCGGCGGCTTTCGGATGCAAATTCTATTTTGAACGCGGTATTAAATTATACAGTGGATCAAAAAGGAAGTTTGCCGACTGGTTTGCAGGTAAACACAACCACAACCGCGAACTATAAAGCTGTCACACCCCGTCTTATTGGCACTACCGCTTTAGCGCTAGCTAGTACGACCGTCGCATGTTCTACCGGAGCGGGAGTTGGAACATGTAATGTTCCAGCATTGGGAAGTTGCACATTGGACACTGATTGTAATAATACATGTGGCGCTGATCTTAAATGTAAGACTACAAAAACTACATGCACTACTTCCGCGGACTGCATTGATGCGGATGACACCTGTAATGCTGGCACTCACATATGTATCGGCGTAACAACAGCAGGACCTTATGTCGGCTATTACTGCGATGAAGATGCAGAATGTCAAGGAACCGCGACTGACATTGACGGAACAGCGATAACTGCGTGTAACGAAGATACTATCACCGCTCAAGCCGTGTACGATCTTAGCGCAGTAGGGGAAAGCGTTATTCCAACATACCTCGCCTCTGTTCCGAAAGATCCGGACACAACCAAATGGGGAGCGGCACAGACTGGTTATGTCGTTCAAAATGTGGGCGGAACAGGACGCGTTAGAGTATCAGCGTGTGGACCACAAGATTCAGAGGGTGACGGATATACAAACAACAAAATCGAAGTCATTCGCTAACATTTAGCGAAACAAAAAATCACCAAAGATTTTTCATCCGCCCAAATTTGCAAACGCAAATTTCAGGCGGACAAGACCAGCCCCCTAAAAAGGGGCTGGTTTTTTTGGTGGAATATGCTATAATTACGATAATTATGAAATGACTTTTGTAATTTTTATTATGCGGCAGGATTTCAATAACAGTAGTTTAATCCCAATTTTAAAGCGCAATGATGTTGAATTTGCGGGGATTTTTGGTTCGTACGCGCGCGGGGAAGCGCGGGAAGAGAGTGATGTTGATGTGCTGATTAAATTTACCAAACCCAAAAGCCTTTTAAAGATCGTGCGGCTGGAGAGAGAGCTTTCCGAAGCCACGCATAAAAAGGTTGATTTGGTGACCGAAAACGCGCTAAGTCCATATTTAAAAGAAGCGGTCCTGCGCGAAGTAAAAGTTTTTTATGGGAAAAGATAAATTGTATATTCGGCACATTCTTGACGCTATTTTTACCATAGGACAATACATGAGTGGCGTTGAATATGAAGATTTTCTCGGAAATAAATTAAAGCAGGATGGAATAATTCGCGAATTGGAAATTATCGGGGAAGCGTCAAAGCAATTATCTTTAGAATTCAAAGAAAAATATTCGGACATACCTTGGAAAGATATTGCCGGAATGAGAGACAAGCTGATACATGAATATTTCGGCGTTGACTTGAACGCTGTTTGGGAAACCGTGGAAGACGATTTGCCTATTTTAAAATCGGCATTGCAAAAAGAATTGGAGTAATGTTTTAGTCGTTTCCTGCAATTCGAACGATTCGGATGGCGACGGGAGCTACACGGACAACAAAATTGAACCTGCCTGACGGTAGGCAGGGTTCTCCGCTAGATAAAAAATTGTCATTCTTTTAGTCTCGCCGCGGCGGGACGAAGAATCCGATGACAAAATAAAAATTACTAACGATTTTCCACCGCCCCGGTTTCCAAGTCGGGATGGTTTTTTATTTTTCCGCGTTTGACAGACGGTATAGTGTTGTCTATAATAAAATATTATATTAAAGAGTGAAATATATGGTCGCCGCAAAGAAGCAAAAAAGAAATAAATCGGTAAAACGGGAGAATGGTTCATCTGCCGCCACAAAAAACGATCTTCGCGATGTTTTAGCGGCAATGAATAAGGGTTTTGAATTAATGGATAGACGATTTGAGGCCGTTGAGAGACGATTTGAGGCCGTTGAGAGACGATTTGAGGCCATACAAATAGATATGAATCAGCGCTTTGAAGCGGTATTTGAAGTCCTTGATGAACATACCCTTGCTCTTCGAGAACACTCAACGATACTGGATAAAAACACCAAACTGCTTGAAGGAATCGACCAGGAGCGGTTATTTACCGAGCATTCGGTTCAAAGATTGGAAAAAGATATTGTGAGCGTAAAAAAACATTTGCATTTATAGTTTTTATTGTTCATTTCTAAGATTTTGCAAGCAAAAACCAAAACAGTTTTCCGCCCCGACCTTTGTGTCGGGTTTTTTTGTTCCGAAACTATAAACGCCCTAATCAGAACGCGTTATTTGTTGTTTTAGCCATATTTACTTAACTCATTCACGGTCGTGTGTTAGTTAAGTAAATATTTTTCCCGCGCAGTCCTTTCTAATACCCGTTAAATTCTCGCTATTTAAAAAATCCAAAACAATTCCCTTGAGCCTTGCCCGCGCTGGATTCAACCCCCCAACGCAACTTTTTGACCGGTAATTAATTCATATTTTTTAAAAATCGGAGATTTTTTCCCAGTATTTATAGAACAATTTATTATTTCTCTTTATTCTTTCAGATATTGTGCGAGGCGCAACTTCGGAAAATTTACTAAAATAATATTTCCAAATTTTTTCTTTTGATGGATTAGCCAAGAGGAATTTAACATGTCTCCAATGGAAATTTTGTAAAAAAACAAGAATCTTAGGATCATTTTTTATTTTATATTTTTTTAAAATTAACTGAATATGGTTAGCCATAATTTTTTCTCGAAGATAAATCCGAACCCACCATAACCAATTTTTGGCTGCGCATGGATACATATGCTCCCAGACTTCAAAAAATTCTGCGCGCAAATCTCGCGGCCCATCAACATTATAAAGTAAGACATTGTGATCATTTCGCCATAGTTGTTTTATATTTTCCCATGTTTTTATATTTGAGAGCGCGTATCCAAATTTACGCGACACTTTTTTCAAACTTTTTTGAATAATCGCGATTTCTCTAAAGGGTTTATTTTTGCAATTATATTTATTGAATATAGTTTCCGGGCTGCCGCGTTTTCCGGCGAGCTCAAAAATAATAATGTCCGGTTTGTACTTTAAAACCGCTCGAGCCTGGCGAAGATCTGTTCTGTTTTGTTCGCGACAGTCAAATTGATGAAATTTTGGTTCCATGATATTTAATAAATTAAATTAACTATTTTATTAAATCTTCCATCGAAACGCCCAATGCTTTGGCGATTTTCGTCATCATGAGAGCAGATTAATCTTAAAAAAACGGAGGAGGTGAGATTCGAACTCACGAGGGGATTGCTCCCCTACGACTTTTCGAGAGTCGCGCATTCAACCGCTCTGCCACTCCTCCTTATGCAAACTCTAACATTAATCCTACTATTTTATTAGATAAATTTCAAGCCAATAATGACAAACAACAGAGCCCGCCATAGGCGGACTCGTGTTAAAGGTTAATAGTTATCTGTTATAGTCATTCGCTATTTATCCACCCTTGTCATAATTGACACCTCCGGACGGCCGAGCCAGATTTCTTTGTTGCCGTCTTTTAGTTTGAAAATTTGTTTGTAAATTCCCGGATTTTTCGGGGGAGTGAGCTTGGTTGTAAAAATCGCGTTTTCTCCGCTTTTGACAGTGGCACCCAATTTGGCGGCAGTGTATCCGCTCTGGGTTTTTGTCTTGAAAGCGCCCGGCGCTCCGGAGGGATCATAAATTTCTAAGACAGTATTTTTTGACCAAGTGGCGAATCCGGTGTTTTTAAAGGTTAGTTTCATTGTCGGGCGCCAGACTGTCTTCACTGCCGCGCGCAAAGAAGAAGAAATAAATTCTCCCTGATGCGTCTCGTCTACGCGCATTTCTCTGTCAAAAGCCGAGCCGAAAATTTCCGAATTGTCCGCCGTTTTGAAAAGCGCGAATTCGTGTTTATACATACCGGCGTATTGGGGCGCCATAAGCGGCACTTTAAAGGTCGCCAATTCTTGCGGCTTTACTTCTGTTTGCTCAAAGAAAAATCTTCCGGCCGGATCATTCCACGGCCCGTCTTTAAATAAGCTTGGTTTCCGTCCGTTGTCAAAAATGCGCAAATCCACATCAGCCTTAAGCCAAGAGCGCGATCCGGTATTTCTGATTTTAATTTCTCCGCTGTCGGCTTTGCTCACA
>Ga0209542_10012684_pt1 | contig 14684 bp, 26 predicted proteins | sample RifCSPhighO2_01_FD_184028 | JGI IMG/M metagenome (GOLD analysis project Ga0209542, IMG submission 184028) | Soil microbial communities from Rifle, Colorado - Rifle CSP2_plank highO2_0.1 (SPAdes) (version 2) | ecosystem: Environmental > Terrestrial > Deep subsurface > Rock core/Sediment ...
ACCGGAAACTTACCCATTTTGAAACAAACTCCTAAAAGCTTTGCATGTCAACTAATAACCATATAGTGGCGGCTTTTGAAATAAAGCAGGAATTTATTTTCGCGAATCAGTTTATATAAATTGCTTTTGACACAATTATTTTCACTTTGCCTCCGTAACTCAGACTGGTAGAGTGCGTGCATGGTAAGCACGAAGTCGTGGGTTCAAATCCCATCGGAGGCTTTTTTATTCTCCCAGCCGCATATGATATATAGCACATTCTTTTTTTTAGTGGGTTGATTAAAATGCCTTTCGAAGACAAGCACGCTGAAGTGGATTTGAAGCTTTACAAGGAGTTGGCCAAATTCGGGTATACTCCCCTCACCCTGCGCCAGTCTTTCAATTCTCTGCAAACCCTCCACGAGTTCCTGCAGTTCATAGGCACCAACCAGTATTACAGCGAGTCTGTCAACAAGAAAATATTCCTGCTCGGCTTGGACGCCGACTACACCGTCCTTTCCACCGAAGAATTGATGCTCAAGGAAAAAAATTTCGTTGACGAAGTCCAGCGCGCCCTGATGCTGAAGCAAAAGCCCAAGCTCGACGGGAAAAAGCTCGCCGAATTCAAGACGCAGGTTGAGGAAGTCGAAGGGCAAGTGCTTGCGCTGACCGGGAAAGCAAAGCAGTTGATACTGCAAATCCGCGGCGAATTCGAGGACCGCCAGTCGTTCGACTTCAAACGCCACTGAGTTGCGGCGGGAAAGGGCAAAAGCCCCCCAAAGAAAAGCTTTTATAATGCTTTTAAGCATTTTTTATTCTAAGTCTTTTAGCGAATCGCGTTTTTTCGTTAGAGCTTGAAAAGTTGGTTTAGAATGACGTTCGTTTGTGGGAATTGCGGCAAGGAATACGAGTTCAAGGAACTGAGTTTCATCCGTTGCTTGTACTGCGATTCTAAAGTGCTGTTCAAGAAAACCCCTCCCGTGGCCAAGAGGGTTTCTGCCGATTGAGCGGAAGCGGGAAAGGGAAAACGGTTTTTCGAGCAAGCGAAAATCGAGTTACAGAGTGTTTGATGAAAAATGGGTAAACGTGGTCCCCGCGCGGGAAGCAGAAGCTTTTGGCACCGAGGAAGGGCAAAGCGCATTACTCCCAGAGTCCGCTCTTGGGGTTCAAACGGCGCAGTCCAAGGCTTTCCGGCTTTCAAGGCGGGAATGGCACAGGCTCTGGTCGTCGAAGACAACGCTTCCCCGTACAAGGGGCAGGAAGTCGTGTGGCCCGTGACCGTGTTGGAAGTCCCGCCTGTTTTCGTTTACGCCATTTCCCTTTGGGAAAAAACCCCTTACGGCCTCAAGACCGTTTCACAAATCGATTCCAAAATCCATCCCAAGCATTTGTCCCGCGTTTACACTCCGACTAAAAAAGAAAAGAACGCCGCCGAGGAAGTCAAAAAATTCGAAGGCAGGATCGCCCAAGTCCGGTTGTTGTGCGCCACCCAGCCGTGGAAAATCAATTTGAAGAAAAACCCAGACTTTTTCGAAGTGGCTTTGGGCGGAAGCGCCGAAGAGCAGAAAACCAAGGCGCTTGAATTGCTGGGGAAGGAAATCGGCGCGAAAGACGTTTTTTCCGACGGCGAGGTTGTAGATGCGATTGCTGTTACCAAAGGAAAAGGGTGGGCGGGCGTGGTAAAGCGCTACGGCGTTTCGCTCAACATCCGCAAGGCTTCCAAATCGCGCAGGCACGGAGGCTCTATAGGCCCCGAAAGGCAGGCGAAAGTCATGTACACCATTCCCCGCGCGGGACAGCTCGGATTCCAAAAGCGCGTGGACCGCGGAAAGCGAATAGTCAAAATTTCCGACGATTTCAAAACACTCCGCGCTTTCGACAATTACGGTTTGATTCACGGTTCTTTCGTCGTCCTGAAGGGCAGCGTGCCCGGGCCGCAAAAAAGGTTCGTCTTGCTGAGAAAACAGATTTTCACCCAGCCGGCGGTAAAGGCGATCGAAGTCAAGCAGCTCATCGCATGATTTTTAACAAAAGTGGTTTTTAATGAAAGCAAATGTTTTGAAAGTTGACGGAACCGCAAACGGAAGCGTCGAATTGCCTTCGCAGTTTTCGACGCCCTACCGGCCGGACGTCATCCGCCGCGCGTTCTGGGCCTTCTCTTCGCTCCGATGGCAGCCGAAAGGCGCTTTCCCGCTCGCTGGAATGCAGAACACCGCCGAATACTACGGCAGAAGGCACGCTTGGCGCCAGACCATCAACACCGGCCGCTCGCGCTTGCCGCGCGAAAAAGTTTCCGGCGGAAGAAGCGGAAGGGTTTTGCGCGTTCCGCACGCTGTCAAGGGCCGCAGGGCACACCCCCCAAAGCCCGAGAAGGTTTTGGTCGAGAAAATAAACGCGAAAGAAAAAAATCTTGCTTTGAGAAGCGCGATTGCGGCGACTGCAAACGCGCAAATCGTCGAATCGCACGGTCATGTTCTTGGGGCGAAAACCCAATTGCCGATCGTCGCCGAAAGCTCGCTGGAAAACGCGGGAAAAACTTCCGACGTCAGGAAATTCCTGGTTTCAGTGGGTTTGGAAAAGGAATTGCAGAAGGCGAGCGTTTCCCGCACTCCGCTGTCCGGAGTTGCAGGGCGCAGGTCGGGCGGGCACGCGCAGAAGAAAAGCGTTCTAATCATTTACGGCACTCCAGGAGCTGCAATAAGCAAGGCCGGCAGGAATCTGGCGGGAGTCGATTGCGCGAGCGTCGACGAGCTTAACGCTGCCCTGCTCGCTCCAGGCGGAAGCGCAGGGCGCTTGTGCGTCTGGACGCAAGGCGCTTTGGACAAGCTTGCGAAGGAAAACTTGTATTTGTAAAAAATTGTTTTGAGAAAAAAAGTGGTTTTGGATGGCTGTTGTTTTGTATGCACTGGCGTCGGAAAAAGCCGTTTCGATCATCGAGCGGGAGAACAAGCTTACGCTCGCGGTGCAGAAATCCGCGACGAAAAACGAAATCAAGGCCGAAGTCGAGAAGAACTACGGCCACAAAGTGAAGCGCGTGAACGTATTGAACACGCCGCAAGGCGGCAAGAAAGCCATTGTTGCGTTTGAAAAGCCCGGCGTGGCGCTGGAATTGGCTTCCAAGCTCAAGGTAATCTGATTTATGATTTTTGCTGGAATGGTTTGATGAAAAATGGGTACCCGTTTGAGACAACAGAAAAGAGGGCGCGGCGGCCCGGCATACCGCTCTCCCGGACACAGGTTTTTGGGAGACATCCGCTACGACTTTCCCCTCGGAAAAACGCTTACTGGAAGCGTTGTCGGATTCAAGCACGACCCGGCGAGAGACGTTTTGGTTGCCGAAGTGCGGCTTGAAGACGGCCGCAGGTTTTACAACCTCGCTGCCGAAGGGCTTTCCATTGGCGATTCAATCCACATAGGCCGTGACGCCCAAATGGGCTTGGGGAGCATCACCGCCTTGAAAAACGTTCCAGACGGAACGGCGGTTTTCAACGTCGAATTGCGCCCGGGCGACGGGGGAAAAATCTCGCGTTCGGGAGGCACGGCTTGCTACAAGCTCGCCGAAGACGAAGACACGGGAATGATTTCAATCCAATTTTCTTCTAAAACGGTAAGAACGCTTTCGCCGTTGTGCCTTGCCACCGTGGGAATAGCCTCGGGCGGCGGAAGGCTGGAAAAGCCTTTCTTGAAGGCTGGCGCGAAGAGATTCAAGATGCATGCCCTCAACCGGTACTACCCGCACGTGCGCGGCAGGGCAATGAGCGCTTACGACCACCCGTACGGTGGAAAGACGGGCGGAAAGCCCACTACGGTTTCGCACGGCACTCCGCCGGGAAGGAAGGCGGGGCACATTGGTGCAAGCAGAACCGGAAGGTCTAAAGGGAAAGGTGTGAAATCGAATGGCTAGGCAACTTTTGTACAAAGGCATTGAAATCGAGAAAATCTCGCAAATCACTTTCGACGATTTCCTGAAAATGATTCCCTCGAACTCGCGCAGGACGCTCAAGCGCATGGGAACGCAAATCAAGAAGTTCATCGAAAAGCTGCGCAAGCACGATTTCTCGAAAAAGCCGATGAAAACGCACTTCAGGCAGATGGTCATCCTTCCCGAAATGATCGGCAAGAGGTTTCTCGTGTACAACGGCAAGGAATACGTTGAATTGCTGGTTACGCCGGAAAAGCTCGGAAGAAGGCTCGGCGAATACTCGATTACAATCAAGCTCGTAAGGCATTCCGGCCCCGGAATCGGCGCCACTCGCGGCTCGAAGAGCGTAGAGCTCAAGTAAAAAAAATGTTTTGAAGGTTTTCAAAAAATGGGTTTGTACAAGTATTCAATGGCTGAAGAAGAAGGCGTGAAGACTGCAAAAGCGCAGCAGCACGACATGAGCTGCAGCTACAAGGACTTGAGCCAGGTTTTCGCGGCAATCCGCGGGAAGACCGTTGCCGGCTCGCGAAAGGTTTTGGACGACGCTATTGCAATGAAAAAAGCAATCCGCTACCACAAATTCGCCACGAAAATAGGGCACCGCAGCAATTTGGGCGGAAAGAAAGGGCGCTACCCCAAAAAGGAATGCAAAATCGCGCTTTCGCTGCTTGAAAACGCGGTTGCGAACGCAGTCCAAAAGGGAATGGACGAAAGCGCCTTGTACGTAATGCATGCGGCATCCTACAAGCAGAACGTGCTGAAACGCTATCGCAAGTACTTCGCTTCATCGAGAACCCTCGGGTACGGAAAGCAGTCCACTTGGAGCAATTACGTAACCTGCTGGGCCGAAATGGTTTTGGGGGAAAAGCAAGTTCCTGAAGGAAAGAAAAAACAGGGTGAAGCGAAAATCCAGGTGAAAGCGCCGGCCGCGGCAAAAGCGAAAGAAAGCGTGCAGCAAAGCGCGCCGAAGAAAAAGCCGGCCGAGAAAGCGCCTGAAGAAAAGAAAGCCGCTGCCGCCAGCACGGAGTCAAAGGAAACGGCGAAGCCCAAAGCGGAAACAGCGAAAGTTTGATGCTCAATGAAAAAAGGTGTTTGATTGGCTGTCGAGAAAAAGTTTTTGAGAAAATCCATGAACGACCTCAAAGTCAAGAAATTCCTGTTCAAGGAGTTGGAGCGCGCAAGCGTCTCGAAAATCGAGATTCAAAAGACCCCGATTGCCACGCGCATCATGGTTGAAGTGCGGAGGCCGGGCGTCGTCGTAGGAAAACGCGGCAAGTCCATCAAGGACTTGTGCAACGTTTTGGAAAGGGATTTTGCAATCGAAAACCCGCAGATTGAAGTGATTGAAGTTGCAAAGCCTTCCGTTGACGCGAGGCTCATGGCAGAGAAAATCGCCAGGCGCATCGAATCCAAGCCCAACGTAAAGCCCATAATGAGAATGGCTTTGCAGGAAATCATGGGCGCCGGCGCGCTGGGTGCAGAAATCCGCGTTGCGGGCAAGATAGTCGGCAAGGGCGGAAAGGCCAAGACGTTCTCGGCACGCGTGGGCATCATGAAGAAAAGCGGCGACCAACTGCGGCTCGTGGACGAAGGGCATTACACTGCACATTTGAGCGCAGGCGCGGTCGGAATCCGCGTCCGCATCGTAAGGCCGGGAACCGTTTTTTACGACAAGAAAAAGATAGAGGCGGCGAAGGCGAAAGCTGCGGAAGAAAAGGCTTTGGCGGAAAAAGCCGCCGCCGAAAAAGCGGCCGAGCCAGTGCCGGCAGAAACGGTTGTTGTTGAGGTTGAAGAAACGGCGGAAGAGACTCCCGCCTGAGCAGTATTGGATTTTTTTCCGCATGTGAAAGGTGTTTGTGTTGAAGAAAAAAGATTTGAAGGCTTTGAACCCCGCGGATTTGAGGGGGAAACTCAAGGACGCCGAGCTTGAAGTTACTGCCGAACTGTCGGCAATGAAGTCCTCGGGAAGGCCGGCCAACGCGGGCCGCCTGAGGCAAGCCAAGCGCTTGAAGTCGAGAATACTAACCTTATTAACCCAGAAGGGCGAAAAAGCTTAGACTAGCGTCAAGATATTAGAATGGATTTTGGTGAACTGAAATTTCCGAAATTGACCCCTTGACAGGCCTGCCCAAGGAATTGGGCGTTTTCGAGGAAATCGAAAAACAGACGAAGGCGGAATTGAAGGTTTATACGACCCGCCAGCGCTTCAAAAAGCTCGTGACCGTCGTCGAAGGGCTGAAGGCGACCGAAACCGACCGCGTGGCGAAAGAACTCAAGCACAAGCTTGCATGCGGCGGAACCGCGAAAAAAGGGTTCGTGATACTGCAGGGAGAACACCTTGCGAAAGTAGTGGATTACCTTGTGCAGATGGGGTATCCCAAGGAAGTCATCAAAGTCAGGCGCACGGAGTGAGGAATGGGGCTTGCCACTCTTCAACCCGAAGAGACGCCTTCAAACCCTCGCGGGAACAAAACGTGCGTGAAAAGGTTTTTATTCGCCCTCGGGGCAGATTATATTCTTCAAAAACGCGTTTATGAAAAATGACGCTTCCGCCTTGGACCGAAAGCGCCCGACGCAATCCGAATTCGAGTTTCTCGCAGGAGAGCTCATCGGCGAAAAAACGAGCGTCGTGAAAAGCAGCAGCAAAGGTTTCCAAGGCCTTGAAGGAAAAATAGTGGATGAGACGAGAAACACGTTCGTCCTCGAAACGAGAAGGGGAAGAAAAACCGTTCCCAAGAAAGAATGCGTTTTCCTTTTCCCAGCCAGCGGCGTGAAAGCCGACGGCTCGCTCTTGGTTTCGCGTCCGGAAGACAGGACGAAAAAAATCGCGCGGCTTTCCGCCAGGCGCTGAACGGTCTTATTCCAACGGCATTGTTTGATGCCCGTCAAAAACAGGTTTGTCAAAAATGGTTTCATGCAACGATTTGAATTGCCCCAAGCACGGCAACTTGCGCGTGCGAGGCAGCGTAAAACGCGGTTTCATATCCAGCGCCAAGGCGAAATACACTGCGGTCGTAGTCATCCCCTCCGTTTCGACGGTCGGCAAGTACGAACGCCTTGAAAAGCGCAGGGGAAAAATCCACGTTCACATCCCGCCTTGCGAGAGCGTCAAGGAAGGGGATTTGATCGAGTTCGGCGAAAGCAGGAAAATCTCGAAGACCAAAAGCCACGTTTTCACCAGAAAAATAAAGGAAGAAAAGAAGGGTTGAAAGGAAAATGCTCGGATTGCCCGCCAAAATCGGAATGGCCTTGACCATCGGAACGCAAATGATTTGCGACGACAACAGCGGCGCGAAGATAGTCGAGATTATCGGCGTGCAGCATGCCGGAACGCGCTTGAGGCGCTATCCCGGCGCGGGCATAGGCGGGGTCGTCACCGTCGCAGTGAAGAAAGCCTCGAAGCCGGAAATGATAAAAAAGAAGGAAAAGGCGCTCATCATCCGCCAGAAGAAGGAATTCAGAAGGGGAAAGCAGCGCGTTCGGTTCGAGGATAACGCTTGTGTCCTGATTGACGATACGGGTCTGCCGAAAGGAACCGAAATCAAGGGGTGCGTGGCGCGCGAAATCGCCGACCGTTTTCCCAAAGTCGTTGGCGTGGCCTCGATAGTCGTCTGAATTCCGTTTTGATGTTTTTAAGCAATGTGATGGAAATGAAGTTTTCGAAAGCAACGTCCCAACCGAGCAAAAAGCGCAAGGCCCGGTTCCAAGCGCCGTTGCACTTGAGGCAAAAGCTCGTTTCAGTGCATTTGGGCAAGGAACTGCGCAAGCAAATGAAAAAACGCTCTATTGCGATTCGCAAGGGCGACAAGGTGCTCGTGTTGCGCGGCAAGTACAAGAAAAAGGAAGGCGTGGTTTCCCGCGTTGATTTGGGTTCGCTCAAGATTTTCGTGGACGGAATAACTACGAAAAACCAGCGCGGCAAGGAATTTCCGCTCGGGATGAATCCCTCGCACTTGGTTGCCCTGCAGCTTGCCGAACGCAAGAAGCAGGGGAAAAGCGCAGTTGCGCCGGGGGACCAAAAGAAGATTACGCTGAACGAAAAGAAAAAACAATAAGGATAAAGTGATTTTGAATGGCTGGACACGGAAGAAAACGGCACTTGAACAGGCATAACCTGCCTTTGGCCACTAAGCTTGCGAGGAAAGGCAAGAACCAGTGGGTGAAAAAGCCCATTCCCGGCAAGCACCCGCAGTCAGACTCGATTTCGCTCGTCCTGCTTTTGCGCGACAGGCTTTCGCTCGCAGAAAACGCGAGGCAAGCCAAGAAGCTTTTGAACAACGGCGAGGTTTTGATTGACGGCGTGAAAACCAAGTTTTTGGGGGCGCCCGTCGGGCTGATGGACGTCGTTTCCATTCCCAAGCTTTCGCTCCACTACCGCGTGTTCGTTTCAAAAGGGGCTATCGCGCTCAAGGAAATAACCGCAGAGCAGGCGGGATTGAAATACTGCCGCATTATAGGAAAAACGACCAAGAAGAAGGGAAAAGTGCAGCTGAACTTGCACGACGCGCGCAATTTCGTGATTGAAAAGGAAGAGGACAGGTTCAAGACGGGCGACACGGTCCTCACGTCCATAACCCCCAAGCAGGAAATCAAGGGGATTTTGAAGATGGAGCCGGGAGCGAAATGCCTTGTTTTCAAAGGAAAGCACGCCGGAACCGTCGGCGTTCTGGAAGCGCTCATGGAAAGGGCGGGAAGCAAGGCCACAGAAGCGCGCCTGAAATCCGAAGGAGAGAGCTTCATCACGCTCAAGAATTACCTGATCGTCGTAGACGACAAGTTTTAAAGTGAATTGAAATGGTTTTCCACAAGGTTTTTTTGGAGAAAGTCACGCTGAACATCGGCGTTGGCGAAAGCGGGGCTGCGCTTGAAGCTGCGAAAACGCTTTTGAAAAACGTTTCCGGCCTCAATCCAGTGCAGACGGTCGCCAAAGACCGCAACCCTACTTTCAAAATCCGCAAGGGCGACGCCATCGGCGCTAAAATCACTTTGCGCGGGAAAAAGGCGGAAGAGGTTTTGACGCGCGCGCTGCAGTCGGTCGACAAAGTCATTCCCTCCAAGAGTTTCGACGAGAACGGAAACGTTTCGTTCGGCATAAAGGAATACATTGATTTTCCCGGGTTGAAGTACGACCCGAAAATAGGCATGATGGGATTCGACGTCTGCCTTTCGCTCAGGAAAAAAGGCTTGCGCGTTTCGCAAAGGCGGATTGCCAAGAAAAAGCTTCCCCGCAAGCAGCGCGTTTCAAGCGCAGAGGCAAGGGAGTTTCTCGAAAAAACTTATGGCGTGAATGTTGCAAGCGCCGCGTAGGCGCAAGGTGCGTTTGATGGCTGAAAAATTCGACACGAAGTACAAACACCGCGGGCTGCGGAAGTGCAAGGTTTGCGGCAACGTCCGAGGCTTGATCCAGAAATACGGCCTGTACATTTGCAGGAAATGCTTCAGGGAAAACGCAGAGGAACTCGGCTTCCGGAAATACGGATGAGAAAAAACGCTTGAAAAAATTTGGATTTTGGGGTTTTGGAAAATGGATACGCTCGCAAATGCATTGAACTGCTTGAAAGTCGCGGAAACCAAGGGAAGGACGCAGGCGAAAATAAGGCCCGCGTCGAAAACCATCCGCGAAGTCCTGCTCCTGCTGCAGGCGCAGGGCTACGTTGGCGAATTCAAGTTCGTCGACGACGGCAAGAGCGGGGAATTCATCGTCACGCTCGCGGGAAAAATCAACGACGCAGGCGCGGTGAAGCCGCGTTTCGCAGTTTCCAAGAAAACCTGGGAAAAGTTCGAAACCAGGTTCCTGCCCGCCAAGGGCGTAGGCATTCTCGTAGTCTCCACCCCGCAAGGGATAATGTCGCACTCGCAAGCGCAGGAGAAAAACATGGGCGGAAGGCTGTTGTGCTTCGTGTACTAGATTTTAACTCGTGCATGTATGGAATTCGTTGGCGTTGTGGTTTGAATGGGTGTAAAGATTCCTGAAGGCGTTTCGGTCGAGGCGAAGAACGGAGTCCTCACGGTCAAAGGGCCCCACGGCACTCTCGAAAGGGCTTTCAACGCCAGGATGGTCGACTTGCGCGTGGAAAACGGCGAGGTTTCCGCAACCCTGAAGGGAAGGCTGTCGCGCAAGAAACAGTCGGCCACGAAAACGGTGGAAGCGCACTTGAAAAACATGCTTGAAGGAACGGTCAAGAAATTCGAGAAGAAAATGCAGTTGGTGTACTCGCACTTTCCCGTGACCGTAGAAGTCAAGGGCAAGGATATTTTCATCAAGAACTTTCTCGGCGAGAAAACGCCGCGGAAGGCGAAAGTGGTTGGTGACGCTAAAGTGGAAGTGAAAGGGCCGGACATAACCATATCCGGCGCGGATGTCGAGTCGGTAGGGCAGACGGCTGCCAACATTCGCAAGGCCACGCGCATCACCAAGCGTGACGAGCGCGTTTTCCAGGATGGGATTTATTACGCTTGAAAAAATGTTTTGTGTGATTTGAAATGGTTGAAGAAAAGAAAAACGTCGTGCGGAAATTGCCCAAATTCGTGAGGCAAAACCGCGCGCAGAAAAAGCGCATTAAGCCGGCGTGGCGCAAGCCGCGGGGCATTGACAACAAGCTTCGCATCAAGGAAGGCGGTTACGGTTTTCTCCCGAAAATAGGGTTCAGGACTGCCAAGAGCGATCGCGGATTGCATCCGAACGGCTTGAAGGAAGTTTTGGTGCGCTCGATGCGCGACATGGCTTTGCTCAAGGGCGTGGCAGTGCGCTTTTCGGCAACCCTCGGGCGCAAGAAAAAGGCGGTTCTGGTTGCGGAAGCCAAGAAAATGCAGTTGAGGATTTTGAACGAATAAATCGTGATGGAAAATGGGTTTGGGCACAATTCGAAGGCTGGCTGCAAGCATTACCAAGGCAGGCCAATCGCGAATCAAGATTATCGACGCCGTCAAGGCGAAGGAAGCGCTCACGCGCGACGACGTGCGCTCGCTGTTGAAGCAGGGCGTCATTATCGTAGAGCAGAAGAAGGGCGTGGGAAGGGATAAGGCGCGGTTCAAGCAGTCGCGCGTGCACGCGGGAAGAAGGCGCGGAGTCGGAAGCAAGAAGGGCTCGGCGTTTGCAGGCAAAAGCAGGAAAGCCCGCTGGGTCGAGAAAGTTCGCTCGCAAAGAAAACTGCTGAAAAGCGTGAAATCCCGGCTGGTCGAAGGCGCTTACAGGAAGTTCTACTCGATGGTGAAAGGCAATTTGTTCAAGACGAAAAAGCAGATGCTCACCTACGCGAGGGAAAACAAGTACATGAAGAAATGAATTTTCTTTTTTCTAAAAAGAAAATTCAGTAAGAAAAAAACAAGTGAAGAAAAACCGTAAATGTTTGTTGCAGGAAAAGTGTTTGAAAATGGCTAAAGCTACAGGACCGTTGTACAGCGTTCACTTCAGGAGAAGGCGCGAAGGAAAGACCGATTACGGAAGGCGCCTGGCGCTACTCAAAAGCAGGCTGCCCAGGCTTGTCGTGAGGAAAACCAACCGTTACCTGATCGCGCAAATCGTCGCGTGGGGCGAGAAAGGCGACACTACGCTCGCAAGCGCCACTTCCAAAGCGTTGGAAGCGTTCGGCTTTGCAGGCAAGGCCAACACCCCTTCGGCGTATCTCACGGGATTGCTGTGCGGAACCAAGGCGAAAGCCAAGGGCGTTGGCGAAATAGTGTTCGACGCAGGGATGCATGCGCCCACGAAAGGCTCGGTCGTTTTCGCAGTGCTGAAAGGAGCCGTGGATGCAGGGCTCAAGGCGAGTTTCGGGGAAGAGAAAATGCCTTCCGACGCGCGCATGTCCGGAAAGCACTTGGGCGCTGAAATGGAGCAGAAGTTCGCGCTTGCAAAGCAAAAGATTCTCGCGGGGAAAAGTTAAGGGGTTGTGGTTGTAATGGCTGAATGGATTCCGAAAACAACGCTTGGGAAGAAAGTTCTCGCTGGCGAAATAACTTCGTTCGACCAGATTGCCGAGCAAAACCTCAAGATTCTCGAGCCCGAAATAATCGACATTCTCGTTCCAGACTTGGCCGACGAAGTCATGCAGATCAACAGCACGCAGCGGATGACTGCATACGGGCGAAAGCAGCAGATGCGCGCAGTAGTGATTCTCGGCAACAGGCGCGGATTCATCGGAATCGGCGTGGGCAAGGGAGCCGAAACGCGCGATTCCATCGCGAAAGCAATCCGCGACGCGAAAATGAATCTGATCAAAATCCCGCTGGGATGCGGAAGCTGGGAATGCGGATGCGGCTCGGAACATTCGATTCCCCTGACCGTGCACGGGTTCAACGGCTCGACTGAAATCACGATAAAACCCGCGCCGCGGGGCGTGGGATTAGTCGCGGGCGAAACGCCGCGAAAGGTTTTGGAAATGGCGGGAATCAAAGACTGCTGGACTTTCTCGAAGGGAAGGACGCGCAACATCCTCAACGCCGTCCTCGCGACCGTCCGCGGTTTGAACTCGCTCAACAAGCTAAAGAAAGGCTCCGCTTCAGTTGCGGAAGCCAAGGGTGTTTGATTGACATGGCAATTGCATTAATTCGCGTGAGGGGAGTGCACGGCGTAATGCACACCATACAAACCGCAATGCGGCAGCTGCACTTGACGCGCAAAAACCACTGCGTCGTGGCTGAAAAGCTCGACGCCAGCGTTTTGCAGCAGATTCGCGATTACGTGACTTGGGGCGAAGTTTCAAGCGAAACCCTGGCAGCGCTGAAAAAAAGGGACGCGAAAGGGCCCGTATACCGATTGAACAACCCGATAGGCGGCTGGAAAGACACGAAGAACCATTTCCCGAAAGGCGATTTGGGTTATAGGGGAGAAAAAATTAACGATTTGATTAAAAAAATGTTGCACTGATTTAAGTGATTGACCTATGGCTAAGCGAATGAAAAGCAACAAAAAAAGGAAGTACGCAGGAAACCGCAGTTTCGGCGGCGGCAACGCCAAAAACCGCCGCGGGAAAGGAAACCGAGGCGGAGTAGGGCGCGCAGGATTCCACAAGCACAACTGGCTCCGCACCATAAAGCTGGGCGAAACGAACAAGCGCGACCGCGGCTTGTCCGGATTTTTCCACCCTAGGCGCGTGCTTCACGAGATTACGCTCGAACAAATTTCACGCAGGATTGCAAAAGGCGAATTCAAGCAGGCTGACGGGCTTTACGCAGTAGGCCTTCCGACCTCGAAAGTGCTTTCCAACGGTGCGTTTGCATTCAAGGCCGAAGTCAAGGCAAGGGCGTTTTCCGCCAAAGCCAAGGAAAAAATCGAGGCTGCAGGCGGCAAGGCCGTAGTCCTGCAATAAACGCGCGCCAGAAAAAAGGTTAATATTCTCGCGCTGATTTTTCTTTTTCTGAAAAAGAACAATCGAGTAAAGAAAAATTTCTAGCCTGGGTTTTGCAAAATGGGGGTCTTGGATTCGGTCATTTCGATTCTTCCGGAAGTCAAGGCGCCGGCAGTCCCCCAATCGCTCAAGCAAAAACTCGTGTGGACTGGCGTTGTTCTCGTAATATTCTACGTAATGGGCACGATCTATCCCATCGGCGTAGACCCCACGCGCATCCAGCAGTTCGAACGCCTCGACATCCTGCTCGGAAGCAGGACCGGTTCGCTCATCACCACCGGAATCGGGCCAATAGTCCTCGCATCCATCTTCCTGCAGCTGGCCGTGGGCTCGAAACTAGTTTCTTTCGACTTGAACTCAAGCGATGGAAAGAAAAAATTCCAGGGCGTGCAAAAGCTTTTGGCAATCGCCCTGTCGTTTTTCGAAGCGGGCATTTACGTAATGTCGAATTACATCACTCCCGTCGGTTCTCCCGCATCCCAATTCCCCGCATTGCTGGGAAGCCTGTTCCTGACGCAGCTCATAGTGGTGCTCCAGATTGCGCTAGGCTCGATAATACTACTGTATTTGGATGAGGTAGTGCAAAAGTTCGGAATAGGCTCGGGCATTTCGCTCTTCATCGCAGCAGGAGTTTCGCAGGCGGTGTTTCTCGGCGCATTCAACTTTACTGCCGATGCGACGGGAATTCCTGGAGGATTGATTCCGCAGGCAATCTACTATTTGTTCAAAGGCGAGGTTTTGAGTTCCTTCTGGGCCCTGATGCCGATAATTTTCACGGCACTCGTTTTCGTGGTCGTGGTTTACGTCGAGGGAATGAAAATCGAGCTTCCATTGGCGTACGGCAGAGCCCGCGGCTTGGGCGCCAAATACCCGATCAAGTTCATGTACGTCTCGAACATTCCCGTGATTCTCGCGAGCGCGATTTTGCTTAATTTTCAGCTTATCGGTGCTTTTACCGCGGTGCCGATTGCGGACTCGCCGGACCTTAAAGCCGGTATTTTCGGAACGTTCCAAAACAACCAGCCCGTCGATGGTTTTGCCTATTTCATTACCGCCTTGCCTTCGCCGCTGTTGTTTCCTGGAGGCTATCCCGCGTACTTGCAGTTTCTCGCCCAACCGCGGGAAATGATGCACATTCTCGCGTACGGCATTGCACTAGTGCTGTTGTGCGTAGTGTTCGGGTGGTTTTGGATTGAAAGCACGGGAATGGGCCCGTCCAACGTAGCTGCCCAGCTGCAGCGCGCGGGACTGCAAATACCCGGGTATAGGCAAGACCCCCGCATTACCGAAAAAATTCTAGAGCGTTACATTCCGATTATTACCGTACTGGGAAGTTTGTTCGTCGGGATTCTCGCGTGGTTTGCGGACATTACCGGCGCGTTGGGCACGGGAACGGGAATTTTGCTTACCGTGGGCATTCTCTATCGCTTCTACGA
>Ga0209542_10012686_pt1 | contig 14682 bp, 16 predicted proteins | sample RifCSPhighO2_01_FD_184028 | JGI IMG/M metagenome (GOLD analysis project Ga0209542, IMG submission 184028) | Soil microbial communities from Rifle, Colorado - Rifle CSP2_plank highO2_0.1 (SPAdes) (version 2) | ecosystem: Environmental > Terrestrial > Deep subsurface > Rock core/Sediment ...
TGAGGTTCGAGACCAGCTGGACGCTCTTCTTGCCGGAGCTGGTGCTTCTGGTAGTGCAGATGCCCCCGAACCTGTTCCTGAACCTCAACTCGAGGCTGATCAGCCTACGGCTGAAATTCCCGAGCCAGAGCCTGCGCCAGAGCCGACTCCTGAACCAGCTCCGGATTCGACAAGCTCACCGCAAGCAGAACCTACTTCCGAATCGACACCTTCGGCTGAAACTCCAGAGCCGGAATCTCTACCGGAAGAACCCGCGCCGTAACTCATTTGACTTGAAATAAACTTTTTAAAGTGATATATTGGAAGTATGAATATCGTAACATTACCAAGAAATAAATATCTGCAAATTTTAGACACTCAGGAAAAACTTCGGGGTGACTTGACTCGTTTACAAAAAATAGTTTCTTATATTGCTCAAGATGAAATAAATCCTCTATACATGGCTAGACTTTCAAAGATAGAGAAAGGGCTTTCCGCTGGTAAGGGTCTTAAATTTAAAAACAAGGCTGAAGTTAAAAAATTCTTTCGTTTACTTTAACTTATTTTTATTATGGCGAATAGCCCTAAACTAAATTTTGTTTTTTCCATAGAATTTAAAAAAATTCTTGAGAAAATGGCAAAGAAAGATAAGCTGGGACTAAAGAAAATAGAAGACCAAATATATAAAATAATATCAAACCCACTCGTTGGAAAACCTTTGCGGAATGTTATGAAAAACTACCGTCGAGTGCATATTGGGCATTTTGTTTTAGTTTATAAAATAGAAAATAAAGAAATCACATTTGCAGATTATGACCATCATGACCGGATATACAAAAAGTATTCTTTTATTTAAATCCCTGTCATTAGAACGATCCTTTTTGTTTTACAATAGAACAATGGATATATTTATCCAACACTATTTACTTGGTCCGTGCAAGAAGATTGCCAAGATTGCAACAAAGATACCAAAGTCGCGAACCCCGATTTCATTGTATCCGACAGTATATACTATGCTAAGTAAGTGAAGGCTTAAAAAAAAGGAGACAATTCTCGTGTAAAATCCTAGCACCAAAAGTGTGCCGAAAATTAACTCGAACCATCCATTGAAATAAATAAAATTTATTTCACTAATTGGTATGTCTTTTATCCACAAAGGTAAATAAGTGATCCACCCAGTCGGGTCGGAGACTTGCTGCAAGCCAAAATAAATAATTACCAGACCAATACCTACTCTAAGAACAATTTGAGACCATTTTTGCATACCAATATTGTAACAGAAAAAATTAGTTTCGGGCGGAGCCGGCTGGATTCGAACCAGCGGAGGGGTTTAAAGCCCTCACCTCTTTAGCAAAGAGGTACCTTAGACCGCTCAGACACGGCTCCTTTTAATTTAATTACTCTAGCATAATTTTGGCTAACTTGGTATAATATATCTATTACAAGTTAATCTATTTTTTATGGAAACAAAAGGAATAAAAGCAGGTGTCGGCTCAGCGTATGGAGAGGATCCTTATGCAGTCGGCGTGAATGCGTGCCAAGATGCGATAGAACAATTAGGCGACAATAACCCGGATTTATTAATTGTTTTTTCTTCCGTTAAATACGACCAACAGAAAATACTTGATGGCGTGCGGTCGGTAGCTCCAGGAGCATTATTGGTCGGCTCCTCAACATCGGGAGAGATTACAACCGCCGGTCCACTGAAAGATAGGTCTGTCGCTGTGATGGCGATAAAATCTCCGGGGGTAAAATATTTCACAGGTGTCGGGGAAGATATAGGGGCAAACCCTCGTCTGGCCGGAAAAATCGCCGCCGACAAAGTGAAAGAACAAGCCGGCGCTAATCTCAAGGCCTTTATGATGATACCTGATGTGCTTGTGGGCAATGGCGCGGATATTGTCCGCGGGGTGCTAGATTCTCTGGGCGCTCATTTTCCTGTTGTCGGTGGTGCCTCTGGAGATGACTTCGCCTTTAAAAAGACTTATCAGTATGCCAATAACAAAGTGTATTCAGGCGCAGTGGTAGGGCTCGGATTAACCGGTGATTTTAAGATAGGCATTGGCGTGAAGCACGGCTGGGTTCCGGTGGGAGAACCGATGAAAGTTACGAAGTCTGCTGGGGCCGTTATCCATGAAATCAACGGCGCTCCGGCAGTCAAGATTTATGAGGATTATTTCGGCGAAGAAGAAGCAAAAATATTGCGCACCGAAGCATTAGCAAAGCTCGCCATCACTTATCCACTCGGGATGAAGGTTCCGGGCAGCGATGAATTATTAATCCGGGATCCTATTACTGTGGACGAAAAAGGTTCGATTACCTGCGCGGCCGAGATTCCGGAAGGCTCGGAAGTTCGTCTAATGATAGGCAGCCGCGAAGAAGCCGTGAAAGTGGCGAAAATTGCCGCAGAAAATGCCGTCGCCCAATTGGGAGGTAGCGCCCCGAAAGCGGTCATCATATTCAACTGCATCGCCCGCAATAAACTTTTCGGCGATAAATCTGGAGACGAAATAAATGCGATTCAGGAAGCTATCGGGAAACAAGTTCCTCTCATTGGTTTTTATACTTATGGCGAACAAGCTCCACTTGGAGGCGAGGTTAAAAATATAGAAAAGTGTAACTCGGCTTTTCATAATGAAACTGTGGTTATCACCATTCTCGGAGAATGACGACATGATTATTATTTAATTCATTATTTTATATGATGACAACAAATGAAATAGCTCCCGTGGCTTCCAGTACGCTACAGTTCCAAAATATATTGGATTTTATTGCTGTTCTTGCGGGAATTATCGCTATTTATTACCTGATTCATCTGAACAAAAAACTCGGGGGCAAACTCTCCGCGGCTATCAGATTTTTTAATTTAGGCATGGTCGCCAACGTTCTGGCTATCGCGTGGTCTACATTTTGGGGGCATTTGTATGTAGTTGCCGGAGCAAGTTTAGATATTCATCACTTGCTGATGAGCTTAGGCATGATTTTCTTCATTCTTTCTATTCATAAGCTTTCCGGACTTGTTGTTGGCCAGGATAATTCTACAAGATAGTTATGGACGAGAAAGAGCAAGATATAATCATCACATTTGCGACTCTTCTCATGCATAGTGTAGCTGATGTTTTCGATATTTCTCGAATAAGAGAAATTATTGGCGATAATCCAGTTAAAGAAATATTTTTAGAAACAGAGAAAAAAGGATTCTTTGGGAAAAAAATGGCAAAGACCCTGCCTCCATCCTTTATCCCTGCTTTGTTTTCAGATGCGGTAAAAAAAATTATTGATATTCTGTCCAAGTCTTTCGGTTTTGATTTTACCGAGTCGCACTTGGAGCAAATATATCTGGAGCTTGAAAAGCAGTATTCAGTCGATTTTACCGGCCGGATAATTATGCCTTATATACCAGAAAGTTTCCTGGAGCGCCGTCGCATCGGGTATCTTTCTAAAGAAGAGCTTGAAGTCCGGGTGCTCAAAAAGACACAGGAACTTCAGAGATTAAATAATGATCTCGAGAATAAAATAAAAGAGCGCACAACTGAACTTGCTAATCTTCTCTCCGAACAGCAAAAAGCCGCCAAAATGCTTATCCGCAGGGATTTGGAACTGACCCGAGCCAATGAAAAGCTTCAAAAAGTTGATGAAATAAAATCTAGTTTCATTTCAATTGTCGCTCATCAGCTGCGGACGCCGCTCTCTGGAATAAAATGGACGTTATCCATGCTGCTTGGTGGCGACATGGGTCCGCTTAATAACGACCAAAAGACTTTTTTAATGAAAAGCTATGAAAGTAATACTCGCATGATTACGCTGGTAAATGACATGCTGGTTGCCGACGGAATCCAATCGGGAAAAGTTCATTACGGTTTTAAGCATATTGACATCATTGATCTTATGGACAATGTTCTTTTTGAAGTGAGTCCGCAAGCAGCCAAAAGAAATATTTTAATTGAATACAAAAATAAATTTGAAAATCTGCCGCAGGCATATGCCGATCCGGAGACGATGCGCGCAGTTTTGCAAAACTTGCTGGAAAATGCAATTAAATATACAATAGAAGGAGGTAGGATAGAGATAGATGTGAAACAAGAGCCTGACCATTTGGTCATTTCTATTGCTGATAATGGTATCGGAATACCCAAGGACCAGGCCAAGGACGTTTTTGTAAAGTTTTTCAGGGCGCGCAACGCCGTAAAGCAAGAAACCGACGGTTCAGGGCTTGGTTTGTATATCGCCAAGTCAATCGTTGAAAAAAATGGCGGAACGATCTGGTTTGATAGCGAGGAAGGAAAAGGAAGCTCTTTTTATTTTACTGTCCCGTTAGAGGAAAAGCATTAATAGCTATAAAGTTGTAAATTATGAAAAAAATTTTAATAATTGAAGACGATTTATTTTTAGGAGATGTTTTAACTCAAAAGCTGGCCAATGAGGGATTTGAGGCATTGCTCGCCAGAGACGGCTTGGAAGGTTTCCAGAAAATAAAATCTTTTCATCCAGACTTGATTTTACTTGACATTATTTTGCCGAATATGAACGGTTACGAAATACTGGAAGCGAAGCAGAAAGATTCATCTATCTCCGATATCCCCGTCATTATTGTTTCAAACTCCGGCCAGCCGGTTGAAATAAACCGCGCGCTTGCGCTAGGTGTCAAAGACTATCTTGTCAAAGCGCAATTTGATCCCGAAGAAGTTTTGGTTAAGGTTCGAGCGCAGCTGCGAAAAGAAGAACCAGGCAGCGGCGTGGCGTCTCTTGAGAATGTGATGAATCAGAAAGGCAATGCCACGACTCTTGAAGGCAAGAAAATAATGTGGGTTGAAGATGATCAATTCCTTAATGATATAATCGCGCGGAAGCTCTCCGTGACCAAATGTATTTTTTTTCATGCGAACGAAGGGCAGGAAGCTTTGAAAATTATTGATAAAGAAATGCCGGACATCATTATGCTTGATATTATTCTTTCCGGCATGGATGGTTTTGAAATTTTACGTACGATAAAAAATAATAAGAAAACCAAACAGATACCAGTTATTCTTCTTTCCAACTTAGGGCAAGCGAGCGACATTGAGAAAGGCAATAGTCTTGGTGCGGCGCGTTTTCTAGTAAAAGCGACTGTTACCCCTAATGAAATAGTGGACCAGATAAAGGAAGTGCTTGCTCTCCATAAAAAGTAAATCAACTATGACTTTTTTTGATAAGTTAAAATACAAAATTTGGCATTTTATTTATAAATTTTTTTTGCCTGTACAAAGAACTCTTTTAAAGTGGGGTATAATTTACCATGATGGTTTAAGGCAGAAATATCACGTTGGCTGGCTGGCACCCCGAAAAACACTTGAAGGTTTAAAAACACATTTGCATGATAAGTGGGGTTTTGGGAATCATTTCATTGCTTGGAGTGACAGTGGCCAGGTATTAAGCTGGAGAAAATTAACAGATTTTCAAGACCAATATCATCTGCGCGTTTTTTCTGACGGGGAAATACGCGGGCATTTTGAATTTACCCCCGAAGCGCATCCAATAGAGCATTTTGAAGAAAAAGGAGAACAGGAGCGCAAGGCTGATTTTTTAAAATTCCTTGGCGACTTTGTGACAGAAAAGAAATATATCTCGCACCTTAAAATTGACCCGAATGCTTACAATCCAGATTCGGAAATCTCCATAGATAGCTTAAAATAATTTATGGACCCTTTTAATAATTTTGATGAATTTTCTGGACTAGGGAAAAGGTGGATTTCTATTCCATCTGAACTTGAAGGTCTAGGGGGGAGGAATGATATAAGAATTGAACTGATGGAAGATGGGAAGCCCCGCGCTTTGGCATTCTTTGATATTGACGGCACTTTAGCTCACCTTGGAGCCGTGCATGGTCAAGCGATACAAAAGCTTTTTCCAGACGAAAACTCAAAAGAGCTGGAAGAAACTTATTACAAAGGCTTCAAACTTGGCAATTCCTACCGCGAGTTTGACAGAATGCGGGGAATTTACATTGACGGGCATACGGAATGGAAAAACCCGGAAGTTTATTTAAGAGACCGTTTTATCCCGCATAGAGAAGAGATAGACGAACCTGGCAACTTAGCGCACAACATTGCCTCCGCAATTCTAAAAGAATACGGTGAAATAGCCGCGCAAGTGGCCGAAGAACTATACAAAACAAACTCCGAAGCGTTTAAAAAATCCAATATTGAACCGATATTTGTTTTGGCCAAAATATATTCCAAGCTTGGAATTCCGATGGTTGGCTTTACCGCCAATGCCAAGGTGCTTGTGGATAAGCTAGCGAAGTATCTGCAGCTCTCTATTTTATTTTTAGATATTGCATCTGATGAAGATATGACAGGCGGTGGAAAAGAAGTGGCAATCCACCATCTAATCGGCAAATTGGAATCTAAAGGGATTCCAATACCGCTTCATCGTTTTATTTTTGTCGGCGATTCGCTCCGAGGCGATATAGGCACTAGCTTAAATGCTAAGCTTAAAAATGAGGGAATTTCCGGCCAGGGTATTTTAGTGCTTAAAGATAGGGATGCGCTTTTGGAAATAGAAAAGCAGATTAACATGGATCCGGACTTAAAGCATATCGTGGATGCGCTAGACGTATGTGGCTTGGTGGTAAATGACGTGCCTCTAGATGAAAAAGGCAACCCCATGCTGCTTTCCAGATTTAAAGAGCAGTTTTTAAAAAAGCTTTAGTATTTTATATTTTAGATTCCGGCATGACCAAGTCCCAGAGAAAGCCCGCGATATTTTTACTTTTGCCGAATAATGGATAGTGATGCAGGTCTATAAAAGGCAGGCTGTTGCACTCAATTATTCCAGAGTATTGTTCTTCACGCCAGGATTTCGTAATGTCTTCCATTATGAAGTCCACTCCAATGAGCGGGTCATTCAAGAATTTCGCCACGTGTTCCAGCATTTTTACGTTTTCTGGGTGGGTTATCTCCGTAACTTCCGTTGTTGTGCCGCCGCAGCCTCGGCTGGTCTTTTGAGAAAAGGTCACAATCCTGCCTTTTTCCGGAATATCATCCATCATAATGCTTTCTCTTTTTAATTCTATTTCCGTTTCTTTATCAACTATTATTTTGTGAAAAATCGGCCCTTTCCGCTGCGGTCTTTTATTCTCTTCTTCCATCAATTCCCGCAATGTATTTATTCCGTCGCCTATAACTTCCGGCTGGTCGCGCTTGACCACGCCGGCCAACTTGCCTCCGATCAAAGTGCCTCTGAATAAATATCCGCGCAACTCTTCTTCCACGATAACCAGCGGGGAAAGTTTTTTCGCCTTTTTAAATCCGACGAGCAAATCTTCCGGCGTATTTATATGTATCATGGTGTGCCTGCTCCTGGAGCCGAGGTTCGGTTTTGTTATTATGGGTTTTTGTAAACGGTTGAAAATGGCAAGAGCCCCAGACTTGCTCCAAGCCACTCCGCCGTCTGCGACTGGCAAACCTTCCTTTTTAAATTTTTCCTTCATTATTCCCTTATTATCCATCCATTTGAGAGCGGGAGATTCTTTCAGTCCGGGGCGGGGTAAACCGTCGAAAGTGATTGTTTTTCCCTTATACTCGACTACAAAACCGTCTCTTATCGGGCCGAGATGGAATTCCTTCATTTTTATCCCGCGCCTCATTGCTTCCTCCCAAAAACATTTTGTCCGCCAGGTATCTTTTTCATCAGGTTTATACGAAAAACGTCCGAGTCTCAAAAACACCATTAAATTAAAAAAGGGCAGGGTAATTTTATCTGCCAATTCTTCCGAAGTGTGCTTGAAAAGATGCTCCATCAGGTTGAAAAATGGCTGATCGATCCAGCCTAAAACCACAGACAAATAAGCAATTGCGTGTATTTCCTGTGCCGGTTCGCAATCTTTACAATGTTTCATCCCAATAGTATAGCAGAAAATTATTTCAATGCGCCACGGTGAAAGCGATGATTTTGCGCGCGCCGGATTGTTTTAGAGTTTTCTTGGCTTCAGCCAAGGTCGCGCCGGTGGTGGTGATATCATCTATTAGAATTATATTCCTATTTTTTATTAAAATAGAATTTTTTACAAAAAATGAGCCGGACAGATTTTTCAATCTATCGCGCCGGTCTCTGATATATGCTTGGTGCTCTGTTTCTTTCGGTTTTATTAAAATACTTTTTTCTAATTTAAAATTTTTTCCCTTATCCAACTCAACTAACTCTTTACAAAGTAATTCCGCTTGATTATAGCCTCTTTCTTTGTATCTTTTTTTAGACAAAGGAATGGGAATCAGTAAGGCATCATTAAAGTTTTGCATTACGGAAAGGTCAGACAGTTCTTCCAAGATCCTGCCATGGAGAGTTTCCGCGAAGATTCCAACCAGTCTTTTTCTGCCTTTATACTTGAAGAGCCACAGAGCTTTTTTTATCGGCGGATGGCGATAATCATATAAAGGGAAAATCCATTTTGCACTTTCACGTTCTACGGGAGGAGATTCCGACAAGCAGATTAGGCATAAATCTAGGCCGGAAGACCCGCACGATATGCAATATACGGGAAAAACCATATCGAGCAAGGCCTTTATGATAGTGTAAAAAGATTGCATTGTGATATATAGATTACTATATAACAATGGCACTCGGACATCAAACAAGTAAACCCCCGCTTGCTTGGCAAGCTCACACTTGTTTCTTCCGAAACAGGTGTGGGGGTAAACTTGTTTATGCTCCTCGTTTATTGTTATAATACTAGCACAAATGAGCAATCCATTTAAAAATGTACTTGCCAATATAGGCAATCTAGCGGGTGGTGCAGAAAGTACCGCTGTCGGTATTGATATAGGCTCTTCTGCGATCAAGGTAGTTGAGATTAAAAAAAAAGGGGGCAGGGCAATTCTTGAGACTTACGGGGCGATAGCGCTTGGCCCTTATGCCGATTTAGATGCGGGGCGAGTCACCAATCTTTCAGTTGAGAAAACTTCCGAAGCCTTGACGGAAGTTTTAAAACAGTCCGGGGTGACTGTCGCCTCGGGGGCTTTTTCAATTCCCGTGCAGTCCAGCTTGATTTTTACCATTGAGCTTCCAGCTCAACTAAAAGAGGGTGAAATGGCCTCCATTGTTTCTACCGAAGCTCGCAAATATATTCCAGTACCGATTACTGAAGTCTCTCTTGATTATTTCATTTTGCCCCAGAAGGAACCTTCTTTTGAAGAAATGAATGCAAATGATCCTAAAATTCCGCAGAAAAATTTAGACAAAACAAGCATACTCGTCGTCGCGACTCAAAATGACGCAATTTCCAAATATCGCTCCATTATTTCTCTATCTTCTCTTTCAGCTTCCTTTTTTGAAATTGAAATATTTTCTTCCATCAGAGCGAATTTTGAGCACGAGCTTTCCCCAGTGTTGTTGGTGGATTTCGGCGCGTCACGCACTAAGCTTTCTATTGTTGAATTCGGCATGGTCAAAAGCTACCATACGGTAGACCGCGGGGGAGCCGACATTTCCGACGCTATTTCTAGGTCTTTAAGCATTCCCTTTTCTGAAGCGGAGAAAATGAAGAAAGAATTCGGTCTTTTTGGCAATCCAACTGAAAAAAGCTTGGTTGATATTATTAAAATTCACATTGACTATATCTTTTCTGAGACGAATAATGTACTATTAGGTTATGAAAAGAGGTATAATAGGACCATAAGTAAAGTAATATTTACAGGCGGCGGGGCTCTTTTGAAGGGGTTGACTGAGATGGCAGCAAGCAGTTTTCGAGTAGAGATAGAAGTCGGCCATCCGTTTTCTAAGGTTAATGCCCCGGAATTTTTAGACAAAGTACTTTTAACTATGGGTCCTGAGTTTGCCGTTTCACTAGGCCTAGCGTTGCGAAAATTACAATAGGTGCGATAATAGAAGGAGAATATAGAAAATGGAGCAAAATTTTCAAACATCATTCATACCCAAGAAACCTATGGTCGCGGAGCGCGCCACTCCCGCGCGAGCCGTGAGTTTTTCGACCGTTGCGTCTATTTTTATTCTATTTGTCGTGCTTCTTTCAAGCCTTGCTCTTTACTTCTATAAGGGCATTTTGACGAAAAATATTGCGCAAATGGAAAAAAACTTAAACCTTGCCAAGAATCGCTTCGAACCTTCTAAAATAACAGAACTTCAAACATTGGATAAGCGCCTGCGCGCATCCAGCGAAATTTTATCTAAACATATAGCCATAACTCCCATTTTTGAGGCATTGCAAGCCATGACCATGAAAACCGTCCGTTATACCAAATTCAGTTATGAGTTTGGAAATGAAAAAAATGCAAAAGTTGCCATTAAAATGAGCGGTCTGGCGGTCGGCTATCGCTCCATTGCCTTTCAATCAGATCTTTTTGCTCAAAATAAAAATTTCATAGATCCTGTCTTTTCCAATCTAACGCTCGACAACAATGGCAATGTCCTTTTTGACTTGGAATTTTCAGTCGATCCATCTTTTGTCGATTATAAGCAAATGCTCTTAACCCAAAGCCAAGTTTGAAATTAATTTATTTAAATTTTTTATGATGAAATTTGTCATGCCGGCTATTTTAATAGGAATCAGCATTGCGGTCTTTTTTGTGTTGACCAACCCTATTTACAATGAGATCGCGTCACTGCGGGTGCAAGTAGCATCTTATGATGAGGCTCTCAACAATTCTAAAATGCTTGAGAATGAGCGTGACAAATTGACCGCCAAGTATAATTCCATCGATCCGGATAATTTGCTAAAGTTACGAAGGCTCTTGCCGGAGAATATTGACAACATACGCTTGATTCTCGAAATAGAGCAGATAGCATCGCCTTATGGCATGGTTCTAAAGGATGTGAAATATAGCACAACAAACGATAAAGATAACACGAAAAGCGCTCCATCAGGGATACTCGGAACAGTACAGGGAGGCGGAGTGGCTCAATCCCCGCGCAAAGATTATGGGGTATGGGATCTGGAATTTTCCACAGTAGGTACTTACAACAACTTTCTTAATTTTACACGGGATTTAGAAAATAATTTAAGAATGGTGGATATATCATCGGTTCAATTTTCATCTGCGGGTAGCGGCGCAGGTTCTTCTGTGCCGGAAGCCTATAAATATAATTTCAGCATTAAAACTTATTGGCTCAAAAATTAAAATCTAAAATGGAAATTAAGATAAATTAAAATAAAAAATGCCTAACATAAAAAATACAATAATATTCATAGCATTAGGAGCAGCCCTTGTCTTGATTTATGTTTTTTTTGTAAAGAGAACTCCAGATACAGCTACCTTAATCTCTTCTACCCCCAGCTCGTTGGTCTCAAACGCAGCAACACCCGACAAGAATTCTTTAATTACTAAAGACTTCCTGACTTTACTTTTAAGTGTCAGGAATATAAAGTTGAACGACGCTATTTTTTCCGATAATGCTTTTAATTCTTTGCGCGATTCCAGCATAATGCTTACACCAGACGGAAATGAAGGCAGAATTAACCCCTTTGCTCCACTTGGAACGGACTATGTCGTGCCACCGGCTAATACGGAAAGTCCAAGTACCACAGGAACTTCAACATTACCTTAATTATGAGTTTTTTAGAAGAGTTAGCCAAAGAAGGCGTAATCAACAAAAGCCAAATAGGCGAGATAAAGAACCGTGCGCAGGAGAAGTACGGAGGAGACGTTGATGAAGCTTTAATTGAGTCTGGGGTGACAGAAGAAAAAATCCTTGAAGCAAAGGGGCAGTATTTGGTTATGCCGACAAAAAAAGTAAACATGCAGGAAACCTCTTTTGATGCATGTAAGTATATCTCAGAAGATTCTGCCGCGCATTATCATTTTGCTCCAATTGAACTTAAGGAGGGGGTGCTCCAAGTGGGTGTTATAAATGGCGAAGATATACAGGCGCTTGACGCGCTTCAGTTTATTTCCGCCAAATTAGGCATTCCTTTTAAGATTTTTCTCATTTCTAAAAGCGATTACCGGGCAATCATGGAAACTTACAGAGGCATTGGAAGCCAAGTCAAGGAAGCATTGAGCGAACTGGATCAAGCAAAAATGGCTGAAATGAAGAATCTGAATGAGGAAAATTTAAGCAAGGAAATTAAAAATATAAAACCAGGCGAAGAAGCAAAGATAGTGGAAGATGCGCCGGTTATAAAAATTGTTGCAGTCATCTTGCGTAATGCCATAGAGGGGGGTGCTTCTGATATACATATTGAATATACCGGGGAAAAAGTAAAGGTGCGTTTTCGTCTAGATGGATCGCTACATACTACGATAGTATTGCCACCTGATATTTATGGCGGAATAGTGGCGCGCGTCAAAATTTTAGCTAAACTTCGGTTGGATGAAAAAAGAAAACCCCAAGACGGGTCGTTCAGCGCGAATATTGATGAACGCAAGATTGATTTTCGTGTTTCTACCATGCCCGCATATTATGGCGAAAAGGTCGTTATACGTATTTTGGATTCCGAGAAGGGGGTCAAGCCACTGGACCAACTGGGTCTGTCAGAAACAAATCTTAAAATCATCAGAGGAGCGATAAAAAGGCCGTACGGACTTATCTTAATTACCGGCCCGACGGGGTCTGGAAAATCCACCACCTTATACTCTATGATGAATGAGCTCGATAAGGAAACCAGCAATATCGTATCTTTGGAAGACCCGGTAGAATATCACATGCCTGACATAAATCAGTCGCAGATGATGCCCGAGATCGGGTACACTTTTGCTTCCGGCTTGCGCTCCGTTTTCCGCCAGGACCCCGACATAATAATGGTTGGAGAGATAAGGGATAAAGAAACGGCTCAGCTCGCTGTTCAGGCGGCTCTTACCGGACACCTCGTTCTTTCAACACTCCATACCAATAATGCCATTGGCGCCGTGCCCCGCTTAGTTGACATGGGGGTTGATCCTTATCTAATTGCGCCGACCCTTATTCTGTCTATCGCGCAGCGCTTAGCTCGGATGACTTGCCCATCTTCGAGAAAACTTGTGCCGATGGACGAGAGCATTAAAATGCAAATAGAGGAACAAATGAAAGACTTGCCGGCCGAATTTAAAAAAGAAACCTGGACAAACGGACAAATGTACGACACTGTTCCATCTTCCGAATGTCCGTCTGGCACCAGGGGCCGTATCGCTGTTTTTGAAATGTTTAAAATAGACAAAGAAATGCAAAGCGTTATTTTAAAAAATCCCACCAATGCTGAAATTTACAAAGCAGCCCGCAAAAAGGGCATGCTGATGATGAGGGAAGACGCGATGCTAAAATCTCTGGAAGGCGTAATTCCTTTCACTGAAGTTTACAATTTCAGCAATGAGAGTGAATAGGTTGTCCACAGCCTATTCAATTAAAACTCATTTTGTAGTATAATTAGACGGCATATGGAAGGAGAGAAAAGAAAAATTTTAATAGTGGATGATGATAATTTCCTTTTAGACATGTACGCGCTTAAGTTTAGCCAAAATAGTTTTGAGGTTTATACAGCGGGAAACGGCGTGCAAGCGATAGAAAAGCTCAAAGGCGGACTAAATCCGGATGTTCTATTGATGGACATAATTATGCCGGAAATGGATGGTTTTGAAATGCTAACGCAAATAAATAATGAAAAATTATCTCCAAATTCTATAAAAATTATTTTGTCCAACAAGAGCGAGCAATCCGATATTGAACGGGGCAATAGCTTGGGAGTGGCGGGCTATATTATAAAGGCTAATTCTACTCCAGTAGAAGTAATAAACCAGGTAATAAATATTTTAGGCAAAAATGCCGTAATTCCCAAATAAAAAATGACAGATTATAAGAACAAACTTGAAGAGCTTATCTTGACCGTTATCCGCGAAAATGGATCGGATTTGCATTTAGGTACCGGGCGCGTGCCAGCCATTCGCGTATCCGGGGGATTAACATTTCTCACTAAGCAGCCGGTTTTGACGAAAGAGGATGCCATTGGAATTCTAGGGGAAGCATTACCCAAAGCGAAGATGGAGAAATTCATGGAAGAACAGGAGGCGGATTTTTCTTATGATTTCCGAGGCGAAGCCAGACTGCGCGGAAACGCTTTTTTCCAGAAAGGCTTAATCTGTATGGTTTTTCGATTAGTGCCAAAAGTAAAAACAATTACAGATCTGCATTTACCGCCCATTATTGCTGACTTGGCGCGGAAAAAACAAGGCTTTTTCTTAGTAGTCGGCCCTGTCGGACAGGGAAAATCCACTACTCTTGCGGCAATGGTTGATTTAATCAATAATGAACAAGCCCGCAACATCATAACAATTGAGGATCCAATTGAGCATGTGCACCTACCTAATAAATCCATCATTAGCCAGCGCGAAGTCGGCATCGACACTAAGGATTTCCCAGTAGCCCTCAAATCGGTTTTTCGAGAAGATGTGAATGTGATAATGATCGGGGAAATGCGGAACCCAGAGACAATAGCGACTGCAGTAACAGCTGCCGAGACAGGGCACTTAGTGCTTTCAACATTGCACACCAATAATGCTTCCCAAACAATAGACAGGATAATTGATTCTTTTCCGGGTAATCAGCAGGATCAAATTCGCACCCAGCTTGCGGCGTCGCTTCTCGGCATTTTTTCTCAGAGGCTTGTTCCTAGAATTACCGGCGGGCTCATTCCTGCCTATGAGCTTCTTTTAAACAACAGCGCTGTGTCCAATTTAATTCGCGAGAAGCGCACCCATGAGATAGATGTGGTTATAGAAACAGGAACGGAATCTGGGA
>Ga0209542_10012687_pt1 | contig 14681 bp, 22 predicted proteins | sample RifCSPhighO2_01_FD_184028 | JGI IMG/M metagenome (GOLD analysis project Ga0209542, IMG submission 184028) | Soil microbial communities from Rifle, Colorado - Rifle CSP2_plank highO2_0.1 (SPAdes) (version 2) | ecosystem: Environmental > Terrestrial > Deep subsurface > Rock core/Sediment ...
TCAATGGGCTTAGAAAATTTATGAACACCAAAAAGTTTTCTTAAATCTGGTTTTTCTTTCTTTAATAATATTGTAACTTCATCTCCATCTTTAGCATTTGTCTCTTCAATTGCTTTTTGTGGTACTATTACTCCAAAAGAATTTCCCCATTTCCTCAATTTGGTTTTTATTTCTATCATGTATAAACAATATAATTATACTATTTAAACTTTTCTAAAAATTACTAAATTTTATAAATCCCTAGAAAGCAAAGTTCTTCTTTGATTTGCCTTTGCTCTTTCAATAGCTTTCTTTAAATCTTCCCTTACTTTCTTTTCCAATGTTTCTTCGAATTCCTCAGCAACATTATTTACTATTTTCTCTGGATCCAATTCTTTTACAATTTCTCTTATCTTGCTTTTAACAATTATGCCTGTCATTTTATTTTTTTACCTCTCTGACTTCTTTCTCCTCTTTTTTATCCAAAGGTTTCATTAAAGGAAATATTACCGCTTCTCTTACTGGTTTATCAACTAAATAAGAAAATAATCTTTCAGAAAAACCAAAACCACATACTGGAGGCATCCCGTATTTTAATGCCTCTAAAAATTCCTTGTCGTGGACATGTGCCTCATAATCCATATTTTTTTCTTTTAACTCATTTTGTCTTTTGAATCTTTCTTCCTGGTCTACAGGATCATTTAATTCACTATAACCATTTCCTAATTCTGTTCCTGCAATAATGATTTGGAACTGTTGAACTTTTTTTGGATTCTTCTTGTCTCTTTTTGCCAATGGAGAAACTTCAACTGGTTGTCCAATCAAAAAACCAGGCCCCGCTATTTTTTTCCTGCAATATTTCCATAAAGCGTCAATCAATTTCCATTTATGAGAATTTTTATCATATTCAACTTTTAGATTATCAAGTATTTTTTTTATCTCTTTTTCATTGCTGGAATAAATGTCTATTTTTGTATATTTTTTAATAATCTTTTCATAATCATATATCTCCCATTTTTTCCCTAAATCAACTTCATATCCATGCGTTTTAAATTTAACACTACCAAGGATTTCTTTTGCTAATTTTTTATATAATTCTTCAACTAATTTCATTCCATCATTATAATCTGCATACGCCCAATAAAACTCCATTTGAGTATAATCCTGCAAATGTTCCATATCAATACCTTCATTTCTGAATTGCCTTCCTATCTCAAAAGTTTTTTCATAACCAGCCACCATTAATTTTTTCTGCCATAATTCCCCCATTGATATTCTCAGATAAACATCAATATCTAGGGCATTATGATGTGTTTTAAATGGGGTTGCAGTTGCCCCTCCGGCAGAAGTTTCAAGAGCAGGGGTTTCTACTTCCAAAAATCCTTTGTCCAGCAAAAATCTTCTTGTTTCATCCCAGAACTTTGATTTTTTTATAAAAAGTTCTTTTATTTCCTCATTCATCAATATATCTAAATATCTTTTTCTTAATTTTTCTTCACTATCCTGAATTCCATGCCATTTTTCAGGAAGGGGAAGAAGAGATTTTGATAATATTTCTATTTTTTTTGTTAGAACAGATATTTCTCCTGTTTTTGTTTTCATAACAACACCTTCTGCTCCTATAAAATCCCCGGAATCCACATATTTTTTGAAATTTTCAAAATCTTTTTTATCTGTTTTATCTTTTTGTAATATTAATTGTACATCTCCTTTTGAATCTTTTAATAAAACAAATATTAACTTACCAAGATTTCTTATAAGCATGACTCTTCCTGCTACACTAACTTTATCATTCTTAATTTCATTATCCTTTAATTTTTTATATTTCTTTTTTAATCCTAAAGAATAACTGTCAAATTTGTATTTAGAAGGATAAGGGTCAATACCTGTTTTTTTTAATTCCTCTAATTTCCTAAATCGCTCGCTTATTATTTGTTCTTCACGTCCCATCTTTATTATTCCCTCAAAAATTTAATATCTTAAAATTATCAAATCCCTGATGTTTTATTTCTTTATATTCTATATGTTCAATTTTTGAGTGTCTTGAACCACTTTTGGTTATATTTACCATTTCATTGATTGGTTCATCTTGACCTTCTACTATTATTTCAACACTACCATCTTCCAAATTTCTTACAAAACCATTCAACCTTAATTTTCTTGCCTCTTCTTCAATGAACTTCCTGAAGAAAACCCCCTGCACAATTCCAAAAACTATTATTTTCATGGTTTTCATCCATAAAACAATGGAATTATTTATTTAAAGCTTTAGATTTATAGAAATTAATTAAAACATCTTCTTAAAAAATAGTGTTGCATTCTCCATCTACACCACAAGATCCCGGAATAAGCCAATCCCTACAAAATGCTCCAACATCAATATTGCACTTACGTTCTCCGCTATCAAAATCACAATATTGACATTGTCCGCATCTAGGATTAAGGCATGTTTGGCAATCTCCATTTAAACAGTACTTGGTTTCAGGTCCGCCAGAATACCCGCAAATGGTACCATCTCTTTTTGGAGCCCACAGTTTTGTATTTTCATCACAATAAAAACAAACTCCTGGATGAGGTCCTGAACACGGACAAGGGGGAGAGTCATAACTATTTGATGATCCTTCACATAACCTTCCCAATTGTTTACATAGTTTGAGCAAACACCCTAAATCATCAAATATTCCTTCACTATACAATTCTCCTACTTCTGAATCTTCATCAAAATCTGTTTTATTAAAAGGTAGAACAGGATAGAAATAATTGAATATTAATAAAGATATAATTATGCCAACAAAACCAATCAACAAATTTCTTGGAGAAAATATTTTATTTTTTTCTTTAACACCTTTTTTCATACTGCATTTAAAGATTTTTATTATTTAAATATACCTATAAATATCAACCTGAATTTTCATTTTCTTCTCTCAGGTCTAATTCATTATTTATTATCACAAGTGTATGAGAAGCAAAATAAGTCCTTTTTCCTATTGAAATCCTGTCTTTGTATTTCTTAATATCTTTTTTAGGTAATCCATCATGATCACCAAGCACAAAAACAGAATTGCTTATATTTTTTTCATTTCTTAAATTGTTCCCTTTTTTATCAAGGATAAATATACTTTTATCCTGTTTTGTTAATTCTTCTGCCAATTTAGAAAAGCTCTTTTTTTCAATGAAACAACCAGGAAAAACCTCTACTCTTTTATTTTCTTTGTATTTGTAAAGCATTCTCTTTATAAGACCAGCAACATCCTTCTTGCTGATTGGCATATCATTATTTGAAATAAATTCAAGATGCATAGGAGGGTTAGGTGGACCATTAAAAATAAGGTGCAAATGTACATCTTCTCTCATTTTATGTGATAGAAATAAACATGCAATAATCACATTGCATACAATATCCATTCTTCCGGCTTTCATTAAATCATTGTCTTGCCAATTGCCGCTTGTTCTTGCTTTTTGTGAAAAATAAATAAATTCTCTTACCATATAGAACAATTAAGAAAAGATTGTTTAAATTATTAACTAAAAGAATATTTCTAATGCTTTTTAAAAAGATCATCTAAGATTATACCTTTCCAAATATGAGAAAAGGTTTCATCATATTGTTCATGAGAAGAATTTGGGAAAGTGTAATAAATTAGATTTATAATGCTGTTTGGAACATGAATCCTTAATTCAATAGGAGAAACCTCTAAAGAACTATTATTAATAGAATAAGAACAAAGATAGTGAGGAAGATTATGCAAAATCTCGTCTTCCTTGAAAATTTCATATTCAAAAGATACGCGATACTCGTTTGAGCCCTTATATGTTTTTCTTTCAAATTTATTCAAACTATGTACTGCTGATAAAATCTCAATAAGTCTTCCTTCAATTAATTTTGCCTTTTCAGGACTCCATCTTCTCTTGTATAAGGAACTATTAACCATCAAAAATAAATAAAACAGAGATTTATAATCTTTTTTATAAAAAATTATACAAATATCTAAACCTTTCCTGTCAGATATCTCTTTCTTTTATCTTCTTCAAATCTTTCTATAGAATATCTGAGCATGGTTCTAGGCATTTTTTTATAGTTATTCTTTAAGAAATTTTCTTCAACTAGTAAATTTCTCTTTCCTATCTCACGGAGCATCCACCCTACTGCTTTTTGTATTAAATCATGTTTATCTAAAAGTAATATTTTTGCTATTTTCAAACTATCTGAAAAATCATTATTTTTTATAAAATAAAAAGTAGATAATATTGCAACCCTTCTTTTCCATATATTATCTGATTTTGCAAGGAAGTATAATATATCTCTTTTATTGTCTTTGAGATATTCTCCGATTATATTTGGTGCAGATAAATCTACCAAGTCCCAATTATTTACATTTTTTAAATTATCAATATAAAAATTGAATATCTGCTCTTTTTTATCATAATTTTTCTCTCTGTCAGATTTCTTATATTTATCAATCAATATAAATAAGGCAATTAATCTTTTCTCATGAATTTTAGAGTTTAATAAAATCTTTATATCATTTAAAGAAAGTTCAATAAAATCTTTTGCAATTTTTCTTTGATCTGGGACAATAATACCAAAAAAAATATCCCCTTCTCCATATTGTCCCTTTCCTGTCTTGAAAAATCCCTGCAAAACTTTAGCTTTTTCTGGATTTTTATATTCTTCCAGAATTTTTTCTAGTTCTTTTAAAGTTGGCATATAAACTGAATAATAAACAGAATATAAAATCTTTTATTTTTTATCTCCAAAAAACAAATTTCCTCTTTTTTGGTTTTAACTTTTTTAATTTCCTTATTTTTCTTAATTCCTTTAAATTTTCTGTTGAATGCATAAAAGTCTCATCAGACATATTCATATGTTTCAGGATAAATCTTTTAGTGCTCTCTGGATCAATTTTGCTCATTTCTTTTAAAACCCTTCCAACGGCCATTTCTATCTGATTCTCTTTATGATATAAAAGTTGTTCAACTATCTTTAATGAAAATTTAACATTTTTTTTATGTTTTAAATAAGGTATAGTTGAGATTAGAGAAATTCTTTTAAACCATATACTTCTATCATTTGAAAATTTAATTATTTCTTTTTCTAATACACTATTTTTTTTTAATATCTCACCTATAATATTTTCAGAAACACTATCTATCTGGTCCCAGCTTTTCATATCCTTTAATTTGATCTTTATGAATTTCCAAGTATCTAAATCAAAATCCTCTTTGTATAATTGTAAGGTGTAAATAGCAAGAGATCTCTCTTGATTATATCCTGAATTCCATAATTTATTAAAAACCTTATAGAATTTTTTTAATTCATATTCCTCATGCAATCTCCTGCCAAGAACTCTTAGTTCAGGAACTTTTGAATTGTAAAACTCATACGAAGATTTTATGTATCTTTTTATATCTTCTAAGAATTGTTCATCACTCAATTTTTTTAATGGTCGCTTTAACTTGTAAGTCATATTCTTATCTCTGTAATTATCTGGATTTTGCCATATCCCTTCTTCTGTATTTCTTAACTCCCTCATCTTTTGAGACATGTTTCTGTACTTTAGCTTCCTCTTTTGCTTTTTTCAAATTATCTTCTTTTGAAGCTTCTTCCTTCTCTTTTATTTCTTCTTTCTTTTCCTCTGATTCTTCTTTATCGGTTTTTTCTTCAGTCTTTTTCTGGCTCTCCATTTCTTTTACTTTGCCTTTAATATCTTTACTTTTCTTATCTTCTCTTAATTTTTCATATTTTATATGAGCAGGGATGTCAACTAATTCTGCATAAACTTCTCCATTATCAAATTTTCTTGCCTTTACTTTTATTTTTATAGGAGGTTTTTTAATTCCTCTAAATCTTAACTCATTATTAAGCAATATATCAATTTTTATTTTTCTTAAATCTCTGTCGTAAACTCCCATATGTCTTGCAAGAAATGCCTTTAATGCTTTAACTGCTCTAGGAGCTCTTTTATAATCTGGAACTTTTTGCCATCCTTTTCTAAGTGGAACATTATATTCTCTCTCTAAGATCATTTTTTTCTCTTTAGTTTTAGTTTCTTTTACCATTTTATGTTTTTATTTATATTATATGTTTTGATTATGTTCAAATTCTTTGAATAATTGAAAATTTTTTAATTTTCATATAACTTTTCCTAAAAGTTTATCTTTATCCTAAGTGTTTCTTAGCCTGGAATCTTGGTTTAATCTTTAGTTTTGTTCTTCTCCAATTTCTTTTTATAGCAGTTACTGAAGATGGATGTACTCTTTTGCCCTTTCCAAATTTTTTTATCACAACCCACACAGGAGCCCACTTAGTTCTTTTATTTTGCTTGCTTAATTTTATTTTTTTTTGATTTTCTTTTCTTTGGCTCATCTTATTTTATACCGTCCATTAATTCATTTCCTTTTTTAGTCAATCTTCTTCCAGCTCTCTTGCCTGATTCATGCGTTTTTTCTATTAATCCCGCAGCTTCTGCTTGTTGCAGAATAGTTCTTATAATCTTTCCAGAAGCTTTCTTGAAAATTTCAGGTTTCATACCTCTATTTTGTTTGCCTCCATATCTTGTTTTTAATCTATTAACCCCAACAACTTTTCTTATGTAAATTTGTCTTAGAATACTGGCAGATCTTTTATACCAAAAATCATCATCTACCGGAGGTCTTTTCTTGCTTACTCCACTTTTGACAAAAAAACTCCATTCAGGTTGTTTAAATTCCGGAAAACCTTTTAGTATTTCTGCTAATTTTTTATTATATTCTGCAACATTCAGACTATACACTGGTGATGTTTCCATTTTATATTATTTTATTATTAGTTTAATTTTTGATTATGTCCATAAATCTAAAAGATTTTGGATTATCCTAAAAATCTAGGATTTTTTTGATGTTCAAATTTTTTAAATTTGAATAATTGAAAATCTTTTGATTTTCATATAACTTTTTTTAAAAGTTTATTAGTTTAGTTTTTGATTAAACTTTTTTTAAAAGTTTAAGGCCATGCTTTACAGCATTAGAATGACTGAATCCAGTCATAGAACCTAGATATAAACAAGAAAAAGCATTTATAAATCTTCCCTTGTTTTAATTTATATGCCAGGACCAGGTGAAGGGAAAAAATTAATAGGAAAAGCTAATGTGTACATTCATGAAAAAGGAAAATCTCAGGCCAGGATTACCCATGTAGATATAGAATTGCCTGAATTAAATAAAATAATTAAACCAAAAGAAGCTACATATGTTCAAGGAAAAGAAGGTGGAGTTTTCATAGGATTAAAAAAGGAAATGATAAAAAGAGCAGAAAAAGAAATAAAAAATAAAAATTAATTCCTCTCTGGAACTTTTCTCCACTTTTTAAGGAAAATGGAAAAGCCTAAGATTCTGTAGGTGAATTTATTTCCGAGATGATTCTTTATTTCTTCTGCATATTTTTTTACATCACCTCTTGATTCTCTTGCACTCTTTAAGACAGTGATTTTAATATTTTTAACATGTGAATTTTCAAATCTTTTTGATATATCTTTTAGAAATTCTTCAGTCAGGCCTTTTTTCCCCAATTGTATTTCATTAGCTGAAGTCATTTTATCTCCTTAACCTCTAAATTATTTGAAGGAATAGCCTTCATTATTTCTTCCTTTGATAAAGGAAAATGAAATTTATCTTTTATTATTTTTGATATCTTTTCAGAGGCAAGCTCTTTTGTTGATTTTCCTGGTTTTATTAAGGCTAATTTTTGTTCTTTTGTTGATTTAGGGACAGCCCTTAATTTCCCTTTTTGGATAATTAAAACAAGTTCTGGATTTATCTTAATTTTTTTCTTATCTCCTTTTACACCAAATGTTCCTGTTTTCATTGATTTTATTTTATATACCTGTAATCCTTTAAATATATCAATATCAATATTCTTATTTCCATTTTTCCATTGTTTGGAAAAACAGCCACAGAAAATAGCACATTCCTCAATATCTTTTTTGTTAGGTTTTTCAGAGATCATTATCATAAAAGGGCTTCCAGGAAGAGCAGTATGCATAACAATAAAATTTGGTTTCAAGAATCTGTTAATAACAGATTCATTTTGTTCATCAGACTTTCCACCTACAACTAATACTCCAGATGATGTAAAAAACCATCTGTAATTCTCATATTCTTTGACTGAATCATTAAGTTTTTGCATTCATTTTAAAGAATATAAGTGTTTTAAAATGTTTTGAATTGAAAATAAAAAAAATCATTAGGCTTTAACCATATCAGGATATCTAAAATCAGGATCTTTTTTATAACCTTTAATAAAATCTCTAACCTTATCTTTAAGTTCCTTATCTTTGAATTCAATATAATCTCTAGCCTCATCTTTTATATATATTCTACCGGCTCTTGGGTCCAATATCAAAGTTACTTCGTCGTGTTTATATTCAACCCACATATGTCCATACCACTTTTCACCATTATAATAATTCCCAAAAACAACTTTGCTTTTCACACTTTCCCCCCCTAATAAATCATATAAATAAAATGCACAGTCTTCACAATCACCCATACTTCTCTCTTTGGTTTCTTTTGGGGTTTGCCAGTAATCACAATTTTCTTCATCTAAAGCAGGTTTGATATTTTTTGCCTTATTAAAACATTCATAAACCTCTTTTTTACTTGTAAAAGCAATCTTTATAGATTCTTCAGAATAACCACCTGAATTTAGAATTAAAGAGCTGGATAAAATCAAGCCGACCAAACCGCCTTTGAGATATTTGTTTGGATTAAACTTTTCCAGAAAGTTTACTTTCATGATAAATAACATATTATAATTATTTAAAAATATTTTGTTTATGTAAAATAAATATAAAAATAATATAAAAATTAGGCATAATATTTAAATACGCAAATTTGCTATAACTTCCATGAAAAAAGAGATGAAGAAAAAGAATAATAATATATCCTCTCCCAGAAATATTTTAATTCTTTTTGTTGCAATATTAGTCTTATTATTCGTTTACACATACCTCTCCCCTGAATTCTCTAATAAAAATCTTGGTTTTAACCAAGATAATAATCAAGGGAGATTGTATCAGCTTGTTCCAGTTAAGCCTATACCTGGTTCTGATGATAGAAAACCTTGTCCTTCAGGTAGTTCTGGTGACCTAACATGTCATCCTTTTTGTGAAGGTTGTCTTAGTGATGCAGTAATTCCTCCAACATATTATTGTAGACCTAAAAATGGTCAGTGTCCTGATGGAAATGGTAATATTGGTATTTGTTACACTCAAAATTTCCAAGGTAGATGTTCGTATTGTTCTGAGAAATGTAAGCCAGGAGAAGTATGTAAACCTCCAGAACAATTATGTTTTGGTTTAGGTTATTGTATACAATCTAAACCTGCCAGATGTGTTCCTGCTAATGAAATTCCCTGATGAGTGCATATAATAATAGACCATATAAAAAAGAATCTTCAGATAGATAAAAAATAAATATCATAATCTTCTTATCTTTACACCACTATCTGTATCATCAACACTATAACCTGCATTCTTAATTTCATCTCTTAATTTATCTGCTGATTTCCAATCTTTATTCTTTCTTGCCTCTTCTCTTTTTTCTGCCAATTCTTTTATTCTTTTCGGGATATCATCTTTTTTTTCACCCGTTTTAAATAAATCAAGACCAAAAACACTATCAATCTTTTTAATTGCTTTAACTTTTCCAATAGCTTTTTTATCTCTTACAAGTTTCCATAGAACCTGTAGTGCTTTAGGTGTATTCAAATCATCATTCATTGCCTCTTCAAATTCTTTTGAATATTCTTCATTTATCTTTTTATCATCTTTTAATTCACTTATTATATTCCTTAATCTCAAAAGAGAATTTCCTGCATTTTTTAGATTATCAAAAGTGAAATTAACTTGAGATCTATATTCCCCAGAAAGATAAAAATATCGAAGGGATAGAGGATCATACCCTAATTTTATTATGTCCCTTAATGTATAATAATTTCCAAGAGACTTGCTCATCTTTTTCCCATCGACCATCAGCCATTCACTATGCACCCAGTAATTTGCAAATCTCTTATTATTTGCAGCCTCGCTTTGTGCAATTTCATTTTCATGATGAGGAAATATTAAATCCACCCCACCGCAATGTATATCAAAAGGCTGCCCTAAATTTTTAACAGACATAACAGAGCATTCTATATGCCAGCCAGGCCTCCCTTTTCCAAATGGAGTTTCCCAAAAACATTTCCATCTTTCTTTGTCATAAAATTTCCATAAGGCAAAATCCTGAACATTTTCCTTATCATACTCATCTTTCTTTACCCTCTCTCCTTGTTTTAAATTTTCTTTTTTTATTTTGGATAATTTCCCATAATTTTTGAATTTTTTAATATTAAAATAAATACCATCATCAGCTTTATAGGCATATCCTGAATCAAGTAACCTTTGAATTAATTTTATCATCCCATCTATGTTTTCAGTTGCTTTTGGATAGACATCTGCAGGCAATATATTCAGCGATTTTTCATCCTCAAAAAATCCTTCTGTATATTTTTTTGTATATTCTTTTAATTCTTTTCCTTCTTGAATGCTGTTTTTTATTGTTTTATCATCAACATCAGTGATGTTAACAACTTTTTTTACTTTATAACCCAGATATTTTAAGTATCTAGTAAGAATATCTGCAGATGTAATTGATTTATAATTTCCTATATGCCCATAATTATAAACTGTTAAACCGCACACATACAAACCAGCCTTTCCTTTTGTTAAAGGCTTAAATGTTTCTTTTTTTCTCGAAAAAGTATTATAAATCTTCAACATAATAAAAACAATCAAATTAGTATATAAAAATATAACTAAATTTAACTAAAGAACCCTGATCTTTGTATCTGTATTATAAATGATTCAGTTCCAACAATATCAGCTCCTTGTTTTACTTCAAAATCTATTTTTTGAGTGCATAATTGTGTTCCATCAGGTATACTGATTTGTATTATTGCAAATGCAGTGTCCCCCTCGGATCTATCAAATTCAAGAGGAGTATTCATTCTTTGGGCTATAAAATCCTCAACTTTATTTCTTCCAAGAAGCCTTAGACAATTCTCTCTTTCTCTCTCACTTAAGCTTAATGTATACTTTAAATCTCTTGCAGCTGATGAGCCATCATTAGTTTTCCCGCCAATTCCAATCCCAAAGTTTTCTGTCCCAGCTTTTATTCTTGCAGTTCTATCACCGCCTAATTTTACAACAACTTTAGCATCCTCGTCAGTAAAAAGCTTAGTTATTTCAGCTCTTGTTTTTTCGTTTAATTCTTTTACACTGTCCGTAGCACCAGTAAATATTGTTCTAACAAGTGTCAAACCAAGAATTAACATTGTCATTGCAAGAACAAGGATTACAATAGTGCTCATGGAAAGTTCCATAGCTGCTTTTTTGTTCTTTTTAATTAAAAAATTATACACCATCTTTTGATATCCTATAAAAATGATTTATATTTATAAATCTTGTTGAATCAAAAAAACTCTGTATTCGTTTTGAGTTTTTAGGATGCAAGAAAATTTATTTAATTTTCTGCACAGAAAATCTTTGATTTTCTTGTGATCCAAAATCTAAAACTCTAAGGTTACTACCCTATTCTAAAGAATAGGGTTTTAGATTTATGGACATAAAAATAAAAAAGAAATTTTAATATTTTTTGCGAAACCAGATTAATTAAAATCTAGGTCTTTTCTTATTGTAACAATCTTTACAATAAACTGGCTTTCCTTCTGTTGGTTTAAAAGGAACTTCACATTCTTGACCGCATTCCGAGCATTTTGCTTTATGCATTTCTCTTGGTCCGAAATTACTTCTGAATCCTTTGTTGAATCCGCCGCTTCTTGGTTTGTTTCCGAATCTTTCCATTTTGCCCTCCCTATCTTCGATGCAAAATAAAATAATTATGGATTTATAAACCTAACTATGTTGGGATAATACCACAAAATTACAATATAACTTACAAATATCAACAATACCTTTATAAACTAAATATCATATAATATATAATGAAAAGGGGTAAGTTAAATCTCATATTTTTAATCCTTATATTATCTTTATCTATTTATTTTGTTTCAGCTGCCAATGATACACTGACTGTTGAGATTAATGTTCTCGCAAATGAAGGCTCAAGTTCAATAAGTATAGAAGTTCCAGATTCTCTTTATATGGGAGAAATAAATGAGGGAGGAGTAACAGATAAATTCCAGGTTTATATTAATAATACTGGAAATGTTAATATAACAATAACTCCTGAGTTAGTAAGCCCTTATGACTCTATTTTTAATAATCTATATTTCCAAGATAGAAAAACAGGGAATAATTCACAAGAATTTCAAATAGGAGATTATTCTTTCAGTATAGCTAAACCATCCACTTCAGGAAAAAGAAGTGAATATTTCTGGATGTGGTTAGATCTTGCTCAGCATACTGAAGATATTGCAGATGATAAGATAGGTGTGAAAGCAGATATTAGATTTATAGCATTGCCTAGTGTTTAATATTATCTTATGAAAATCAAAATTTTCTTAATCTTATTTTTTATACTTTTTATCAACATTTTTTTTGTTGATGCGTTAAAACTAACTCTATCCCCGCCAAATACAACCATAAATAGTGTAATAAATGAAGAGGTATGCAAAAAAATCAGCATTTCTTCAGATAAAAGTATAAATATAGTCATTGAAGATAAATGGAAAACAAATGGGAAAAGCAGTAATCTGAAAGATTATAATCTAAATTCAGAAGATATAGATATAAATATTTCATATCCAAAAAATATAACTGCAAATAACGGACAATCTATTAATTTCTGTATTAAACCCGAAAAAGAAGGTTTTTACAATGGAGTTATAATATTCAAATCATCAAATAGACCTATAGGTATAGGAAGCTTAATAGAGTTAAATGTTTTCAATTCTTATGATGAAATTGTATCTAAAGGAATAAATTATAATAATTCTAGTAAAATTACAGGGAATATAATAAACGATGAGGAAGTGGAAAAAGAAAGCACTTCTAATCTTAGTATGTTTTTAGTCATGAATGCAGTATTCCTAACAGTAGTGTTACTAATAATAAAAATAAAATATGAGAAGAAATATAAGTCCGAATAAATTCTAACTTATCTGATAAATATTTATATAACTTAAATATCTTAATTATGGATGAAAAAAGAAAGAGGTAAAATTAAATCAGATAATATATTTTCTCCTAGAAATCTATTAATTGCTTTTATTGTAATAATTCTCTTATTATTAATATTCAATTATTTTTATCCTATCATTTCATCAAATTTATTTGTTATGGATCAAAACAATAATCAAGGAGAATTATATTCTCTTGTTCCAATTAAACCAATACCTGGAGGTGCTTGTGATGATGAAAATTGCAATAGTAAATGTGAGGAATGCATTGAGTCAAATCCTTCATGTAACCCTAAACCATGGGAAGGAAGGCAATGCCAACCTGGTTCTTCAGGTGATTTTAATGGTATATGCAGTGGAGGTAGATGTGTTAAGTGTGATCTTAAATGTGGTGAGTGTGGAAAATGTGACATTATAAATGGAGAGCAACAATGTGTTTCGAAAGAAGGGATTGTATTTTGTAATAATAATAAGGGAATATGCCTAAATGGAAAATGTGGTGAGTGTGGAAGTGAAAAATGCGGACAATGTCAAAAATGTGATTTTGATAGTAATGATTTTCCTTTTTGCGTTTCAAATAGTGGAGCAATATGTTATACGAATGGTCCAGGCATTTGTGATGGAGGGAGATGTCCAGTGTGTGATAAAGATTGTAGTCTAAAACCAGGAAGTATTTGTGCTTATATAGGTTTTATTGAAGGGGACGGATGTGTAATACCAGAGCATTTTCCTGTAGCTTAATTAATAAAATCACTTATTATACCTTTCTTTAGAAGGATGTTCATGCCCTTCTTTTAATCTTTCTTTTATTTCTTTTAGATGCTTTTCTTTTTCAATCTTGTACGCTCTTTTATTATCCTTATATTTTTCAATTATTTCAGCAGTATATTCCCCTCCAAGGAAATGAGGAAGAATAACATAATCTGCTCCAGCCTTATATAACTCTATACTATCAGAAATAGTTCTAGATGTAACAATTACTATAGCATTTCTATTTCTTTTCTTTATCTTTTCAAGTATCATAAAATTTATCTCTTTTTCAGGGATAGTTGAAACGATAATTTTTGCTTTATCTATTCTCATAGAATCTATAAAATCAGAATTTGAAACATCACCATAGATACAGTTTATTCCTTTTGCCTTTAGTTTTTTTATTCTTTCTGGATTATAATCAATTACAAGATATTTCTTTTTTAAATGAGTAAATGATTTCATTATAGAAAATCCTATTCTATTCTCTCCTAATAATATATACTCATATTCTTTATCTTTTATCAGTTCCTTTTCTTTAACATTTTTTCTTTCAAAAATTTTAAGATAATTTGAGATATATGGATATATTTTATCCGAATACATTATCATGTAAGTTGAACCGGCGATAGTTATGAGCCCTATTATAGTAACAAAAGATAAAATGTCCTGAGATAAATGTCCTACTTTAACCCCCAAGGCTATTAATATAAGGGAGAACTCGCTTATTTGTGCGACTGTTAATCCTGCCATGAACCCTGTATTCTTGCTATAACCAAAAATTCCCATCAGTAAC
>Ga0209542_10012688_pt1 | contig 14680 bp, 13 predicted proteins | sample RifCSPhighO2_01_FD_184028 | JGI IMG/M metagenome (GOLD analysis project Ga0209542, IMG submission 184028) | Soil microbial communities from Rifle, Colorado - Rifle CSP2_plank highO2_0.1 (SPAdes) (version 2) | ecosystem: Environmental > Terrestrial > Deep subsurface > Rock core/Sediment ...
CTCGCAACCCGCAAACGAACAAACCCTATTCCTACGCCCTACCCCCTACCCCCTACTCCCTACTCCCATGTCCCGCTGCCCCCTCTCCCGCATGCAACACCTTCTCGTGCTCCAGATGGCCCTCGCGGTCACCCTGGCCTCCGGATCAATCCTTGCGGCATCTGTTGATGACAGCGCGCCGGAGGAGCCCGCCGTAGAAGCCGCAAACAATCCGGAGATGGATGCGCGCAGAGAGAGCATTGAAGATTTCAAATCCGACTACCTGATGAGCCGCAAAGCGATCGAAAGCGCATTCACAATGGAGACGACCCTGCGCCAAAAGCGTGCGGAACTCCGACGCGACTGCCGCGAGACGCTGCGCAAAGCAAACCGCGACCAGCGCCTCCCACGACTCAGTGACTGCATGAAAGACGATCTCCAGAAGACACTCGAGATGGTGACGGCGCGGGGAACTTCGATTGCCGCTGCGGCGGGAGTTCAGGGCGACGTAAAAGAATTGATCGCGGCCAGAAACGAACTCCTCCGCGATGCTCTCGATACGATCATCACCGCACTCGACGCCGGTGTGTACACGGATGAGGAGGGGCTCGTGGAAGCACGCAACAATCTCCGTGAAAAATATTTCAAACCGTACGCTGCGCTCCTGCCGCAATTGCATGGCGAGCATGCGCTTTCATGGATCAGTCATCTGCTCGTCCGCTCAGACAGCCTCAAAAAGTCCGGCACGCTCTCCGAGCAGGTCCTTGGAAAAGTCGTGGAAGCGGAAGCATGCCTCTTCACGGAGGAAGATTCCTTGAGCCAGGCAATTGATAGTAATGAAACAATTTCTTCGATAAGTCAATCTCTCGAACGGCTTCCGGGCTGTCTCGACCTCCTCACTGAGGCCCAGGTTCTCTGGAACCAAGAACAGACCCCCGAAGTGGAAAGCGCTCCCGAACCCCAGTGGGAAAACCGGAAACTCCGCCGCTTGCCAGGGACAAGAAATTAGGGTTTTTCAGCTTCTGAACCTGAAACAAGGATGACTTCTTGGAAGCCTTGGGTTCCCCCGTATACTGGGCTCTCCCATGCCCTCCCCCCACATTGCTCATCGGGTTGTTCGAACGAAAAACAAGCACTCGAGGGCCGTGCTCAAAGATGAGACGGTGATCATCCGCCTGGCCAGAAATCTTTCGCGCACTGAAGAACAGGATCACATCCGCGACTTGCTGCGGCGTATGACGAGAATCGTTTTAGAGGAACGTACGAAGATTCTGATCAACCCTTTTCAGAGTCTTCTGAACGGTTCTTCGCGCTCAACAATCGAGCTCGCGACCGGAAAGAAAATTGTTTTTGCACTCGAGGCCGGTGATCGCTCGAAGGCCAAGCGGACGAAGGAAGGATGGCACATCACCATCGGTCCGCGTTGCCGCCGCAAAGCATTGCACCGCTTCCTCTGGAAGCTTGTAAGCATCTCCGAGCAGCAGCGCATAGAACGTATGGTGGACACCCTGAATGCCGAAGTATTGGGAGTGCGCATCCGCGGCGTGAAGATGGGATTTGCTTCCACGCAGTGGGGCAGCTGTAGCCCCAAAGGCGTGATCATGCTGAATGCTGCCTTGCTGGTGCTTCCCGAGCGCACCCTTCGCTACATCATCATCCACGAGCTTAGCCATCGCATTAGGCCAGACCACTCCGCCGCCTTCTGGAGAGTGGTGGAACGCGCGATGCCGGGATATGAAAAGGCGCGGAGGGAACTTTTGGATTACCGGCTGCCGACGCTGTGACTACAACTTCAATCCGCATCTCTCGTGCAGATCTCTGATCATTTCAAGATTTCTAACGCAAAAATCTGTGTGGAGGAAAGAACCTTCTGAGGGGGAATTTGCGATCTTCAGTAAAGAAAGGGCGTCATCATCCCCATCAAGAGCAAATTGCTCGAGCTCCCGACACGCATCATTATCGCCTTTAAGCGCTCGCTCACAGAGAGCTACCAACTTCGGATCGACCTTGTCGCCTGTTTCGTTCAATTTCATAGGAAAATTATGCAATAAATCTTAAGAAAAACAAATATTTATGACATTTTTTATGTATTGGCTTCCATATGCGTACACTGCAACCATGCAGAAAATCGTTGATTCCCATCATGCTCTCAAAATCGCTTTAACAGTCGCCAAAGCAGCTGGCAAGCTCCTGCAGAGAAAACAAAAAGACCTCCTGAAGCACGGCTACGACTCCATCGGCGTCGGAACAAAATCCGGCCCGCATGACTACGCTTCGGATGCCGACCGCGAGGCGCAGCAGATTATCGTGGATGCGATTCAGAAGAATTTCCCAAGCCACAGGATTCTCGGAGAAGAAGGCGGAACGGATCATCTTGGGGATCCCGCTTCCCCGTTCCGTTGGATCATCGATCCGCTGGATGGGACAACAAACTTTATTCACGGAAAACCCAACTATGGCACCATTATCGCCCTTCAGGAAAATGACAAAACCATTCTCGGCGTGATGATCCTGCACGAAGACAAAGAAACGTACACCGCTATACGTGGCGAGGGATGCTTCCTCAACGGCAAGCGCTGCAGCTTACGAAAAACCGCCGGCATGCACGACGCCGTTCTCGCATGCAACATCGCGCATCGTGCCCATACAACGCCGGACGGGCTTCGCGTCGTCCCCATCCCCCTCTGCGCGTCAATCGAGAACTACGGCAACGCCATCGAAGAATTCGCAGTGGTGCTCAAAGGCTGGAATGACGGCGTGTTTTTCAATGGCCCCAAGCTTTGGGACGTCGCCGCAGGATGCCTGATGGTGGAAGAAGCGGGCGGGCGATCGAAAACCGCATTGAAAGATCCGGATGATCCGCGTTCGGGGGTTTTGTGTGCCGCGACGACGAATGAAATTTTCGAAGAGGTGGAAGAATTTGTCTTTAAAACGTTAATAACATCACCGTAGAGACGGACCTGTGGTCCGTCTCACCGATTCCAGAGACGCACCAAAGGTGCGTCTCTACGGAGCCACATTGAAATTAACGCCAGTCTTCTTCATCAATTCCCCCAACAGAAACACCGGTAACCCCACCACGCTCGTGAAATCCCCTTCCAGATGTTCGATCATCAATTGCCCTTTGCCATCAATCTGGAACGCTCCGGAACGGTCTTTCCACTGCCCCGTCCCGATCCACCAGGCGATTTCCTCCTCGGATAATTTCTTGAAATGGACGCGGGATGAAGAGATGCCTTCAGCGCGTGATGAGGGTCCGATCAGACACAGCCCGGAATGAATCACCGAGATGGCACCACTCTGCAGCCTCAGCATCTTCTCCGCTTCCGCGGCATCCTTCGGCTTTTCCAGAAGCGTGCCATCGGATGCGACGACCAACGTGTCACATCCCAAAACCCAACAATCGGAATGTGCACGCTGCACATCCTCCGCTTTCATCCGCGCCAGAACCTGCGCCCGCTTGGCAGGATCTTTGTCCTCGTATGCGGATTCATCAACGCCGCTCGGCACAACGTCAAACGCCATGCCAAGACCTTTCAAGAGCTCACGACGCTGTGGACTGGCCGATGCGAGGATGAAACGCATGGAAGGAGCATAGAAAAATCACACGCACATGTCACCCTGAGTAGCGCCGCCTGTCCTGAGCTGCGTCGAAGGGTATCGAAGGGACTGTTACTCCCCAATGTACGGCGTCGGTCGCATCGGCACAGGGACACCTGTCCTGCGTGTAGAGCGGTCATTTGCCTGCTCGATCATCTTGAGGCGAAGCTTCAGGGACGTGGGTTCTAGGCCACGGTGGCGAAGCGCCTTGAGATCGGTTTCGATTCCTGTGGGAAGTTCGTCCGAGGCGTCATCTCCCACGATGCTCTTACAAAGAGCGTGGAATCCGGGCAGGATCCGCTCCATACTCTCGGGACAACTCTCTGCTCGGGTGTAGGTCCGGAGAAGCAATCTCTGGCGGGTGGAAAGCTCATCGGTGCCGAGTTCCTCCTCTTCCTCGGGCGCGCTGGCATGTACAGGATCCTCATCCACGGCTTTTTGCTCCGTGCCACTCTGCTTTCGAATGCGTGCAAGTTCGCGACCATGCACAATGTATTCCTTGAAGGTAGAAGGATCATTGATGTCCGGCTTCACAGCGTCAGTAATCCCGAGCCGGAGCTTCTCACGGTAGGCTTCGATCGCAAGCGAGTACGCGCGGCGCAGCATCTGCCGGTCACCGGCCTGATATTCATAGACATCCTCTCGGATGTCGCCGATTGCCTCGAACTGCTGACCGTCGTCATCCTGGGACCGGAATACGGCCTGGGACGAGAGCGGAATACTGATGATCGCGACGAGAAGTGCCGTGACCGCGCGTGAAGAGGAACGTTCCATGTGGGTGTTGGGAGGAATCACATTATTATAGCAGAAATTCGATTCTGATTCAATATCCCCTGTGGAAAGGTTGCGAAGTTTGCGGAGTGACGGAGGTTGCGGAGTTCTTAAGCTTTGGAACTTCGCAACCCTCGCAAACTTCGCAACCTCCGCAAACTTTCACGATATTTCGGTCACAACAAACCAACCGCTGCTCTGACCTTCGCCATCGTCCCAATCGCCACCGACTTCGCCCGCTTGGCACCGCTTTCCACTACTTCCCTAGCTTGCGCCGGCGTGATCTTCACCCGCTTCTCTCGCATGGCCATGAAGTAATCCATATACGTCGAGAAGAGTTTTTTCTTCGCATCGCCATACGGAAGCCCGTTGCGGTATTCGTCCGCGAGCGCTTTCGCCTGATCCGCGTTGAGGAAGAGTTTGTGGATCTGATAGATAATGCAGGCCTCCGGATCCTTGGCATCATTCATTCCTTTGGAATCCGTCACGATGCCCATGATCGATTTTTTGATCGCAGCCTCTTCGCCGAAAAGCGGAATCGTATTGCCGTAGCTCTTGCTCATCTTTTGCCCATCGGTTCCCGGCACCACGGCTACCTCTTTGGCCACTTCGGGCTCCGGAATCACCAGTGTCTCGCCGAACGTGTTATTGAATTTCACCGCGATATCACGCGCAAACTCCACATGCTGCTTCTGGTCTTTGCCTACGGGAACAATGTTCGCGTCGTACATCAGGATGTCCGCGGCCATGAGCACCGGATACGTGAAGAGGCCCACGGAAGGCTGCAACCCCTTGCTGACCTTGTCCTTATAGCTCACCGCGCGCTCGAGGAGCCCCATCGGCATGATCGTCATGAGGATCCACATGAGCTCTGTGTGCTCGGGGATATGCGACTGGTAATAGATGATCGATTTCTTCGGGTCGAATCCGCAGGCGAGGTAATCAAGCACGATGTCCTCGCGCGACTTCCGCAGCGCGTCTCTGTCCTGCACGGTCGTGAGCGCGTGCAAATCAGCGACAAAGTAGAACGTCTGCTCCGCCTTGTTCTGCCACTCCAGATTCGGCTTCATGGAACCGAAGTAGTTTCCCAGGTGCAGCTGGCCGGAGGGTTGCATTCCCGAAAGGACTCTCATGGGAGGAGTATAGCTGCAGAAGCTGCAGAAGCTGCAAGAGCTTCCTTCTGCGGCTATTGCAGCTGTTGGAGCTTTTTCAGCACCGCCTCAAATGCCCTCGGCATCGACGCTTCAATGTGCAACTTCTCTCCCGTTACAGGGTGCGACAGCTCCAGTGATTGCGCATGCAGGAAGAATTTGTGGAACTTCGTCACCCGGCTGAACGCCTGATTGAATTTCGGCTCTCCGTAGAGCTCATCAAGTGCCAGTGCATGCTTGATCGCCTTGAAGTGCCTGCGGATCTGGTGGTGCCGGCCGGTTTCGATCTCGCATTCCACGTACGTCGCACCATGAAATCTTTGCAGAACGACAAAATTCGTCACCGCGGGAATCAGTTCTTCCTTTTTCTTCTGGTCCTCAAATTTCTTTTCCCGGGAACTTCTGGCAGGAAGCAGCGCACGGATCACCCCCCTGTCGCGGTCGATTACGCCCGAAACAATCGCGCGGTACACCTTCTTCCATCCCTTGAAATGTGATGCCAGGACCGCTTCCCCAGCCGCTTTGGTTTTCGCAAAGAGCACTACGCCCGAGGTATCGAAATCGAGACGATGGAGCACGCGCAGTCCGGGATAATCCTGATGCAGGAAATCGTAAAGCGGTAGCTTCCCCACTTCGCCTTTTCCACGCACCGTGAGCTCTCCCGCAAGCTTGTTTACGGCAAGGAGATGATCGTCTTGAAAGAGAATGCGGTCGGGGGAGATGGGCATGAAGGTACTATACCGATTTCTCACTCAGAATTTCCGCAAAGCGTCGCTTTCCGGCAGGCGTGGGATACCCTTCTGGAGTGCCATCCACGCAGGCCGTACAAAACTCGTCGCGAGAAAGTCCAAGTTTCTCAAAGACGCTGAGCATGTCTTCCTTCGAAAGGAAACGAATGGAAGTTAAACCAAGTTCCTGTGCGAGCAAACGCTCAAGCGTTTGCGTAAGATCCCCTCCATTCTGAAGAATCGCGTTACGATATTTCCCGACAAGCAACTCGCGGAGCGTGGGGAAATCGATACCGTAGAAACATGGAGCGATGATGGGGGGACACGATACTCGCAAGTGGATCGAGTTGGCGCCCATGTCCCAGAGCTGTTGCACGAGCACCTCCATGGTTGTCCCGCGAACCACACTGTCTTCGCACAGCACGATATCCTTTCCTGCAATCTGACCGTCCGGGAACAGATATTTGATCCGCGCAAAGGCGATGCGCTCTTCACGCGTCCCTAAAAGGAAGCTTCGTCCTTCTGCCTCCGGATTTCGTGTAATCGCCTGGACGTATGGCAAATCCAAATCCTTGGCAAATTGCTGCCCGCCGGCAATGCCGGAATCAGGGACGCCGATCACGGTCGCGCCCGCGGGAAGCTCTCCATTCTTCTCCCTTCGAGCAAGCGCGGATGCGAATCCCTGTTTGGCCTCCTGCACCTGTACACCGTCGAGCTTGGAAAGCAGGCGTGAGAAATACACCCACTCGAAAAAACATCGGGAAACATTTCTTCCCTCCATGACCTGCAGGGAGACCGGATCTGCACCTTTGAGTTTAGTGACAAGCTCACCGGGGCTGATGTCTGCAATGTCGAAATCCTGTTCAGGGAATGCATCCCGGATAGCACTGTCTTCAGAAGCAATGATATTACCCGATGTCACCAGAGGGCGGAACCCGTGCCCGTCACGGTATCCCCACATGTTGCCCTCATCGTCCATGAGGACAATGTTGAAACAGCCGTCCAGATGCTCCTCCAGAAAACGAAATACCTGTGCCATGTTCTGCGGCCACAGCCGTATCCCCTGTTGTAAAAGCACACGAATGGCATCGGTATCAACGTCTTGCAAAAGCTGTTCGGAAAGCTCCTTTCTCAACTCGTCGTAGTTCGCGATGTTGCCGTTAAACGAAAAGGACCAACTCCGTCCGGCGGCGTCGAATGTGAAAGGCTGTCTATGCCGCAGGATTTCTGTTCCCGATGTCACATACCGCACCTGGCCTTGCCCGCATGCAAAGCCCAGTTCTGAAGCCGAAGGCTCATCAATAATAGTTTGCAGTCCCGCCAGTCCTTTTTCTTTTGCGATCGTGGTTATTTGCTCGCGGGCCGCCATCGTAATTCCAAAACCTGCTTTTCCACGATTGGAATTCGCCTGAAGGACCTTGGCAACGTCCCGGGGGAGATGTACATCTTCTGCATCCGGTTGGATACCAACGACTGCGCAATGATGTCCTATATCTTCAGACATAAGACCGCATTGTGTCACCCGTCCATGGGTAATCCAACCTATTGCATAGAGAAATTATCGCTGAAAACGATTATAAGCTTCGTTATATGGCCAATCTCGTACGCACTTCATTGATGATTCTATCGGTGCTCTCAAAATCAATAGCGTACTCATCAACAGGAAACTCTCTTGGGAAGACCCCTACATGATATCGCAACGTTAAAATGCGCAATGTCTCGTATTTTTCGACATAGGCATCAATGAATTCTTTCATTCCCCCTCCTTGAAATACATCTCTGCGTAAAATTCCAATATCTTCGCAGAGTTCGTTCCAGCGCTGTATAGCTGCCGTGAAGAGATGCTCTACCTCCACATGAAGAGTACGCGGTGGAGGGCTCACATCAATATATTCTGCAATCGCTTCATAGGCATCATCAAATGCCTTCATACGGAGAGTAATCCGGTCCGATGTCGACATACGCAGGACCTCCGATGCATCGTAATTTTCTAAACCACTCATAATAGCATTATATCTTATAAAAAATTATAAGCAATTTATCCCAAACTCCTCCTGATTCTCCCCTCCTCAACAGTATTGCTGCACTGTCGGTGCTGCGTCGCCATGGTGATGGGGGGGACATGGAGAGATTGTAGGGTATGAGCGAGCCGCCGCAGCGGCGAGTCGAATGGTGGTGTCTGGGCGACAAAATTATAACCGATTTCCGCGAACATTGGTGCGGCGGCTGAAAATTGGGGGGGCAGCCGCCGCACCGCGACCGTTTCCGACTGCCAAGCGAAGCTCCCGCAGGAGCGAAGTGGGGTGACGATTTGTAACTGCTCTTTGTCTCAATGGGCCAGACGAGGGGCACCAGACGACTAACAAACACCCATTTCCGCCGCTTCTCGTTCCCAAGCCCTGATCACCCGCCGCGAAAAGAGTGACCGTTGCAGTACATTTCTCTGTCGTTCCCGTGGATGCAATGTCGGCGCATGCTCTTTCAGGAACGACGTGAAGGCGAATCGATTCCTCGTCAGACAGCGGTGATGGCAGAATGCCTTGAAGGTCATGGAGAGTTCAAAAGTTGCCGTGGACTGTTCCTCTTCCACGAGTTCCGCGAATGCACGGTTGCTGATACTTGTCGCCAGACGGATGAGCGCAAGAAGGTTCCGCACTTTCTTCAGGGAGAGGAGACGGATCTGCTCGAGTCCGAACTTCTCCTTCATCTGCTTGTACAGATTCTCGATATCCCAGCGAAGGAGGTATGTACTGATGATGGCCTTCGCTCTCCGCACCTTCACTCCACGGACGAGAACACGAATTGGTGTCTTTTCTTCCAGATGTTCGTAGACGACAAGCGTGTACACCCATCGTTGTCCCGGTACACGCACATCGTAGACGCCCGGAAGAAAATCCTCGACTGCCTGCTTCATACCTGATGGATGATGGATGAACTTTCGGTTCTTCTTCAGGCGAATGATGAACCGGAGTTTTCGTCGTACATTAGAGGCGAACAGCTTCTTGTCATCGTTGCCTCTGTCATAGACCCAGATGCCCTTCGTACCCACCTTCTTCGTCACTCTGTCGATTATTTCTTCTCGTACTTGATTGAGAGTCTTGCACCCCGCATCATGGATCTCCGTCACCACAGGTTGATTGTGGATGCTGACACCGTGGAGTTCGTAGCCTCGACTGATTTTCCGTTCACTCCCATCGTAGATGTCGTGCACGCCCTCCATCTTCTTCGCATGAGGCTTTGCGATGTCTCCAAGGTCGTACGCGATGATGGTGTTCTTGCTCAGAGGAGGAAGGGTGCGGAAAATCCGTTCCTCCACCGCGTGGGTAATGTCGATGTTTTCCAAGTGACGGCGGTACCGTTCGGACTGTTTTCCAATGCGCACGTTTGTCGCTCGATTGAGATGGTTGAGGACGGCAGTGCTGTCCCTCAGAAGTCCAATCAGAAGTTCCTGCACTGCCTTTGTCTGCGGCATCGTGAGTGTGCGAGTGAGAGAGCGAACCGTATTTCTCACGGCATCGTGGACATGCTTCGGTGTGGGCATGGAGAAGGAGGAAAAAGTACGCCGACAGCGTTTAGGCGTCCTTTTCCTGTCAAGGCTTTTCGTCACTTTTGAGTGGCAATATTTTGGCTTTGTGTAGATGTAAACTCAGTATTCAGACACTGAAAAATGGGTGTTTGTTAGCAGACGAAGATTGACAAATATAATATAAATTGCTACAATGTCATTACATTCTTTCCCAAAATATATATGTCTGCTTCATCCGTCCCAAAACCCCACCACGCCAGCTCTGTCGCGCCCGAGGCTCAAAAGGATCTGTCTGTAGAAGGTGTTTCCAAATCGTCTGATAGCGTCTCGCAGCGTGTCGGAAATGCCCATACGGAAATTCAGGGTATTATTGAGCTCGATAGCGGCGAAACATCCACCGCGCTCCGATCCCTCTGGAAACAATTGGTGGAGTCGGAACAAAGTAACGATGACCTGACATCAGTCATGTCGTCCGCTCTTCGCTTTCAGGAAGAAGCTGGAAAGAAGGTTCTGGCCCAGAACCCAGGCATCAGTGAACTGTTCTCTGTTATGACGTACGTGCCCAAGCTCCGGGATGAAGCCGGGAGGCAGCTCCTCGCCCAACATCCGAGCAACTCGGACCTCTGCTACATGATACGGAACTTCCCCAGGCTCCGGGAAGAAGCCTACACGCAGCTCCTCACCCAAAGCCCGAGCACCGATAACCTGCTCTCCATCCGCCCATCGCTCTTAAGCTAGATTCCGATGCGGGTTGGGAATCATGCTGAGCTGCGCCTTCGGTCGAGGCTTCCGTGGCTACAACTGCTGTGAGCACAAGAGAGGACACAGCTATCTGAACTGGAGCGACTGGCATCCCAAAAAACGAGACGAATAATTAGAAAGCGAAACGGAGCAGTCGATGAGATCGCAACTTGATCTTATAAGGCGCTCAAAAGAGTCGCGCTGAATGTACTGAAGTTTTGAGAGCTGCGTTTAGGGAATGAGATAGCCTACTGCAATCTCTGTTCTACAGCTTTCACAAAGGTATTGGGGCTTATGCCGCGCAGACCTTGTGTTGCTGTCCAAAACGCATCGTGTGCCTCCAAGAACTTCGACACTGGAATGGAGGGAGGGAGTTTCATCCGCAATGCCTCCACATACTCTGACGCGATTTTGCTGGGAGGTGAGGTGAGAAGTTGCACATAAAAGGTGGATGTTTCTTTGTCAGTAACAATCAAGTTCTTGATGTCTTGGGCTGCGTTTTCTCCGATGTCTTCTATGAGGGCATCCCATCCTTTCTGAAAGTCAGTGACCTTGGCAACATGTTCCTTTTCTACCTTCCACGCATCGGTCTGTAGCACTCGCATCATTTCCTCGGAAAACCTGCATTGCTGCAAACCCCACTCAACTTCAGACCCCATCTCTTTCAATGCAAACAGAGTCGGTTTGTCCTTCTCTTTAACGACAAACTCATCGGTATTTTCCTTGATGCAATGCTCATAACCCACTTTGAGCGAACGATGGAATGGAACAAGGGAATACTGTTCGGGAGTGCATGAAGCGGAAGGGAGTCGCAAGAGGCTGATACCTGCAGCAGACCCCATACTCAGCTTTCCCTTGGTCACATCCACGCAGATGCCCTTGCTCTCCTTCACTCCATTGCTGGGATCAGCATAGAGCAATGTGCCATCCTGCAGTCGTACCAACGACACTGCATGACCTTCGGGATTGGCGAAGTACGCCTCCACGCCGCGCTCTTTCAAAATACTGGTGAGTAGCATTGCTGCACCCACACAGTTCTTCGTTTGCCATTTCTCGATGAGCTTTGGTGTTTCACAAAAATGCCGCGCTTCCAGCAGTTGCACACCATCAGCTATTTTTTCTTCGTCTCGCCCCTCGTCAATGGAATAGATGAACCCGACAAGTGCCTCTACGTCTGTTTTTGTTATACTCTCTGGCGATTTGTTCAAAGCCTCCTCCACTGCTGCAAAAAGCTGTACTTCCAACTCGTCACGCGGGTGAGGCTTTCTTGCATCAAAGAGTCGTTTGAACGTCTGCGAGAAACCACGCGCTGTCTCATCATCAGACGGCAATGTCTCGTTGCCTTTCACAGCTACGCCATCCAAGAGCGTCTTCAGTTCATCAGGCTCCTGTAGCTTCATTGCTGTTGAAATATGCTGCTGCCCATCCATGTTGTTTTTTGTCTCCATCTTTGAATTATAGCATAATTGCCCCATTGTTTCCATTGATAGGCGAATCAAAAACTAGGCACTTTCCTGCCTAGTTTTTGATTCGTAAGTTGATATCAAGTACTTGTTTGTTCATTGAGTAGTGTGGAATTTATCTGAATCCCTTTTTCACAAAATCAGAAAAGTTTTGCCGTTGGCGAACCGTCCAGTTCAAGCCGTCTTGCTTTCCGGTTTCGCGTGCTGTTCTGACGGAAACGGTCGCGGCGCAGCGGCTGCCCCCCAATTTTCAGCCGCCGCACCAATGTTCGCGGAAATCGGTTATAATTTTGTCGCCCAGACACCACCAAGTACGACTTTCGGGGCTGGCGCGCAAAACGCGCCACCCTATTTTGGCTTCGTATTGCACCGCATTCTCTTTCCATTCGCCAACAGCAAAACTTTTCTTTTCTGTTATGATTCTCTCATGGACAACCGTTACGTCATCTATGTCCGAAAATCGAGTGAGCAGGAAGAGAGACAAGCGTTATCCATCGCCGCTCAATTTCGTGAGCTCGAAGAGTACGCAGCAAAAGAGCAGTTACAAATCGTCGCCTCCTTCGAGGAGGCCAGAACAGCACGCGAAACCGGACGAACCGTGTTCGGAGAAATGTTGGGATTGATTGAAAAAGGTGAAGCAGACGGGATTTTATCGTGGCATCCAGATCGCCTTGCTCGTAATGCCGTGGACGGCGGCCAGATTATCCATCTTCTCGACTGCGGAAAGCTGAAAGACCTGCGCTTCCCGACCATGACCTTCGATAACAGTCCCAACGGTAAATTCATGCTGCAAATCGCCTTCGGGCAGTCCAAGTATTACACCGATGCGCTTAGCGAGAACGTGAAGCGAGGCATCCGCCAAAAGATGCAGCGTGGCGAATGGTCATGGAAAGCGCCAACGGGTTACCTGAACAATCCTCATACGAGGAACCTCGACATTGATTCAGAGAAGGCGCCGATCATTCGGGAAGCATTCAAGCTGTATGCCACCGGAGACTATACGCTGGATGCGATCAAGGACTTTCTCAAGACAAAGGGCTTCCGTAGTCGAACGAACAAGGTCATGGCAAAGGCTTCCGTCCAGACGATGCTCCAAAATCCCATTCATTGCGGCCTCATGAAGGTGAACGGTGAACTGCATGAAGGAACGTTCAAGCCGCTCATCAGTAAAGAGCTGTTCGACACATGCCAAGAAGTTATGAAGAATCGAGGCAAAACGAAACACAGGAGAAATCAGGATTTTCCTTTCGTTGGCTGGCTCAAGTGTAAGGAGTGTGATTGTTCCATTACCTGCCAGAGACAGAAGGGGCATCACTACTACCATTGTACGAAAAAGAAAGGAGCATGCCCCACGGCACACTACCTTCGAGAAGAAAAGATACTTGAGCAAGCCAAAAAGATTGTCGAACAGCTCTCTATTCCCGATGAATGGGCGAATAACATTCTTCGAGAACTCGACAAGAAAGAAGCCTTGAGCAAGTCAGATTATCGGGCGGTCGTTCAGCACTTGAAGAATGAGAAACGAGAACTGGAGAAGAAGCTCGAAGCCCTCCTCGACCTTCGGCTTGATGGAACGATTACGAATGATGAATACCTCACGAAGAAGAACAAACTCGTTTCCAAGAAGGTCGATCTCGATCAGAAAATCGCTCGTGCTGAACGGAGCCACTGTGAGTGGCTAGAACCTTGTCGTCAGATGATTCGACGCAGCAAGGAAGCCAAAAGTCTGCTTCACACGAAAAATCTTCGGGAAATCCCAACATTTCTCAAGCAAGCCGGCTTGAACTGGGCTTTGAAAAAGGATGCGGTGCAGTACGAAGCCAAAATAGGGTGGCGCGTTTTGCGCGCCAGCCCCGAAAGTCGTACTTGGTGGACGATCCCGGATTCGAACCGGGGACCTTTCGAATGTGAATCGAACGCTCTAACCAGCTGAGCTAATCGTCCAGAGAGGATAACCATCCGCCTAGGCGGATAATCGTCCATAGTGTGAAGGAAGCTAACAATACGATACGGATCGACTCGCATAGCATCAACCAAAAAGGGAGAATGAATGTATGCGCCGCCTCATCGTCAACGCCGACGACCTCGGAGTAAACGCCCCAAGAACCCACGGGATTTTCCAGTGCATGGAAGGAGGCATCGTGCGCTCTGCCACGCTCCTTGTGAATATGCCGGACTCCCTGAATGCCGCACGAAGGGTGAAAGAGCGCAATATCTCCGTGGGGCTCCATATCAATCTTTCGGAGGGATCGCCGCTCACACCCGAACAAGACGTCCACTCGTTGCTGGATACGCGCGGATATTTTCTGGGAAAAGAACGCACGCGCCAGGCATGCGACGAAGGAGCGGTAGAGCCGGAACATCTGGAACGGGAAATCCGCGCGCAGATCGAATGGTTCTTCGACCACTGTGGCATGCCCACGCACGTCGACGGGCATCATCATCTCCATGTCCATCCGATCGTCACGGAGCTTCTGCCCCCTATCCTCGAACGCTACGGCATCCAGCGTATCCGCATTCCGCAGGAGGATACGAGCGACCCCCGCTGGGAAATCTCTCCGGAGCGCCTGGCATGGATCGCATTGATTCGAAAACATGCGCAGGCGGCGCGCATACTCTGGGAAAGTACGGGGCTGCGGTCTACAGATCATTTCCGTGGTATCGCCCTCACCGGAGAAGCCAATGCCCGCCGCCTTCGGCACCTCATCGCGGCACTCCCCG
>Ga0209542_10012689_pt1 | contig 14679 bp, 10 predicted proteins | sample RifCSPhighO2_01_FD_184028 | JGI IMG/M metagenome (GOLD analysis project Ga0209542, IMG submission 184028) | Soil microbial communities from Rifle, Colorado - Rifle CSP2_plank highO2_0.1 (SPAdes) (version 2) | ecosystem: Environmental > Terrestrial > Deep subsurface > Rock core/Sediment ...
CCCTTATATTTCCTGTAAGCATATCCTTGAATATATTGAAGAGTTAGCCGCGAAAGGCAAGCTTTCTTACGAATACCAGCTGACGAGAGATCTGGAGTCAAGAAAACGCTTTGACAGAGAACTTGGAAAAGAAGTCGGCAGAGAAGCGTTGTTTGAAGCAGTCAGGAATTTTGACGACTTTATGCTTGTGAATTTTCTTTCCGATGACGACTTTCAGGATTTGGTTAATAAGCGCAAACTTTTTGTCGCCGGACGGCGCATCAGTCAAGACGAGCCGGTGGTGGAGATTTTTGTCAAGTCCAGAAATGGCAAAGAGTATCGCAAAATGTTGAATGACAGCTTGTACCACCCGCCTTATGTGTTGATCAACGAAGAGAAAGCCGAAGAAGGGGAACTCTATCTCGACCATATTTTTGAGGGCAGAACCTTGGTTACAAAGTATATTCCCGCTGTTTTAGTGGGTCTGTCTTATCTTTGGGGAAACTTGGTTCAACTTGAAACGACGGAATTTGAAATTGATGAAGAAGAAAAAGAACTGCAGTTGATCGATCCGGAATATAAACCGGAATATAAGAAAGTTAGGGTTCTCTATGTTTGCGATGGCCAAGATGTGAAAAGAATCGTAATTGACGAGAAAAAGGAGGCGCAATCATGAGCGACGCCAAGCATGCTCTCGAGTTCTTAAAGACGGATCTTGAAAATGACGAAAAAAGAGTAGTTTTAAGCTATGACGAGTTTCTCGGGACAGTTATAGAAAATCCTCAAAGAACCATCCGCAACACATTTCAGTTGTTTCACGATATGGTTAAAAGTTATATTGGAGAGGGAGAGGACGAGAACCCTGAAGATCCTGAAAACATTGGTTTCGTCAAATACGACTGTTCCAGGATTTTCGTTCAGGGGTCAAATTACCCATATTTTGTTGATCGGCTTTTCGCCAATAGATTTGTTAGACAAGCAGAGGCATTAAGGCAGGGATCTCAACAGAACATGATATACGTCTATGAAGGACCTCACGGCTGCGGTAAAAGCACTTTTCTGAATAATCTCTTAAAATCCTTTGAGCAGTACACAAATACGGAAGAAGGGCAAAGTTTTGAGATATTTTGGGATATAGAAATTAAGGAAGGTAAGGCAAGAGTTCCTTGTCCTAGTCACGACCACCCCCTGTTATTGATTCCCAAAAACCATCGTAGCGTCTTCTTGGACAAACTGTTGTCAGAAAAAGTTACCGAGTTCAAGCACCGTCTTTCTTGTGAAAAAGAATATGAGTGGCTTTTTGAAAGAGAAGTTTGCACGATTTGCGGATCTCTTTTCCGGGCATTGCTTGACCAGCTCGGTTCCCTTGAAAAGGTCTTGAGTATGGTCAAAGTCCGTCGTTATAAATTTGATCGGCGTTTAGGCGAAGGTATCAGTGTATTCAACCCTGGTGATAAGCCGCTGAAACAGACCTTTCTCACCGACAAACAGATTCAAAAAAAACTGGACAAGATGTTCGGCGCCAATCTTGTGAAATATGTATTTTCGCCGCACGCCAAGACCAATAACGGCATATACGTCTTGATGGATATTAAGTCACATAACAAAGAACGTCTTTTGGAGCTTCATAACGTTATTTCAGAGGGCGTTCATAAAATTAACGGGATGATAGAAGAAAGAATAAGCTCGATTTTTCTCGCCCTAATGAATCCCGAAGATAAAAAAAGTATAGAAGAAGAAGGCGCCAAATCGTTTCAAGGTAGGATCCAGTACAACAAGATACCCTACGTGTTGGACGTGCCGACTGAAGTTAAAATTTATCGGAGTATTTTTGGGGATCAAGTTAATTTGTGCTTTCTGCCACGAGTTCTGGAAAATTTCGCAAGGGTGATAATTTCTTCCAGAATGAATCCTGACTGCAAGCCGCTTAAGGAATGGATCCCGGATGTTGAAAAATATAAGCGCTATTGCGATGAGGCGGGACTGCTTTTAAGGATGGACATATACGGTGGAATCATACCCGCATGGCTATCCGAAGAAGATAGAAAAAAACTGACTGCTCAAATCAGACGAAAACTGATATCAGAAGGAGAGAGAGAGGGGACAAAGGGTTTCTCCGGCAGGGAATCAGTGAGGGCTTTTGGCGAACTCTTGGGCAGATATGAAAAAAATTTCCACTTGATAAGTATAAGTAATGTTTCGGACTACTTTAAGCACAGAATGGGTAGAGAAAAAAGGAACGAATATATTCCTAAGAATTTCATTGGTTCGCTTATTGGCTGGTATGACTATACGGTTTTATCCGAAGTTAAAGAATCTCTTTACTTTTACAACGAGGAGCAAATTTCGGAAATCGTGTTGAATTACTTGTATGCCGTTAATTATGATATTGGAACCAAGGTCAAGTGCGAATGGACCGGACAAGAACTGGAAGTTACGATCGAGTTTTTGAGGATAACTGGTGCTTATTTTGTCGGCAGGGAGATGAAAGATGATGATGTGTTGGGTTTTGCTAGGAATGTTCAAAAGAAGTATGTTGAGGCCGTTGCCCAAGAAAGAAGCATAAAAATAACCGAGACGGATTTGTACAAGGAACTTTTTTCTTCTTGCGTGAGAGTCCTAAAAGAAAAGACCTTTAAGCCGTTTCTTAAAAATGATAATTTTAAAGAAGCAGTCAGGTCCTTTGGAACTAAAGAGTTTGAAACCTTTGATACCCGGCTTAAAGAACACGTCGCCCACATGATTAAAAACTTAGTGGATAAATTTGGCTACACCGAAAAGGGGGCGAAAGAAATTTGTCTTTATGTTGTAGATCAGAAGTTGGTTGAAAAATTTTCTTAAGATAGGTTAACCCCAAGTCTATTACAAGCAGCAAAAGGCTGCTTTTTTGTTGGCAGGCATGCGCGTGTACACATTACCTATGACTATTGATTTTTTAGGAGGAATATGTATATTATCGGCAAGCTCGTTAACAACCTAAGGGGTAAAAAATGGAACCAAATCAGGAAATCTTCTCTCCTAATGAGCATATCTTAGTAAATGTTGTTCCAACTGGAATGATAATGCCAGGAATGGGTTCTTATAGAATTATAGAAGAAAATGAGTCCTCTCAAAGGATTTTACAAGCTGCTAGAAACGGCTTGTGTCAATCCTTTTTTATAGTAATGTCAGACCCACGGATAGATGAAATTCCAGATAGATTTTACAGAACCGGTGTAATTGTGAAGGTAGAAGCAGATCCGAAAGATCCGATAGTTAACCTAAGGGGCATGTTCAGGGCGGAGAGGCTAAGACTTAGAAGAGTTAAAGGCCCCGGTTGGGAATTTTTGGTGGTGACAGTTAAAAAAGTAGAAGACGAGAACTATGATGATTACTTTACAGAAAATCATCAGCAAATCATGGCTAACGTGATTAAAATAAGGGATCTTCTTGTTGGATTCATGACTCAAGCTAGAGGATTTTACAACTTTGACAATAGGTTGATGTTAAGGATTGTTGATGGTTTTGAAAATACTGACTGGGGGAATAAAGACGAAGTTGATAATTTTGTCTGGGCAGTATTGAGTTCTGTTCCTGACTTGCTTCAGAATGACACACAACCTTTTCTTGAAAATACGAATTTGCCGGAAAGAGTTGGGCTGTGCGTTAAAACATTGAAGAAAAGATTGAGGCTTTTGGAGATTCAGAAAAGAGTTTCGTTAACAGACAATAATCAACTAAGAAGTATCAAGAATGTTCCCATTGTGAATCCAAAAGAACAAGTCAAGGACGAGGACGAGTTTGTTAAAGGTGTTCATGGTGACATCAAAAAAAGGTGGGAGAAATTTAAAGAAGTTCGTGACTATATGAGCGAAGATGCCCGTGACGTGGTTCTAGAAGATATCGGAAGTCTTAAATCTTTTGAAAGTCCACAGAAAAATACTTATGAATGGCCAAAAGTCATAAAACGTTTGGATTTTGTTCTTGGCTTGCCATGGAAAGAAGAAACGGCCGAGGAATCCAACATTGCCAAGGTGGCTGAAATATTGGACGAAGACCACTACGGACTTCAACACGTCAAAGATAGAATTTGTGAAAGTATTGCCCCTAAGATTCTAAACCCTGAAGGGAAGGGGCATATTATCTGTTTTATTGGTCCACCGGGAGTAGGAAAAACCTCTCTGGCCAAATCTATTGCCAGAGCTTTAAACAAAAAACTGACTCGGATGTCTGTGGGTGGAATTAGGGACGAGGCTCAAATAAGGGGCCATAGTTTTACCTATGTTGGTTCTGGGCCGGGAGAGGTGTTGAAGTTGGTAAAACGATGCGGAGTCAGAAATCCAGTATTTGTTATTGATGAAATAGATAAACTTGGGAATATGTCGGTTAGCGGAGACCCTTCTTCGGCTATGCTGGAGGTTTTTGATCCCGAGCAGAATAATTCTTTCAAAGACCATTATGTTTCTTGTGGGTTTGATCTTTCAAGGGTTATGTTTATTGCTACGGCGAATGTTGAGGAAAACATTATACCTCCCTTGCGGGATAGAATGGACATCATTAGTCTTCCGGGATATTTGGAAGTAGAGAAAATTGAAATCGCAAAAAGATACCTTGTGCCACGTTGGTTGAAAGAGACCGGTCTGTCCCAGAACAATGTCCAAATTGAATGGGAGGACGGGATTATTGCCAAGCTTATCAGGGGCTATACAAGCGAGGCCGGAGTAAGAAATCTGGAAAGAACAATCGCCTCCATCCTTAGAAAGATTTCCCGTGAATATCTAAAATCTCGGAGTGAAGAAAAGCCACTGGTTCAGTTTATGGTCACTCAAGAGCGAGTGCATGAATACTTAGGACCGTTTAAGTTTTTTAAAGATAGGGCCAGACCAACTTTGATGGGTGAGGCAATTGGCCTTGCTTGGACTCCTGTTGGGGGAGACATCTTGTACGTTCAGGTTGAAACCTACCCCAGACTACAGGATAAGAAAGTTTTTGCTCGGACCGGAATGCAGGGTGATGTGATGAAAGAGTCTGACGAAGTGGCCCTGACCGTTATGAGAAACAGGCATCCAGAATTGTCTGAGATGTTATCAAAAGTTGCGATTCATTTACACATCCCAGATGGTGCAGTTCCTAAAGATGGACCATCTGCTGGGATAACGATAGAAACTGCTTTGGAATCTAGAGTAACAAACAGAACAGTAAAACCAAACTTAGCAATGACGGGCGAAATGGACCTAAAAGAAAGAGTTCTTCCTGTTGGTGGAATTAGAGAAAAGATTGTGGCCGCCGAAAGAGCAGGCATTAAAGAAATTATTATGCCAAAGGAAAACGAAAGAGATCTTTACGATGTTCCAAAAGACGTTAAAGATAAACTCAAATTTCACTTCGTTGAAAACATTGACCAGGTTTTGGAGGTAACATTTCAAAATCCGGCTTAAAAAGCCGGATTTTTATTACATTAGAATGATTGCCAAGAGACCATATTTGGAATAGACTTTGACTTAAATGTACGACCATCTCCACATTGGGAAGGCAACAGACTTAACGGACAACAAAGACCGCCGATTATACAGGGCTTTGGAAATAATGCCCGGTTTTTTGGCTTGGTTTTCACTGTTTCTTGTGGTGGTGCTATCCTTTTTTATGCCCACGTTTATGGCGATATTTATTATCGCCTTTGATGTTTATTGGCTTATCAAGACCGTATATCTGTCTTTGCATTTGAGAGTTTCCTATAGAAAATTAAAACAAAATCTAAAAATAAATTGGTTAGACAAACTAAATCAACTAAAAACTATAAACTATAAACTAAAAACTATTAAATCATGGCAGGATATTTACCACTTTGTGTTTCTGCCCATATACAAAGAAGATTATTCCATTATCGCTTCCACGATGGAGGGTCTTTTAAAAACAAATTACCCGAAATCAAAAATGATAGTTGTTGTGTGTTGGGAAGAGAGGGGAGGCAAAGAAACAGAAAACGTCGTCCGGGAAGTGGAAAAAAATTATAAAAATTCTTTTCTAGATTTTGTTTCAATAATGCATCCGGCCGGTCTTTCCGACGAAATCCCTGGCAAGGGCTCTAACACGGCCTATGCCGCAAAAATAGTCAAAGAATCTATTATCAATGCCCGCCACATTCCGTATGGACATATTATTGTTTCTAATTTTGATATAGATACGGTTGTTTTTCCTGAATATTTTGGAGTTTTAACTTATACTTTTCTTGCCACAGAAAATCCTTTACGGGCATCATATCAGCCGATCCCTTTGTATGTGAATAATATTTGGGAAGCCCCGTCTTTTGCGAGAGTGGTTGCCTTTGCGGCAACATTTTGGCACACCGTGAAACAGGAGAAATCAGAAACCGCCACCACGTTTTCCTCTCATTCAATGTCCTGGCAGGCGTTGGTAGATGTTGGGTTCTGGCAGAAGAATATGGTTTCAGAAGATTCACGAATATTTTGGCAATGTTTTTTGAAGTATAATGGTGATTACAGGGTTGTGTCTTTATTTTATCCGGTATCTATGGACGCTAATGTCGCTTCAACCAATACTCAAACACTCAAGAACGTTTATAAACAACAAAGGCGTTGGGCATATGGAGCCGAAAATATTCCTTATTTTATGTTTGGTTTTATGAGAAACAATACAATCCCGCTTTTTAAAAAATGGTATTACGGTTTTATGGTTATTGAAGGAAATCACTCATGGGCAACAAATGCTTTGCTTATTTTTGTCCTTGGCTGGTTGCCGGTATTTCTGGGGGGTCATGAATTTAATAGAACCGTTCTTTCTTTCAACCTGCCTTACTTGACCAGAATAATCATGACTCTTTCAATGCTTGGTTTGATTTCTTCGGCTGTTTTGTCCATTATTCTACTTCCACCCAGACCTCTTAAATATGGTAAATTTAAATATTTTTGGATGTTGGTGCAGTGGGTATTGTTTCCGGCAACGACAATATTTCTTGGCTCCATACCGGCACTAGAAGCTCAGACCCGCCTCATGCTCGGAAAATATATGGGATTCTGGGTAACTCCTAAAACTCGTTCTGTCTCATCTGAATAGCTGACACAACCTCCACGCGTGACTGCGGGGTGCACTTTTTAAAAATTCTACTGATTTTTAAAAGCACACACCCTCCGCCGGTTGATTAGTTGTTAAATGGCGAATGAAAATAAAGGTTCAAGTCTGTCCTTGATTTGACGTGAATAAACAATTTTGTAACTATTGGTTAGGTTTTTTGACAGAAAGAGAGGAAAATGACGAGACTTGGACTTTCTCAAAAATGGATAGATAAGTTGAAAAATTTACCTGAATCCGGAATGGGATATCAAAACGTAATGGTAAAATTAAAAAATGGAGTTGTTTTCAACGGAACGGTGATCAATTCTGACATTCTGCAGGTTAATAGTCATGTTGTCTTTAAAAATGATGACATAGATGACATAAATGTTTTATTGACCAGTCCCTAGAACAAAAAATCGGCATAATGCCGAATTTTTATTTATTCAAAATGAGTAAGGCGCTGGAATTTTTCCAATTTATCTTTCAGGAGGGGATATTTTGTCAATGCCGAATCTTCTTTCAGTAAAAACCGAGCCTCAAGCCGGGCTTTTTTAATTAGTTCAACATTGGCAAGAGAGGTCATGGCAAGGTCGGGGAGACCCGACTGTTTAACTCCAAAAAATTCTCCCGGTCCGCGAATACTCATATCTTTTTCGGCAAGCATAAATCCGTCATCACATTCAACCAGAGCCTTCAGTCTTTGATTAATGTTTTTGTCAGGCGTTGAAGAAAAAAGAAGACAGTATGATTGATGTTCTCCTCTTCCGACTCGACCTCTAAACTGATGCAATTGAGCTAGTCCGAATCTTTCAGAGTTCTCTATCATCATAATTGTGGCATTTGGAATGTCTACACCGACCTCAACGACTGAAGTTGAAACCAAAATCCCGTATTTTTTATTTTTAAAGCTATCCATTATTTCAATTTTTTCTTTCGGTTTCATTTTTCCATGGAGCATTGCCACCTTTAAATCAGGAAACACTTCCTCCGACAACTTCTTATACTCGTCTTCAACGGCTTTTACTTCGGCCCACATTATATTCATTTTGGATTGGCCGTTTTTACCCTTAATTTCTTTGGTCGGGTCAGCAAGCTCAATGCGTGGACAAATCACAAAAACTTGTCGTCCGGAGTTAACTTCGTCGCGGATAAATTTGTAAGAGGCTTTTCTTTGGGACGGGGAAATTACTTTTGTAATTATTTTTTGTCGGTTTTTTGGTTTTTCTTTGATTATAGAAATATCCAAGTCGCCATAAATGGTCAGGGCAAGGGTGCGGGGGATGGGAGTGGCGGTCATAGACAAAAGGTGAGGAACAAGTTTTGATTCGCTGTTTTTGGCCAAAATTGCACGTTGCGAGACTCCAAAGCGGTGCTGTTCATCAATAACTACAAAAGCAAGATTCTTAAAATGGACATCCTTCTGGATTACGGCATGAGTTCCTATGATAATATCAACTTCGCCCTTAGAGATTTTGTCTTTTAGTTCCGGCTTCGAGATCGTTTTCCCGTTTAATTTGGCGTCGGAACCGGTTAGAAGTCCGATGTTTAAAAAATTGTTGCCCAACAATTCCGTCATTGTTCTAAAGTGTTGGTTTGCCAAGACTTCTGTCGGGGCCAAAAAGGCAGATTGATATCCTGACTTGGCGACCTGAACAGCGCCCATTAATGCAACAACAGTTTTACCGCTACCGACGTCTCCCTCCATAAGCCGATTCATGGGGTAGGTTTTTTCAAGGTCTTTTAAAATTTCCCAAGCGGCTACTTTTTGGTCTTTTGTCAGCTCAAACGGAAGACGGGAAATAAAGCTTTGAATGAGCTCCTGATCAAATTTAACTCGGACTGATTTTAATTGATTTAATTTTCTTCTTTCCAAGAGCGCTTTTAATTGAAAAAGGAGAAGGTCGTCAAAAGCGAGCCGTTCTTTTGCGGTTTCGGCTTCGGCGGAACTTATCGGGTAGTGGATTTTGTTTAGGGCTTCACTTAGGGAAGTGAGACTATGTTTCTTAACTGTTTCTTCCGGCAACGGGTCTGGAATTTCCAGTTCTTTTAAAATTGGTTTAATAAGAAAACGAAGATATTTTGAGGTAACTCCTTCTGTTTCTGGATAAACCGGTATCAACCCTCCGGTGTGAGTGAGATCATATTTCTTAAACTCAATGTCCTGTATTTTTTCGTAAGCAGGACTGGAGAGGTATAATCCGTGTTTATCTAAGTTTGCTTTTCCGGCCAAACTTACCAGGGTCCCTTCTCGTAAACTGTTGGCAATAAACGGCTGATTGAACCAGACTACTTTTACCGCTCCAGTTTCGTCTCCGACCAAGGCGTTAGTGATAGACATTCTTCTGGGAAATATCATGTGATTACTCATTTTTAAAACTTCTCCTTGAATGTTTACTTTTTGACCGGGTTCAATTTCTGAAATAGAAATTACTCTGCTGAAGTCCTCATAGCGAATGGGAAAATGCCAGAGAAGGTCTTTGACTGTTTTAATGCCAAGCTTCTTGAATCTTGGCAGGTTTCTCGGCCCCACGCTTTTTAGTTGTTCAATGGAAAGAGAGAGGTCTATCATGCTTGGAGTGGGCTCCCTATATCGTCCGCGAGGGTTCCCAAAAATATTCCTCCCTGTCTCATTGCTCCCGAGAGGGATTTTTGGGATACGCGCTGGCGATATGAAAGGGAACTCTGTTCGCGGATATTTTAACATTGTTAGCTCAATATTAAAAGCAGGCAACTTGCCTTTTCCTAAAGTGTCCCCTCGGTAGGAATCGAACCTACATCAGAACTTCCGCAAAGTTCCGTCCTATCCATTGAACGACGAGGGGAATACTACAATCCAATTTTTCTACTGATTAAATCTACAAGCGACTTTTCATGTTCTTTTTCGGGAACGAAGTTTATCATCAAAGACCGTATGTCTAGCGGATTTTGTTTTTCAATATAAATTTTGATGTAAGGCATATACCATTTCTTTGACTCTAAACTAAGCTCTTTTATGCCACGCGGTTCGTAGTCAATCCAGAAAGATTTTAAATTTCTATAATAATATATGGTGTCATCAATAATTACACCAGAGTTGTTAATGACAACCCTTAACACTGAGGGTTGTTTGTTTGCGTAAAGAATAATAACAAAAGAAGACAAAATTAAAAAAATTGCCATTAAAATATCCCGATTATAAAAAATAAGAGCTCCCGCTCCGGAGAGTAGGGCAATTACAACAAGGGCAAGATATTTTTTATGGGGATTGTAGTAGAAAGACGGAGCTTCCCACTCAAAACGATTAAGGTTCTTGACCAGTTTTTCTGTAACAGATTCTGGCGGATCGCTTTTTATTTTTTTTGGATCAATTAAAGGGAACTCCCCCTTTTCAGGAAGAATTTTTTCGGTCTTACGGACTTTTTTTCTTAAATCAACTATTCGTGTCATGGCGGAGGAGGTGGGATTCGAACCCACGGGCCCCTTTCGGAGCAAACGGTTTTCAAGACCGTCCCGTTATGACCGCTTCGGTACTCCTCCGTATTTTTCTTCCATAAATCTTTTATATTTGTTGTAGTGTTTTGGGTTTGATGATCCAATTTCTTTGAAATAGCGAGACACTTGTTCTTCTTTACCTAAACAAACATTATATCGATTTCTTTTTTTTGCATCAAACCCCAATTGTTGTAATTTGGTTCTTACAAATTCCAATAAGGGAATAGAACGGTTTGTGAAATTAATTACACAGTTATAGTATACCTTATTTTTGTACGGATGTTTTTCTACATAAAAAGAACCATCCGTATCGATAAGTCCACGTATGCAATATTTGGACAATATATCGTCGTTTTGAATTTGTTTTGGAACCGCAACCTGTTGCTTTACTTTGTTTCCAATTGAAAGACCGTTTTTGATCAAAAACTTAACAAGCTCAGTTCTTGATATCGCTAGATCCCAAACTGACCCTTGAAGATAAAAAGACGGCGCTATTCCAAAAATCTTCTTCGATAGGTCAGACACATAATAGGCATATTCTTTATCATCTTTTCTGTTCAAGGTAATTATGACTTGTCTTTGAGTAATACCACCATCTCCAAGCACAATACCAATAAATTCCGCTAAATGCATATTTAATTTAGGCCTTTTAATTTTTCTTGTTACGAAATATTGGTTTTTATTAAATTTACCAATTTTTCCCCACCACTCAAGCCACTTCTTTTTTCGATACTCAGGGTTTTTGCTGAACCCATAGTAGCCATATTTTTTGTATACTGCTAATGCTCCAGCAGATGCCCCACGCCCCACATACCAGAACGGTTCTTTGGTTTTTGTGTATGATGGTATTTGAATTCCTACTTTTTTACATAAATTTTTTAGAGCGGGTAAGGGTATGGTGTACTTTTCTCTCCGCCAGTCGCTCAATGACCTAGTATGTATTTTTAAAGATTTTGCTAAATCTGTTGTTTTCATGCCCGATTTCTTAATAATTAAATTAAGAAATTTAGTTTACTTACCCTTGGGAAATAATACTCTATGGGAATAAGAATACCGTTCAGGCATGCCTCCATTTTATCAAAGATTGTAAAATACTACAAGGTTAAGAAATGGCTATTGAGTTACTCAAGATTGTCACCCGTTATCTTATAGGCATTGATTCCTTTGGAGATTTCACTAAGAAGAAATGCTCCCAGAACTTCATAGGTTAAGAACCTGACCGAAGGAGATGTTTCTCGGTGCAAGAAAAATCCCAACAGAAGCATCGCTAAAAGAGAAATCCACCAAACATATACAAACAATTCTCCCGGTTTAATGTTTAGCTTTACGCCTGTCCATCGGGATGTTTCTTTGTGAACTATGTAAACGCCCAACAGTATTAAGTAGCTTGTTACCACAGCTTCCGATAACTTGTATCTTGTAAAGAAATCAAGCCAGCTTAAAACCAGTAAAATAGCTGTCCAGACCAATAAAAATTTGAAAAGTAGATCTTTTACTGAAGATAATTCAATCCTATAGCGTTTGGCTATTATTTGATTATCCATACCCTGATTATATCATTTTTTGATATTTTTTCAATTTTTTAACAGTTATCTATTAGACCTTGTTGTTGGTTAAAAATATTTATCAACAAATTTTATTGTTTTTATTTTGATAATATAGCACTCTTGAATTAAGAATTATTTTTTAAATTGAACTCATTTTAAATGCCGGTGTTAAAAATTAAAATAGTATTAGTATCCATCATTGTAGTTGGGGTCAGTATTATTGGTATTTTTTTGATTTCTCAAAGATTGAATACACCATCTGTATCTGTACTGGAACAACCGGAAAGTTCGTACAATCCGGTTCCCAACCAAGGGTTTCCGGAAGCAGGGAATGTGTCGCCATCTCCCACGTCAAAAACGCTGGTTTCCGGTACGATACCGTCTTTGAGCATAACTTCAACGCATCCTTCCATGCCAATCTTTGATATTACGGAAAAATCAATCGAGGAGCTACAACAAGCCATGAGTAGTGGTCAGCTAACTTCTGTGCAACTGGTTCAGGCATATTTGAAAAGAATTGACGCCTACAACAAGGTCGGACCAAAGATAAAAGCGATGGTATCGACAATTTCAAAGGAAATCGCTATTGCACAAGCTCAAATTCTCGATCAAGAGCGACGTGTATCTGGGCCTCGATCCAATCTACACGGAATTCCTGTGTTGGTGAAAGACTCAATGGATGTTGTGGGGTTTCCAACAACTGGTGGAACAACATTATTCAAAGATGCCCTTCCTTCTCGTGACGCGTTTATAGTCGCCAAACTTAAAAATGCCGGAGCAATTATTCTTGGAAAAACGAATCTAGACGAGTTGCAGACAGGCGCTTTTGGGACAAGCACACTTGTTGGACAATCTTTAAATCCTTATGACTTATCTAGGATACCTGGTGGGTCCAGCGCTGGTTCAGGGTCCGGAATAGCAGCAAACTTCGCAGCTATTGGTATTGGAGCTGACACCAACGGCTCTATTCGTACACCATCATCATATAACAATTTGTTTGGACTTCGTCCTACACGCGGTCTGATTAGTCGAACAGGTACTATGCCAGGAAATGAAGCAACTGACGTCCTGGGTCCCATGACAAAAAATATGACCGACCTCGCTTATACACTAGATATAATAGTCGGACCGGATGCCCAAGATCCTGCGACAAAACTTAGTGTTGGACGTTTACCATCAACAAAATACGCAAGTTTTCTTAACAAGAACGCTCTTCGTGGCATGCGTATCGGGTATGTAAAGAATTTTGTGGAATTTAGTGGTACTAAGGGCGATGTCAATATTGATCCGGAAGTTGTTGAAATGGTTCGCGTAGCCAAAAGGGTTTTGACTGAATTTCAGAATGCAGGAGCGCAAATGATTCCAATTGACTTTAAACCCACTGATGTTCTCTTTCAAAAAATCGGTAAAATTTCTGGGGGGTTGGAAGTTGGTCGTGCGAAGTTGCTTTGGGATGCGTACTTGCCAGGATTGAGTGGCACCACAGTTCGCACTCTTGATGAATTAATCGCGGAGGGAATGAAGAAAAAACTTTTTCAGGCCTTCGGATTCATAGAGCAAACCATTAAAATGGCGGGGTTGCAATCTAAGGCCAAAGCTAATTACAATTACGAAAGCGAGAAAACACTATACGCAGATCAACGCGAATTTCAAGAATACATGACTCAATATATGGACAGTTTGGGAATCGATGCGCTTCTTATTACACCCTTGATAAAACCCAATCGTATCCTCAAAGACGGAGGCATTGAAATCAAGAATTTAAATCTCAACAATGTGATCCCGTTTGCCCTCGATGATCTGGCCATTGCTTTGAGCTCAATCTCAGGTATACCCACTCTTGTGTTGCCGGCCGGCTTCACTTCTGACGGAGCACCTGCGGGAATTCAGCTTGTAGGTAGAGCATTTGCTGAACCAAAACTTATTAGTATCGGTTATTCCTATGAACAGGCCACTAAACATCGAAAATTACCCGCTCTTACACCGCCCATACCCTAGTCATAGTTGCATTCAAAGATCTTTTGCGTTCAGCTATTTTGGCTTTCTACATTCAAATATTAACCGGGAATACTCATTAAATAGACTCACTTTCTTTTATTCTAAGGACATTATATTATAAAGATAAGAATTAGTTTTTAAATCGGACCTATTAAATACCAATGTTAAAAAACAAAACAATATTAATGGTAATTGTAGTTGCCATTTTGGTCGTAACTGGTTTTATTGGTACTCGTTTTGTTTTTAAAAAATTTAATGTACCATCTATTCTTCCATTTTCAACTACTCCCCAAACTTCACCTTATGCGGGTTCTTCAAAATCAAAAGAGGATGTAGCATCACAAATTAGAGCGTTAAATAAAACCTTGAATGAATATAACATTTATAATAATTCGGCAAATCAGCTAAATAACAGCAATACGCCTTTATAAATTTATCCTTAAAAAACATGAAAAAACTTTTTTTTGAAACTGTGGTCTCTATTTTTTTATGTGTTGTTCTTTCTTCAGTTGTCGGCGGTACTGTATTTGCCGCAGATACACCTCCAAGTGATGGTGGTCCAGCAGCCAATTTGGCCTGGCAAAAACAAGTTCTCACAGCTCTTGCCGATACGGCAATTAAAAACCTTGAC
>Ga0209542_10012690_pt1 | contig 14679 bp, 19 predicted proteins | sample RifCSPhighO2_01_FD_184028 | JGI IMG/M metagenome (GOLD analysis project Ga0209542, IMG submission 184028) | Soil microbial communities from Rifle, Colorado - Rifle CSP2_plank highO2_0.1 (SPAdes) (version 2) | ecosystem: Environmental > Terrestrial > Deep subsurface > Rock core/Sediment ...
ATGTGGGCGATCGTCGCTTTACGCAAGACGTATGTTCCACTCCTCGCGCGGCGCGGCAGGATATACCCCGATCGCGAGCCCATCTCTATCATCGTCCCTGCATATAACGAGGAAGCCAATATCGAAGCCACGATACGTTCCGCCTTCGCGAGGCTGCGACCGCGCGACGAGATCCTGGTGATCGACGACGGCTCGACGGACTCGACTGCGGGCATCGTGCGCTTGCTCCAAGCAGAGCTCGGAAAACGCCTCATCCTCATGCAGAAAGAAAACGGCGGCACCAAAGGAGCCGCTCTCTCCTTTGCTATGCCGCACGCCAAACATCGCATCGTCATCTGCATCGACGCCGATACGATCGTCGAGCAGGACGCATTCGATCTCATGATTGGACACTTTAGGGATCCGTCCGTCGGCGCGGTCGCCGGCAAGATCTATCCGGCGCGCGTGAGAAGCCTCATCTCCGTATTCCAATATCTCGAATACATGCAGGGACAGAATCTGGATAAAGAAGTGTACGCCGTGGGAAATGCGATCGGAGTCGTGCCAGGAGCATTGGGCGCGTGGCGAAAGTCGGCAGTCATGACATCCGGCGGCTATTCGCCGGATACCGTCGTCGAGGACCAAGATCTCACGCTCGCGCTTCTCGCCGATGGCTGGCGCGTGCGCTATGAGCCGCAAGCAAAAGCGTATACCGAGACGCCGGACACGTTGCGTGCTTTTTTCAAACAACGCTCTCGCTGGGTCTTCGGCACCTTGCAGTGCGTATGGAAATATCGCACCTGGCTCTTCTCGCTTAAGCGTCCGTCTCTCGGATGGATCATCCTCCCCAACGTCCTTTTCTTCAATCTGCTCATACCCGTCCTGGTGCCGCTCATCGATGGCGCGATGATCTTAGGCCTCCTCGGCTGGCTCAACATCTGGATGGTTGTGGGCCCCTTCATCATTTTCACCGTTTTCGACATCTGGTGCGCGATCGAGGGCATCGCGTACGAGCGCACCTCGCTCTATCGCCTCATTCCGCTCGTCTTCTGGCAGCGATTCTTCTACCGCTACATCATGGCCGCCGCGATCGCGAAATCGCTCGCGGTGGCGCTCGCGGGAAACCTCGTGCGCTGGGGACTGCAACAGCGCCGCGGTGAGTGCCATATTGCGCTCGAAGACATCGTCGGGAAACCTTCCCCCATCCAGCCGGCGCAGATCATCTCCGCCCCGAACATTACTGCGACAGGCGGGTTGTGATGATCTCTTTCCACGGTCCTGCAGGAACATCTTTCGCCTCGACATGCTTCCAGAGCACGTCCGAGGAATCCCCGACGCCGAGGCAATCGCGCATCGCGGGAGAAAGATCGATTCCCGCTTTCTCACCAAACGTATTCTTGGGAGCCAGTGCCGCGCCGAACACATACGCGATATCGTCCTCATAAAATGGTCCGACATCCTGCCATTGCCCGAAGCATGACTTCCCTGCGATGCTTACTTCCACCCAACGGTTCTTGAGGATGCTCTTTTCTGCACCAGGATCGTTCCACGGAATCCGTGTAGCGTCGGACTTCTTGTCGCCGTTATCGTCGAGGTCATTGTACGGGAGAGCGATATAGAAAGGGTTCTCTTTCGGCGTGAATGTGCAGGGCTTCGAGCCGCAACGTTTGTCCGGATCATCGACGCCGCCGAAATGCGCTGCCCAGCCTTCGTCCCAGGCACTCTCGGCATTTTGGATATAGCCGTTGTCGGAAGTCGCGCCTTCTCCGGCCCAGAACACGGTCGCGATAGCTTTCTTCCAGCCGTTGTTTCCGGCCTGCGGTGGCTGCTCGGTAGGAGTCGAGGTGGATACGGGCGGGTTTGTTACCGGTTTTATGGGTTTTGTCGTTGAAGCCATGGGCGATGTCGAAGATGCGCTAGGCGTCGAGGTGGCATGCGGAAGAGCGACCAGCTCTTTTCCGTTCTGGACCCCCCAATACATAAGAGCAGCACCCACAAAAAAGACTGCGCCGATGGTCAGAAGCACGGTTCGTGACATCGGGGCATTGTACTTGGTAGCGCGAATTCAGCAAAAAAGATCAGGAGTCCGGCAGGGTCTCCGTCCGCACTTCCGAAAACGGTATGCCATTTTCGACATCCCGCGCTAATTGACGGATATACGGAATCGTCTTTTCCGGAAGCGCATCAATAGATACCCATTGCATGTCGTCACATTTATCGGGCTCGCGTATCGAGGGCTCCCCGCTCCATTTCGTGGCAGTAAAAAAGAGATCGATGTAGTCGGTATCCGGGAGCCTGTTCAGACGAAACATCGTATGCACCAAGGAGACATCTGCGGGATCGACGGAGACGCCGGTCTCCTCAGCGACCTCGCGAACCAGAGCCTCAGTCGGCACTTCCCTGGCCTCGAGATGCCCCGAAGGAAACGAATACCAGCCGTCATAGTAGCCCGAACCCGCGCGGCGCATGACAAGGATTTCTTTCCCCCGTCGGAACATGAGGTAGACGGCGAGCCGTATCAGGTGACGGTTCTTTGTCATTCACCGAATGATACCCTCCTATATCTTCTTTTCAACGACGATCGTGCACTTAGTAACGAGTGCTGCTGCAGCGCCGGCAGCGGCAAGGACCGGAAAAATAGCAGCGCCCACCGCGCCGAGCGTAAGCGGGATCTCGATGATGGTCTCGCCCACATCGTTCTTTATCGTAATGCGTCGCGCATTCCCTTCCTTGATGAGGTCCTTCACGACGCGTACAACATCATCCCCCGAGACTTTAAATTCCTCTTCTGACATTTTTGTAGTATATCAAATCGCGTTTCCCGAAGCCGCTTGCGCAGCTATCTGCACGAAGCAGTCGGAACGCATCCCGCTATCGTAGACCAGAAAGCATGCCTCTTTCTTATTCGCGAGAACGGCAGGTATATAGAAAAGGTTGAACACATATCCTGCGGCGAGAAACGCAACGAGGATGATCGTTATGTGCGAGGGCGCTCCCCGCAAAAAAGAAGGCTGCAGAGGAACCGGTCGTAGATACGAAACTAGCAAAAGCGCGGTTCCCAGTACGAATCCGATGAAGAAGATGAACATGTACGCTGGCGCGGCGTGCGAGAGCACGAGCGATACGCCCGGAGAGATATTTTCCGAGATACTCGGGCCCCCGTACGCGAGGCCAAGCGTGAGGAGGACAGACGCGGCGAGAAGGATGAGAAAGTGTACCGCACTTCCATAGAGGAATGTCGCCACAGCTTTGCCGCTTTTCCGGTATGCTTTTCGTGCGAGCATCACGGACACAACGATGCCAAGAACGCTTATGAGGAGCGCCGGCACAAGAGCGACGAGCGCCGCTGTATCGGTAAGCAGATTTTGAGCAAAGAGTCCTTTCACCAGCTCGACGGCCGACGCTATCGCATCTTGAATGCCAAGAAAGAGTCCGCCTGAAAATGCGATTGCGATGAGGGTGAGTGTGATCCATTGCACAAGCGACGGCTTCGTATCCATCGACGCTTCGGGAAGCGATGAGTTTGCCTGTTGAGTCATTTCAGCAACGACTGATTTCGGTATCATGACCCTTTCTTTCTGCATGAACGTGACGTTCGGAAGCGCAGCGCTCTTTGGCGAAGCAGGGGTCGAGAACGCGGCGGGTTGTGGCGGCAGTGGCGTGATCGGTGTTGCGATTATCGGAATAGGCTCGAAGGGTGGCGCTGGGGAGGCGCCGGATACTATTCCGACATCATGAGGTTCTGGCATAGCCACGATCGGTTCCGGAGGAGGCAGGATCGGCGGCAATGTTGCTGAAAGCGGCGAAGCGCGAAAGTATACGAGCGCTTCTTTCACGACCTCCTCGCTCCAGCCGCCAGCCGTAACAGCTTCAGCAAGTTGCACATCGGTTATCTCATTCGCTTTGGGCTTCAGCGAATCGACATATTGAAGGAGCTCAGGTGCGAGCATCGGGAAATTATACCATCGCAGAGGGGACGTAGCGCGACTCTCCCCGCAGAAAAGATTGTCTTATGGCTGAAAATACGTATGCTGCGGGAGAAATGTTCGAATTCAAGATATTGAAGCGATCAAAAAAGAGCCGGGCAAGGCTCGGCGTCATCTCGACGCCGCATGGTGAGATAGAAACACCGGCGTTCATCCCTGTTGCGACGCGCGCGACCATCCGCACACTCGACAGCAACGAAGTCGCGGAAGTCGGCTCACAAGCGCTCATCGCCAACACGTATCATCTCCATCTCGCGCCCGGCGAGACAATCGTGAAAAAGGCCGGCGGCATCCACGGCTACATGCAGTGGGATAAACCTTTGATGACAGATTCTGGAGGATTCCAGGTATTCTCGCTCGGATTTGGCCGCGATCATGGCGTGGGGAAAGTGCTCAAAGACGAACGGGAGAAAACCGTGAGCGAGGGCGCGCAGCCGGTTGCGGTCAAAATCACCGAAGAAGGCGTGCACTTCCGCTCACCCATCGACGGCAAGCAGCATTTCCTCTCACCGAAGGTTTCTGTCGGAATACAAGAGAAACTCGGAGCGGATATCATTTTTGCGTTCGACGAATGCCCGTCCCCGCTTTCAAACGAGGAGTACATGCGAAAGTCCTTGGAGAAAACACATCGTTGGGCTCGTGAGTCGCTACAAGCTAAAAGCAACAAGCTACAAGCTATCTATGGCATCGTGCAAGGCGGCGCATTCAAACATCTGCGACTCGAAAGTGCGAAAATCATTGGGGCGATGGAAGGCTTCGAAGGCTTCGGCTTCGGCGGCGAGTTCGGTTACAACAAAGTACAGACGAAAAAAGGAATTTGCGATGTTTCGGACCAGCTTCCGCCGGAAAAGCCGCGACACGTCCTCGGCATCGGTCATCCGGAAGATTTCCCGATCATCGCGAGCGCCGGAGGAGACACCTTCGATTGCATCGCTCCCACGCATTACGCCCGCCGCGGTATCATCTTCACCTCGAAAGGTCCCTCGACTGTGCTCGGGACAAGCCGGCTCGACTTGCGTAAACCGCGCTTTTTGAAGGAATTGAAACCGCTCGATCCGAACTGTAGGTGCGAGATCTGCAAAACCTATACGCGCAGTTACATCTCACATCTCCTGCGCGGCCATGAATTGACGGGTCTCAAGCTCGCGACGTATCATAATCTCTATTTCTTCAACCATCTTGCGGCGACGATACGGAAGAGGATAAAGAATGGAGACCTTTAACGTTTTCGCGCTGCTTGCGCTTTTTTGATATTCGCCTTCTGCGCGCGGCGCATCGCGGGAGTCGGCTTCGCCGCTTCGGGGACGTTCTTCCTCGGATGCGCCTTGAAGATATCTCCCTTTACGTGATAGATATGTCCGCTGATGCTTTTGAGGACAGACTTGGCTTTCGCGTCAGTGATCATGAGATGCCCATCTTTCACCTTTGCATCCTCTTTCGAGATGAGCCAGGAAACAGTGTCCCACGAACCACTCGAACGCCTTCCGGCGAGTCTTTCCAATCCACCTTTCTGCCCGACGTCCTGAACGCGAAACGACGTGAACTCACCCTTCGGTCGCACCATGATGCGATAGAACTTGCCTTTGCCCGTCGTTCCCGGCTTTGTGCGTCCGCGCCCCTGAGGCTGCGCGAGCGTATGCTGCCGCTTGGTCATACCCTTCCATTTCGCCTGCGCTTTTTTGATATTCTTCTTCGCTGCCACCTTCTGTTTTGTCGTAACCATAATAGAAGTATGCTGAGCTTGTAATCCATTCACTATATCATTCAATCGTCTTTTCGCTGCTCGAACCGGGCTTAAGCAATTCTTTTTCTATCCGCCCGATACGGATAAGGATCTCGTCGAGCACTTCTTTTTCAGATCGCACTTCGCTCTCCGCTTTCTCCATCAGTTTCTTCTCGCGCTTGAATCCGGAAATAAGGATGCTATCTCCGATAAAGAACGACACGAGCAGCCCCGAAAGCAGCAGTATGATGATGCCGAGAAAGAACGACGCGAAACCGTCCAGTGTGGAAAACGATGCCGCCATCTCCCATACCCCCTTCCACACGAGGATGATACCGATGGCTCCTACTAGCGCATAGACGATCGGATTACGGCTGAGCCGGAAACGTATCCGATCTTCTAACTTGTCGAAATACGACACGAAACGTTTGAACATGCTTTCATTCCGATGGCGTGGAGAATCAATTCTTAAGAGAAAACGGTGGATACTCGTCGCGAAGGCCGAAGAGATATGCAACCAGTCGCACCCGCCATCGTATGACGCCGGTCACGAACTCGTGCATCTGCGGCGGATATGTTCCCGTGAATAGTACGATGATCTGTCCTGCGAGCACGACAAAGAAACCGGCAATGCCCAAAAACCAGAGGACGACGAGATGCGGGATGAGGATGATGATTTTCGGTACCATGAAAAGCAGTGTCATCACTGCCAATAGTCGCGATGACTTCTCCGGCGACGGAATAATGAGCTGTACCGGATATTGATTTGGTTCCATGGCACTATTGTACACCCGTCGCAGCCCGCCCCGCGAGCGGGGCGGGCACATCCGGACTATTTCTGGACCGCAGCGCAGCTGCACTTCGTTTCCGCCTCATTGCACATCGTGCACTTCGACATACAGTGCCCTCCCCCGCATGCATGGTTTGCATCATGCTCCTTCGCCTCCGCACCGCACATATCGCACTTGTAACCCTCCGTCGCACCTCCACATGTTTTACATGACATACGCATGGATTCGATTATCGCTAATTTTCTAATGATACAACATCATTCAACCTTGAAAATGAACATCATCCCCGTTTCGAGATGCTCGGCAATGTGGCAGTGCGCCATCCAAAGCCCTGGATTCGAGGTGTCGAGGACGATATCGACCGTTTCTCCCGCTTTCACCAATACCGTGTCTTTCCAGACGAGATTACTCTGCCGTACGCCATCGCGAGCCACCACGAGAAACCGCTGACCGTGAAAGTGGATCGGGTGCTGCATCGGATGCGCTGATTTTGGGTCGTTGAAGATACGTATCTTCACGGGTTCGCCCCGCTTGAACGTCCAATTGATTTTTTCGTTCTCGGCCTGGGTATCCTCATCGACGATCTTCCACTTCGCCGAATCCGTATCCGACATCGCATTCATCATCGCCATGTCGTCTTCCCATTCGATGCCTCCTTCCGGTACTCCTCCCATCATGCCCATACCTCCCATCATCGAGCCGTCAGGCATCATGTGCCCGCCCCCCGACATCCCCATCATGTCGATAGAGAGCGCAATACGTTTGTCCGGCGCCTTGTTGAGTACGGAACGGAACAGATCAATGCCCGCAACCGTTTCTTGGTGTGTCTTCAATTGAGCGAAATCGTCCGCATACGAGACGTCGATCGGCGTATCGCTCACGACCACGGTGCCGAGCGTATAGGTCCGCTCAGGTGTCCGGTTCTCAAGCGCGAACGAGCCGCTTGTATCGAACAGCACTTCCACCACCGCGCGCTCCGACGGGCCGAGGACGACGGCATCCGCCCACTCGTCGCGTTCGTATGCACCGTTATCGCTGCCGACGAGTTTCATCCGCGCTCCCTCTACGCGGAAGTTGAATGGCCGCACATTGGCGGCATTCGTCACGTAGAACCTGATCACTTCGCCTTTCTGTGCCTGAAGCACATAATTCTCGTCGCCATTCACCAGCATCACGTTGCCGAACCGCCCCATGAGCGTCCTGTCAGCGCCGCGAGTACTCAAGTTGATCTCTCCATTCTCAATGAGGATGTCGTCGAGGAAAAGCGGCACTTCGCGATTCACTGGCGACCAGTAGTTCTCATCGTTCGGCACGACGAGATAATTGCCGTAGAGCCCAAGCTCCTGCTGCAAGTCCTCTCTCACATGCGGGTGATACCAATACATTCCCACATCGGGGAATTTAAGCCTGTACGCAAAGGTCTCGCCAGGCTCCATTTCCTCCTGCGTCGTCTGCGAACCGTCGAAGGCGTTATCCATCCGCACGCCGTGGGAGTGGAGCAGCGTCTTCATGCCGGTCTCGTTTGTGAAGTTGATCGTAACCTCCGCACCCTGCGCCACTTTCAGAGTCGGCCCCGGAATAGAACCGTTGTACGCGAGCATACGCTGCGTCGTGCCGTTTATTTGCTTTTCCACGAACCCTGCCACGAGATCGTACGTATCGCCGTCTTGAAGCTCGACGACCTGGCTCGCTTCCGCTCTCGGAGCATCCCAGAAGAACCCTTGGCCTACATCATAGGCGACCGCGCCGATCGCTACAATTGCCAGGCCGATAAGGCCCCATTGTGTTTTAGTCATAGTGCAATTCTATTACATCTTTATCTCTCATAATGTATCTCTCATATTCGATGTTTTCGACACCATTCACCGTCATATGCACGTTCGGCCTGCTAGCCTCAGTACTGCCTCGCTCGTCGCTCGGTAGCACGTTCGAGCCGAACGAACGCATATCGTTCCCCCAATTGGTGAAGAGATGCCCGAGCATGAGGTCTTCTTCTTTCACAACGCCACTGAATTCGAGGTGGATGATGGGAAGGTCGTCATGCGTGTGCATCGGCAGATGCACCGCACCAAGACCGATGCCTTGCGGTATCTCCTGCTTTTCTCCTTTTACGTAGATAGTGAGTGTCGGATGCCAGTGCAAACCATTCCGAGAAATGACGCTCGGATCGCTGTCCTGAAGAGCGTTCGTCCACCACACGCCTCCGATGAGGAGTGCGATGACAATACCGCCGATAACTATTCCTGTTTTCATACATTTCCAGTTAATTGCTAAGGACTCGTCCACAAATAAGGTACTTGTTATTTGTGGACGGCCTCAGTGCATCATCCATACACTGTAGATCTTATTAATGGATGAGGCCTAAGTGCAAAAACTAGAAACGATACGCCTCGCGTCGATTAAGTATCCCGCGCGAAAAAAGTTCTTGGAAAAGCGTCGGCTTATTCGGCGCGCAGCTACGAAGTCGTATCCTCGCAAAACTCGGCTCCGGTAGCGCCGCGAGTTCCCAGTACCGCACCGCAACGAGCGCAAGTGCGGCAATCACCAGAAGCTCGGCAAAAATCGAGGCGAAAGCAATCTGCCAATGCTGTAAATGTTCAAGAACGCTCGTCGCACAAATAGCCGTCTGCCCCATCGCAAAAGGGCACCCTATTTCGTGGTGCATGGGGTTCGCAAGCATAAGCGGCATCCCCAACACCGCCACAATGACGACGATTCCGAGAATGAATGGTGTGTACGCTCGCAAATTCATACATTCACTCTATAACCTCCGCGCCGCGAAAGCAACTAAGACGCTTTTACTCCCGCAAACGGCCGGAGAGGGAGCGGACACCTTCATCCGCCCAGAAGACATGCGTGAAGACTTTTTCGCCGTTGCCGAAGTCGCGCTCGAAAAGCGACGCGCGGCCATCAGATGAGCGGCGGATCTCGCGTCCCCACTCGCGTGGGTCGTCGCTCTCCACTGCGTTGGCTTGTGGCTTGTTCGCCGAACTCTGTTGCAGCGTCGTTGTCGTATCGAGGTGTGCGTAGATAGTCTCGAGCATGTCGTAGTCGTGCTGGTTCGGGTGCTGATTCGCCCCCGGATTACTCGTGTAATCCATGCACGTGCCGAGATTCGCATTCGTCGTGCTCTCATCCTGATGATTAAGACCAAAGAGGTGCCCGATTTCCTGGCACATGACGAGGTTCTTCCATGCGGGCGTGTTGTAAAACGCTTTACTGAAATAGGTATCGTTCATCTTCACCACGCCCTGTGTGATGTGCGAGCCAGAAACCCATATCTGCGCGATGCCGACCCACCCGGTCGAGCCGTATTTCGCGTTGCACACTTCCCCGCGTCCGGGCGTCGGTCGGCAGGTCTTCGCATTCTTCCCGCTCGCAACCACAGTGACATCGAGTACCGTAGAAACACTCCAGTCGGCAGCGGCCGTCGCAAGATACGGGTCCCAGTTCGACGTCAGATTATCCCCCATCTTCAAAGTGAACGGATTTGCCGTACGCGCCCAGTGATAGGAGCCCCACGCGTGGTCGGCAAACGCAAACGGGCTGAAAAGGAGAATAACTGCCGACAGCAAACCGACCACCCTGAGTGATGTATTCATGAACACCATGATAGCGCGCGAAACGCGCGAAGCAAGGCAGTTCGTCAAATACTTATCGGTATGTCAATTGACCCTTCAGAGGATACCTCAAACCAGCCCGAAATAGGGCCGCCTAAGCGGCTCGGGACGGGCGTGTCCTCGGCCGCAGCGAACGTCGTATTGCCGCCTTTCTCGAAGTGGAGCATCGCGTGCAGCGTCTCGCCATCGCGAGCTGCGTGCGAAAGCGTCACCGGCACATTTGAGCTTTCCCCGGCTTGCAAGAGCGCGCTCGCGCCGAGTATGGCGCCCGGCTCGCCATCCTTGTCTTCATGGATCACTAGGTACCCCGGTGCGGCGAGCACGATGAGCGAACCATGGATGCTCACCCCCGGTTTCTGCTCGGAAACGACCACCATGTTCTCCTCCGCACGCATAGCGGACGCGTTTGAGTCTGTATTCACTTCCTCCTCGGGGTTACCGCCGAGACTATCATTCGCCGAAGCAGCTAAAAAGTAATACGCCGCTGCGCCAAGAAGAACGATTGCGATTAACAACGCGGCTGCTTTATTCATAATATGGTGATTAACGGCTGTTAAGGTCGAAGACGCGAGCCTTGCGTATATCTTACTACGCCCCAAATTCAACGTATACTTGCATGAGGTCGTGTTAATAATTGTAAACAAACTCTTATATTAATATGTACGGAGGATACGGAATGATGGGAGGAGCAGGAGTCTTGGGCCTTCTCTTCTCGCTCGTGGTGCTCGCTGACCTCATACTGGTCGGCATCTGGCTGTGGCAGCATATTTCGAGGAAGTAGAGCCGAAACGAAAACTCGATACAACCCGCTCTAAAGTGGGTCGTATCATAGATTCTGCAAAATAAAATCTGCTCGCCCCTCCGGAGGGAGTGCTGGGACATGCATGACCGGGAATCCAAGAGATTCATAGACCTCTGTAAGTAGTGCATGGATTCTTTTTTGCGCCGCTTCGTCCTCTGTGCGGGCGTAATCGTTCATCAAAGGAAGCGGATTCAGAATGAATACTTTCTTATACGACGCCTCTCTGAGGGCTTTTTGGAGCTTCTCGTCTTCGGGTAGATCCTGGAAACGGTAGTATGCGAGCGCGTCCGGTATCGCGCGATCAAGAAAGACAATAGTGTTCTTTGGAAGCGCCTTCTCCTCTCTCACCTGCATATCGAGAACACCTCGTTGGAACGCAAGCTGGTTCGCTCGGATTTCCTCGACAGATTTCCCGGTAATGCGCTGCATGTCTATGTAATGCCTCGCATGCTCAATAGTGGTCGTGTACCCTCTTTCTTTCAGCACGTTGACCGTCGTCGTCTTACCGGAGCCAGGGCCTCCGGTAATGACATACCACTCTGTGTCCTTTTGCATTGTCTTGATCACGCTCGTCAGACCATCTCTCCTTTCTCCTCAAGCATCATGTGATGGATCGTTCCTATCTGAATCCAGATGGCTATGAGAATAAGGATGGCGGCGCACAGGAGCGCGTCGAACTTGGTAATTCCGAATACGAGATCGTCCGATCCTCCCACGATGGCGCCTGCAAACACGATGGCTCCGACGAACCCGACGATAACACTGGCAACATGCATTAACTTTGATAGCTTCATACGTTCGAATCATTTAGATGATAATGTTTATAAAACCTTCCTTCTCAACAAGACCGCATTGATCGCCACAATAACGGTAGACACTGACATAAATATAGCAGCAATTGCCGGCTGCAGGATGATGCCATATGTATAGAGCGCTCCCGCGGCAAGAGGAAGCGCGATGACGTTGTACCCTGTCGCCCAGAAGAGATTCTGGATCATCTTCGAGTACGTCAGTTTCGAAAGTCGGACGATCTTCGGGATATCGCGCGGGTCATTTCTGACGAGAATAATGCCGGCGGATTCGATAGCGACGTTCGTCCCCGCACCGATCGCGATACCGAGATCGGCTTGCGTGAGTGCCGGTGCGTCGTTCACGCCATCTCCCACCATGGCTACTTTCTTCCCTTCTTTTTGCAGAAGCTTCACTTTCTCGGATTTCTCGTGGGGTAGTACGCGCGCGAAATACTGGTCAAGACCAAGCTCGTTCGCCACCCATACGGCGACATCTTCTGAATCTCCCGTTATCATCGCGACCGAAATGCCCTGCTGTTTAAGCGCTTGGATCGCCTCGCGTGATTCAGGTCGGATGACATCGGCGAGCGCGATCGAGCCGATAAGCTTTCCATCGCGGCTGACGTGAATGACCGTCTTCCCTTGCTTTTCCAATGTGGTGATTACAGACGTCTTTGTACCAGCGTCAAAAAGAACTTCGCTTCCCACGACCACTTCCAAATCCTCGACTCTCGCTTTCGCACCTTTTCCCGCAATACGCTCGAAACCGGAAATCGGTAAGAGTTCGATCCCGCGCTCGCGCGCCTCGGCAACCATCGCCTTCGCCAATGAATGTTCAGATTGGCTGTTCACCGACGCGGCAAGCTGGAGCACCTCCTTTTCGTCGGACCCCTGCGCTGAAATGATCGTATCGACTCCGAATTCGCCCTTCGTGAGGGTTCCCGTCTTATCAAAAAGGACTACGTCGATACTGCGCGCGGCTTCGAGCGCGAGCCGCTGTCTCACGAGAAGTCCGTTTCGTGCGGCCATGGTCGTGGAGATGGATGCGACCAGCGGGACGGCAAGTCCGAGCGCGTGCGGACAGGCGATGACGAGGACTGCGACCAGTCGCTCTGTCGCGAAAACGATTCCCGCATCTGCCAAGAGCCAGAGTACGAACGTGAGCGCGCCGGCCACAAGCGCGATGCCCGTGAGATAGAGTGCGGCCTTGTCTGAGAGCATCTGCAATCGCGACTTGCTCGCTTCAGCATCAGCGACGAGACGCATCACTCCCGCAAGGAACGTGTGCTCGCCGATTTTCGTCACCTTCGCTTTCAGCGTACCGTCACCATTGATAGAGCCTGCGATTAGTTCAGCACCTTCTGCTTTCGATACCGGCCGCGACTCCCCCGTGATAATCGACTCATTAATATCTGATTTCCCTTCGATGATGGCCCCGTCAGCAGGAACTTTCGCGCCCGGTTTTATGAGCATGATGTCGCCCACAACTAATTCGGCAAGGGAAACGGTCGTCGTTGTCCCACCCCGTATGACTTCCGCCATATCCGGCAAGAGCTTCGCGAGTTCTTTGAGCGCACCCTTTGCGCCTTGCACCGATTTCATCTCGATCCAGTGGCCAAGAAGCATGACGGCGATAAGCGACGAGAGCTCGAAAAGAAGATCATGGCCCGTACCGAGAAGGATGGACACGGCACTATAGACGTATGCGGTCGTTATCGCGATCGCGATGAGCGTCATCATGCCGGGAAGCCGCGCCTGCAATTCCCGATACGCACTCGAAATGAATATCCAACCGCAATAGAAAAAGACGACCGAACCGATCGTAAGCATTACATAGTGCCATCCTGGGAACTCCGGCCCTCGCAGCCCAAAAAGCATGTGTGCCATCTCGGAGTAGAAGAAGATGGGCACCGTGAGGGCGAGCGTGATCCAGAATTTCGTGAGGAACGACGAAGTCACGTGTCCTTCGTGCTTATCATGCTCGTGATTCGCGTGCCCATGCTTCGCACTGCTTTTTGCCGGGACTAAACTCATCCCGCACTCGGGACACATCCCCGGTCTCTCCCGGCGCACGTCCGGATGCATCGGGCAGGTATACATATTCTTTTACTGGGTGACTTCCACTCCGCCGAAGATCGCAGCACCCGTGAGGTCTAGCGTCACGCGCGCATCGGGGTCTGCCTCAGCGTGCTGCGTGTCATAGCCCCCGACGATGGCGACGCCGCGCGTGCGCACTCTCCAAGCTTTAGGCAACTTTATCTTGAGTCCGCTGAAAATGGCGACGACTTCGAGCTGTATCTGCGCGCTCTCCGTATCCGCTTTGGTGAGATCGAGTTCTCCGCCTGCGAAAATGAGCACGAGCTTCCCTCCCTCGAAGTGGGACGAAGTGAATGATTTATTGAATGGCGAAAGGATGACGACTTCGTTCAATATCTCGTCGCTCGTCGAAGAGAGGGGTGCGCTGCGCGGATACGTCTTCCAGCCGGCGAGGATGCGGATACCGAAAATGATGAGAACGATCGCGATGACGAACTTGATGATGGAAATGCCGATGAGCGCGGCGATGCCGAGAAGAAGCAGGAAGAAACCGAAGATGAATCGAGGTGTGGTCATGGTAGTTATGGCTGCGCGCGAAATTGCTCGACCCATTCGACCGCACGCATGAAATCTGGCGGTATCTTGGAAACATAGGGGGAACCTATCTCACGCAGCCCGAATGCGGCGATGAATCCGAGGGCGACGAGCGCCACGATAAGCATGAGGAGCCGCGAGAGGAAATTACGTCCGAGGATTATCTCAAGCCCGATGAGAATGAGAAGTACTGGCCAGAACTGCCAGACCGTATGCCAGAAACTCCACGGCACGATGCCGAGGGTATTGAGAAGGAGTATGCCGCCGGCGACAAGCAGTACCGCCCCGCCGACGATGCCATTGTCCTTATGATCGCGTTCCCAGTCCCAATCCCATTTCTTCTCGGCGGCCGGCGC
>Ga0209542_10012691_pt1 | contig 14678 bp, 22 predicted proteins | sample RifCSPhighO2_01_FD_184028 | JGI IMG/M metagenome (GOLD analysis project Ga0209542, IMG submission 184028) | Soil microbial communities from Rifle, Colorado - Rifle CSP2_plank highO2_0.1 (SPAdes) (version 2) | ecosystem: Environmental > Terrestrial > Deep subsurface > Rock core/Sediment ...
TTCTTCCAAGCTTAAATGCTTAAATTTATTTATCTTTTTATCACCACCTTACTAGGTATGAATTTTATCCTAGTGGTGGGATTCGTTTATGAAAGAAAGATAATTTTCTAGTTCGGAATCATTTTCCGAATGATTCAGAATGGTTTCTATTTCTGTTTTTTTCTGCCTTCCGGGGATAGCATCAAAATAGTAATCTTTCTCTGGGTCTTTCATTTCTTCCGCTAAGGAATCTAGTCCAAGACCGGTTTTTGCATGAGCCACTGCAGGAGCTAAATTATGCACATTATCCATTTCATCTCCTGCGTCATCATACCCCCAAACAATGGCCCTAGCGCGCCTTAAATCATCTAACTCTATACCTAAAGGAAGAGCGGCCCTGCCTCTTTGCCCGGGAGCATAAGCAATAGGAACTTTGCCGCTTAGTACCGGAGCATCCTTCATACGTTTTACAGCAACTATTTTTTCTGCAACAGCCTCTACAACTAAAAAGCGGCTTTCACTAAAAGTTGGTTCCAATCCGCGGAGTATATCTCTGTATCCCATATTATCAACAAGCAGGCGGTATCTAAAAGGGTAATTTTTTAACATAGCTAAGGTGGGTTCAAAATCTTCCATAGCCCTTTTTAGGCCGGGGTGTGCAGTTTCTGAATAATCGTGCGGCGTGTATTCGCTCATAAGTAAGCTATTGTACCAAATCCACAAAAAATCCGGCTCTCCATTTGGGCAGAACCGGATTTAATAATTACCAGAGGGTGTTATTTTTTACCTGCAGTGAGCATGTAAATCTTATATACACCTACCAAACCAATTACTCCATATGCTACCTGAGAAAGAACACCTGAACCCAAAACGGATTCAATCAAATTAGTACCAAGTACTGATTCTAAACCGACATTCAAGGCAGCAAGAGCCAAAACCCAACCAACCAAAGTTTTTTGATTCATTTATATCACCTCCCTCTAAGACTCATCATACTCATATTTTTATGAAGGTTGTCAAGTAGATTTAATAGGTTTCTGCTGACAAGTTCCTGCTGACAAGTTCCTGCTGACAAGTTCCTATGTGGCCTGAAAAAAGGTGGCAGCTTGATTTGTAGCTGGTTCTGAATCTAACATATTTTCCAAGACTTTAAGCATATCTAAGGTTTCTGGTAACAAACATCCCTTTACTAAATCCCCAGAATAAAGACCAGAGCCTAAGTTTGAAATAGGATAATGTAAATCGTCTTCATGTTCTTTACCCACTATTCTGAAAACAGCATCCCATCCCACTAGTTGATCTGTCCAGGAAAAGCTAACAATAATTGACTGAGCAGGAGTAAACTCAGTAGGGAAATAAGGTCCTTTAAAAAGATGATCTCTGCTAGTTTGCTGACTTATTTCCAAAACGTGGGAATTTAGGGCAGTAATTCGGCTTAATGTGACTGTTGCATGTTCTGGATCCCATTTATAGGTATAACTTAAGGGCTTTGAGAAATCATTTGGATCAAGAATAAAAGCTATAGACAAAGGGGCATCATCAGGATTTCCTTCTCCTTCCTGAAGTATATTTATACCTGCTCCCTCTAGAGTACCAGTTCTAGCAGGACCAAATTGGCTAATGAAGTATGGAATAGTAATGCCATCAAAATCTAAATCCACTTCTCTAGGGGGTTTCGGGTGATTTTTAAGATAATCAATTCTTTGAGATGTTAAACCAGTTCTTTCGCCAAAATCAGCATAGGTTTCAAAAAGAGAGGCATTTACAACCTCCAAAGCTTTCTCTACTTTTAAAAGATCTGGACTAATGGCCATTTTGTTTAGGGCAAAACAGTTATAGCTTATTTTATGTACTTATGCAACTAGCCTCCAAAATGTAGTAAAATGCCTCATCATGGAAGCTTTAATCTATCAAAAAGGTTTGAGGAATAAGACAGCGGCCCGTCATTTTTATAATTATCTAAATTTCCTAGATCCTGCTGGTGTAAGTTTTAGGGCTATCAACTATGGATTTGATGATGGCAAAATGATACCTTTAAATCCTCAAGAGCAGGCTCACTGTTTTCGGCTGGCCCTTTATAATCATTTGGTAGTTGCCAGTGGAGTTGATCTAAAGGGTAAGAGGGTTTTAGAGACAGCAGTTGGCAGAGGTGCAGGTGCATCTTATATTGCCAGGCATTTCCGTCCTAAATCTATTCATGGAATAGATATTTCCGAAAGATCTATAGAATTTGACAGAGATTATTATCATATCTCCGGCCTGACTTTTTCAGCAGGAGATGCAGAGGGCATTGGTTTTGCCCCTAACTCTTTTGATGCTGTTTTGGATGTAGAGTCATTTCACTACTATCCTCATCCGGAAAGGGCTATTGCAGAGGCCTACAGGGCACTGGACAAAGAGGGGTATTATCTTGTTGCTGATATGGTTCCTGCAGGCCAGATAAAAGGCTTTATGGAGGGTCTTAAAGCTCCTGGGTTTAGGCTGGCCAAAGATCCAGAAGATATCACAGAAAATGTTGTCAGGTCTTTGCAAAATGAGGCAGATCAAAAAGAGGTTGCTATAAACAATCAAGTGCCTTTATTGTTAAGACCCTTATTTCAGGTATTTGCTGGTCAGCCAGGAACATTTTTTTATAATGAGCTTCAAGCCAAAAGACTTTGCTACCTAAATGTGGTCCTTCAGAAGTAATTCTTTTTGATCCCTTTTTAATCTTTTAATTTCCGCTTCCCTACCTCTGGCAGAAAGTAAGGTTTTAAATTCCTGCTTGTATATTAAAGATACTGGTCTTCTGATTTTAGTATAGTGGGCCCCTGATTTTAAGGAATTATGAGCAATTAATCTTTTTTCCAAATTATTGGTACACCCAACATAATAAGTATTATCAGAGCATTTTAAAATGTAAACATAAAACTTCATAGGATTTTTTCCTGAAAGAGAAAATCAGCTATGATTTTACTTATAAAAATAGTGCCTGTTGGAGATGGGTGAATATAATCCTCAGTCCTGACCAAATCTAAATTTAAATCTCCTTCTACCTTTGATTTTTCAAAAATATTGATAAGAGGAATATTATTATCCATAGCAAATTTAATGTGATTTTTAATATATGCCTCCCTTTCCAATACCCAGCCTTGTCTGGCCTCAGGAGTCAGCTCTACCTGTCCCCTGCCATATTGAGCTTTGCTTGGGGCAATAGTGGCTACAAAAACAATTCTCCCTTCAGGGTTTTTATCCTTTAAAATTTGGACAGCTTCTTCTAGGGCTTTGGTTTGCTCTCTTAATCCTTCTTCCATAGATAGATGGGACAAAGGATTATGCCCAAAAGATTCAATTAAAATTAAATCAAAATCAATTTCTGTGATTGGTCTAAATTCCCTCCCATGAAAAGTTTTTTCTAAAAGTCTGGTTTTTAAAGTTAAGATATTGGTAGATCCAAATCCATAATTTAATACTTCAAAAGTCTTATCCGGGTAATACTCTTTTAAAAATTTTCTTATCTCATCAGAATTTCCCAAAGTTTCTGTCATGGAATCCCCAACCATGACTATTGTGTAATCCTGAGGATATTTAACCTTCTCATCTATTATGGTTGGTTTTGGGGAATCTTTTGGATAAAGGAAGTATAGAGTTAGGATTACAAGGAGAAATAAAAATAGAACTTTTTTCATAAAAAGCATCCACTTGGCTGGCTCTGGTTGACTATGTTGGAACTTATTATTTAAAATCTTTATAAATATACCTACATCTCTAAATTCCCTTAGCCAGATGTGTCATTATCATTATGCTTTGATATGGCATACCATGTAGCCACAGCTCCTAATGTAACATATATAAATGTTCCGGATATATCTCGCCCTGGAACACTTACATAATCGCCAACGCATTCTGAACCATCTCTGGTTCGTACACTTTGTGTACATTCAGTATGATAGGAGGCTGCGAAAGAAAGATACGCTCCAACGAACAAAGCACCAGCAATTATTCCTGCAATTCCACGAGCTAATCGGTTGTTTGATTGATTATCAGCTTTCCAATTTTTTCCAAAATAGCCAAGACTAAACCATAGAACTGTAGGTAATGCCACTAAATAAATAATTCGGACAACCATTCCATACGGATCAATTGGTCCCCAGATGAGTAAAACTATGGTAAAAAGAGCAACAAGCAGGCTTCTATTATTTGAACTTAAACCTGTTTCTTTATCTTGACGATACTCCATTGTAATCTTTATTGTAATCTTTCAGCTTTTATTCTGCCACATAATATTTAATCGTTTTAAACAATCATTAGCTGTTTCACCTTCTCGCCTGTTCTTTTTTATTTGCTCCAAAATAAAATCAATCATAAAATTAGATAATACATCCATCTGGGTAACTAAATCTCCAATTTGCTCATCTGACATATTTTCGGATCTCTTTCCAAGTTTTTTCCGAGCTTCAATTATATCCATTTCTATTTTACTTTTGTTCTTAGTTATTTTTTGTAGATACCAGTAAGCACTTTAAACTTACGAAAAGAGAACGAGGTAAAGTTAGGTCAAAATGATTGTTCAAATAATCTTCCATCATCACCTGCATCGCTTAAAATTAAGGCGATTTCCTTTCCAGAAAACTGCATTGTATTACCTTCACTATTTCTAGGTAAATCATGTTCAATGGAAGTCAAAACGTATTGAAGTCCATTTTCCTGGCAGATTCGTTTAACACATTCGATAAATTTGATCTTTTTTCTATCATCTAATCCTTCTAATACTCCATCATGATAGACAAACTTAAAAAATGAATTTTTAGAATAAGTAATCAGAATTGATAAATCAAAGGCAACGCAAAGCAGTTTTCTATAGGTAGTTCCTCTACCCATAGCAGTAATATCATTATTTTTTTCCTCTTGAATATCAGCATGAAATTCAATATTGCCTGTTTTATTAAAGGAAATTGAAGGTATAGCTTGAAGATTTATAATTTCTTTTAGAATAAGATTAAAAGTCTTTCTTATATTAGAATAAATATCATTCTGTTCTTTAAGTACATTTTCTTTTAATGCATCTTTTAACTTAGAAATTTGATTATTAAGCTCTGTAACTTTGCTGCTAATATTTCCAATTTCCCCAACACTTGAAAGCTGTTGCTGTAAAGTCATTATTTGATTATCAATTCCTACAATTTCATTTTGACACTTTTTGTACTTTTCAAAAGTATCTGTAGATTGAAGTATTGATAATAAATCCGATCTCTGATTATTTAAGTCGATTAGTTCCTTTTTAATTTCTTCTTTTTGAGTTTTAAGACTGGTTAATCTTTCTTTAAGGTGTTTACTTCTTTCTTCAGATAATTGTTTATTAAATTCAACAAGATTTTCATAATTCTTTTTAAGATCCTCCGGAAATTGAGTTTTTATCTCTATAAATAGTTTCTCAATTTCACTTAAACTAAATTCCATCCTATCGTTTAAAGCAGAGTTAATTTTATCTTCCTCAAATTCTAAAGCATATAACTCTGAATTTAATTTACTTATATCTGCCTCAACACTATCTACTAAATCACGATCAATTCTTCTATCATTTGTGTAGAAATTAAATTTGTCTAATTCGATTTGAAGGGATTTCTTTTCTTCTTCTTTTACTTCGATAAACCCTTTAATCTTATCCAACTTTTCCTCATTCATTGAAGATCTTGTTTCGAGTATTTTAATTTCAGCATTTAATAAGTTGATTTGAGTTTCTAATTCATATTTACTTTTCAACAATTCTCCGTTAAAGCCCAGTAGATCTAATAGTAAAGGTTTCCAATCAATATCCTTCGATGACTTATATTTATTTAACTGAAAGACATCAAGATAATCGTCCTGAGTTCTTAAAAAGTAAGAAACAGTTTTTCTGTAATTTACTTCTGGCAAAACATCAAACTCTAGATAATTATTTAAAATATCTTTTGCTTTATCTATCGGTACTTCTTGATGATCCCAATTATCTTCTTTAGTAAAATCCTGGAATTTTTGATCATGAATTTTAAAATCAATTTTAGTTGGATAATCTATTGATCTTCTAATTGTTAAATACTTACCATCGTTTAATAATATTTCAAGGAAAAAAGAATATTCAAAAAATTTGATCTTATATTTGCTCAGGAAAAATGCATTATCAAATCCTCTTAATAAAAGGAAGTCAATTACATAAATTAAAGTTGTTTTTCCTAAATTATGTGAATCAATTTCTTTGTCTTTCGGTTTAGTTACTTTGCCAATAATTAAGTTAAATTCTTCATTAAATTTAACCCTTTTAAATTTTTTATTAGAATAAACTTGACTTAGTTTCATAAATTTAATTCAAAAATATCTAATTCAGAATAATATTCTACTTTGCCTAATGAAAAGAGAAAATTTAAGGAGGGCAGGAACATTTCCTTTGCTCTTTCGCCTTTTACTAAAAGAACTTTATCTAGTAATTCATCATATTTTAAAACTCTATTTACTTTCAGTAACGAAACTATTGAAAAAGAAACTGAAAATATTGATAAGTTAATATCTGTATACTTACTTGGTTTTATCATGCTGTTCCCAAATCACAGTTATAGTACATATAGTGTAACAAAATATAAATCATCCTATGCTCTCTACTATCTAATGTTCCATCATCTTTCTTTAGGATGTAATCATAAATATAATCAAAGATTTCTTCAAAATTACCATACTCATTCCTGTGAGAAATAATTTTGCTGTTTAATTCCATTATAGTAGCTTGGTATTTATCTAACTCATTTCTATTTATTGGATCTTTTAAAAATTTATCAATTTGTGCAAAAAAACTCAAAGAGTTCTTTTTGATATGTTCAAAATATTCCTCACTTAACTTATTCCTTTTATTCTTTTCTTCCACGGGTATTCGTTTAATATCTTGTTCAGCTTCATTCACTCGATCTGAAATTTCAGTTACATTTTCAGCAAAAAACTGGATTAGATCTTTAATATCTTTTTCATAAAATTGAAGTGGTATTGCTAATTTATTTAGATTAAGAGCTTCAGCTATACCATCATATTTGTTTAACCAAAGATTTATCCTTTCTTTTCCAAAAAGATCAACATTCTCAACTAAAGTTTCATCCTTTATTTTTTTGCAAATTATGGAGTGAGTATTACCAGTAAGCGAGCGGTTTGTAAAAATTAAATAATTGTCTATTTCACCATTAACTTTTAATACTTTTACTTTTACAATTTCTTTTCTAACTTCACTATTAAAATCCGGGTCGGAGCATGAACCATTTGAATTAACAGTATGCTTGGCTTGAATAATGAATCTTCCCGACCATGGGGCAGCATCAGATGGAACATGTTGAGCCGTTCCTTCAAATCTAGAATCCCTACCACCGTCATTCCTAGAAGAAAACTTCTGTGCTGAAATACCTAGAATTTGCTCACATATTAGGACTACTAAAGTTTCAAATGTTTCATCATTGATTCTCCAAATTTGATAATCAAAATCCATAATTAAATTCTACTATAATTTCCTTAGTCTTGTTTGTAGGGTAATTTACTTTATAGCTTCTGAGAACCTAGCAAAACCTAGTATTTTTACTAATTACATTTGCAAAAATGGTGGATATTTTACTCCTAATCCTTAATGATTTCGGCGTTTCGTGGGATAATGTATTTATGCAATACTATAATCGTATTTCTGCTGATTATCTTGTAAAAATAGACATACCTTTACTATACGAGTTTGGAGCTAATTGGAGTGGAGGTGGTGGCTGGAGATATGGTATGGAAATCGAGGTTTCTACTGGAGTTTGTGAGCGTCATTGTATACGTTTGAAATACGGAAAATTTGACTATGAAATTCCTTTAGTGACTACTGCCTGTAATTATGGCGGTGTAAGGTATTGGTATGAATGTTTATTTTGCAAAAGGCGTGTGGGTGCATTATATTTAAGGGCGAATGTTTTTGCCTGTAGACATTGCCAGTATTTAACTTATGAGAGCAAACTTGTACCTGGTCATATGAAGGGAATAGGTAGGATTATAAGTATACCGGAGGTAGAAGCACTTGAGAAAAAAGTAAAAAGAATCACCTATGCTGGAAAGCCAACTAAAAATTACATCCGTTTTTTAAATAAGCAAATGAAGTTTTACGAAGCATTTAGTGGACACATAAAATCCATAAAGATATTGAACTAACTATGTATTTTAATAAAACTATTCTGATCTTGGAGGATAACTTACAGGTTTTATCTAAACTCCTTGAGCGGCTCTATAAACTTGAGGGAGATCAGCCAAACGAGCTTAGCGTAATTGTTCTCACTAATGGTCAGCAAGTTCAGGATTATATAAACACTAACCCCAAAGCAAGTTTTGATATTGCACTTATTGATTATGACGATAAGCTAGGGAGAACTTTTCATATACTTGAGATTGAAAGGTTTGGAGCAGAAAAAGTCATTGGTATATCTAGTGTTCCTAAATGGAATGAGGCAGCCGAAAAAAGGGGTGTGAAGCACTTAATTTTAAAGGATTACGCTAGGCTAGATGAATTTACTGATAAAGTAGTTAGAGAAATAGAAAATATGCTTAGAAATTTACCGAATTAAGGATGGTTGTACTTTTGCCAATCTCGCTCTTTAATTATCTTGTCTAAAAGTAGCCTAGATTCAACAGGGTTTAACACCCATTCATAGGGTGGGTCACCATTATCATGTATCGGTATGATTGCCTCTTGGTCATAGAGGAAATCTCTAACATCGCAGCTTAACTGGTAACTTATATGTAAGTATCTTTGCAGCAATCCTGTTGTTAATTTCCCTTCTCTTTTAGCCATTTCTATTGCAATTGGGATAAGTACTTCATAAAACACCTGATATTCATCATCTTGCAGCTCTTTTACTTCCTCTAAGGCATCAACAAATTTAGAACGTAATTTTGATAATTTTATTGTTTTCATCTACATCTATATTTTCAGTTAGTTTACACCATACTGATGTTTACATCGGGCGTAATTAAAATTATAAACATCGGGATCATGACGATCATTATATCCTGTTTTTGATCTTTCTAAAGCGTATCTACTACAAGTTGACCTAATATTTACCGATCTTATTTCAAACCAATAGAACCAACCGGAGAGTAGAAGTAAGACCAGTAGAATCAGAAACACTCTATATTTATTTTCTTTGATCTTAAAACCTATCATTTTGAAAAGATTCTTCATTTGCTCTGACAACTTTCTTACAAGGTTGAAAAAGTTACTACTTTAGGTTCAATACTTGAATTGTCTTGGGTTTGTACTATAAAGGTACAAGTTGTTACTTTTAGATCAGACGAGGGTAGAATTTTATTTCCGGAGGCATCGTAATCAGTACCGCTAAATCCTTTTTCAATCCTGGTTTGGTAAGATTCCCCAGGAGGTATCCCTTTTGGTAATGATGGTAATGGACCCTTAGGATAGAATTTGCTAGGTGTGCCATTTTTAACTACTTTACAGTCAGAAAGATCATAACTTGTGATAAAAGGTGTTATTGATATGTTTTTAATCTTTACATCAGCCATTACACCTGGTGCCTGCCGAGAAATAGTTCCGTAGTCAACATTACTAATGCTTACCTCATATTGATCTTTTGTAAAAGTCCATTTGGATTGATTTGAGGGTGTTGGTTCCACCTTTGGAGTGCCAGATGGTTTTGGAGTAGGTTGCAAAGTAGGTTTGATTGAAGGGGTGATAGAAGGCGTTGGAGAAGGGTTAGAGTGTTGTTCAACAATGGGTGAGGGGGTAGGAGTAGGTAAAGGTTTTTGTCCTGTAAAAACACCTGTAACACCTACCATGATTGAAGTAATAACAACTAAAACTTTTTGGAATAAATCCTGAAAAATATTCATTTTAATAACATCTTCATTTTGACAATACTATCTCTTAGTAGGTGTTATAGTCAAGCGTAACTTAGGAATAAACTCCAACATATAGATAGAGCAGGCTAGAGTTAATTTAGGAATAATGTGTCCAATGAGTAAAAGTATTCCTAAATCATTGGGAAAAAAAATTAAATACTACAGAAAGCAACGAAAGCTATATCAGGTAGAACTTGCAGACATAGTTGATGTTAGCACAGGTTATATAGGTGCTATCGAACAAGGTGTTAAATCTCCATCTTTGAAATTATTGAGTAAGATAGCAAAGGCTTTAAAAATCCAACCTCATGAACTGTTAAAATAAGGTCATGTATGTAGATGTAGATGAACAGTTCGACAGGCATATCCTATTTATTCTAAGCAAAATCCAAGAGGGTATTAAAAACCAAGAGGATAATTCCAATAAAATTAGATATTCTGTATTTTTATATCCAATAATAAATAATCCCTTTGTTCCACACCCAACAACCGAACAAACTTTATTGGGACAACTTGAAAAACTTGGTTTATTTGAAAAAGAAAGTGGTTACGACAATTTTATTGTAGGCGAAAACTCGTCAACAAACCCAAAGTCTGTGGGTGTTACCTATACGATTAAGGTCTACCTTGATAAATTTAATCAATCTTACCAAGAATTTAAGTCAAAAGTTGATAAGTGGGATATAAGTTCTGCGAATAGAAACACCAAATTAAAAAGAGCTGAACTTGAAGCTATATTTAGTGAGAAAGTAAAAACCTTAAAGCTCATAAATAAAAGTCTGGCGTTTATTGAAGTTCTAAAGGATTTTAAACCACATAATGCAGACAAGTTTAAAAACTTTGATTCTTCAAGCATAAAGAACATAAAAAGTAAATTGAATAAAAAACTTAATAAGATAGGTTTTGAAATCGCATTGAATAGTAGAAATAATGGTTACCAAGATACCTCATATATTCTAAGAATCAAAGCTAAGTAAGTTATTTTCAGGATACCAACAAAATATAAAAGTCATGCTTTAGCCTCAATTTGGCTACTTTCAAAAAATGACTTTCCCATGAATACCTAAGAGAATGGGATCATATGGAAAGTAGAGTAAATTGTCCCACATGGCTTACAGAAGATTTAATCCTCCGGATTAAAAGTCTGTACGAACCACGTTATAAACATCCTCTATCAGATAACGAAATAATTTCTATTGCAATTAGCTTGTCATCTCTTGTTGGTCTATATCTTAGATTCAAAAGGAGAACTGAAAATGGAATATAAAACAAAGGATTTAGGAGAAGCTGCTGCTTTAATCACAGAAGGTATTAAATTAGTTGGTTTAAATTGGGAAGAAAATATCTGTTGGTTCGAGTTCTCCGGAGCGGATATTAAAAAGATTTCTGATATGTATTGGTCTGGCGATCTTTTAGTACCGGCAAGGGTATACGCAGGAAATTTAAGATCGCTAAAAGATAGACTATTTGCACAAAAGTAAATTTGGGGTAAATATTATGAAGATTAAAGATAAATTTGTACAAATTGAAAATTCAGTTATTTTCAATGTAAATATACCGAACTCTATTTTTAGAACTTACATGGTTTTAAAAACTTTCAAGTATGGGGAAGGAAAGGTATTCCCTTCACAAGCTACCCTTGCAAATTTAAGAGGATTATCTACTCGTTCAATTATCTACCACCTACAAGTTCTAAAAACACTTAACTTAATAAGTTACAAAAAGAGAGGATACTCAACATCTAACGAGTATTTCTTTATAGGTGATGAAAACTTCACAAATGATCTAAATGATAGTGAAGAAATTACCACTTCTATTATGCAAAATAATTCAGATCAAATCTTTGAAAATCTTCACTCTAATAATAATGAGATTAACAATACAGAGAAGAATAATATAGATGAGGATTTTCAAAAACAGACAAATAAAAGTGGTATGCAAAAGATACTTAAAAAAAATCCATGGATAAAAGGAAACAAGATTTCTAATAAGAAATGAGCTAATATGAAAGTAGATGTAAAGAAAATGAATGATTTAAGGTATATTCGGTACTCAAGAAAATCATCTGAATCTAAAGAAAAACAGGCATTATCTATTCAAGACCAAAACTCTGAATGTGATGAATATGCTTCTCGGTTAAACATAGCATTTAGTTATAAACTTCAAGAAAGCAGATCATCTTTTAAACCACATAACAGACCAGAGTTTGATAAGATGATTGAACTTATAAAGTCCGGTCAGGCTAATGCAATAATTAGTTGGAAACCCGATAGATTATGCCGGAATCCAGAAGAAGGGGGTAAACTACTACAAATGCTCCAAGATGGTGTTTTAAAGGAGATAAGGACTGCCACCGGTGATCTTTATACTCAAGAATCCGATCACTTAGTCCTTCAAATTCATTTTGGGATGGCTAATCAGTATTCTAGGAATCTTAGCCAGAATGTTAGAAGGGGCTTAGTCCATAAATGCGAAAGGGGTGAATATCCAAGACCAGCTCCGATTGGCTATGAGAGCTATGGAGAAAGAGGGCAAAGGAAAATGAAACCCCATCCGGTGCAAGCACCACTTATTAGCAAAGCATTTCAATTAGCTTCAACAGGAGGAAAATCTTTATCTCAAATATCCAATGAATTGAATAGTCTTGGATTAAGAACTAAAATGGATAAGAAAATCGGCAAGAGCCATCTACATAATATCCTGAAATGTTCAACCTATTTCGGTTACTTCTTACATAATGGAGAACTTTTTGAGGGCGAATATGAACCAATTATTAGCAAACAACTGTATGATGATGTTCAAGAGGCTCTAGGAAGGCGTTCCAAGCCTAAAGTGAAGGTTTGGGAGCATACTTATAATGGTTTAATTACCTGTGCAGATTGTGGCTGCCAGATAACAACTACAGTAAAGACTAAGGTTTATAAAAGAACTAACAGGACTGCTACATACACTTACCATCAATGCACTCATAGAAGGGGTAACTGTTCTCAAAAAGCTATAACTGGAAAGAGGCTAGAGAAAATCCTATCAGATAATTTTGAACAAATATCCCTAAAAGAAGAAGATTGGAAATTAGGAATTGATCTTTTTAAGGCTAGACACGCTGAAGAATCTAAAAAATTAGACAAAAGGTTTAGGTACTTACAGAATAACTTTAATTCGATCCAGAGCGAAATTAGCGGAATAATTAAGATGAGGGCTAATCAGGAATTAACACAGGAGGAATTTCTAGGACAAAAAGCTGGCTTATTAAAACAACGAAAAGATATAGAAGAAAAACTTGGAGATAATACAAACTCCGCTGACATCTGGTTGGAACTTTGTACAAGATACCTTAATAATGCTTTTTCAGCTAGAGAAATAATCGAACATGGGACTAGGGATGAAAAAAGGGATTTAATTTTAGAACTTGGTCAGAACCTTATTTTAGAAGATAAAAAGCTACAATTTAGCTTCAAACAACCCTATGATGTACTACTCCTGCCGGAGTATCGTACGAATATGCTGCGGGACATGGATTCGGACCATGATAGATAGCTCCAAAGGCTATCGTCCTACCATTAGACGATCCCGCAATACTTAGAAATTATATCTGATTTGATATTGATAATCTATCTAACTAAATTTTTGAGAATACATAAAGCTCATTTCCATATTTTTCTAATTTATAGTTAGGGTCTTTTAAGAGACTATTTTTAAGCTCAACTACCTGTGCATGTCTTAAGGGAGAAAAAGAATTTTCCGTTTGTCCGTCTGTTAAATCTAAAATAATGTGATCTGGATTGATAGTTTTATAATCTTTTCTAAAGGTTTTGACATTAAAGTGAGCCAGTCTTCCAGCCAGGCTGTTTTGAGTATAAATAACCCCTTCTTTAGGCACTTTTTCCAAAAATTCATCTACATATTGAGAATATTTATTCTGCTCATAAAATACTGGGTGATAAAAAAGTCCTAAAGGACCTCTTAATATAAACCTATGAAGGATAAAAGTTGAAAGTATCATGAATATAGAAAGTAAAATTACCACTCTCCTTTTTTTCATTTTTTCTAAAATCTGAAAAACCCCTAATGCCCCAATAAACATTAAAGGAGAAAGTGGCGTATTGTAATGCAGTCCTAAATCCCATCTTGAAGAAAATGGAGACAGGACAAATCTTTCTAAAAAGTTTTCAAAAATGGCAGGCAGAATAGCAGGATTAAAAACAGGTAAAAATCCAAAAGTTAAAAAGGAATAAAAAATGGTTTTTACTTTCATCTCTGGTTCAAAAAAAGCCCTTAGGAAATTTACTGGATCACCTGGTAAGCTGGATGACTCGTAAAGGTAAAAGCCGCCCGAATAATATGGGATAATTACTTTTAAAGCTAAATATCCCCAAAGTAAGCTTATTAAAATAGTTGACAGAGCTATTTTTATTTCTGATCTGTCTTTGATCAAAATATAAAGTCCAATCCCTACCCCCAGTCCTGCAAAGGATTCTTTAAGCCCTAAAAGAATAATTAAAGATATAAAGTATAGGACCCACTTTTTTTGGAATATGGACCAAAATATCACCATTAGAGGAAGCACAGATAAAGTTGTGTCATGGAACTCTGAGATCAGCCCGTTCTGAAGCCCCACATAACCCAAAAATGAGAAAATTAAGGCAAAGATGGCTATTTTGCTCTTGATTTGTCTTCTAGCCAAAAGATAGCCTATATAGGCTCCAATTCCGGCTAATGAAGATTGAGCTAAAAGCAAGGCTTCAGCCTTATCAGTTAGCCAATATAAAGGAGATAAAAGAAAAACTGAAGGAGAAAAATGACTGGCAAAAATAGAAATATTTTTGTCC
>Ga0209542_10012692_pt1 | contig 14678 bp, 9 predicted proteins | sample RifCSPhighO2_01_FD_184028 | JGI IMG/M metagenome (GOLD analysis project Ga0209542, IMG submission 184028) | Soil microbial communities from Rifle, Colorado - Rifle CSP2_plank highO2_0.1 (SPAdes) (version 2) | ecosystem: Environmental > Terrestrial > Deep subsurface > Rock core/Sediment ...
TGCCGCGCGCGATCTCGTGCAGCAACTCGAGGCAGGTGCTCCAGGAACATTCGAAAAAGCAGGCGCAGCCTTCTTCGAGCGACAGGAAATCGCGGGGAAAGCATCAACCGTGGCACGAGATATGCTTTTCGATCGGTATAAAGATGACGCAGGACTCCTGCAGATCGTCTTGAGAGATATTGCGCGCAATCCTTCGCTTGAGCAGGTTGCAGGAACCGGCGAGATGGGAATCGTCAAAGGATATCGCGGCACGCAGAGCCGACCGACGTTTGGCGTACTGCATATCGCGGATAGGCACCCGGTCATGCTCAATCGGATCGGCGAAGTCATGACGCAAGGGAAAGCGATCCCGAACAGCAAAGGCGGCTTTGAACTTACGATGCCTGATCCAGCGAATCCGAATACCACGCTGTCGGTGATTCTCGGCACCTCATGGAATGGGGAACGCCTCTTGTTCCCGGTGACGGCATATCGACATTTCAATGTGACGCCAAGCCTGGAGAAAGTCACCTCAGATGCTCTCAATGCTGCACGAGCGATTCGTGCCAAACCAAGCGAGCAGAGGACCAGCGTCGTGGATAACGAAGACGTCGGGCCCATCAGTCTTCGCTGGGGAAGCATAAACGGCGCCAATGGGTACGGACTCGCCGCAATCGATCCCGGTATCGATCCGTATCTTGGCGAACTAATGTTACGCGGGAAGATCGTACCCGGCGGCAGTCCTGGAAAATCATCGATCATTGAGACGGCCGACGCGCGCGGTGTAATCACATATGAATTCAGCGATTCCGGGAAAATGACGGCATGGCTCAACTCAGCAAGTCTAAAAAGAATGAGCCCTCCATCGCTGGTGGGCTCGGGTCCTGTGTCAGAGGGATTGCTCCCCACCTCGGCGGACTTATCGCTTGCCAAAGCGCCAGCCGACACATCACTTATTAAAAGTATATCACCTCTTGAAGGATTGTCAAGCGATGATATCTTGGCTGTAATCAAGGATACTTCGGCGTCAGGTCAGACCAGTCGTGCCGTAGGATCGGATGTACGTCTTGATTCCGTCGCATCTATCGTCGGCGGCAGTCAGGCTGCGGCTGGTGGGCAATTCGTACCAGAAGGAGCCGTACGAGTGCCTGAGGGATTGGGGACCGGAGAAGGAGGCATCCTTTCGAGTCTTCCGGAACCAGTCCGCAGAGCGGCCCAAGTCATCGTTCCTGCGGTACGGCTCGTCGTGGGTGATGTCTCGGGTGCGAATCTTGCCATCGGACGCATCAATCCGGCGGACAGTCTTCAAAATGCCGGGTTCATGAGCAATCCCGCGACGGATCTCGTCGCGCCCGGCGGACCCATTTCCTTTAATCTCTCTGGTCCGTTAGCGCGATTCAATCCGACGCTGGATGTTGCGGATCGGCCGGGCGGGGGCGGCGTAACTTCTGCTTCACGAGTTGCAGGAAATAATCCCGTCGACGCGACGAAAAATGTCCTGGCGATCGTGCGGGAGAATCGTGCGATAAGCATGCTGGGAAGTACTCAGGAACGTCTTGTTACAGCACAAGGAAAGATAGCGCAGGCAGAGCAGGCGCTTGCAGCAGCCGAAGGGGCAGATACGGAACTTGAGGCATTGATTACATTGGCCACCGCGAAGCGGGAGGCGGAAATCGCCCATCGATATATACTGCAGACCGCCGCGAAAGCGACGCGCTCACGAGACCAGGCGACCTTATTGAAAAATGCAGTCGGGCAGAGCAATCTCGCCATCCGTCAATACTTGTTGGAGCGGCAAGGGTACACTAAAGCACTCCGTACCTCAGGCGATGTGCGCAGTGCGGCACTTCGGAGCGCGGTCGAAAATGGAGCCGTCGCAGAAGAGGCGCTCTCGAGCAGCAGAGTGTGGACGAATCAGGCGGTGAGCGTCGAGCCTCCGAGTCCGCAGAGTATCGCGGCAGCGACAGAAGCGTTGACGCCGAACACAACCGCGCTCGGAAGCGAATTCCCGACACAAGGCGACGGAAACAGGACGCCGGTCAGGCTCTCGAGCAACGGCATCGACATGACGGATTTTATACCAGAAGGATTCCGCGTCGAGACAGGCGCCGGAAATGCCTGCAACGTCCTGAACGGATGCATAAGCGTGAACCCGCGGGCACAGAACACGCCGGAATTCCCCATCTCCGTCATGCATGAGCTCGGCCACGCAAATGCGAACAGCGTCGGTGATTTCCGGCAGATAACGGCGCTGGAGTCATTGCAGCGAGATCTGCAATCGAATCTCGACAATCAGATAATCAGTGAGGCACAGTTCCTGAACCGGTATACCGGTCTCATTAAAAGCAAGGTTCCTCTCGTCGCGCGGATGGAACAAGAAGCGTGGCTCGATGCGCTCGAACAGGCACCCGCGCTCTTCGAGCGCACCGGATTGGATCCTTTTGCGGCATTGGAAAACCTTCCCGGAGGTGCGAAAGACAGCATCCTCAGCAAATACCTCTCGTATCGCGACGGGCTGATAAGGAATCCTGAAGCGAGCGTTTTCGCGGAAGGAACGAACGGTCTTACGAAGCAGTATCTGAATGATGCGCAGCGACAGGGATTGACTGAACTCGCCAATCAAGAATTCAACGAGCGGGCATTGGAGATCGGCGATGCGGTGGACATTGCTCGGACGAGGATCGCGGCGACGCAACCGGCGACACGCGGAGATGGTACGGGCTTGCAGCTCGCACAACAGTCTCTTCCCATGAATGAGGCAGTGAGTCGTATTGCGGCAGCGCTGGAACTGCTGACTCCCTTCGACGGTGTTTCGCTCGGCACCACGTGGAGCCTGAAAGATCTATGGCGGAATGACATGCGACAACTGGCGGATGTCTTTGATATCGACGCGATGGCAGATTACGCACGCCCCGGCTTCCTTTCGCAGGAGGATTTTGGCGACATCGTGAGTGCTCTGCAGCGTCAAGAAAGCGCAGAAAGCCTCGGGATTAGTGGGAATACATTGGAGCACGCTGCTCGTCTTGAGGAGATCGCAGGTCAGCTTCGTGGCACTGCAGATACGATGGCCGAGGCACCGGCTATTCGCGAAATCGCAGACGCACTCGATACCGCCGCCGCCGCCATCCGTTCGCGAAGCGGTGATCCGGCGTACTGGCTTACGTCGGCGCTTGGTGATCTGAGTCATCTTGCCCCGCGCGTTGCCAATGGCGCGAATACACCACCACTTGTCATCGCCCCTTCATCTCCTTCTGCGATATCAGCGATACCTATGTCACCTGTCTCGGTCACGTCGCTTCGTGGCGCTGCGCCCACAGTTCCCCTGAAGGCATACGGACCAGTCATGATTTCTCCATTGAACGTTGCGGTAAGTGCACCCACAGGAAGTATTGCGTCTCCGGTAAGCCCACCCCCTCTTCCTGCACTTGATCCGAACGCTCCGCCTTTTGATGTCAGTCAAGTCGACATAATCGAAGTAAACGGTTCTGCATATTACACGCCGAAGGGAACTGATTTCGCGATCGAAGAGTATGTCGGAACGATACCGCCGAATGCGCAACCCATCTATTTGCGGAATTATGGTTACGAAGCAGGCGAGGCGGGGGTTTATGATGTGGCTGGCTTAGGCAGAATAGATAACAGTGGTTTTGATGCGGTTCTTTATCGAACTGCCGATGTTAGGCCGCCAAGCATCATGACGCGATCGCCTGACAGGGTCATCAACACTCGACCGCCGGCGGATGCTCCTGGGGCATTCGTGCAAGCTCCTGATGGGCAATTAGGCTGGGTGACGAATAGCGGAGGTCAAAGGATGCTCTACACTGATCTCTCTGGCACGCGATTCGGCTCGTACCGACCGGGAGAAGGATTCGCGGGAGGAGGCCCCGGGGAACCGCCCGGGGGTTCCGGTATGGGTGCATCGGCCGAGCCGTCGACCAACAGGACTATCTGGATGCGCGCCAAGGATCTCGCGAAACTCTCTCCGCTCGCACTGCTTTTCTTCGCTTCAGACAGTCAGGACGAAGAGGTGCCGGTGCAATCGGCAGAAAACGAGACTATCGTTCCGAAGTCAAAACCTGGCCTGTTGCAGCGCGTCGTATCCACATTGAAGATTCCGAACGCTACTCAGCCGTCGCAGGAAACGAAAGCAGAACCGACGCAGGATTCAGCGGCCGATGACCTCACTCAGAAATTCACAGAATCTGATGCAGCTAAGGATTCCGAAACCCCCCCTGCAGCTCCCGCGGAAGAAGCGACTCTTGAGGCAGCTGTCGATACGGCAATAAAAGATGGCAAATCGCTCGAGGGCATACCGGTCTACGATGACCCGAAGAATGATAAGAGAATCACCGGCGTCGAAGACGCCGAGGGAGAGAAGCATCCGCTCAACAGCGAAGCAGGAAAGAAGCTTGCTGATTCTGTCGGTTACAAAGGACCGCTTGAGGATACTCGATCTTCTCCGGAATCAACGCGGCCTACGGTAGTGGCCGAAGCTGATGAGTCTGCACCCGCCGCGGGCGAGACACCGGCACCTGGAGGAGTCAAGACACCTCCAGGCGGCGCGCGTATAAGCGACGATCCTCCTGCTGCCGGTTTTCGATCTCCACCTTCTGGAAGCGTGCCGCGCGGCTCAGGGGGAGGAGGATTCCTCAGCGGTGGAATGAGTCTTCTCGGCGGTCTTTGGCAAGGACTGGTGGGATGGTTCACTGGCGGCGAAGAAGAGCCTGAGACGCCGCAGCCACGGCAACCGACACAATCTACGCAACCTCCTCAGCAGATCGTCGGGGCGATCGTGGGCAATCCGTCGCTCATCGATTCGGGGACGACGACACGGCTTTCGTGGTCGAGTGTCGGGACCGACGCAGGGAACTCGACCTGTGCCGTCATCACCGTCGATTTCGCGGTCTACCAGAGAGGCAAACAGAACGGGACCATCACTTCGCCGATACTGACCGAATCGACGCGTTTCGGGCTCATCTGCGACGTGAATAATGCGAAGGACAAGCTCTTGAACGAGACCTTGGTGCGCGTGCGCGGCGACGACACCGACCCGCCACGCATATTTAGCCCGGAGCAGATCGCCGAAAGCCAGAATGTGAACAGTGCGTCGGCAGGCACTTCCGCCGGTTCGGGAACCGGAGCAGGAGTCAGCACAGGCGGTCAGAGCGGGAATCCGACGCCGGAAGACGTCCGCACCTGCGATCCCGAGCAATCCATGGATTCGTTTATCCGGTGCCTCTGCGAAGCGGAGCCGAATCCGAACGGCTGCACCATCCCGCCGGGAGGATTGAGAGACGCGAACGGTGTGCTATTATGAAGTCATGACAGTCTTCTACGTCTTACTCGGCGTTGCAGCTGCGATCGGCCTCTGGGTCATCTGGGCGTACAACCGCTTCGTCGCGCTCACCAATCGCGCGGAGGAAGCATGGTCGGATATCGATGTGCAGATGAAGCGTCGGTATGATCTCATCCCGAATCTCGTCGAGACCGTGAAGGGCTATATGACGCACGAGGCAGGGACACTCCAGAAAGTGACCGAAGCGCGCACGAAGGCGATGGGTGCGCAGACGGTCGGCGAGCACGCCGCAGCGGAGAACATGCTCACCGACGCGCTGAAGAGCCTTTTCGCCGTCTCGGAAAGCTATCCGGACTTGAAAGCGAATACGAATTTCATCGAATTGCAGCGCGAGCTCTCCGACACCGAGAACAAGATCCAGGCCGCCCGCCGCTTCTACAACTCCGTCGTACAGGACCTCCAGAATGCGCTCGAGCAGTTCCCCGGTAACATCGTCGGCTCATCGTTCGGATTCAAGACGCGCGAATTCTTCGCGCTCGGTGATGGCGAGGAGGCAGCGCGAAACCCGGTACGGGTTTCGTTCTAAACGTTCTAAACGTTGAAGACGAAGAAATGCATGGCGCAGCCCGTTCGATATAGATTTGAAGCTTTAGACGTTTGGAAGCTTGGGATGGAAATAGTGCGAGAAGTCTATCGAATTACGAAGAAGTTTCCTAAAGATGAGAAGTTTGGTCTAACCGATCAGCTGAAACGAGCAGCAACTTCGATTACACTGAACCTTGCTGAAGGCTCTGGGCAGCCTACAAAGAAAGGTTTTATCGTCTATATCCAAAGATCAAAATCGTCCGCGCTTGAATGCGTCGCTTGCACAAAAATTGCGCTGCAAGAGAAATTCATCTCTCTTCAAGATGTTTCTTTGCTAGAAACTCTTCTCGAAAAGGAATACTTTAAGCTTGTTGCATTAAGCAAATCAATGAGTGCATAATGCACCTACGTTTAGAACGATTCGAACGTTTTCAACGTCTTTAACGTTATGGCCTCTCTCTACACCCAGCAGGGCAGGAATATCCGCAGGACGTGGCTCCTCATGACGGGGTTCCTCGTTTTCATCATTGCTATCGGTTATTTCGTCGCATGGTACCTGCAGGAACCCGGAATTCTGTATGTCGCCGTGGCGCTCTCGCTCCTCATGAACATCTCCGCCTATTGGTTCTCCGACAAGATCGCCCTGGCTTCGACAGGTGCGCATGAAGCGGACCCGAATGAATATCGCGAACTCCATCGCATCGTCGAGAATCTCGCGATCACGGCGGGCCTGCCGAAACCGCGCGTCTATGTCATCGACGATCCGGCACCCAACGCCTTTGCCGCGGGGAGAAATCCGAAGCATGCTGTCGTTTCGGTGACGACAGGCCTTTTGCAACGTCTTGATCGAAGCGAACTCGAGGGTGTCATCGCGCACGAGCTCTCGCACATCGGTAATCGCGACATCCTGGTCATGACGGTCGCCGTCGTGCTCGCCGGATTCGTCGCGATGCTTGCCGACATATTCCTGCGCGTGAGTTTCTGGGGAGGAGGACGCGATCGCGACAGCAAAGGAAACGCCATCGTCATGATCGTCGGTCTCATCGGCATCATCCTGGCTCCGATCGCCGCGCAGCTCATCCAGCTCGCTATCTCCCGCCGGCGCGAATTCCTCGCGGACGCTTCCGGAGCACTCCTCACGCGATATCCGGATGCCTTGGCCTCGGCTCTGGCGAAGATCTCCTCGTATGAGGCACCGATGCGGCGCGCCAGCCATGCGACTGCGCATCTTTTCATATCGAATCCGTTCGGCGCGCATGAGGCGGGCCGTTTCGTTGCGAAGCTCTTCTCGACGCATCCGCCAGTCGAAGAGCGCATCCATGCGCTCGGGGAAATCCGTATCTAAAATCGTATGCGACTCGATCGGGAGGGGAAACTGGTCCGCACCGATATCTGGCGAGAAGGGAAGTATCTCGATCTTTGGAGCGTGCCGCATTTCCTGTCGGGAATGGCGGTCGCCTTCGGGCTCTTTTTCCTGGATTTCGCGACGAATGCGGCGTTCATTATCGCCATCCTCCTCCTCGTGGCCTACGAGATGTTCGAAGTCATCGCGAAGATAGAAGAGACGCGCTGGAACCGCATTCTCGATATCCTTGTGGGTATGGCTAGCTTTACGCCCACGTTCCTCTTGGTGCCGAGCATACCGCGCGCGTGGGCGATCGGGGCATTCTCCCTCATTCTCGCACTGGATAGCGTCTTGAGTTTCTTCGGCTGGCTCGCCTCCCATAAAGCGGCCCAATTGGAAGCGAACCTGCGTGCGGAATTCGAACGCGAAAGGGCACGATTCATCGCGCAGCGAGAGAAGCTGCGTGCGCGCTGGCAGACCCGCCGCACGCGCTGGCGAACGAAAGAGGATCATATCGCATAAAGGAAGGCCGCACGGATTACCGTGCGGCCAGAGTTCAGGGAGGGCTACAAGGACGCCCGTCCTTCCCGCGCCACACCGCTTGATGCGGCCACGAAGCAACGTTTTTGCATGCAGGCTCCTTCGCAGTGACGCATATGCAAACGAGTCCGGCTGTGACACCCGCGAGCACTACGAATGGAATCGTAGCAAGGAATTTTGCTATCATCAGCACCTCCTGTACGGTGATTATATGAGAAATCGCCATCCATTGCAACGAAAAAACGACGCTTTCGCGTCGTTTCTCGTTTCGCACATACGAGCCTTATGAAAGATGCTTCGAGACCAGCTTGGTCATCTCGAACATGCTGACCGTGCCCTTGCCGCCGAAGACCTTCTTGAGCGGCGCATCAGCGAGAATGTTGCGCTTATTCTTAGGATCCTGGAGGTCATGCTTCTTGATATAGACCCACAGCTTCTTAACGACCTCCGAGCGGGGCATCGGCCCCTTGCCGATCACTTCCGCGAGGTCATCGCTGATACTCATCGGCTTCATGAATGCTGAATTGCTCTTTGCCATAGTATTCTAAATTATTGCTAAGTTCCCTCCCTCTATAGTAGCACCCACAAAGCCTGTATAGGGGGGTATGGGGGTACCCTGGGGAAGACGGGAAAGGCAGGCGGAGGGTGAGAGATTCGAACTCTCGGTGCCTTGCGACACACTCGCTTTCCAAGCGAGCGCACTAGACCACTATGCGAACCCTCCAGTCCACGTAGCGTACCCGGATTCCTACAATTTTCAACAGGAGCAGCTGGCGCCACAGGATAATCGGCATATCATTACGGCATTAATCCTATTGGCTAGACTCTAGTCGCTAACCCCTATTCATATGTTCGAAGTCACATTCGTTCCCATCCTCGTCGCAGCAATCGTCAGCGTCGTTATCGCGTTCGTATGGTTCCATGAGAAGGCGTTCGGGAAGACCTTCATGCGCTACATGAATCTCACACCGGAACAGTCGGCCCGCGGTAAGAAGCGCATGCCTATCGCCACCTTCGTAGCGTTCCTCTCGAGCCTCGTGGCCGCATACGTCCTGAACTATTTCGGCATCGCCTGGGGCGTCTATGACTGGGTAGGAGCGATCGAACTCGGCATCTGGGTCTGGATCGGCTTCGCGGCGCCTCCCATGCTCGGCATGGTACTCTGGGAGATGAAGCCTATCAAGTATTACCTCATTGTCGCCGGCTACTGGCTCGTCGCGTTTATCGCGATGGCGCTCGTGCTCGTCCTTCTTGCTTGATGCGCTTCGTCCTCGCTTCCATCGGAGTACTCCTCTTGTTTTCCCTAGCGGCAAACACCTTTTTTACTCCTCTGAAACCCGTGTTTCCTCCTCAAATATACCTTGCCCGCACGATTGCCATTAAAGACGTTGCTGTACATGTTGCAGTCGCAGATACGGACGCGTTGCGTACTCGTGGCCTCAGTGGATATGCCCCGTTGAAAGCGGACGAAGGCATGCTGTTCGTGTTCGAGGAAGATGGTATCTACGCGTTCTGGATGAAAGAAATGCTATTCTCCATCGATATCATCTGGCTCGATGCGGCAGGGCAGGTTGTTCATATCGAGAAAGAGGTCTCTCCAGCGACCTACCCGGCAAGCTTCACCCCCGGTTCACCGGCGCGGTATGTACTGGAAGTGCCGGCCGGTTTTGCGGACCAGCACGACATACAAATAGGTGCCACTGCAAATCTCGAAGAATAGGGAATTGGACGTTTTCCGACTGGAGGTGGGTTATCCACAGCATCCGAAAAAAACCTTACGAATACGCGCCGTGCTACTCTGAGTCAACTGAGCGTGCGTACGCCCGGTAAGTAGAAAAACTTGTCGCACAACGGCGACAGGGGTGATTTCTGCCCCCGGAAAACGCATTCTCGAGCGGTTTGCGAGGTAATTCGGGGAAAATTACTAGACACCATCTACTTATCCAAACGCGAATATGGTCCGGATCACAATCACGAAACGTGACGGCACGAAGGAGCCCTTTAATGCAGATAAGATCAACCGTTCCATCGAGCGTGCGTGTCGCGATCTCACCGATCCCATCTCGATGGTGACGCAGATCGCCACCGAGACGCAGCTCACGCTCTACGACGGCATCACCTCGGAAGAGATGGACCTCGCGACCATCAACGCCGCCGTCCAGAACATCAAGGAAGACATCGAATACGACAAGGTCGCCGTCCGCCTCCTGCTGAAAACCGTGTATCGTCGCGTCGTGGGCGAATATCACGACGATCAGGCGGAACTGGAGACCAAGCATCGCACTCATTTTCCCGAATACGTGCGCGCCGGCATCGAGAACGGCCTACTGGATAGCCGTATGCTCGAGAAATACGACCTCGACGAGCTCTCGCAGGCATTGGACATCCGTCGCGACGAGATATTCACCTACGCCGGCCTCTCCTCGCTCATGAATCGCTACGCCCTGAAGGACCGCCAGCAGAAGCCGATCGAGAGCCCGCAATATTTCTTCATGCGCGTCGCTATGGGCCTCGCGTATAACGAGGCGAATCCGACGGAGATGGCGCGCAAGTTCTACGAGAGGATGTCGCAGCTCCTCTATATCGCCGGCGGCTCCACCAATCTTCAGGCAGGCACCTCGCGCCCGGCGCTCTCCAACTGCTTCCTCCTTGAAGTGCAGGATGATATCGACCATATCGCGAAATCCGTCGCCGATGTGATGAAGATATCCAAATCCTCCGGCGGCATCGGCGTTTCCGTCACTAAGCTGCGCGCCGCAGGGTCGCCCTTGGCGTCGTCGAATACCGTCTCCTCGGGTCCGACGCCGTTCGCCAAGATCATGGATACCGCTATCCGGGCTATACAGCGCGGCGGCAAGAAGATGGGGGCCCTTTGCTTCTATATGGAGAACTGGCACCTCGACTTCCCGGAATACATCGACTGGAAACACAATGCGGGCGATGATTACCTGCGCATGCGTACCGCGAACACTGCCGTGTGGATCTCCGACGAGTTCATGAAGCGCGTCGAAGCAGGCGATGAATGGTACATGTTCGATCCGAAGGAGACGATGGACTTGAGCGAACTCTACGGTCAGGCGTTCTCGAAGAGATACGCCGAATACGTCGAGATGGCGAAGCAGGGAAGGCTGCGCGCATTCAAGAAAGTACCGGCGAAGGAGCAGTGGCATCAGATCCTCACCGCGCTCCAGTCCACCTCGCACCCATGGCTCACCTGGAAGGATTCCGTGAACCTGCGGGCGCTGAACAACAACACCGGCACCATCCACATGTCGAATCTCTGCACGGAGATCTGCCTCCCGCAGGACAAGGACAATATCGCGGTCTGTAACCTCGCGTCCCTGAATCTCGCCGGGCACATCGAAGGTCGTCAGCTCAACTGGCACAAGCTCGAGGAGAGCGTCCGCCTTGCGGTACGCCAGCTCGACAATCTCATCGACATCAACATGCTCCCCATCGAGGAAGCGGTGAAATCCGACCGCGAGAACCGCGCTATCGGTCTCGGCGTTATGGGCTTCTCGGATGCACTGGAGCAGCTCGGCATGCCGTATGAGAGCGGTCATGCGGCCGATTTCGCCGATCGCGTCTTCGAATTCGTGAGCTATATGGCGATCGATGAGAGTGCGAATCTCGCGCGTTCCCGCGGTTCCTATCAGAATTTCCCCGGCTCGCGTTGGTCGAAGGGGATGGTACCCTTGGACAGCATCGCAGCGCTCGAAGAAGATCGTGGCATGTCGACCGGCATGAAGCGCGAGTCGCGCAACAAGCAGCTCAATTGGGATGCTCTTCGGGAGAAGGTGAAGGGGGGCATCCGCAACGCGACTTTGATGGCCGTGGCGCCGAACGCCAACATCGGCCTCGTCGCGGGGACGACCCCCGGTATCGATCCACGCTTCGCCCAGGTCTTCTCCCGCAACAAGATCTCCGGCAAGTACATGGATATCAACCACAATCTCGTGAAAGACCTCAAGAACCTCGGCATCTGGGATGAGGTGAAGGACAAGATCGTCGAGCAGCAGGGGAACATCGAATCCATCAACGAGATCCCGTCGTACCTTAAGCAGATCTACAAGACGTCGTTCACGACATCGCCGTATGCGTACATCGAAGTCGCGGCGCGTGCGCAGAAGTGGGTGGATCAGGCGCTCTCGCGCAACATCTATCTCGAATCACGCGATATGGACGACATGAAGAGTGTCTATATGACGGCGTGGAAGCGTGGCCTCAAGACGACCTACTACCTCCACATGAAGCCGCGACATACCGCCGAGCAATCGACGACCAACGTGAACAAGGGCGCAGCGATCGGCAAGCGTGGATTCGCCGGCGTCGTCGCAGCCCCGGCGTTCGCGGAATCGGCTCCATCTCCGATCCAGATGAGCCCCGTCACGGTGCAGGAAGTCGTGCCGATGCAGCCTTCCGCGGCGCAGCCGGTCGTCGAAGTCGTGATGCCTGCAGCCGTTGCAACGCCCGCAACTCGCGGATTCTCGCCGGTAGCCGCGCAGGCGCCGCTTCCGATCACCCCTGCCGTGCCCGCCATGCAACAGACGATCCCTGAAGTGAGCGCTGCGCCGGAACCGATGGAAACAGTCGCACCGCGGATGGGCTTCGCGACCGTGATCACTGCACCTGCCGCAAGCATTCCTATGGTTTCTCAACCGACACCGATGCCTGTGGTCATGGATGCGACACCGTCGCCCACTCCGACACCGACTCCAACGATGCCGACACAAGCGGCAGCGGCACCAGTGATCAAGAAAAAACCGCTGGTCTGCCCGACGGACCCGGCGGAACTCGCGCAATGCGACGCCTGCCAATAAGAGTCAATACACGTCCGAATTAATATCAGATAACATAGTGCGCATATGTTGATTGGCAAAGCGTCTCCGGACGACATGAATCTGCACCCCATACGCTATCAGTGGGCGTATGACCTCTACCAGCAAGCCGTCCGCAATACGTGGTTCCCGCACGAGATCGCCCTTAAGGAAGATCTCGACGATTGGCAGAAGATGACCGACGACGAGCGTCACGCGGTGAAGTTCCTCATGGCGTTCTTCAATCCGGCGGAACTCATCGTCAACCGTTCCATCGCGCTCGGCATCTATCCGTACCTTAAGTCTCCCGAGTGCCATCTCTATCTCGCGAAACAGATGTGGGAAGAGGCGAACCACTGCGTCGCGTTCGAGTACGTGTTGCAGACCTTCCCGTTCAATCGCGACGAAGTCTTTTCGATCCATCTCCAGACGCCGTCGATGCTCGCCAAGGAGGCGTACATCAACAAGTATATGAAGCGCATGATGGAGGACTCGCTCGACGTGGAAACCGCGGAAGGGAAGAAGGATTTCATCCGCAATCTCGTCGCGACGAATATCGTGATGGAAGGCATCTGGTTCTATTCCGGATTCATGGTCGCGCTCTCGTTCCGTCAGAGGAATCAGCTCCGCAACTTGGGCTCGATGATCAACTGGGTCATCCGCGACGAATCGCTCCACCTCAAATTCGGCATCAACCTCATCCACAACATCCTCGAGGAGAACGCGGACCTCGTGAACGCTGATTTCGCGCAGGAGATTGCCGGCATCATCGTCGAGGGCGTGAATCTCGAGACCGCGTACAACAAGGACCTCTTCCCGCGCGGAATTCTTGGGCTGAATGCGGATTACGTGAACCAATACGTGCAGTACGTCGCCGACCGACGTTTGGAGGAATTAGGTCTCGGTAAGCACTACAACGTCACCAATCCGGCCAAGTGGATGGCTACCTCAACCGACGTCTTCGAACTCGTCAATTTCTTCGAAGCGCAGAATACGAACTACGAGGTGGATTCTGGGTCGAAGCACAAGTAAAAGCAAACTGCTTTGCTTTTACGAGATGCTTCGACGGCCGGAGCGATGTCGCGCCAGTAGGCGCGACCGCGAGGCGGGGTCGCGACCGAGTCCGAGCGACGGCGAGAGTTGTGACCGGAGCATAAGTAGAAGAGGAGGCAGAAGTGAGGCGAAATAAGCCTCCGTCGGGTACGGATTTTTCCTGCTGGAAAAATCCTCAAAATCCTCGACCGCCGTCTGCGGAGCCCCTCCTGAGACACATTCCGCCCGGCTTCTCGGGAAGGGGGTGAAGTTGGAATCGGCTCATTTACCGGTATATGAGCCGATTACTGGTTCAAATGGCACCGTTTGAGCCAAGTGACTGGTCCAGTCCCTATTTTCTTTTCTCTGAGCCCGTTTCCGCGCCCTTGCGCTTCAACTAATAATATGGTACCGTGCTGTTCCTTCTCCGGCATCAGGCCGAGAAGCGAACTTTGAAAGGTGACGCCATGGACAAGACCATGACCGCATCAAAGACCATCACGGACGGGCAGACCGAGAACATTCTCGACAAGCTTCGCTCCGCTTTGCGCAAGCACCGTTCCGAGTTCAGCTCGGACGTCGCCCAGCAGGTGTGCGGAGTGGAAAACCTCGGCATGGAACTGTTCGCCGTCGTGCGCAAGCACGCCGAGCGTTTCAGCGACATGATTGTTCGCCGTGTCTCGGTGAACCGCAACCGCAACCAGCACGAAGCTCTCAAGGCCACCGGCTGCACTCTCTACGTGAGCGACGACGTCGTGAAGACGATGCCGAAAGGCGAAGGTGAGGAAGCGGAAGTCCACTTTTTCAAGCTCGGCCGCTGGATAAGCGACGATGACTTGGAGCAAGAGTTCGAGGTGCGCGGCTTCAAACCCGCCGACCCGTATTCCTTGGCCGCCGTCAACGAGGCCGACCCGGCTTTCGCCGACGAACATCCCAACAGTACGCACTGGAAGGATGCAAACGGAAAGTGGTGCTATGCCGCGTTCGATCGCTGGTACGACGAGCGGCGTGTGCGCGTCCACCGCTACGACGACGGTTGGGATGACTCCTGGTGGTTCGCCGGCGTCTGCAAGTAGCACTTGGC